>Ga0209382_10002239_pt1 | contig 28575 bp, 30 predicted proteins | sample SoiMetdeltSBSDD5_FD_187599 | JGI IMG/M metagenome (GOLD analysis project Ga0209382, IMG submission 187599) | Bulk soil microbial communities from a Populus tree surrounding site in Tennessee, USA - Soil MetaG P. deltoides SBSDD5 (SPAdes) (version 2) | ecosystem: Environmental > Terrestrial >...
GTCCGTCCAGCCGGGCCGCGATCTCGGGCGCGGTGCCGGTGAGGGTGAAGGTCGGGATCATCGCCGAGGCGCCCGCGGCCATCGCGCTGCGGTCCCGGTCCGTCATCTCGACCAGGTGGCCGGCGTGGGTCGCCAGGTGGCGGACGTCCTCGGGGACGGCCTCGAGCGCCTCCCGCCACGCGATTCCGCCCGGCAGCGCGTCGACGGCCGGCGGCCCCGCTCGCTCGTACATGGCGTGCAGCGCCACCGCCATGGCCGGACCGGTGACCTCGACGACCCGCTCGCACGCGGCGTCCTCGCCGTCGTCGAGGACGGTGCCGAACTGGAGCAGCGCGCTCCACCGCCCCGCGGCCGCGCCGTTGGGCAGCCCGGCCGCGAACGCCCCGTCGCCCAGCTCGGCGGCGGCGGCGGTGCCCCGGGGGCCGTCGGCCCCGATGAGGATCGGGACGTCGATCGGTCGGGACGCGCCGTAGCCGTCGGGGTGGATCATGGCGATCGGGCGGCCCTCCCACTCGATCGTCTCGCCCGCCAGCAGGCCCCGGAGCGCGGCGACGTAGGCCCGCACGTCGGCCCACCGCATCGCCCGGTGGCCGAGCACGTGGCGCCCCGTGAAGCCGGCCCCCAGCGCCACCGCCACCCGGCCCGGGGCCAGCTCCTCCAGGGTGGCCACCGCGGCGGCGTTGACCATCGGGTGGCGCAGGCTCGGCACCAGCACCGCCGGGCCCAGCCCGATGGTGGCGGTGCGCTCCGCCGCCCGGGCCAGCGTCATCCACACGTCGTGGTAGAGCGCGGGGGAGTCGTACAGCCAGGCCCGCTGGTAGCCGAGCTCCTCGGCCAGCGCGACGTGATCGGGGGTGTCGAACCCCGGAGGGAACGCGGCGGACAGCGTGAGCGCCATGGCCTGACCGTACCGACTGCCGCACGGTCTGGGCCGGGCGGGTGGGGACGCGGCCCGACCGCCGGTACGGTGCGAGCCGTTCACGCCCGCCACCGACGAGGAGGCCCCATGCCGACCTCTCCCACGCCCGCCGGCGCCGCCGGCACGGTCGCCGTCGGCGATCGGACGGTCAACCGCCTCGGCTTCGGCGCCATGCGCATCACCGGCCGCGGCATCTGGGGCCCGCCCCGCGACCACGACGAGTCCGTGCGGGTGCTGCGCCGCGCGGTCGACCTGGGTGTCGACTTCATCGACACCGCCGACTCCTACGGCCCCGCCGTCAGCGAGGAGCTCATCGCGGAGGCCCTGTCGCCCTATCCAGAGCACCTCGTGATCGCCACCAAGGGCGGTCTGGTCCGCCCGGGCCCCGGCCGCTGGGACCCGGACGGCCGGCCTTCGCACCTGCGCGAGGCGCTCGAGGGCAGCCTCAAGCGGCTCGGCGTCGAGCAGGTCACCCTCTACCAGTTCCACCGGCCCGACCCCGCCGTCCCGTTCGAGGAGTCGGTGGGCGAGCTGGTGCGCCTGCGGGACGAGGGCAAGATCGCCCACATCGGGCTGTCCAACGTCACCGTCGGCGAGCTCGCCCGGGCCCAGGCGATGACCCCGATCGCGTCGGTCCAGAATCGCTACAACGCGACCGACCGCGGCTCGGAGGACGTCGTCGAGGCGGCGGAGCGCGACGGCTTCGCGTTCGTCCCGTGGGCGCCGGTCGGCGGGCACCGGCCCGGCGAGGGCGACGCGCTGGCGGCCGTGGCCGCGCGCCACGGGGTGTCGCCCGTGCAGGCGGCGCTGGCCTGGCAGCTTGCCCGCTCGCCGCAGATGCTGCCCATCCCCGGCACGTCGTCGGTCGCCCACCTCGAGGAGAACGTGGCCGCCGCCGGGCTTCGGCTCGACGCCGACGACCTCGCGGCGCTGGGTGGCTGACGCAGCCGGTGCCCTTCACCCGCGGGGGGTGACGACTCGGGCCTCGACGGCGGCGACGGTGACGCCGTGCACTACGAGGTCCGTGTACGGGGTCGGCTGAACCGCACGCTCGCCAGCGAGTTCGAGGAGCTCGCGCTGGCAGCCCGGGTCGCCCCGGTCGAGACCGTCCTCAGCGGGCCGGTCGAGGACCAGGCGGCGCTGCACGGGTTGCTGCGCCGGATCGAGTCGCTGGGCCTGGAGCTGCTGGAGGTCCGCCGCCTCCCCGCCGACCCTGCCGACGACGACGGGTAGCGGGCGGCTACGCGCCGACCCGGTCGTCGGCGCGCGCCGGGTCCTCGTCCTCGCGGGGGATGGCGGCGGCGGCCGCCGGGTTGACGTGGTCCCGCACCTTGCGCAGGAGGTCGGTCAGCAGGGCCTGCTCCGACGCGTCGAGCGCGCTCGTGAGGTATTCCTCGACGTGGCCGAGATGGGGCTCGACCGCGGCCCGGATTCGCCGGAGCCCGAGCGGGGTGAGCGCGGCGTAGGCGCCCCGCCGGTCGGACGCGCACGGCGCCCGCTCCACCAGGCCGGCCCGCTCCAGGCGGTCGACGGCCCGGGTGAGCCCGCTGGGGGTGAGGCTGGTCTGCGCCGCCAGGTCGCTCATCCTCAGGTGGTGCCCCGGCGAGCGGGCCAGGCGCAGCAGCAGCTCGAACGACTGCAACGGCAGCGCGAGCTCGCGGTCGAGGCGCCGGTCGAGCTGGGACCGCAGCGCGGTCGCGCTCTCGAACAGGAGGCCGACCAGCGTCAGGCGGTCGTCACGCAGCGGGTCCACGCTTCGCATCCTACGGCCGGTATTTGCAGGGTCAAGGACAGCTCGGCGGGGCGCTCCGGTGTCAGTAGTGCCACGGGTAGGGCGACCAGTCGGGGTCGCGGCGCTCCAGGAAGGCGTCCCGGCCCTCGGCCGCCTCGGCGGAGCCGTAGGCCAGCCGGGTGGCCTCGCCGGCGAACACCTGCTGGCCCACCAGCCCGTCGTCGACGAGGTTGAGCGCGAACTTGACCATGCGCTGCGCCGTCGGGCTCTTGCGCATGATCCGCCGGCCCCATTCGAGGCCCTCCCGCTCCAGGTCCTCGTGGGCGACCACCGCGTTGACCATGCCCATGCGGTGCGCGTCGTCCGCCGTGTAGGTGTCGCCGAGGAAGAAGATCTCCCGGGCGAACTTCTGGCCGACCTGGCGCGCCAGGTAGGCGGACCCGAAGCCGCCGTCGAAGCTCGCCACGTCCGTGTCGGTCTGGCGGAAGCGGGCGTGCTCCCGGCTTGCCAGCGTCAGGTCGCACACGACATGCAGGCTGTGACCGCCGCCCGCCGCCCACCCCGGCACCAGGCAGACCACCACCTTGGGCATGACGCGGATGAGGCGCTGCACCTCCAGGATGTGGAGCCGCCCGGTGCGGCCCGGATCGACCGATCCCGCCGTGTCGCCGTCGGCGTAGCGGTAGCCGTCCCGGCCCCGGATCCGCTGGTCGCCGCCCGAGCAGAACGCCCAGCCGCCGTCCTTGGGCGACGGCCCGTTGCCGGTCAGCAGCACGCAGCCGACGTCGGGGGACTGGCGGGCGTGGTCGAGGACCCGGTAGAGCTCGTCGACCGTGTGGGGCCGGAAGGCGTTGCGGACCTCGGGCCGGTCGAACGCGACCCGCACGACGCCCACGTCGAGCGCGCGGTGGTAGGTGATGTCGCTCAGGTCGAAGCCCTCGACGGGCTGCCAGGCGCGACCATCGAACAGCTCTGAGACCATGGCGACCTCCGGGGACGGCGGGCCCCGCCGTTCTAGCGGACGGGTCGCGTTCAGTCAGGGTCGGGACGAGCCGGCCGGCCGCTCAGGTCGACGTGCGCCCGCACCACGTCGAGCACATGGGCGGCCAGGAGGTCGCCGCCGGCCCGGGTCAGGTGGATGCCGTCGTCCTGGCGCACGTCGGTCGGGTTGCCCGACGCGTCGGGGAGCAGCTCGGCGAAGGCCCGGCCGGCGTCGCCGAACAGCGGCGCGGTGTCGACGAACACGACCCAGGGCCGGGTCGCGGCTTCGACTGTCGCGGCCTGGTTGACGAGCGCCATGCGGCCGCCGAACCCGGCGTCGCGCATCGGCGGCTGGCCCAGCCACACGACCAGGCGGTCGTCGGCCCGGAGCAGGTCCATCAGCGCGCCGACACGGCGGCGGTACTCGGGCATCCAGCGGGGATCGGACACCTGCTGCACCGGCGTGCCGTCCGGCAGGACGATGCCCTGGCCGTCGTTGGCGCCGAAGAACGCGACGACGATCTCGGGGTCCTGGGCCTCCAGGTCCTCGGCCAGGGCTCCGGGCCAGTCGTAGAAGTCGGGGCGGACAAGCCCGGACGACGCCTCGTAGTGCAGCGTGGGGGCGATCACGCCGGTCGCCTCGGCCTGGGACACCAGCGACAGGCCGAAGATCTCGGCCATCGAGTCGCCGCCCACCCACAGTCGCAGCGGCTCGGCGGCGCTGGGGGTGCGCAGCTCGGGGGGCCTGGCCGCCTCGGTGGTGGGCGGCGACTCGGGGGTGACGGCAGCGCCCGTCTCGCCGTCGGACCGGGACGCCTGCTCGCGCCCCGCCTCGGTCTCGGGGGTCGCCTCAGGTACCGGGGACCCGCCGCGGTGGTCGTCGTCGTTGCCGGCCAACCAGTCGGCTAGCTGGCGGACCCGGTTCAGCTGCAGGGCGTGGCTGACGTCCTGGACCGGATGCCAGACCGCCAGCTCGCGGTCCCGCTCGGGGCCGAGCGGCTTGCGCTCGGCCCGCTCCACCAGCACGTCGGCGTTGACCAGCATCGCCAGCAGCAGCGCCGCCACCATCACGACCAGCACCCGCCCCGCGGGCGCGGTCGCGGCCTGCCGGGCGGTGGCCGTGACCGGTGGGACCGGCCTGCCGTCGAGGTCGAGCTCGCCGGTGTCGGCGTCGTCGACGACGACCGGCGCGGCGTGCTCCTCCGGCTCGGGCCCACCTTCGGTATCGGGCGCGCCGCCGGGATCGCGGCGGCGGGGCGCCAGCTCGTCCTCGGGGCGCAGGCGGCGCTCGGCCGGCCGGCGGCGGCGGGGGGTTGGCCGCGCCGGCCGGGCCCTGCGGCGCCCGAGCGCCCCCAGCTCCTCGGGCACCGTCGGGTCGTCGCCCGGCCACCCCGGCGGGGTGCGGGGCGTCGACGGGGGTCCGGTGCCGGTGGGGGTCGTCATCAGAACTGGAAGTAGATGAAGGGGGCGACGCCGTCGGGACCGAGGACGCTGATCAGCGTCAGCCCTGCGGCGAGCACCACGGCCTGCAGTGCCGGGTCGAGGGCGCCGAACCGCGCCCGCAGCCCGTCGGCGGACCGCCGGGGCAGGAGCTGGACGGCGAGGGCGGCGCCGATGGTGGCGAGGGCCAGCCCGGTGATCAGCGTGGCCGGTCCGGCCGAGGCGGTGGCGATGCGGCCGATGATCTCGAAGGCGGTGCCCGTCGAGTCGGCCCGGAAGAACACCCAGGCCAGGCACACCAGGTTGAACGTGAGCAGCCAGCGCCCCACGGCCGCCAGGGGACGGGCGGCGACCGGCGCCCCCGCCCGGTCACCCCACCAGGCATGGACCACCCGCTCGCCCACGAGGTACGTCCCGTGGAGCCCACCCCAGATCACGAACTTCCAGTCGGCCCCGTGCCACAGCCCGCCCAGCAGCATCGTCGCCATGATGTTGCGGTACGTGGTCGAGGTGCCGTGGCGGTTGCCGCCGAGCGGGATGTACACATAGTCCCGCAGCCACCGCGCCAGGGTCATGTGCCAGCGGTGCCAGAAGTCCCGCACCGACAGCGCCGCGTACGGGGCGTCGAAGTTGCGGGGGAAGCGGATGCCGAGCAGCAGCGCGCAGCCGATGGCGATGTCGGTGTAGCCCGAGAAGTCGGCGTAGATCTGGATCGCGTACGCGTACGTGCTGACCAGCAGCTCGGTCCCGCTGCGGGTGCCCGGGGCGCCGTAGGCCGGGTCCACCAGCTGGGTGGCCAGGTAGCTCGAAACCACGACCTTCTTGAACAGGCCGAGCCCGATCAGCGTGAGCGCCTCGGTCGCCGCCACCCGGCGCGGGTCCGGCCGGGCGTGGAACTGCGGCACCAGCTCGTCGACCCGCACGATCGGGCCGGCGACCAGGTGGGGGAAGAAGCTCATGTAGAGCAGCAGGTCGGCGTAGCCGATCGGCTCGATGTCGCCCCGGCCCACGTCGACCACGTAGCTGATGGCGTGGAAGGTGAAGAACGAGATCCCGACCGGCAACAGGATGCCGAGCACCGGAGTTGTCGGGTGGAGGCCGATGCCGGCCAGCGCGTCGGCCGCCGACTCGACGAAGAACCCGTGGTACCTGAACACGCCCAGCACCACCACGTTGGCGACGACCGCCACGCGCACGAGGCGCCGGCTCTCGGTCGTGGGCCGGCCCTCGGGCATGGCCCGGCGGGCGGCGACCGCCAGCGCCCAGTTCACCGTGGCCGAGCCGACCAGCACGAACACGAACCGCAGGTCGACCCAGCCGTAGAAGTAGAGGCTGAAGGCGATCATCGTCGCCCGCCAGACCAGGAAGTGGGGGCGCAGCAGCCAGTTCACCGTGAAGGCGGCGAGGAAGAAGACCGCGAAGGCGACGGTGGGGAACAGCATGTTCGTCCCCAGGGGAGGCTGGCAGCTGACGTTCCGGCCGATCGTAGCGAGGCCCGTCGACGCCGCCGGGGATGCTTCGGGCCGTCCGGGACGACCGGCGTTCGGGGTCGACCAACTAGCGTGACCGGCCGTGGCACGAGCGGTCGTCATCTACGAGAGCCTCACCGGCAACACGGCCCGCGCGGCCCGGCTGATCGCCGACGAGGTGGCGGCCCGGGGGGTCGAGGTGGTGGTCTACCCGATCACCGACATCGGCCTGAAGGACCTGGCCGAGGCGGACGTCGTGTTCGTCGGGACCTGGGTCGACGGCCTCGTGCTGTTCGGCCACCGACCCGGCCGGGCCGGGCGGATCAAGCACATGCCGGTCATCGACGGCAAGCGGGTTGCGGCCTTCATGACCTACGCCATCCACGCCGGCAAGGCCCTCGACCGCTTCTCCCGCGTGCTGTCCGAGCGGGGGGCCGTCGTCGTGGCCCGGGGCCTGCTCAGGCGGGACCACCTGAGCCGGGGCATCGACGAGCTGGTGACCGAGGCGCTCGCCGCCGTCCCGGCCTGAGCGAGCGCGAGCTGTGCGCACGACCACCCGCCGCAACGTGCTGTGGGGCGTGGCGCTGATCGTCGCCCTCGCGGCGGTCGGGCTCGCCTACGTGCAGGAGGGCGACGACGTCGAGGCCGAACTGGTGCCGGTGCCCGGTCCGAGCGCGCCGCCGTCCGGCGACGTCGGCGACGGCTGTGGCGACGCCGCGCTCACCGACCCCACCGACCTCGACATCGGGCGGGAGGTCGCCCGGTGCGCGTCGGGGTCGCCCGAGGCGGTGCCGCTGGCCCAGCCGGCCACCGTGCGGGTCGCGCTGGCCGACGGGACCCAGGCCGCGGCCCCGCTGCTGGTGGCCGAGGCCGAGGGCGAGTTCGAGGCCGAGAACCTGACCGTCGAGATCGTGGAGATGCTCCAGCCCGACGCCTACGCGGCCATGGCCCGGGGCGAGATCGACGCGGTCGTCGGCACCATCGACGCCCCGTTCCTCGAGGGCGTGCACGACGGCAGCGCCGCCCGCCTGGTGCTCGGTGGCCCGCTGGCCCGGGCGCCCGGCGACCTGGACGTGCCCCAGGCCGGGCTGTGGGCCCGGACCGAGGTGCTGCCGGACCCGGACGAGTGGCGGAGCGTGGAGGGCCAGGCCGTGGCGGTCAGCGGGGGCCGGGGCAGCGGCGCCCTGTACCCGATCGGGCTGGCGCTCGACCAGGAGTCGCTCGACCTGAACGTGGTCGACTTCGTGCCCTCGTCGTCCGCGGACGCCGTACAGCGCCTCCGCGACGCCAGCGTCAGCATGGCCTGGCTGCCCGAGCCCGAGGCCGCGGCGGTGGCCGGCGACGAGGGACTGATGCTGCTGGCCACGTTCCCGGCCAGCGAGGCCATCGACGGCACGGTCTTCGGCGCTCGCCTGCTGGGCGCCGACCGGGCGGTGGGGGTCGCCTACGTGCGAGCCGTCGTCCGGTCGATCAACACTTGGCTGGCCGACGGCTGGAGCGACGAGGCGGTGGCCGCCGTGGCCGACGCCAGTGGCGACGACGAGGCCCGCGTCCGGGCCGGGCCGGGCCCGCTGTTCGACTGGGAGGTCCGCGCGGGCACGACCACCCGCATCCAGGACGCGCTGGCCGTGGTGGGCGGCATCCGCTACGAGGAGGCGCTGCCCGACGAGGCGCTCGTCGACCGCAGCCTCTACCGGGAGGCGGTCGGGGCGCCGGCCGTTTGAGTCAGGCCTGGCGGGCCCACGACCACGGGTAGTCCGCGTCCTCGCAGTCCCGGGCCGCGTCCGCCAGCAGGAGCGGGCGGAACGTGTCGATCATCACGGCCAGCTCGCTCGTCCTCTCCTGGCCGAGCGACCGCTCCACGGAGCCCGGCTGGGGGCCGTGGGTGAAGCCGGCGGGGTGCAGGCTGATCGACCCGGCGCCGATCCCGGAGCCCTGCCGGCTCGTGAAGTCGCCGTCGCAGTAGTAGAGGACCTCGTCGCTGTCGACGTTGGCGTGGTTGTACGGCGACGGCACCGCCAGGGGGTGGTAGTCGAGCTTGCGGGGCACGAAGCTGCAGACCACGAAGTGCGGGCCGGCGAAGGTCTGGTGGACCGGCGGCGGCTGGTGGACCCGGCCGGTGATCGGCTCGAAGTCGTGGATCGACAGCCGGTACGGGTAGAGGCAGCCGTCCCAACCGATGACGTCGAAGGGGTGGTGGGCGTAGCGGTAGCGCGTGAGCCCGGCCCGCTGGCGCACGAGGACGTCCACCGGCTCGCCCGGGTCGTCGGAGATCAGGGGCTCGGTCGGGGCATGGAGGTCGCGCTCGCAGTAGGGGCTGTGCTCGAGGAACTGGCCCGTGGCCGACATGTACCTGGCCGGCGCGCCCACGTGGCCGCGGGCCTCGATGACGAGGGCCTGGACAGGATCGTCCCCGGTCGGCACCCAGCGGTGGGTCGTGCCGGTGGGAACGACGACGTAGTCGCCGGCCCCGGCGTCGAGGGCGCCGAACGACGATTCCAGCCGGGCGAGCCCGGTGCGGAGGTAGACGACCTCGTCGCCGGTGGCGTTGCGGTACAGGCCGCTGGGCCCGGTGGGCCGGGCGACGGACAGGCGCACGTCGTCGTTGGCCAGCAGCAGGTGGCGGCCGATCACCAGGTCGGCGCTCTCGGGCAGGTCGCTCGTGCGCAGGTGGCGGGGGAGGAGTGGCTCGTTGGGCCGCAGGTCGGCGCCGGCCGCACCGTTCACGGACTCCGCCCCGACGATCGCGGTGGGCGGGCGCCGGTGGTACAGCAGCGACGAGGACGACGAGAACCCCTCCGAGCCCATCAGCTCCTCGGCGTAGAGGTCGCCGTCGGGCGAGCGGAACTGGGTGTGACGCTTGGGCGGGATGTCACCGACCCGCTGGTAGTGGGGCATCGCGTCCTCCTCGGTGGGATGGGGGAGACGGCGCCGGCCGCGGGGCCGGCGCGTCGCGGGCGAGGGCCAGGCTGATCCGGCGGGCGGCCTCGGTGACCGCGGCCGCGGCCACGTCGTCGTCGGGAAACCGGTGCTCGGGCGTGACCAGGGCGACGCTGGCCTGGGGCCGGCCGTCGACGCCCACCACGGTGGCGGCGACTCCCCGGACCCCGGCCTCCAGCTCGCCCCGGGAGAACACCGCGCCCGTGCCGTCGGCCCGCAGGGCCCGCCCGCCGGCGCCGAGATCCACCGGGTGGCGGGTGCCGGTCCGGTAGTGGACCTGGACGACGCCGGCGGCGCCCATCACCTGGTCGACGACGACGGCCTCGTCGCCGTCGCGGACGGTGAGCACGGCGGTCTCCCCGAACCGGGCTGCCAGCGCCTCGAGCTCGGTGCGGGCCAGGGCGCGGAGCTGGGGCTCGATCCCGGCGGCCAGCGCCAGCAGGCCGAGCCCCGGCCGCCAGCCCTGGTCGGTCCGGCGGGCGAGCCCGTGGGCCTCGAGCGTGGCGAGCATCCGGGCCACGGCCGTGCGCGACATGCCGAGCACCCGGGACAGCGAGGCGGCCGTCGGCTCGCCGTCCTGGTCGGCGAGCAGCGTCAGCAACGTCAACGCGGCATCGACGGTCTTGGACTGCTCGGCCACCGGCGGCTCCGGAGCGGGGCGGGACGGGACGAGGCCGGTCCGACAGAGCGGACCGTCACGCCCTGCTTCCCCTCGGTAATGTCTTGTTCCAATTCCGTGACGGGAGGCGCTGACGCCTCGGTCACCGATGGGCGGACACTAACCTCCGCTTTCCGGAGGTGCAAAGGTTGCCAAGCCCCCTCTACGCGGTTCTCGAGCGCCTTTTCGACGACGGATCCCTGTTCCCCCCGGCGAGCCGGACGATGGCGGAGGCCCTGCACGCCTACGCGGACGTGGCGTCGGGGCCGCATCGCCGCGTGGCCGGACCGTTCCTGTGCCCGGCCACCCGCCTGCCCGAGCTGGCAGCGTGCGTGGCCGGCGGCGTCCCGGCGCCCGAGGCGATCGGGGTCGTCGGCTACAACGGCTCGTCGGGATGGCGCCAGGTGTTCACGACCCCCGGCCTGGTCCACGTCGAGACCCCGGCCGGCGCCCAGTTGCCGCTGTCGCCCGGGCGGGTCCGCCGCTACGTCGACGTCGGCCCGCAGGACGACCTCGCCTCCGCCCTCGACGCCATCGCCGAGGCCGGCCACCGGGTGAAGGTGCGCGCCAGTGGCCCGAGCCGCTACGCCGTGCCGACGAGCGAGTGGCTGGCGGCGGTGCTGGTGGGCTGCCACGAGCGCAAGCTCGTGCTCAAGGCCGCCGGCGACATCCACCGGCCCTTTCGGGAGTCCGGCGACACCGGGCCCCGCCACGGGTTCGTCAACCTGCTGGCCGCAGCGGCGGCCACCCGCAGCGGCGCATCGCCCCCCGCGGTGGCCGAGGTGCTGTCCGCGGAGGGCGCGGACGCCGCGCCCCTCGTGGACCGCGTCGGCGGCTCCCGGGAGTTGGTGGCGTCGGTGACCACGCCCTCGGTCGACGACCCGGTGCGGGAGCTGACGGCGCGGGGCCTGCTGTGACGCCGGGGTCCTGGGTCCCGGGCGCCGACGGCTCCGGGTTCGGGGCCGGACACCTGCCCTACGGCGTGTTCTCGACCGGCGGCGGGGCCCGGGGGCCGGGCGTGCGCATCGGCGACCGGGTCCTCGACCTGGCCCGGTTGGCCGCGGCCGACGCGGGCGGGCTCGGCGCGTGGGCCGAACCGCTGGGCGCCCCGTCGCTCACCCCGCTGCTGGCGGCCGGGCCCGCGGCGTGGGCCGACGTGCGGGCCCTGCTCACCGAGCTGGTGACGTCTCCGGGCGACCGGCCCGCCGTCGAACCGGCGCTGGTGCCGCTGGCGGACGCGACGCTGCACCTGCCGTTCGAGGTGGCCGACTACGTCGACTTCTACAGCTCGATCGAGCACGCCACGAACCTCGGCCGGCTGTTCCGCCCCGACGCCGAGCCGCTGCTCCCCAACTGGCGGCACCTGCCGGTCGCCTACCACGGCCGGGCTGGCTCGGTCGTCGTGTCGGGGACACCGATCGCCCGGCCCGCCGGCCAGCGCCGGGTGGGCGACGAGGTGGCGTTCGGCCCCAGCGCCCGGCTCGACATCGAGCTGGAGGTGGGCTTCGTGGTGGGCGTGCCCTCCGAGCTCGGCCGGCCGGTGCCGGTGGCGGACGCGCCGGCCCACGTGTTCGGGCTGGCGCTGGTCAACGACTGGTCGGCCCGGGACATCCAGGCCTGGGAGTACCAGCCGCTCGGTCCCTTCCTGGGCAAGTCGTTCGCCACCACGCTCGCCGCCTGGATCACGCCGCTGGACGCGGTCGCGGCCTGCCGCGTGCCCGGCCCGGTCCAGGACCCGGCGCCGCTGCCCTACCTGCGCCGGGTCGAGGACTGGGGCCTGGCGCTCGACCTGTCGGTCGCCCTGGCCCCGGCCGGGGGCGAGGGCGAGGAGGTGGTGAGCCGCACGTCGTTCGCCGGCCTCTACTGGCAGATGCCCCAGCAGGTCGCTCACATGACCGTCAACGGTGCGCCGCTGCGGACGGGCGACCTGTTCGCGTCGGGCACGGTGTCGGGCGCCGACCCGGGCAGCCAGGGCAGCCTGATCGAGCTGACCCGCAACGGCGCCGAGCCGCTGGCGGTGGCCGGGGTCGAGCGCACCTTCCTGGAGGACGGCGACGAGGTCGTGCTGCGGGCCTCGGCGACGCTGCCGGGCGGCGAGGTGCTCGCCCTGGGCGAGGCGCGGGGCCGGATCGTTCCGGCGCCCGCCTGAGCGCGCCCCGCCCGTAGCGTGGCGGGCGTGCGTCCCCCGCCCGCCGCCGCGTTCGTGTCCGGTTGCCGTGAGGCGCTCGGTGACGACCACGTCCTCACGGATCCCGACGTCACCGCCGGCTACGCCGTGGACTGGACCGGGCGGTTCCGGGGCCAGGCGCCGGCCGTCCTCCGGCCCGGGACCACCGCCGAGGTCGCGGCGGTAGTGGGCCTGGCCCGCCGGCACCGGGTGGCGCTCGTGCCCCAGGGCGGCAACACCGGCCTGGTGGGCGGTGGGGTCCCGTTGGTCGGCGAGGTCGTGGTCAGCCTCGGGCGCTTCGGTGATGTCGAGGTCGACGGGCTGGCGTCCCAGGCCACCGCGGGCGCCGGCGTGACCCTGGCGGCGCTCCAGGCCGCGGCGGGGGACGCGGGGCTGGCGTTCGGCGTCGACCTCGGCGCCCGGGACTCGGCCACGGTCGGCGGGATGGTGGCCACCAACGCCGGGGGCGTGCGGGTCCTGCGCTATGGCGCCATGCGTGCCCAGGTGGTCGGGCTGGAGGCCGTGCTCGGCACCGGCGAGGTCGTCAGCCGGCTGTCGGGGCTCGTGAAGGACAACACGGGCTACGACCTGGCGCAGCTGCTGTGCGGCAGCGAGGGCACCCTCGGCGTCGTCACGGCCGCCCGGCTGCGCCTGGTCCCGCCGCCGGCCCGGGTGGTCACCGCGCTGGTCGGGATGGAGACCGTCGCCGGCGCGGTCGAGGCGGCCGCCGGCCTGCGTCGGGACGTGGCCGGGGTGTCGGCCCTCGAGCTGATGACCGGCCCGAGCCTGCGCCTCGTCGCCGACCACCTGGGCGCGCCGCCGCCGGTGGCGCCCGAGGCCGGGGCCTACCTGCTCGTGGAGGCCGACGGCCCGGGCGACCCGGTGCCGGCGCTGGCCGCCGCCCTCGACGGACGGGACGGCGTGATCGACGCCGCGGTCGCGACCGAGCGGGCCGACCGGGCCAGGCTGTGGCGATGGCGCGAGGCCCACTCCGAGGCCGGCGGGGCGCTGGGCGTGGTCCACAAGCTGGACGTCACGCTGCCGACCGCGGGGCTGGCGGCCTTCTGCGCCGACGTGGTCGAGCGTCTCACGGCCGCCCGGCCCGGGGCGCGCACGCTGCTGTTCGGCCACGTCGGCGACGGCAACGTCCACGTCAACGTCGTGGGGCCGCCGGCCGACGACCACGGGGTCGACGACCTGGTGCTGGGCCTGGTGGTCGAGTCCGGCGGCTCGATCAGCGCCGAGCACGGCATCGGCACGGTCAAGAAGGCCTGGCTGGACCGCGACCGCTCGCCCGAGGAGGTCCACGCCATGCGGGCCGTGAAGCGGGCCCTGGACCCCGACGGGATCCTCAACCCGAACGTGCTGTTCCTCTAGGCGTCAGCGCACCTCGTCGAGGATGGGCTGGGCCTCGTCGTCGCGCAGGATCAGCACCGCGCCCGACTCGTTGCGATCGTTGTCGACCGGCAGCGGCGGCAGGGCCTCGGGCGTGATGCCCCGCATGCCCCAGCCCAGCTTCAGCGCGTCGGTGAACGTCATCTCGTCGTCGATGCGCAGGCCGCCGGCCATGCCGCTGGCCGCCCGGGCCAGGGCGAAGGGGTTGCGGGTGTCGCTCAGCTTGCCGAACACCACCGTGAGGAACTTCTGCTGGCGCTGGATGCGGCCGAGGTCGGCGGTCGGGTCCTCGACCCACTCGCCGTCCTTGAGCTCCTGGTAGTGGCGGGAGCGGACGTAGGCCAGGGCCTGGTCGCCGTTCAGCTCGACCGGTCCCGTCTCCATCACGAACAGGCCCGACTCGGTGTCCTGGGCCGGGAAGGGGAAGTCGATCGTGATGCCGCCCAGGCCGTCGACCAGGCCGGCGAAGCTGACGAAGTCGACCTCCATGTAGCGGTCGATCGGGATGTCGAAGTTCTGGGTGACCGTGTCGACCAGCCGGGTGGGGCCGCCGTTGTAGGCCGCGTTGATCTTCTGGCTGCCGTCGGTGCCGGCGATCGGCACGTAGAGGTCGCGGGGGATCGACAGCATCTTCGCCTTGCCGCCCTCGAGGTGAAGCACGAGGATCGTGTCGGACCGCTGGCCGCTCGGCGCCTCGGAACCGTTGAAGCCGGCGTCGCCCTCCTCGGTGACGTTCTCGCGGGTGTCGGAGCCGACGATGAGGTAGTTGGTGCCGCTGGAGGACGACGTCAGCGACGAGCTGACCTCGACCCGCTCGATGCGGTTGAAGATGCTGCGGGCGTACAGAAAGCTCGCCACGAGCGCCAGCACGATCAGCACCGACAGGATGAGCAGCACCCGCTTCCAGCGCAGGCGCCGCCACCACGGCCGGCCGCCATCGGTACGGGGCGGTGCCCCGGCGGGGGGAACGCCGCGGGGCTCGCGGGATCGGTGGTCGCGTGGCGGGCGGGGCGGCGCGCTGCCGCCGCCACCCGGTGACGGCGCCGGGCGCGGGGGCGCGCTCGACCGGCCTGCGCTCCGGGCCGGGGCGGAGGGGGCGGGGATGAAGACCCGCCGGGGATCGCTCGCCGGCGACCGTTCGGGCTCGTGGAACCGGTCGCTCACAAGAAAACCAGGGTAGCGCCGCGGGCTGGGCACACCTTGGCACCCCGGTGGCGCCGCGTCTCAGCGCTTGTCGCTGACACCGGCCTCGTCGAACGTGGCCATCTCCCGCAGGACCCGGACGGCGGCCTCGACCACGGGCAGGGCCAGCGCCGCCCCGGTGCCCTCGCCCAGGCGCAGGTCCAGATCGATGACCGGGTCGAGGCCGAGGGCGTCGAGCACGGCGGACGACCCGGGCTCGACCGAGCGGTGGCCCGCGATAACGCACGCCTCGACGCCGGGGACGAGGCGGCTGGCGACGAGGAGCGCGGCGGCGGCGATGACGCCGTCGACGATCACGGGCACCTGGAGCGCGGCCGCGGCCACCACGAGCCCGGCGAGCGCGGCGTGCTCCAGCCCGCCGACCTCGGCCAGGACCGCGAGGGCGTCGTCGCCGTGGGCGTAGCGGGCTCGGGCGGCGGCCGCCGCCACCAGCGCGGTCTTGCGGGTGAGCAGGTCGTCGTCGATGCCGGTGCCCCGGCCGGTGACCTCGGCGGCGGGCAGGTCGGTGAGGCTGGCCACCAGCGCGGCCGATGGCGTGGTATTGGCGATGCCCATGTCGCCGGTCACGAGGCAGGCCGCGCCGCCCGCCACCAGGCGCAGGGCGGCGGCGGCCCCGGCATCGAGTGCCCGGCCGGCCTCGTCGCGTGTCATGGCCGGCCCGACCGTGAGGTCGGCGGTGCCGCGGCGGACGTTGGCGTCGACCAGCCCCCGGCGGGGGTCGAGCGGGGTGGCCACGCCCACGTCGACGACGGCCACGTCGGCCCCGGCCTGGCGGGCCAGCACGTTGATGGCGGCCCCGCCGTCCAGCAGGTTGCCGACCATCTGGGCGGTGACCTCCTGGGGCCAGGGCGAGACGCCCTGGGCATGGACCCCGTGGTCGCCGGCGAACACGGCCACCGCCGCGGGCCGGGGCAGCGGCGGCGGGGACGTCCCGGCGATGCCGGCCAGCAGCGCGCCGATGTCCTCCAGCCGGCCGAGGGAGCCCGGCGGCTTGGTCAGGCGGAGATGGTGGTCGCGGGCGGCGGCCGCGGCCCGCGCGTCGGGCGGTCCGGCCAGCAGCGCGGCCGCGGCGAACGGGCCGGCCTCGTCCGCCAGCCAGCCGAACACGGCCCGGTGCACCGGGCGGTCGCCGCACACCAGCACCGGCGCCCCGACCAGCGCCGCGGGCGGGTCGGGGTCGGGGCGGCGGGTGACGACCAGGGTCCGGCGTGCGGTGCCGCCGTCGGCGGGCGTGGCGACCGTGAGCGCCCCGGCCGGGAACCCGGCGTCGGACAGGTGGCGGGCCAGCGCGTCCGCCGCGTCCGGGCGGTCAATGGCGGGCGGGACGTGGACCGCGACGCCCCGGGAGGCCAGCGCCGCCACCAGGCGGCGGGCGCCCTGGCGGGGCCAGGCCACGCCGTCGGGGCCCGGCTCCGTCGGATTGACGAGCGTGGCGGCGTCGAAGACGACCACGTCGAGCGGGCGGTCGGCGAGTGCAGCGGGCGAGGTCGTCATGGGCGCACCATCATGGCCCAGCCAGCGCGTGGTCCAGGCGCTCCAGGTCCCCGGGGCCGGGGACGGCGACGCGCACGTGGTCGACCAGCCCGAACGACGCACAGTCCCGCACCACGACCCCCCGGCGGGCCAGCCGGTCGCGCAGGCCCGCGGCCCCCGGCACCAGCACCCACGGCGCGTCCGACGGTCGGGGGGCGAAGCCGTGGGACCGGAGCACTGCCACCAGGTCGGCCCGGGCTCCGGCCAGGGCCGCGGTCCACCCAGGCAGGTCGGCCCGGGGCATGAGCTCGAGGACGAGGGCGGCGGCCAGGCCGCTGACGGCCCAGGCCGGGCGGCGCGCCCGCACGGCGCCGGCGGCGGCGCCGTCGGGCGCGATGGCGTAGCCCAGCCGCAGCCCCGGGCAGGCGAAGGCCTTGGTCAGCGAGCCCAGCGCCCAGCCTCCGCGGCCCCGTGTCCAGGTGCCGGCGGCCAGCGGCAGGAACGCCTCGTCCCAGACGCCCGCCACCTCGTCTGGTCCGGCCAGGCAGCCGGTCGGGTTGTGGGGGTCCGACCGCCACCGCGCCGCGGCGGGGTCCAGCCGGGGCAGGTGGCGGCGGTACAGGCCGAAGTCGGGCTCCTCGACCCAGCCCGCCCCCATGTGCTCGGCCACGAGGGCGATGGCGGCGGCCCCGCCGGCGGTGAGCACGACCCGCTCGCGGTCGACGCCCAGGCCGGCGGCGAGGACGGACTCGGCCGCGTCGACGTCGGGGTAGCGGCGCAGCTCGCCCAGGTGGCGGCGGGCCAGCGCGACGACGTCGGGGGCGAACGGGTTGAGGCTGGCGGAGAGGTCGAGCACGTCGTCGGGGTCGACCCCGAGCGCCGCCGCCACCCGGGCCCCGTCGCCCCCGTGCGCCCCCGGCGGCGGGATCGGCGCGCCGGTCACCCCCGCCTCCGGCCCGCGGCCCATCCGGCCGCGCCCGCCGCCGCCAGGAGCCCGGCCAGCACCCAGGTCACGTCCCGGGACAGGGCGACGGCCGCGGCGACGTCGGCCGCCGCCGGGTCCCGGCCCCGGCCGAGGGCCGGCCGGCGCTCGACGAGGTCGCCGTAGCGGTTCTCGCCCCCGCCCAGCCGGAGCCCGAGGGCGCCGGCGAAGGCGGCCTCGGCCACGCCGGCGTTGGGGGAGGGATGGCGGCCGGCGTCGGCCCGGACCGTGCGCAGCACCTCGGCCGCCCGGCCCGGTCGGGCCAGGGCCACCAGGCCGGCAGTGGCCCGGGCCGGCACCCAGGCCAGGACGTCGTCCAGCCGGGCGGCGGCGGTCCCGAACCGCCGGTAGATGTCGTCGCGGTAGCCGACCATCGAGTCGAGCGTGTCGCCCGCGCGGTGGACGAACGCGCCGACGGACCCCGCGGCCAGCGTCCACAGTGCTGGCGCCACCACGGCGTCGCTCGTGTTCTCGGCCACGGACTCGACGACCGCCCGGGCGATCGCCGCCTCGTCGAGCCGGCTCGGGTCCCGCCCGACCAGGGACGGGAGCCGCTCCCGGGCAAGGTCGAGGTCCCCGGCCGCCAGCGCGTCGCCCACGTCGGTGGCGGCGTCGTGGAGCCCCCGTCCCGCCGTCGCCAGGTACCCGGCCGCGGCGGGCGACCCGACCACGGCGCCCGCCAGCGCCGCCGCCCCGACCCCGGCGGCCGCCAGCACGACCCCGGGCGCGCGGCGGTCGTCGTAGATCCGGTCCTCCAGGGCCGCGACCCCGGACCCGAACAGCGCCACGGGGTGCCACCGGTCCGGCACCGGCGGCTCGCCCACCACCCGGTCCACGACCAGACCCGCCGCGGCTCCCAGCGCCCGCCGCGACCAGCGCGGGGTCACCATCGGGCGGCCGCCACCAGCAGGCCGACGGTCTCGGCGACGACTCCCGCCGCGCCCAGGACGTCGCCCGTGTAGCCGCCCAGCCGCCGCACCCCCAGCGCCACCACGGCCGCGAAGGCGGCGGTCGCGGCCAGGGCCGTCACGACGCCGGCCACGCCCCCCGCCGCCGCCACGACGGCCGCCACGGCGACGACCAGCGTGACCAGCGCGCCCGCCGGCGAGGCTCCAGGCCCGAAGCCCGACGCCGCGCCCGTGGCCCGGGCGTAGCGGACCGTCCCCAGGGTCACGGCCATGGCCGCCCGGGCGCCGGCCCAGAGGCCGGCCACCAGCAGCAGGTCCGGCGCCAGCGATGCGAAGCCCGCGACCCGGGCGGCCAGCACCACCACCAGGGCGACGACGCCGAAGGCGCCGACGTCGGGTGCGGCCATGACGGCCAGGCGCCGCTCCCGGGGCAGCGGCGGCAGCAGGCCGTCGGCGCTGTCGGCCAGGCCGTCGAGGTGCAGCATCCCGGTCAGCCCGGCGTCCACCGCCACCGCCAGCACCGCCGCCACCAGGGGCGGCCACAGCTCGCCCGCGCCCCACCACGCGGCGCCCACGGCCAGCCCGACCAGTGCGCCGACCACACCGAACCAGGCGGGTGCCCGCCCCGAGGGCGGCGACGCCCCGCCCACCACGGTGAGGAACCCGAGCGCCGAGCGCATCACGGCGCCTCCGGGGGCCGGTCGAGCGGCAGGACCCGCCCGGCCACCACCAGCAGGGCCCGGTCGGCGACCTCGGCCACGGCGCGGTTCAGCGAGCCGAGCGCGTCGGCGAAGCGCCGCCCCACCTCGGTCGGCGGGTGGACCCCCAGCCCGACCTCCTCCGACACGACCACCGTGTCGCCGTTCCGTCCGGTCAGCGCCGCGCCCAGGGCGGCCGCGTCGGGGTCGAGACCCTCGTGGGACGCCACCCACGTGCCCAGCGAGTCGACCAGCGCCGGCCCCGCCAGGGACCGGAGGCGGTCCGGCAGGTCCGGTCCCACCTCCAGCGTCGCCCACGCCGCCGGGCGCCGGGCCCGGTGGGCGGCGATGCGGGCCCGCATGTCGGCGTCGACCGCCCGGCCGGTGGCCACGTAGGTGACCGCTTCACCGCCGGCGGCCGCCGCGGCCAGCCGTTCGGCGACCTCCGACTTGCCCGAGCGCGTGCCTCCAAGCACGAGGGTGATCACGGCGACTGCCTACACTTCCGCCCGCCATGGATGCCACCCCCGCGCCCACCCGGCTGCTGTTCGTGTGCTGGGGCAACATCTGCCGCTCGCCCACGGCCGAGGCGCTCATGCGGCGCATGGCCGACGACGCCGGCGTCGGCGACCTGGTGGTGGTGGACAGCGCCGGCACCAGCTCCGAGCACGACGGCGGCCCGCCCGACCGCCGGGCGATCGCCGAGGCCGACCGTCGGGGGCTCGACCTGCGCGGCCTGCGGGCGCGCCGGGTCCGCCCCGCCGACTGGGACGACTACGACCTGCTGCTGGTGGCCGACGACGTGGTCGAGGCCTCCCTGCTGCGCCAGGCACCGCCGGGCGCCGACCTGTCCAAGGTCCGGCGCATCACCGCCTTCGGCCCCGACGCCGGGACCATCGACGAGGTGCCCGACCCCTACTACGGCGGCCCCGACGGGTTCGAGCTCGTCTACGAGGTCGTGTCCCGCGCCTGCGACGGCCTGCTCGACCACGTCCGCGCCACCCACGGGCTCGCGGGCTGAGGCTGGTGGTCTCGCCCGCCCTCGGCGCCGCGGTCGCCGCGGCCCTGGGGGTGGCCGTGCGATCGGTCGCCGCCGTCGGGGGCGGCTGCATCAGCGACGCCGGGCGCGTCGAGCTGGCCGACGGCCGGACGGTGTTCGCCAAGTCGGGCGCCGGCCTGCCGACCGGCCTGCTGGAGGTCGAGGCCGCCGGCCTGGCCTGGCTGGGAGAGGTGGCGGGCGTGCGGGTTCCCGGCGTCGTGGCCGGGACCGCCGGCGTCCTCGTGATCGACTGGATCGACCCGGGCCCCGCCACCGCCGCCACCGGCGAGGACCTGGGCCGCGAGCTTGCCGCCCTGCACCGGGCGGGGGCGCCCGGCTTCGGCTGGCACCGCGACGGCTACATCGGCATCCTGCCGCAGCGCAACACCCCCGGGGCGGCGGACTGGGCGACGTTCTGGGCCACCCACCGGATCGCCCCGCTGGTCGAGCGGGCCGTCGCCGCCGGCACGCTCGCCCCCGACGCCCGGGGGCTGGCCGACCGCCTGGCCTCCCGGCTCCCCGACGTGGGCGGCCCGCCCGAGCGGCCGGCCCGGCTCCACGGCGACCTGTGGGCCGGCAACGTCCACGTCGACCGGGAGGGCGGGCCGTGGCTGGTGGACCCGGCCGCCTACGGGGGCCACCGGGAGGTGGACCTGGCCATGCTGTCGCTGTTCGGCACCCCGGCCCCGGGCGCGCTCGAGGCCTACGACGAGGCCTTCCCCCTGGCCGACGGCTGGCGGGACCGCCTCGCCCTGTGGCAGCTCGAGCCGCTGCTGACCCACACCGTGATGTTCGGCGGCGGCTACGGCGCCCGGGCCCTGGCGGTGCTGCGCCGGTTCGCCTAGCCGGCCTGCCTAGTCGTCCATCGCCTCGCGGGCGACCCGGGCCATCTCCCGGCCGAAGCGCCGGGCGCCCGGCGAGGGGACCGGGCACACCAGGTAGGCCCCGTCGGCCGGGCAGAAGTGGGCGCGGTCGGGGCTGCGGACCTTCACCTCGCCACGGTCGCAACCCTGGCCCGGGCCCTCGTCGTCGGCGCACGGCAGCCGCTCGGCGTAGGCGTGACCGGGGGCGGTGACCGTCGCGGCCGCGTCCGCGTAGCGGACCATGCCGTAGGCCCGGCCGTCCCACTCCGCGACGATCTGCCGGTAGGCGGCGGCGATGTCGTCCTCGGCTCCGCCCGGCAACCCCGGCGCCACCGGCCCGCCTACCAGCACGACCCGGGTGCCGTCGCCGGCGAAGATGTCGGCCGCGGCGCGGACGTCGGCCCCGTAGCGGTCGGCGAGGGCCTGGCCGGTCTGGCGGTCGCCGTCGCCGGTCCGGGTGCAGTCGGTCCCGTTGTTGCCGACGTACTGGATCACGACCACGCTCGGCTGGAGCGTGGCATCCGCCCGCATCGTCTCGAGCGCATCGCACGGCGCGCTCCCCGGGACCGGCTTGGTGATCACCAGTGCGGAGCTGATGCGGGCCATCTCCTCGGTGAAGTACGGCGACGACTCCATGGACAGCGAGTCGCCGTAGAGAACGACCATGCCGCCGGGCCGGTCGGGGTCGGGCCGGACGGCCGAGAAGGCCAGCGCGGCCACCACCAGGCCGCCGATGGCGAGCAGCGGGAGCGCACCTCCCGAGCGTGGCGCCGGCTTCCGGCGACTGGACCCCCAGGGCATGCCGACGAGCATGGCAGACTCGCGCCGCGATGCCGCTCGACGTCACGGTCCACTCGTACGCCCTGCCCGACGGGGTCGACCCGCCGGCCCTCCTGTCGTTCCTCGGAGACCGCTTCGACGTCGAGGCCGCACCGACCGCGCCGGTCACCTTCGTGGTCGTCGACACCGCCGACCGCCGGGTCCGCGACGCCGGCCTCGACCTGGCGCTGGAGGGTGGCCGGGACACCGCGCTGGTGCTGCGGGCGCACCCGGGCGGCCCGCCGGTCACCGCGCCGGCGCGCAGGGCCAAGCGGTGGACGGCCCGCGACCTGCCGGCCCCGCTCCGGGACCACCTGGGACCGGTGATCGAGATGCGGGCGCTGCTGCCGCTGGCCCGGGTCCGGGCCGACGTGCGCACGCTCAACGTCCGCAACGCCGACCTCAAGACAGTGGTGCGACTGCGGGTCGCCACCCACGCCGCTCTCGACGCGGAGGGCACGCCGGCACCGCTGACGTCGCGGGTCGAGGTCAGCGGCGTCCTCGGCTACCCCAAGCCCCTGGCCCGGGTCGTCGAGGCGCTCACGGGCGAGGCCGGCCTGGTGACCGCGCCCGGCAGCATGGCCGACGAGGCCATCGCCGCGTCCGGGGGCGATCCGCGGGGCATCCGGTCCAAGCCGGACGTGGTGCTGGAGCCGGGCACGCGCACGGACGAGGCCGCCCTGGCCGTCCTGCGGGAGCTGGCCGGGTTCGTGGAGGACAACGTGCCGGGCACGCTGGCCGACCTCGACAGCGAGTTCCTCCACGACCTGCGGGTCGCGGTGCGCCGCAGCCGGTCGGTCCTGCGGGAGCTGAAGGGCGCCTTCGCCCCCGAGCCGCTCCAGGTCCAGCGGGACGCGCTCAAGTGGATCCAGTCCATCACGGGCGACACCCGCGACCTCGACGTCCAGCTGCTCGACTGGGGCGACCTGCTCGCCGGCGTCCCGGCCGAGCGCCACGCCGCGCTGCTGCCGGTGCGCAACCTGCTCGTCCGGCACCGCGCCGCCGCGCTCCGCAAGCTCAAGGCCGAGCTGCGGGGCCGGGCCTTCCGCGAGGCGTGGGCCGGCTACCGCACGTTCCTCGCCGGCGACCAGGGCCCGGCCCGCGAGCGGCCCGACGCCAAGCGCCCGATCGGCGACGTGGCCGGCGAGCGGATCCGCAAGGTCTACAAGAAGATGGTCACGATGGGCTCGGCCATCGACGGCGCCAGCCCGGCCGAGGACCTTCACGAGCTGCGCAAGCGCGGCAAGGAGCTGCGGTACTTGCTCGAGTTCTTCGGAGGGCTGTGGCCGTCGTCCGTGGTCAAACCGATGGTCAAGACGCTGAAGGCCCTCCAGGACGTCCTCGGCACCCACCAGGACCGCGAGGTACAGGCGGACCACCTGCGAGCACTCGCCGACGAGCTGGCCGGGGTGGTGGGCGGGCCCGAGGCCCTGCTGGTGCTGGGCGTGCTGGTCGACCGCCTCGGCGCCGCCCAGCAGGCGGCCCGGGACGACTTCGCCGCCCGGTTCGCGGCGTTCGCCGCTCCGGGCCAGCGCAAGGTCGTGGCCTCGACCTTCCGGGGCCCGAGCGGATGAAGGTCCTCGCCACCTACAACATCAAGGGCGGGGTGGGGAAGACCTCGGCCGCGGTCAACGTGGCGGCCCTGGCGGCGGCGGACGGGTTGCGCACGCTGCTGTGGGACCTGGACCCGCAGGGGGCGGCCTCGTTCCTGTTCCGGGTGCGGCCCAAGGTCCGGGGAGGCGGGCGCAAGCTGGTGCGGGGCCGCAGCGACGTGACCGACGTGCTGCGGGGGACCGACGTCGAGGGCCTTGACCTCCTACCCGCCGACTTCTCCTATCGGCACATGGACCTGGTCCTCGACGAGTCCGGCAAGCCGACCCGACGGCTCCGCAAGGTGCTCGCCCCGCTGGAGGACCACTACGACCTGGCGGTGCTCGACTGCCCGCCGTCGATCTCGCTCGTGTCCGAGGCCGTGTTCGACGCCGCCGACGCGCTGCTGGTGCCGCTGATCCCGTCGACCCTGACGCTGCGCACGTTCGCCCAGCTCAGCGACTTCGTCGACGCGGAGGTCGACCACCGCCCCGACATCATCGCCTTCTTCTCGATGGTCGACTGGCGCAAGCGGCTGCACCGCGAGGTGGTCGAGACCCTGCCGGACGGCCGCACCGACGTGGTCCGCAGCGTGATCCCCGCGGCCACCGAGGTCGAGCTGATGGGCGTCGCGCGGGCGCCCGTGGTGACGCAGGCCCCCCGCAGCCGGGCGGCCCGGGCGTACGCCGAGCTGTGGGCCGAGGTCCGTGAGCGCCTCCGCGTCTGATGGCCGGCTACGAGGCCGGCGCCTCGTCGCGGTCGAGATCGAGGCTGGCGGAGTTCATGCAGTAGCGCAGGCCGGTGGGCTGGGGGCCGTCCTCGAACACGTGGCCCAGGTGCGAGTCGCAGCGGGAGCAGCGGACCTCGGTGCGGACCATGCCGTGGCTCGAGTCGGTGATGAGCCGCACCGCACCCTGCTTGAGCGGCTCCCAGAAGCTGGGCCAGCCACTCCCCGAGTCGTACTTGGTCTTCGACGAGAACAGCGCCTGGCCGCACGCCACGCAGCGGTAGGTGCCGTCGTCCTTGGTGTCCCAGTAGATGCCGGTGAAGGCCCGCTCGGTGCCGCCGTGGCGGGCAACCTCGAACTGCAGCGGCTCGAGCCGCTCCCGCCAGCCCTCCTCGGTGGTCGGCAGCTCGGCCTCGGGGATCTCCTTGGGGTCACTCATGGCCCCTAGCATGCCGGGCCGGCGCCGATTCAGCGCAGGGCGGCGGCCATACGGCGGACAACCCGGGATGGGTCGAGGGTGGCGGGCCGCTCGATCGCCTCCAGGGTCAGGAAGGCCTCGGTGCCGTGCGCCCGGCCCTGGATGGTGACGACCAGCGAGCAGGTCTCGCCGTCCTGGCGCAGCACGACCTCGAAGATGGCGCAGTTGCGGTCGACGTAGGTGACCTCGCCGACCCGGTGCCCCGCCTCCATGAGTAGGGCGAACGCTTCGGGCGGCGGGGCGGCCAGCAGCAGCGTGTCGCCGCCCAACACGGCCACGCCCACCGGCGGCGGCGCCGGGGGCGGGGGCGGCGGCGGGGCGGGCGCCCCCGGGGTGGCGGCGAGCACGCCGGCCCGCTTGGCCCGGCTGAGCACGGCGTAGGCCTCGTTGAGCCGGGCGGCGGCAGCCGTGACCGCGGCACCGTGGTGGTCGGGGTGCGCGGCCCGGATCCGGCGCCGGTACTCGGCCCGCACGACGTCCCAGCCGTCGCCGGGCTCCACCCCCAGCACGATCCGGGCCTCGTGCACGTCCATGGCGCCGATCCTGTCACGTACCCTCGGTGCGTGGCCGATCGAGGCGACCTCCGGGAGCCCGGGCTCCCGATCAAGCTGGGTCCCTGCTCCAACGGCGAGTACCCGCCCCGGGCCGCGACGCCGCTTACCCGGGAAGCCGCCCGCCGGGCCCGGCGCTGGAGCGAGGAGCGGGCCCGCCGGCTGGGGATGAGCCGGCGCGAGTTCCTGCTGTCGACGATGGGAGCCGCCACCGGGCTGCTGGCGCTGGCGGCGTGCTCCAAGGAGGAGTCCGGCGGGCGGTCCGGGGGCACGTTCGAGGTCCCCGAGGAGGCGACGACCGAGCCCGACGTGGCCACGACCGTGCTGGGCGGTGACGGGCCGGTCATCGACGTGCAGACCCACTTCCTCGAGTATCCGGTGGGGAGCGAGGCCGGCTTCGGCATGGGGTTCCCGCAGGCGAACTGCGGCGAGGCCGACCCGGCCGGGTGCTTCGGCATCGACAACTGGATCGCCGAGGTGTTCGGCCGCAGCGACACGACGGTGGCGGTGCTGTCCGCGGTGCCGGTGCTCGGCGAGCCCGACCCGCTGTCGGCCGAGCTGATGGCGCAGGCCCGCGATCAGCTTGCCGAGCTGTGCGGCGAGGGCCGGGTGCTGGTCCAGGGCCACGGCGTCCCCAACGTCGGCGACCCGGGCGCGGCGCTGGCCGCGATGGAGGACGAGGCCGCCCGCCACCCGCTCGTCGCCTGGAAGGCGTACACGCATGCCGGGCCGCCCTGGCGGCTCGACGACGGGGACCCGGCCGGCAAGCCGGTGGGCGAGGCGTTCCTGTCCAAGGTCGAGGAGCTGGGCGTCGACGTCGTCTGCGTCCACAAGGGCCTGTCCGGGGGCGACCCCTTCGCCTCGCCGGCCGACATCGGCCCGGCCGCCGCGGCCCGCCCGCACCTGCGGTTCTGCGTCTACCACTCGGGGTTCGAGTCGAACGTGACCGAGGGGCCGTACGACCCGGCCGCCCCGAACGCCGGCGTCGACCGCCTGGTGGCGAGCCTGGAGGGCGCGGGCATCGGCCCCGGCGCGAACGTCTACGCGGAGCTGGGCTCGACCTGGCGCACCGTCATGTCCTCGCCCGACGAGGCGGCCCACCTGCTGGGCAAGCTGCTCGTGGCGGTGGGCGACGACCGGATCCTGTGGGGCACGGACTCCATCTGGTACGGCTCGCCCCAGGACCAGATCGACGCGTTCCGCTCGTTCCAGATCAGCCCCGAGCTGCAGGAGGCCCACGGCTATCCGGCGCTCACCGACGAGGTACGCGCCAAGATCCTGTGGCGCAACGCCGCCGCCCTCCACGACCTGGACCCGGCCACGATGCCGTGTGCCCTCGACCCGGCCGAGGTCCAGTCCGCCCGGGCCTCGTCGCCCCGCGCCAACCGCACCTACGGGCCCCGCACGTGGTCGGCGGCCCGCCGCCTCTTCGCAGCCGAGCACCCCTGGGCCTAGCGGGTCGACGCCGGGCTGGCCGCGGCGGCGGGCGAGCAGCGCGGACGATGGTGGACAGGTCCCTCCACCTGTGTTACGGGGTCTCATGCCCATCGATGGCGGGCTCGTCGTCGGGTACCTCACGGCGGCGCTACTCCGCGCCGGCAAGCGCTGGGGCGACCGGGCGCTCGACCAACTGCTGGATCGCCTGACCAGCCTGGTCGCCCACCGGATGGGCCGCGCTCCCCTCGACAGGCTCGCCGGCAACCCGCGCAGCCCCGAGGTGCAGCGCGACGTGGGTCTCACGCTCGACGGCGCCATCAGCGTCGACCGCGGCTTCGCACGCGAGCTGGCCGAGGTGATCAACGCGCTCGACCAGCGCGGCGGGCGCCAGCTGGTGAACAACGTCTACGCGCAGATGAACGTGCAGGCGTTCGACCACGGCATCGCGGTCGGCGGGGACTTCAACTACTTCCACGCCCCGGATCCGACGGACATCTCCGATGCGCCCGGGTGGGTGAAGTTCTGCGTCGTCCTCGGGTCCGTGCTCGCCGTCGCGGGACTGTTCATCTTCGGCTACACGCTGTTCACCGGCATGCCCGACGTGGGCGACCCCGACTTCAACGAGATCCCGGCAGGAATCCCCATCGCCTTCGGCGTGTTCTTCGCCGGCTTCGTCGTCCTCGGCATCGGATCGCTCGGCCGCGCCATGAGCAAGCGGCCCTGATCGCTGCCGCCCTCGCCCTCGCAGGCGTCGGCCTCGCCACCCACGCCGCAACGTCGAACGCCCCCGCCGACGCCGGCTTCACTCGCACCCGCGGTCGAGCGGGCGGCATCGCGCATCACATCCCGCCGTCTATCGAGCAGGACAACGTGGACAGGATCCTCTGAGCGTCAGTTGCTCTGCGCTCGCCGCTCGCGGAGGACTCGCACGGCGTCGGTCGACGCGAGGGCCCACGCCACGAGGGCGGGTTGGAACACCAGCCGGATGGCGCGCTTGGCGTCCGTGTCCAGGCCGAAGGCGTCCACGTGATCGGTGTATTGCGCGATGTTGCCGGGGAAGACGGCGACGAAGAAGGCGGCTGCGGTGCCGCCGACCACCGCGCGGGCAGGCTGCTTCCACGTCCCGAGCAGAGCAGCGCCGAGGGCGAGTTCGACGACGCCGGAGACCACAACGACCGTGTCCGGATCGGCCGGGAACCACGACGGTACCTGTGCGCGGAACTCTTGGCGCTGCTTGGTGAGATGCCCGGTACCTGCTGTGAGCAGCGCGGCGCCGAGCGCGAGCTGGCCTATGGCACCCAGCGCCCGGCGCGTCGTCGAATGTGCGGTCATCGATGGTCCTCCGTGCCGGCACGACAGGCGGCCGGCCGCCGGCTAGTCCGTTAGCGTGTTCTCGGGCAGAACCGGGGCGACGTGTGGCTCGCCCAGCCCGAGCCGGGGGCGAGCGCTGAACATCGGCCCCCGGGCTCGCTCTGGTGGTGCGAACGCCAGCAGGCCGATCGGCTTGGGGATGTCGTCGTAGATCGCCTCCATCCCGCCCCGCATGGAGTAGGTCTCGTGCCAGAACCCGGTGCCGGCCGAGTCCCGAAGGAAGTCCCTCCACCACTGCTGGTGCGGCAGCTCACGGGTCCATCGCTCGAGCGAGTCCAGGTCGCGCCAGTACTGCCGCATCCCGGCATGGGGCGGCACCAGCGAGAACAGCATGTTCTCGTGGAGCAGCAGGCCGTCAGGGTCCTCAGCGACCCCGGCCTGGATCTGGCGGCCTGTCCGGGCGAGCTTGGCCAGCCCGCGCACGCTCCGGACGCGCATCCCCAGGTAGATCACGACCAGATCGGGGAACCCCGACAGGTCCACCGTCTGGCGGTCGACACCCGATCGTCGCTGTGCCATCGCTGCCACCTTTCCGTGCCGCAGTCGGGCACGACCTCACCCGGGTGACCGTACCGCCCGGCACCGAGCCGATCGCCTGGGCCGCCGTCCGCCACCCCCCGGCGAGGATCAGGCCGGGGCCAGGAACGCGGCCAGGAGGGCCTGGTAGCTGGCGGGATCCTGGCTGCCCGCGTACTCGCGGGCAGCGTGCATGGCGAGCTGGGGCATGCCGACGTC
>Ga0209382_10002240_pt1 | contig 28575 bp, 23 predicted proteins | sample SoiMetdeltSBSDD5_FD_187599 | JGI IMG/M metagenome (GOLD analysis project Ga0209382, IMG submission 187599) | Bulk soil microbial communities from a Populus tree surrounding site in Tennessee, USA - Soil MetaG P. deltoides SBSDD5 (SPAdes) (version 2) | ecosystem: Environmental > Terrestrial >...
AGATCCAGTAGCCGATCCAACCGCAAACCAGGGCAGCGATCGCAGGGATCGCGGTGACGTAGATCGACGGCAGCGCGGCGACATGACGAACGGCAAGAAAGTGCGCCACCGCCCACGTCGTCAGATTCCCGGCAACTGCCGCGATTGCCGCACCGACGGCGCCTGACAACGGCACAAGAATCGCTCCAGTTACCAGGAGTGCGAGGGCGCCTGAAATCTCGGCAACCAGTAAATACGACTGCAGAGCGCTCGCAACTAGCGCCCAGCGTGCGTGGTCAGCTAACAGACGGATCGGCAAGACCCAGATCAGAATCGCGAACACCGGAACCGAAGGCGTGAACTTCCTACCGAAAATCAGAAGCATCAAAGGTTCGCTCAACAGAGTCATCGCAAGCGTGATTCCGATTCCGCCCCACGCCGACACACGCAACGATGTCCGCATCAGTTGATTCCAGTCGGCGCGATTTTCAACCAGTCGTCGTGCGCTGATCGGATAAAGGTTGAAGTGGTAAAGGAAACCAAAAGCCAATGCCGCGAGAAGAATTCGTTGCGGCGCTCCAAACCACGCGGTTTCCGAGCCGCCTATTAAGCTCGCAACGAGGAACAACGGCGCAAATTGAGTGAACGTCCAGACGATGTTCGTGAGACTCAGCGATGCACCTTCACGAATCAGGTTCAGAATCGCCGCGATCTTCATCTCCACTCGGAACGGCAACGCCCAGAAGTGCTGGGCAAGGATGTAATACGCCGACCCGATTGCTTCGGAAGCGATCGCGACCAGGCCGACGATCATCAGATCCTTCGGATCATGGACGAAGATGAAAACCCCGGCAGCGAATGCGGCCATGCGAACAGCGGGACCCGGAGCGGCCTGACTCATCTTGTCGAGAGCTTGCAACAGCCAGTCTTGTCGCCACGGTATTCCCATGAGGCTGATGGCAAATAACCATACCAGCCCCGTTGTCCTCGCATCCTGCCGCGTGATGTAGGAACTGAGACCGACGATCGGGATCGTGGCGAGCGCGAGCAACACACGCGCAGCAGGAATTCGTGAGGCAAGTTCGGCGGCTCTTCCACGATCGCGGGAAAGATGCCGTACGCCAACCGGCCCGAGGCCGTTCTCGACAATCACTGTAAAGAACGAAGTCACACCGATTGCGTATTCCATCGAGCCATACGAGGGCGGATCGAGCACGCGAGCGAGATAGGTGAAGCTGGCGAAACCAATCAGCGAGCTGAAGAATTGTCCGCCCAGAAGCGATACCAGATCTCGCAAAAGCTTGGGACCGCGGTCGCTGAAGGCGTGACTTACTGTGTGACGCATCGTTCGACTATCCCGGGAATCATGTGACGGTGATGCCGAAAGTTCAAGGCCGCTTTTACACGCATCGCCGGAAACAAGCTTCCGCTAATTCCGCGGCGCGTTCCCACGTGAAATCACGGACGCGTTCGAGCGTTAATGCGCGCAGCCGTCGTTGCAACTCAGCATCCGACAGGAACTTCAGAATGCAGCGAGCGATATCGGCCGGATCCTTGGGATCGAAGAACAGGCCGCAGTCGCCAATGACTTCAGGCAAGCTGCTGCGATTACTGGCAAGCACGGGAACTCCGCACGACATGGCTTCGACAGCCGGAAGGCCGAACCCTTCCCACAACGAAGGAAACACCAGGGCAGTCGTGCTGTTTAGAAGCTCAGTCAACTGCGAATCGGAAATGTAGCCTGTGAAGTGGACATGTTTATTCAGAGGAGGATGGTCTTCGACGAAGCGTCTGACTTCCTCAACGTTGTCCCAGAAGCCTTTCCCCGACGTATCGCCGACAATAACCAGATGAACTTTCGGCCGTTCGGTCAAAACTGCGGGCAGCGCTTTCAGCAGGCCCAAGAGATTTTTGTGCGGATTGATTCCTCCAACGTAGACCAGGAGTTCAGCGTCCGCCGGTACACCGTACGCGCGGCGTGCGCGAGCCGCGACGCCGGGGTCGCTAATCATTCGAAACACCGGATCGGCGCCCTCAGTCACGAGATCGATCCGGCCGGCGGGGATGTGGAGTATATCCACCAAATCTTTGGCGGATGCTTTTGAGACAGTCATCGCACGAGTGGCCTGCCAACGCGCCATGGTCGCCTTGATGCGCCAGAGATGCCGGTTGAGCGCGGTTGGAAACACGAGTTCAGGAAAACGTTCTGCGGTCGTGTCGTGATAACAAACAACGCAAGGTACTCTGGCAAGAATCGGGAAATACGAATACACGGACGGGAAGAAAAACACGTCGAAACGTGCCTGGCGAGCGAGCTTTCCCAACTGCCAGAGGTAACCGGCCGATCGGGAAGTAGTACCGACGGCGGATTCGTTGAGCGTCTTTTGAGTTTTCGCGCTCAGGATGCCGACGTTTGCCGGCAGACCTTCCGCCGGTGCCTGATCGAAAAGAAGCGTATAGCGGAAACTCGTGTTCCGCGACGCGAGTGCCGTCACCAATTCCCGTGTAAACCGGCCGAACCCACGATTGTTCTGCCAGCTTGTGGCATCCACGCCAATATGAAGGGTACGTTCCATCATGGCTAACGGAGTGTCTCATGGAACGGCATCAATGCGCCGGTCCGATTGGATATGGCTGACGGCGATCCTCGTCATCGCTTTCGCCTTGCGCGCCTACAAGCTCGAGAGCGCGTTGTGGTACGACGAAATCGTGACTTTGGTCGACTTCGTTCGATTGCCGGTCAGCGGAATCATTACGACGCTGTCGTCAACCAATAACCACATTTTGTACAGCCTGGAAGCAAAGGCGGCGATACAGCTTTTTGGCGAGAGTGCCTGGACGCTGCGTCTGCCGGCGATGTTGTTCGGAGTCGGCTGCGTTGCGGCTCTCTGGTGGTTTGCGCGAAGACTCGTCGGCCCGTCGCAAGCAAACTTCGCTGCGCTGCTGCTTGCCGTTTCCTATCACCACGTATGGTTTTCACAGAATGCGCGTGGATACACGGGACTGATGTTCTGGTCGATTCTGGGCACTGCGCTCTTCATACAGGGCTTGAAGAGTTCCTCGTGGCGGACCTGGATCAGTTATGCGTTGGTCGTTGGGGCTGCGGCATACACCCACCTTTTCGCGGCATTCTTCTTCTTTGTGCACGGACTCATCTACCTTCTGGCGCTGCTCAAGCGTGGCTATATTACCGATCGAATCAAACCGCTGGTGGGCCTTGCACTCGGCGGTGCGCTCGTTCTTATCCTTCACGCGCCCGTCATGCCTCAACTTATTCACAGCATGCAGAGTATGTCGGCTTCGACTCCGAAAGTCGTTCCGCCGTCAGAGCGGCCGGTTTCAGAATGGAAGAATCCGCTCTGGACGTTGCTCGAAGTCGGCCGCAATGTGCAGAGCCTTGGCGTGGTGGCAACGCTAGGACTGCCCACGGTGCTGGCGTTTTTTCTGATCGGTGCGGTCAGTCTGGGCCGACGGCAGTCTCTGGTGCTCGTCATTCTGTTGCTGCACATTCCGTTGACTCTGCTGGCGCTTCTCGCCTTATCGTTTCGAATATGGCCGCGCTATTTCGTTAACGATCTCCCATTCATATTCGTGCTTGTCGTACACGGCGTGTTCATCTTTGCGGACTATCTTGCAAAAGCTGTGCCGGTTTTAAAACTGTGGAACGTTACGGGGCACCGGATTGGCGTGATGGGGGCAGCGGCAGCCGTGATCTGCTCGCTGTTTCTGTTGCCGGCGAATTATCGATTTCCGAAGCAGGATTTCCTTGGCGCGCGCGATTTCGTGCTCCATGCTCAAGCGGCGCAGGACGCCGTCGTTTCCGTCGGCCTGGCGTCGATGGCGTTTTCGAGATACTACGCTCCCGATTGGCGTGTGGCGGAGTCCTGGCGGGAGATCCGGGATATGCGCAATCCAGCGAGGCACATTTGGGTCATCTACACCTCGCCGCTGCATATGAGTGAAAACCACCCGGACGTTTTGGCGGGCCTGGCATCTGAATTCGATCGTGTTAAGTTTTTTCCGGGAACGCTCGGAGGCGGTGAGGTCCTGGTTTACCGGAGTCGGGATGCGGTTCCGAACGCCGCGTCACAGTAACCGACGAATTCACCCAAAAACCACCAGTGCAAAAGCAGCAGCAACGCGGGTGAAGCCTTGATGTATTCGGCTACATGTCGACGCTTGCCGAGTTGTCGACGGAAATGTCGAACGAACAGGACGTAGGGTAAGAGCGGACAGGCAAGAGCGAACACCAGCAATTTGGAGCGGGATGCCTCCTGGCCTCGGATCCGTCCGAACGTCCGTCCCCAATGGAAGCGCTCTTTGATGAGGCTCCATAAACCGATTTTGGCGCGCTCCTGAACGACAAGCGCCTTCTCGGAGATCCGCAGTTTGTGACCGTGACGGCGGAGCGCCCAATTAACTTTGGGCTCTTGATACCGGTTTTCCCACAGATTGCGAACGCTTTCGAGCGCCTCACGTTTGTAACAGATGTTAATGTCGCTGACGTATTCCGCGTCCTCTTGCTCGATGGGTGGCTGGAACCTGCCAAAATCGGCGAAGAAAACCGCCCAGCGAAGCGGGTCGTCAGCACCGTTGTCGATAGCGCCGCCGATCACCGCGTCGGCATGACTCTTATGTAAGTCCCTCATCGATGCGGCCCAGTCGGCTCTTGGCTGGACTCGATCCTCAATCATCGCGATGAGGTTGCCTTTTGCGGCGCGAAGGCCGGCAGCTCTTCTGCGGTCGAACAAAATGTGTTGTGTGAATTCATTCGATACCGATTTCTTATCCGCGAGCGAGCCGAGGTTCATTAGAACAACGGAAGGGAAACGCTGGGCAAGGCTCGCAACTTCTGAAACTGTCTCGTCATACGGAACGATGACTTCCATTGACGGCGGGCCGGTTTGCTGTGCCAGGGCCTCCAGGCATCGTGAAAGCGCGCGGCTGCCCTCGACAACGGTTATGATGATCGACAATTCAGGTGATGTGGACGTCTTGGCCATAGATGACGCTGCGTTCAATAGCTGAACAATTTCAAAGAGTTCCGCGATATCAAGGAGCGATATCGCCAAAAGCGCATGTTTATAGTAAACCCTAATGACGTCGTTAGTTTTGGACGATGTATAGGTTGGGCGACCTTAGGGTATACACGTTTTGCGAGAAAGAGATGAAAGACGCACGAAGTTTTTCACAAAAGGTCGAAGCAGCCATACCCGACGAAATCCTCGTCAGGACATTCGCCAAACTAGACGCGTTGGCTTTCGGACTCGCGGTTGGCATTGTTGCCGGAATCGGCCTCTTCACTGCCACCGCAATCCTGATCCTCAAAGGCGGCCGCGTTGTTGGGCCGAATCTCGCATTGCTTCGGCATTACCTGCCACATTTTTCGCCAACGTGGCCGGGAAGCGTATATGGCGGCTTGGAAGCGGCTCTCGTCGCTTTCATTGTCGGCGTTTCCGTCGCTCTTCTCAGAAACCTGCTTGTCGCAACGTACGTGTACGTGAGCGCGTTCTGGGCACGACTGGATCGTTTTCTCGATGATATGTAGGTCGCAGGACTGAATGAAGCCTCAACACGAGCAAAAAAAGGTCGTTATCATTGGAGCCGGACCGGCCGGTCTAACCGCCGCCTACGAATTGAGCAAAGCCGGAGTGCGTTCGACGTTGCTCGAGAAGGACAATGTCGTCGGTGGCATCTCCCGGACCGTCCATCACAAAGGCTATGGCTTCGATATCGGCGGTCACCGTTTCTTCACGAAAGTGAAGCCGGTCGAAGACATGTGGAACGAAGTGATGGGTGACGACTTCCTGCTGAGGAAACGGCTTTCGCGCATCTATTACCAAAAGAAATTCTTCTACTATCCACTAAAACCGGGTAATGCGCTGCGCAATCTCGGACTGTTGAATGCTGCGATGATCCTGCTGAGCTATCTCAAGGCTCAGGCTTTTCCGATAAAACCCGAGCGAAACCTTGAAGAGTGGGTGACGAACCGATTTGGCAAACGGCTCTATTCCATATTCTTCAAGACATACACCGAGAAAGTCTGGGGCATGCCGTGCACGGAAATCTCGGCCGAATGGTCGGCACAGAGAATCAAAGGCCTGTCGCTGGTCAGCGCCCTGAAAGCTGCGCTCGTCAAGAAAGCACAGAAGAAAGGCGACGTTATCAAAACGTTGATCGACACCTTCCACTATCCGCGCAAAGGCCCCGGCATGATGTGGGAACGGGTCGCGGACATCGTCACCAACCGAGGCAGCCGTGTCATGATGAACTCGGAAACCGTGAACATCCTTTGGTCGGATCGCGTGACGGGCATTCGTGTTCGCGAAAACGGCAAGACCAGGGTGATCGAAGGTACCGACTTTGTCAGCAGCATGCCGATCCGAGAACTCATCGCCCGGTTCGAGCCGGCGGCGCCGGAGGAAGTTCAGGCTGCCGCGAACAAGTTAACATACCGCGACTTTTTGACCGTCGCGCTCATCGTCAATCGTGATGCGTTTCCCGACAACTGGATCTACATTCACGATCCCGGTGTGAAGCTCGGAAGAATTCAGAATTTCAAGTCCTGGAGTCCGGAGCTGATCCCTGATCCGAAAACCACATGCCTTGGTTTGGAGTACTTCTGCTTTGAGGGCGACGGACTGTGGAACATGCCGGATCAAGATCTGGTCGAGCTCGGCAAGAAAGAACTCGAGATTCTTGGTCTCGTCAAGGCCTCCGAAGTTATCGAGGGTTCAGTGGTGCGAATGCCAAAAGCGTACCCCGTGTACGACGGCGACGGAGAGTATCGAGAGGGATTAAAGGTTGTCCGCCGATTCATCGACGGCCTGGGTAACCTTCAGTTAGTTGGTCGCAACGGCATGCACAAGTACAATAACCAGGACCATTCGATGTTGACGGCCATGCTGGCTGCAAAGAACATTCTCGGCGCTAAATTTGATTTGTGGGGCGTCAACGTCGACGAAGAATACCATGAGGAAGTCAAAGAGGGTGATCGCAAGTCCCTTGATGATTTCGCGAAGATGGAATCGACTCAACCTCGGGTTCCCGAGAAGGCGAAGGTATAGCTGTGGGAACCAAAAGGCTCTACATGAACGGAACAGGCATGGATGAGCAAGACGACAACTTGCTACGTGCGGTACTCGGCGTTAACAACAACATTCTGGGATTCGTCATCGGCTTGCTGTCGGGATTTGCGATTTTCGCTGCCACGTTGTGGCTCGTCGTCAAAGGCGGCAAGAATGTCGGTGAACACCTCAGTCTGTTAAGGCAGTTTTTCCCGGGCTACAGAGTCACTTATCTCGGCAGTTTTATCGGCTTGATCTACGGGTTCGTCACGGGCTATGTCGCGGGCTGGTCGATCGGCTGGCTCTATAATCGCTTCGTCGACCTCAAACGTCGCTAATCGTTTCTCGAAATGAATCAGAAACTGTTTTCGATCTGCATTCCCGTCCGCAATGATCCGAATAATCTCAGGCGATGCCTTTCGGGCTTCGCCAAGCAAGATATGTCGGACTGCGAGATCATCGTCTGTGACGACGGCAGCACGCCGCCATTATCACCGGCTATGTTCGAAGACATCGGTGTGCAATTTACGCTTATCGCGCAACGCGGTCAGGGACCTTCGGTGGCACGAAACCATCTGGCGCGAGTTGCCGAAGGTAAATTCCTGTTTTTTGTCGATGCAGATACGGTGCCGCGTTTCGACATGATCGAGCAGGCGCGAAAAATCGTCGGCAAGAATCCACATCTGGGTGTTTTCTACGGTTCGTACGACGATGCACCGGAACATCCGACACTGATTTCAACCTATCGGAATCTGCTGCACCATTACACGCATCATCAGTCTGCAACCGAAGGTGAGACGGTCACCACGTTCTGGTGCGGCTGCGGTGTCATCCGCCGTGATCTGTATCTCGACTTCGGCGGACTTTCGGAGCTCTACAGTAAGCCTTCGATCGAAGATATCGAACTCGGTGCCCGGCTGTCGGCACAGCGAGTGCCGATCAAAATCTTCCCTCAGCTGCAGGTCAAACACTTGAAGAAGTGGAATCTGAAAAATTGGTTGCTGACCGATCTGTTCCTTCGCGGAATTCCATGGGTGCGTTTGATGCGGGCCACCAAGCACTGGGCAAGCCAATTGAATTTTTCCTGGTCGCAACGGGTGGCGAGTCTTGGCGCCGTTATGTCGGTACTGCTGATGCCGTTCACCATCGTCGACCCGATGTTTGCGTTTTGGGCGTTTATTTGTTTCGCGTTCTTCCTGGTTCCGAACTGGCCACTGTTCAGCCTTGTTCGGAAGAAGAGAGGCGCCGGACAGGCCCTTGCCGTCGTTCCGCTTCACCTGATATATGCTCTGGTATGTGTTACGGCTGTTTTGGCTGCGTTTCTCTATCCTCCTCTCAAGCTGCCTCCAACTCCTCGACTTCAGCCGATTCGTGAGCGGTAGGTTCGAAATATAATAACTATGCAGGTAGAAACAATCATCGAGCAGGAATTTTCCGCCGAGCGGGCTGCCGACTTTCTTCGCTTTCAGGGCAGGCATGTGGTGAAAACGGAAAGTTGCTGGTGGTACAACGCGTACGGCCAAAAGCACATCTATTATTCTTTTCCGCCGAACCGCGTCGTTGCACCGTCGTCCGACGAAATCAAACAGGTTTTCAAATCAGCTCCTGGCGCTAAGGCTGTCCGGTATCTGAGTCCGGCAACGGCCGGTACGGGAAAAGAAGGCTACATCTGGACCTGCCGCCAGCCCTATAGCCTGCAGACGCTCGAGCATAAGGCGCGAAATCAGGTCCGGCAGGGTTTGAAAAACTGCCAGGTTCGAGCGATCACGCTCGCTGAACTTCAGGCCTTGGGAGCGCGCGCTCACGCGGACACGATGAAACGCCTGGGCATCGAAACGGGCGAGCTGAAATTCGGCAAGCCAATGCAGGACAATCCCGCGTACGAAGCGTGGGGAGCTTTTGTCGAAGACAATCTTGCCGCGTACATCGTGACGTTGCGAATCGAGGACTGGGTCTACATTCAGATCAACCGGTCCGTCAAAGAGTATTTGAAACACCGCCCGAACAATGCTCTGGTCTACACCGTAATTTCAGAATTACTCGCTCGTCCGGGGATCTCCACCGTAAGTTATGGCTGGGGACCTCTCTACGAACTGGACACTTTGGATCACTTCAAGCTGGGTATGGGATCCGTGAAGGAGCCAGTCCGCCAATGTGCCATTCTCACCTACTGGTTACGCCCGATCCTTCCGAGCTTTGTTTGCCGAACCGTGGAAAAGTTATCGGAACTGCGCGGGAACGATCATCGATTGAAGCAAATTGCAGGTATTTGCCGGCTGGTACGTGAAACATCCGCGTGATTTTGCGAGTTCTATGGATGACGTCCGGTGCCCGGCTTGTGGTGAACAGTCGAGTGCGTCCCAGACTTACGTCTTTAAGTCTGCCCGCGGCCAAACCCCGTGGGTTCGATGCTCGCGTTGCAGTGCTTACTTTCTGATTGAACGCTACGACTTCAACGTAGAGGTCGTTCATACGAAGAAGGCTGCCTGGGGCCGTGAGGATAGCGGCACTGAGCTGAACATGTTCAAGCAGAGAATGTTTCGCTCGGTGATTAGGCTATTGCGCCCGTGCTGCCCTCCGCCCGCCTCGTTGCTGGACGTAGGATGTTCCTACGGCGGCTTCCTCTTAGAGGCCCAGAAGGCGGGATATCGAGTTTGTGGATTCGACATCGTGCCAGGTGCGATCGAGTATGTCTCGTCGCACTCAATCCCGGCGGAGATCGCCTTTTCGATCGGCGATTTGAAACGAATCCCGGATGGATCGCTGGATGTGATCACCTGTCTCGATGCCAATTACTATTGGCCCGATCAACGCGCAGAACTGAGGCATGCTCACGCGAAACTGAAGCGAGGTGGATTTCTGGCGATGAGGGTGGTGGACAAGTCGTGGATGTTCTCCCTGGGCTTACTGCTTCGCGGAGTGTCGAAAAAATCAGGTGAAAAAATGTTGCGATCCGCGGTGAACGATCACCGCTTCTCGATGCCTCTGAGCTCGCTTCTTAAAGTGATACGCGATAACGGCTTCGAAGTGACATATGCATCTCCGCGCGGCGCTCTTCACAGCGATCAGACGCGGCTTCCGGTTAAGCTTTCTTTTGCGCTCGGTACCGCGCTTTGGAGTATTGGAGCAGGGATGTTCGCTCCTGGAGCGCTCATTCTCGCTCGGAAATCGTCGTGATCCCCCGACATAGACCACCATTCGGAATCGGCACCGTTCTTTCGCACCTGCTGAGTGCGAACGTGTCTGTCCCCGAAGTGGAGTCGCGATTTGCAGAGTCTACCGGCATGGCCGACGCTGTGTGGTTCCCATCGGCTCGCTCCGGAATCTATTCGGTTCTGAAGGCCACTACCGACTCAAGCACACGGATCGTAGCCCCGGCATACACCTGCGCCGTCGTTCACGAAGCCCTGGTTCGAACCGGTTTGCAAATTCAGTTAATCGATACCGACAGGAACAGTTTCCTGATGGACACCATGACGCTGATGGCTGCGCAGTCGGGAAAATTCGCCACTGTGCTGTGCGAAATATATGGGCACACCTACGATCTTCATAGGATCGCGAGTCCTGCCGGGCCCAAGCCGCAAGTTCGAATCGTGGATATGGCGATGACCGTGCCGAATCGTGCGCTTTTTCAAAGACTCGAAGACGGCGACGTCGGCGTCCTCAGTTTCGGAATCGGCAAATCGATGTACGCGGGCTGGGGCGGCATGTGTTTTACAAACAACAGGAACCTGGGCGAAGAGTTACGAAAAATGCGTGACTCGTTCCTTGTCATGGGCGGCCCGACGTTTTTCTTGAAGCAGGCGACGGAAACTGTGCTTCGTACGCTGGCACATCAGCGGGCAGTCTATGGTCTGATGCGCAAAATAAAGCAGACCAAGCCCGGAAAAAAACAAGGCCGCGGACCAAAACCTGCCGGCTTTCCTGCGCGATGGGCGGGTGTAAAAAATGTATCTGCCGAATGGTTCGCACCCTCCATTTATCTGGATCGAAGACTGGCGTTGTACAACCTGAATCGAGTCGAGCAATACTGCCAGCGAAGAATCGCTCAGGCGGCCCGCTATCAAAAGAACTTCGAAGGAAGCGCCCTTGTTACCAGTCCGCGGCTCTCCGTGCATGCTTTGAGTCACTTTACGATTCGAGTCAATCCGGCGATACGCCAAGGTGTCCGGGAGCGCCTTTGGAAAAAGAGTATTGACGTAGGGACGCTGTTTCCCTTTCCGTCGTATTTGCCCGCCAACGACTTTCCTAACACGAAGAATGTCACTTCTGAGATCCTCAACTTACCGCTCGATCCGGGTCTGACTTTTGACGAGATCGATCGGATATCCGAGCACGTTCTCGAGGCGGTCGGCAGTTTTGAAACGAAGCACGAACCAGTCCTGCTCGAGAGTTCTCACGATTAGGTAGGGATTAACTATGGCAGACAGCAACTTGATACCTTTCAACAGGCCGAGTGTGGTGGGGAAGGAATTGAGCAACATCGCGGACGTGATCCAGAAAGGCCAGGCTTCCGGAGATGGTCCTTACACCCTCAAGTGTCACGCCTTACTGCAGGAGTGCCTCGGCGCTCCAAAGGTATTGCTCACGACATCGTGCACGGACGCCCTTGAAATGTCTGCTCTCCTGCTGGGGATTGAACCCGGCGACGAGGTGATCGTGCCTTCATTCACTTTCGTTTCTACTCCTAATGCTTTTCTGCTGCGCGGTGCGCGGCCAGTGTTTGCCGATGTTCGGCCGGATACGCTGAACATGGATGAGCGACAGCTGGAGCGATTGATCACACCAAAGACGAAGGCGATCATCCCCGTTCATTACGCCGGTGTGGGCTGTGAAATGGATGCGATCATGAGCATCGCTCGAAAATACGGCGTAGCGGTGGTTGAGGACAATGCTCACGGGCTATTCGGCCGTTATAAGCAGCAGCTGCTCGGAACATTTGGCAGCCTGGCCACACTTAGTTTCCATGAGACAAAGAACTTCACGTGCGGAGAAGGCGGAGCCATCATCATTAACGACGCTTCGTACATCGAGCGAGCCGAGATTGTCCGTGAGAAAGGGACCAATCGCAGCCGATTCTTTAGAGGCCAGGTGGATAAGTACACCTGGGTTGATGTCGGTTCCAGTTTTCTGCCCTCGGACATTCTTGCCGCTTTCCTGCTGGCCCAGCTTGAGGCGAGAGACGAGATCCAGGCAAAGCGCCGACGAGTTTGGAATTTCTATCACGAGAACCTGTCGGGATGGGCGAAGACGCACGACGTCAGGCTCCCGATCGTGCCCTCGCATTGCGAGCAGGCGTTTCACATGTTTTACATGCTGCTGCCTACGGGAGAGGACCGTGACGCTCTAATTGCGTATCTTAAGAAGCAAGGCATCTCGAGTGTGTTTCACTATCTGCCGCTGCATCTCTCTGATGTCGGAAAATCGTTTGGCGGAAAGGTAGGGGACTGTCCGGTAACTGAATCGGTTGCCGATCGCCTTGTTCGCCTGCCGTTCTTTAATGATGTGACCGAGGAACAACAATCGCGCGTCGTCGCCGCCTTGCTCGAGTTTTCCTTCGCGGAGCGCGGCGCGCCAACTAATGTGAACGCGGTTTGATTTCGACTGTCGTGAATGACGTCAGAAACCGTTCGAAGGCCGGACGGTCGAAGAAGCGGTTGTACATATAGGTTCCCACAAGATCGATATCGCTCATCGCCCCATCATCACCGCGAACAATCGTTAAGTCTGCCTCCGTTCCTTCCGGATTGAAGGTCGACAGGTTGTTCACGGTGTGGAACTCCTTCCTCATATCGAGCAGAAACCCCGGATCGTAGTAGTAGGTGTCGAGTCCGATGTGTGACTCATTGCCCCAGGCGAGCTCGAACATCGACGACCATTCGTAGTATTTGTAACCCGGCGTCGGACCAGCTGGAAAGCGATCATCCACCCAGAAAATCGAGATGTCGCGGCCGGTTTGCATCCGCTCCAAATTGGCGATGATTGAATTGTCTTTGATTGCGCGGACTTGCCAATTGATATACGCGGACCAATCGGCCAGCACACAAGCGGATATCGCCATCGCCAAAAGCGCGACACGGGCAAAGCGATAGCTCTGGCGATTCCTCAAGAAGCGATATCCGGCGGTCATAAAAATGGCAAACGGGATTGAAAGCAACAAGCCATGCCGTGTTGAATATCCGTGGACGGCCGGCGCCTTACCCACAGCTACATAAGGAAAGATTGCCGAACCAAGCAGGATGACACCATACAAAAGGAGTTCAGCAACGCTACGTTTCTCAGCATTCGGCGGTGTTGATCTCGCCTGAAACATCCTGAAAAGAGCCAGCACAGCGATCAAAACAACAAGCGACAGAAACCAATGCTGCGCCAGTTGTTGCGCACAATAAGCGGCCTGTCCGACTAATCCGTCGCGGAAGAAGACGTAGACGGATTGAGCGGCGGAGATCATCGAAACGCGGAACTCGTTGTAGCGGCCGGTCGGAAATAAAGATTTCTTGACGAGCCAGTACACAGGGCCAAGCAACAGATACTCGGGGTGGGTAACCGCAAACGCCGTGATCGATTCGCGGAGCGGCAGCGCCTTGAGCTTTCGCCGGTAGAGAGCGAGTAGAACCAGAAAACCATAAAAGAAAACGAGAAGCGAGTTCAGCGCGAAGGCAAAGACGAAGAGAGCCAGCGGCAGCAGGCGTTTAGGATACGCAGGCTTGGCGTCTTCGAAGCGGACCGCGAAGTACGCGGCGACCATAAACACGGTGTAAAACAGAAAGTATGGTGTCGTGATCGGCTGAACGGTGGTCTGGTTTCCAGGATAGATGAGCGTAAACACCCCGATCAGCAGAGCTTCCTGGGGAGTGACCATTTCGGTACGCCTCGCGATCAAGTAGGCGGCGGTAGCAATCGTCAAGACGGCAGTAAAAGTAACAAATTTGTAACCGAGCAAAATCCATGGCAATCGTCCCATCAGCAGATGGAAGTACGCCGCTTCAGGTAAACCGGTCTCGTCGATCCATTCGGTCCTTATCGCGTCCGAGTTTCCCTGGACCAGTTTTGTATACACCAGCCAGTCATCCTCATAAAGCCCGTCGTTCAACAACACCAGACCATGCGTGGCGAAAGCCAGGAGAAGAAGAATCAGCAGGTGTCGGGGATAGGAGGAGGATGGCTGGCTTAGCATTTGATACTCACATCCATAACGCCATTAAGTCACGAAAAATAGAGGAAAAACTCTAGGTTTTGGCCCAAATCGCTCGTTTTAGGATTGTGCAGTCTAATGTGCGAATGAGCTTCGGTCGATAATAAATACTTGCGTAGGCAAAATTCAGAAAAACTCCTATAAACCGTTATTACAAAAGTGAGCTAAAGCGCAAACTATTGTTGACAGAAACTCCACTGCATGGAAAATGTGGATTCGGTCAAGCGTCACTGTCGGATGCCTTCGAACTCTGCATGGGAGTGAAATGGCGGTAGCTCATCCGCGGTGGTGATTGGTCGATTTAGCGTCAGCGGCCCTACCACCTGTGCCTGCTTCCCAAAGTTCCGTTAGAGCCGTTCTTCCGTAACCCTCAATCCAATCTGGACTACCATTATGGTTTTCAAACGAAGAAACCGTTTGATCAGCTTCCGTTTGTCCGAAGAGGAATATGAAAGCCTACGCACGCTATGTGTGACTGAAGGCGCGCGCAGCGTCTCCGATTATGCCAGGTCTGCACTGTGTCAAGTAATGACTCATGGCAACGGAAACGGATACGGCGAAATTCGCGACAACGGCGTGTCTTTGAGTTCTGAACGTCAACCGGCCACGCAAAACCTTATCGATAGTATGCAGAAGCTAAGCGACGTGATCGCGCGGCTTTCGCAACTGATCGAGAAGGGGCCCGTCCAATCGAATGGATCGCAAGTTAAAGACAGGGATGTGTAATTCGATTTAGGAGACCGGCATGAGACGATATTTGTCCATGAGTTTTCTATTAATCAGTTTGATTTCGGGTGTGCTTTCCGGCACCGTCGCGGCACAAAGTCCAGTACCGAGCGCAACGCCTGTTGTGGCCTCGGCCGGCGGGCGAGAACCGGCGAACTACGTGCTGGGGCCGAAGGACACCTTGTCGATCTGGGCTCGGGAACCCGCGGAAGTCAACTCGGCAAACGCGCGAATTGACGGCAACGGTTTTGTCAATCTACCGCTCGTCGAGCGCGTTCAAGCGTCCGGCTTAACCGTCGATCAGTTCAGAGACGAGCTGGTCACTAAGTTGAAGAAATATGTGGTGAATCCTCAGGTGATCGTCAACATCGTTGGCTTTCGCGCTGTCTCCGTATCCATCGTGGGCGCAGTGGCAAATCCCGGTAACCACGATATCACCACCAGCAAAGGCGGCGGCACGCTGATTGACATGATCCAGGCCGCTCAGCCGCGCGCCGATGCTTCCACTACCGTTCGCGTGATGCGCAAAATCGAACGCGGCCCGCTGCCGGTAACAAATGCATCCTTGGACCCTTCGGGCAAGTACAACGTGGCCGATATTGACCTGAAAGCGGTCATTGATGGCCACCCGGAGGTAAACATCCCGCTGATGGAAGACGATCAGGTCATCGTCAGCCAATCCCCGCTTGTTTACATCGCCGGTGATGTCGTGAAGCAGGGGTCGGTGACGGCGGACCCGCTGCTTGGCGGTGTATACATCATGCAGGCGGTTGCTCAAGCAGGCGGCCTGGCGCCGACAGCCAAGGCAAAGAACGCCAAGATCATGCGCAAGACGATGATTGGCACGAAGTCGAAGCAGATCGAAATTGCGATTGACGTCGACAAAATCATGAAGGCGTCTGCACCGGACCAAATGCTGCTGCCGAACGATGTTCTTTTCATACCCGGCAATGTTAGCGGCAAGGCAGCGAATAAAGTGCTTTCCACCGTCGTCAACATGGGAACCAACATGCTGACGTGGGGGCTGATCGGAGCCCGATTTCCGTAGACTCTAAAAAGGCCTTTTATGGCAGACAACACGGACAAACCAATCGATTCTAGATTCACTCTGGTCCCCAGAGCGCGTGAGAATTCGTACGCGCCTGTGGAATACGTCGACATTCCTTCCGCCGAAGTTGATGAAGCCGAGGGCGCGAGTTTCAGCGAGTACCTCGAGATGGTCAAGCGGCACAAGTTCGCAATTACAGCTTGTGCTTTGTTCTTCGCGGTATCCGGTGGGTTATTTGCGAAGCGGCCGCAAATCCCGACATACTCGGCTCTTGCCACGATCCAGTTTCAACAGCCCGACATCCCAACCATCAGCATCCGGAGCGGGGCGTATCAGCCGCCACAGGGCGTTGGACTGTATACGCAGATGGCAATCCTGCAGAGTCCGTCGATGCTGGACCGGGTGAGGGCGGATCTGAAGACTCGCCACAATCACGACTTTCACATTACATACAACCGGTTGTGGGAATGGCTGATGGCGAAAGGCATTCCTGTCGCAACACGCACGCTTTCGGATGATCGAGCGATCGCCATGACCGAGCGTACTCTGGCAATTACCCTGGGGGTAGCCGGTTCGAACATGCTGCTCATCAATTGCGAAGGCCCCGATTCGGAGCTGGCAGCCGACTATGTAAACACGTTGGTCAAGGTCTACATGAACTGGATGCTGGAAACGAAAGTCGCGCAATCCAAGCGCGCGGTCGACTATCTGGACAATCAGGCGGACGATCTTTACGCGAAATTACAGCGTTCGCAGACGCGCCTGCAAGAGTACGCACAAGAACACGGCATCCTCGGAAAAAGCGCTACGGGCTCGGCAACAGTCGCTGCACAAAAACTGTCCGAGATTCAGCGAGACCTATCGGCTGCGACCACCACAAGAATGAACGCGCAGTTTCGTTGGGAGAAAGTAAAGGACGTTCCCCTCGAGTCCCTTTCCGATATCGAGGACAACGGGATCATCGTCCGCATGCAGGAGCAGTTGGAGAGTTTCCGGCAAGAACTGGCCCTGCTGAAAACCATTTACACACCCGAATACCCGAAGGTCCAGGAAACACAGACGAAGATCGACAACACGATCAAAGGCATTCGTGCCGAACAGACTCGTTTGGTCAATCGAATCAAATCGGAGTTCGAAACCGCTCAGGTTCGAGAAAGACAACTGGCTGAAAGCTACGCCCAGCAGAACGAGATAGTGTCACAACAGGGTGGCGCCTCGATTCAGTACGACATCCTGTCTTCTCAAGTCGACACCGACCGGCAGCTGTACCAGCAAGTGTTGGCACAGCAGAAGGAAACCAATCTGAACTCGGCGATTCAGCAGTCTCCAACCGTTAACCTCATCGACCCGGCCAGAGCCAGCTCAATTGCGAACACGACGAGCACTGTTCGAATGATTTTCCTTGGTTTCATCGGCGGACTGGTGATCGGCGTCGGCTACAGCGTCATCCGGGAAAAGCTGGACAATCGTTTGAAAACTCCGGGTTCGGTTGCTACGCAAGTGCGGCTGACGGAACTTGGAGTCATTCCGGCGGCGCACCTCGAAGAACAGTCGAATCGGGCATTGCCGTTGCGGCTGACTTCGATCGGCTTGAAGAACGGCAGTTCGGTCGAACTGCTCACCTGGAACAAAAAGACGTCGCTTGTGGCGGAATCGTTCCGCGCCACTGTCGCCTCAATTCTGTTTTCGCAAAACGGCCATCACGCTTCCCGGGTGTTGATCGTCTCCAGTCCACAAATGAGCGAAGGAAAGACGACCACCGTTACCAATCTCGGAATAGCGCTGGCGGAAATCGGGCGGAAGGTCGTTCTGATCGACGGTGATATTCGGCATCCTCGTTTGCACCGCATTTTCAGCACATCAAATGAAATCGGTCTGACGGACATCCTGGATGGGAAGATGCCCATCAATGTGAAAGACCGATATGTGCTCGAGACCCAGGTTCCGGGACTTCACCTTATTCCGAGCGGTCAACCGAACGGCAGTATTTCCAGGTTGCTTTACTCTCCCCGAATGCCGGAACTCGTTGCGGAACTGCGCGGCGCTTTTGACATTGTTTTGATCGATTCGCCGCCAATCCTTCAGGTTCCCGACGCACGCGTACTCGGCAGAGCCGCGGACGCAGCTATTCTCGTTTTCAAAGCCGGTTCCACCTCAATGGAGACGGCTTCTGCTTCGCGTGCCCGATTTACGGATGACGGCATTCACATCCTGGGATGCATTCTCAACAACTGGAATCCTAAAGTTGGCGGCTACGGCCAGGGTTATTACGGCGCGTACTACGGTAGCTACTACCAGAATTACAGCCAACGAGCCGACGATTGATCAACATTAAATAACGACATGAGCACACACGAAGCCGGCAGACCCCTGCCCTTCATTCGTATTCAGCCTTCGCGCGGGTGGGTGAATCTCCAACTGGCAGAGCTGTGGGAGTACCGCGAGTTGCTGTACTTCCTCATCTGGCGTGACGTCAAAGTCCGTTACAAGCAAACGGCTTTAGGATCTGCCTGGGCGATTCTTCAGCCATTGATGACCATGGTGGTTTTCACACTATTTTTTGGTGATCTCGCCAAGGTCAGTTCGGATGGTCTTCCGTACTCAATTTTTTGTTACACCGCTCTAATACCCTGGCAATTCTTTTCCAACGGTCTGACGCAATCATCCAATAGCCTTGTCGGCAGCGCGCAACTGATCCGCAAAGTTTATTTCCCGCGACTCGCAGTGCCGATCGGCACGGTTCTTTCCGGTGTGGTGGATTTCGCCCTCTCGTTTACAGTCCTCATCGGGCTGATGTTCTTCTACAAAATTTATCCGGACAGCAGGATCGTCTGGCTCTTGCCGTTGTTTCTGCTTGCACTTGTTGTTTCTCTCGGCACAAGCCTCTGGCTTTCCGCGCTGAATGTGCAGTTTCGCGATGTGCGATACATCGTTCCCTTCATCACGCAGTTCTGGATGTTTGCGACACCGATCGCCTATCCCGCCAGCAACGTTCCCGAGCAATGGCGGGCAGTGTACGGCCTGAATCCGATGGTGGGCGTCGTTGAGGGATTCCGATGGGCGCTGCTTGGCGCACGAACGACTATCGGTCCGATCATTTTGGTGTCCGCGCTGGCATCGATCGCCATTCTTGTCGGCGGCGCATTCTATTTCCGCCGCATGGAAAAGACCTTCGCGGATGTTCTCTAAAGATCCGAAACACTGCTCGATCATCGCCGAGGTTGCCCAGACGCACGACGGTAGTCTTGGAACGGCGCACGCCTACATTGATGCTGCTGCTCGAGCAGGGGCAACGGCAATCAAGTTTCAGACGCACATCGCCGATGCTGAGAGCTCGCCGGACGAGCCCTGGCGCATCAAATTCAGCCGTCAGGACGCCACGCGTTTCGATTACTGGAAACGCATGGAGTTTACGGAAGAGCAGTGGAACGGACTCGCCGCGCATGCTCGCGAAAAGAATCTGCTGTTTCTCTCTTCCGCATTTTCGATTGAGGCGGTCGAGCTTCTGAAGCGTGTTGGTGTGGCCGCCTGGAAAGTCGGCGCCGGTGAAGTTACCAACCTCCCGATGATCGAGCGCATGGCGCAGACGGGAAAACCGATCCTGCTTTCCAGTGGTCTATCGAACTGGGCCGACCTCGATCAGACCGTAGAAGTCGCCCGCCGCAATGGCTCGGAACTGGCAATCCTCCAGTGCACGACCGCATACCCATGTCCTCCTGAAAAAGTGGGCCTGAACGTTTTATCGGAATTGCGTGCGCGCTATAAATGCCCAGTCGGCTTGTCGGATCATTCGGGCACCATTTACGCAGGACTGGCAGCTGCCGCCCTCGGTGCAAGTTTTATCGAAGTTCACGTCACGTTTTCACGAGAGTGTTTTGGCCCCGACGTGCCGGCTTCCGTCACCATCGATGAACTGAAGCAGCTGGTCGAAGGTGTTCGATTCATCGGGACGGCGCTCGCGAATCCAGTGGACAAGGAATCGGCTGCCGTTGAGCTGGCGGAACTTCGAACGATTTTCGGAAAAAGTATTGTTGCAGTACGTGATCTCTCTGCGGGTTCGCGTTTGACTGAAAGTGATCTGGGAGTACGCAAGCCCGGTAAAGGGATACCTGCATCGCGGTTGAAGGAGCTCGTCGGGCACACTTTGGTTCGCGCTGTCTCCCGCAATGCATTTCTCACGGAGGATGATTTTGAATAGCGTCGGTCGTCGCAAGGTGTGTGTTGTTCTGGTGGATCGCGCAAACTACGGAAGATTGAAACCGGTGATGCAAGCGATCCAGGAAAGACCTGAACTCGAATTACAGGTCCTTGCCGCCGGAACCATGGTTTTGGAGCGATTCGATCTTCCAGTAAATGTAGTCAGGAACGACGGTTTCACTATCGATGGTCAGATCTATGTCGAGTTGGAAGGATCTACGCCTGCCACCATGGCAAAGTCTGTCGGTTTCGGAGTCGTCGAATTCGCCAGCGAGTTTCAGCGGTTGAAGCCCGATGTCGTCCTGCTCATCGGTGACCGCTACGAAGCGCTCGCCGCCGCAGTTGCCGCGGCGTACATGAACCTCTGCATCCTTCACGTCCAGGGCGGTGAGGTTTCAGGATCCATCGACGAGAGCGCGCGGCATGCTATATCGAAATTTGCGCACTTCCATTTTCCCAGCACTGCTCGCTCTTCCGAATATCTGACCAAAATGGGCGAGAGGCCCAATACGATCCTCGGAGTTGGCTGCCCCAGCAGCGACTTGGCTCGCCTGTTGGACCGAACGCTGAATCCCGACATCATCAACACCCGTGGCAGCGGCGGGAAGATCGATCTGACGAAGCCTTACCTTCTTGTTCTGTTTCATCCGACCACGACCGAATACGGCGGTGAACGCGTGCAGATGGAACAACTGCTCGAGGCGCTCGACCAGTTCTGGATTCAGACTCTTCTGTTATGGCCGAACATCGACGCCGGAGCCGACCACATCAGCAAAGCCATCCGCGTATTTCGCGATCAAAAGAAACCGGAGTGGCTGCGAACGATCACGAACCTCTCGCCTGACGACTACCTGAAAGTGTTAGCCAACGCGGCGTGTGCGATCGGAAACTCCAGCAGTTTTGTTCGTGATGCCGGCTATTTTGGAACACCCATCGTGCTGCTCGGGAATCGGCAGGAAGGCCGTGAAACGGACGTTCATGTCACACCCGCGCCGCCGCTCACTACGAACGTTGTTGCTGCAATTAAAGCTCAGTTGAATCACGGCCGCTATGCGCCCAGCACTCTGTATGGCGACGGCTATGTTTCTCAACGCATAGCCAACGCACTGGTGCGCTTGCAGCCGTACGTGCAGAAGCGTCTTCATTACATCCACGAAAACGCGGAAGTCACGGCTGTACGGTAGCGCGAACCGATGAAGGTTCTCGGTATCATTACAGCGCGTGGAGGATCCAAGGGGATTCCCCGCAAAAATATTCGTCCGCTTTGCGGCAAGCCGTTGCTCGCCTACACAGCGGAAGCGGCACTGAGCGCCCGCCTCCTTTCAAGCGTCGTTCTCAGCACTGAGGACGACGAAATTGCTGCTGTCGGCCAGGCCTGCGGTCTGCGCGTACCCTTCATGCGTCCTTTGGAACTTGCGGGGGATCGAGTCCCATCCCTCCCCGTCGTCCAGCATGCCGTGCGGTGGTTATCCGAACACGGTGAGTTGTATGATGCCGTGTGTCTTCTCCAGCCTACAAATCCACTCCGAAAGGCCGAGCATATCGACGCGTGTCTCGAATTGCTGCAAAGCAAAAATGCGGATGCCGTTGTCAGCGTCCTTTCAGTTCCGCATGAATACAATCCGCATTGGGTCTATTTCGAGGACGCCAGCGGCGCCTTACGCATCTCGACAGGCGAGGCTCAGCCGATCCCAAGACGGCAGGATTTGCCTCCGGCGTTTCACCGCGACGGTTCGGTGTACGTAACAAAGCGAGACGTTCTGATGGAACGGAACAGTTTGTTCGGTGACCGGCTCGTTGGGTATCCGATGGATCCTGCGCACAGTGTCAATATCGACCTGCCCGAAGACTGGCAGGTGGCGGAAGAATTGTTGAGGCGTTCGAATGTGCGGAATTAGCGGAATCTTTGGGCCGGGCTGCACGGAGTCACGCCTTCGGTCGATGCTCGACACTCAGCATCACCGGGGTCCTGACGATCGGGGCATGTGGATCGATCCGTCCGGACCCGCGGGTCTCGGACAAAATCGCCTGAGCATCATTGACCTGTCGTCCGCCGGCCATCAGCCGATGTCCAACGCCGATGGCACGCTCTGGATGGTCCTGAACGGCGAGATCTACAACTACGTCGAACTTCGGCGCGAGCTCGCCGACTATCCGTACAGAAGCCAGACCGATACCGAAGTCGCATTGGCCGCCTACGAGCGGTGGGGATCAGCGTGTCTGGACCGCTTTATTGGGATGTTCGCCATTTTGATATGGGACACGCGGTCACGCCAGCTCTTCGCTGCTCGCGATCGTTTCGGCGTGAAGCCGCTGAATTACCGCATCTCAGCCGATGGCACTCTCTTTGTGTCCAGTGAAATCAAAGCGCTGCGCGCCGGTGGGCAACTGACCCCGGATCCAATCGCCTGGGCAACGTATCTGAACACCGGGATGCTGGATTATTCGAGCAGAACGTTTTGGCAGGAAGCGCGATCTCTCGCGGCCGGTCATTCACTGACCTGGCGTAATGGCGACATCACAACTCGCCGTTGGTACGATCTCGCCGATCGCGTCGGTGAGGAGTTCGATTCCCGTCCGGTTGAAGTGGTGGAGGAAGAGTACATCGCGCTGCTTGAAAATAGTATCCGCCTGCGTTTCCGATCCGACGTTCCCGTCGGTATCAACTTGAGCGGAGGTCTCGATTCATCCACATTGCTCGGCCTGGTACAGAAGGTCCAGGGGGCCGATAGTGATGTCAAGGCTTTCACGTTTGTTACAGGGGACCCCAATTACGACGAACTGCCGTGGGTACAGCAGATGCTCGCGCGCACCCGTCACGAATCGGTGACATGCCGTCTGGACGTTTCACAGGTTCCGGCAATGGCCGAATCGATTCAGGATCATCAGGACGAGCCCTTCGGCGGCCTGCCGACAATTGCCTACGCCCGCATCTTCGAAGAGGCACGCGCACGCGGAACAATCGTTCTGCTCGACGGTCAGGGCATGGATGAGCAGTGGGCCGGTTATGACTACTATGCGCGGGCATTGAATGGACAACCTGGATCCGTCGTGCAAGGCACGCGTGAGTCCCCGGTCCGCCCCGAATGCCTGCTGCCGGAATTTCGGGCACTGGCTGAGACTTCCGTCACGCGTCAACCCTTTGCGGACGAGTTGAGAAATCTTCAATATCGAGACATTCATTACACGAAAATACCTCGCGCACTTCGTTACAACGATCGGATTTCGATGAGACGTTCGACGGAATTGCGAGAACCGTTCCTGGACTACCGTCTTTTCGAACTGGCTCTGCGTCAACCTGTTGAGCGAAAGATACTCAACGGTACAGGGAAATGGCTGGTGCGGCAGATCGCGCGCAAGCTTCTTCCGGAAGCGGTGGTCGAAGCACCGAAACGACCGCTTCAGACGCCGCAACGCGAGTGGCTGCAAGGTCCGTTGAACGGCTGGGCCGCCGATTGCATCGAGGCAGCGCTCGACAGTCATGGCGGAACATGGCTTGACCGCGAGGCCGTGCGCGCTGCGTGGCGGTCATACTGTGCGGGAAATCCCGACAATAGCTTCTACATTTGGCAGTGGATCACGCTCGGTTTGATGTTCAGAACCGTTCATGCTTGAGAAAAACTCACTCCAATTGAACAATCACGTCTGTCTAATCTCAATCAACGCTTCTTATGAGTGACATCGCAATTCGAATCGAGGGTCTGTCGAAGAGTTATCAACTCGGGCAGGCTGCTGCTATTGGTACTCTGCGGGACACCCTGATGGATATGGCGAGGGCGCCGTTTCGTCGCATTCGGTCCGTCCTGAATCGCGAAGCAAAGAGTAAGGCTGAGACAATTTGGGCCCTTCGCGACATCAATTGTGAAATCAAACACGGAGAGATCGTCGGAGTCATCGGCCGTAACGGAGCGGGGAAAAGTACGCTGCTGAAGATTCTTTCCCGGATTACGGAGCCGACTAGCGGGTTCGCGGAAGTTCGCGGCCGTGTCGGTTCTTTGCTCGAGGTTGGTACCGGTTTTCATGCGGAGCTCACGGGCCGTGAAAACATTTACCTGAACGGATCGATTCTTGGGATGCGCAAAGGTGAGATCCAGAGAAAGTTCGATGAGATCGTCGAATTTGCCGGCACCGGTAAGTTTATCGACACTCAGGTGAAACATTACTCGAGCGGTATGTACCTCCGTCTCGCTTTCGCGGTCGCGGCTCATCTCGAACCCGATGTGCTCCTGGTCGATGAAGTGTTGTCGGTAGGCGACCTTGAGTTTCAGCGGAAGTGCATCGGCAAGATGGAAGACGTTGCCTCGCAGGGCAGGACAGTTCTGTTCGTCAGCCACAATCTCGCTGCCATTAAGGAACTGTGTCAGACGAGCATAGTGCTCGACGCCGGCTCACTTGAGTTTCGTGGAACGACGGTTGAAGGTCTTGCGCGTTACAGCGAAATTGTGTTGAAACGCGACCAGGCTCAGAACGATTTGAAGAGTACAGGCTGGCGTCAACTTACCGTGAATGGCGAACACGGCGCTTCGTTCCCGAGAATTGCAGCTGCCGAACCTTTCTCTATCGAAGGAATCCTCGACCTCAAAGAAGATTACCTGCGCGGTGCGCTGATATTCATCATCGAGGATTCGGCCGGAGACACGATGGTTCATCGCTACATCGAGAGCAACGAGATTCAGCCGGGAGATCTGCCAAGCGGCCGTTATGAAGTCCGCGTCGATTTGCCGCCCTTGTGGCTCGCACCTGGTATCTACACCGCCTACTTCAAATTCCTTGGTCACCGTCAGGCTTTAAGCCAGAAGTGGAACACGTTTTCATCCACCGAGGACCGTCCGCGGTCGGAACGTATCATGCTCGACGTCGTCGGAGACGCTCGTGGAATCAGCCGAGCAAGTTTGGCTCCGAACGTTCGCTGGGGACTCGCATCGGTACGTATGGGCGAAAGGTCCCCTGAAGAACGATCGGTTCGCGCCTGATAGCTGAAGGTAATGGCTGTCTCACGGATCAAACGGTTTTTGCGACAGGGCCGCAAAAAAGAATTTACCTGGCGGTACGTTTACAATTTCGGCCCTACGGTCAAACACCGTCTCAGCGGACAACGATTACAAGGCGAACTCTCCCGCATCGTCCAGGAGCTCGATCAAAACGGAATAGCGCTGACGTCGGTGGCGGATATCTTCGGCTCCGCCGCCCTCTTCGACGAAATGTCTCGTGCCGTGGACGCGATCGAAAACGAGCGTTCCGCGGAACTGCAGGCCCTTCGGTCCGACGCGACAAACGCGGATTCGATCGGCCGCAAGACCTTCATGGCAGAGTTGCTGGGTGCTTACCCAGTGCTCGATCCGACTGACATTTTCGGACGCATCGCCCTGCATCCGAACGTTATCCATATCGCGAACGCCTACTTCGGTATGTTCACCAGGCTGCGGCATTACAACGTCTGGCATACCTTCTGCAGTCCTTCGAAAGCTCGCGAGTCGCAGTTATGGCACCACGATCGCGAAGACTTCTTCATCCTTAAGATGTTCATCTATCTTAACGATGTTCGCGAGGGCGGCGGTCCATTTACCTATGCGCCCGGAACTCACCAGAAAGGTCCGTTGAAGGGAAGAGAACCGGAGTATTTCATAGAAGGTGGTGTGCGTCGAACCACCGATGAACAGATGAGCGCTGTGGTTCCACAGAACCTGTGGGTCAAGGCTACAGGGTGCCGTGGAACTATTGTGTTTGCAGACACTCGTGGGTACCACAAAGGTGGTGAGTGCCGCACCGCGGACCGGCTCATGTACACGTGCATGTTCACGTCGAAATCTTCCGAGTCCCAGGAATGGATGCGGCAGCCGGCTCATATCGGCAGCAATTCGGACGCGGAGATCGCGTTCGCACTGAGCGGGCCTCGACGATGAGTGCCCCAATGCTCGAAGACCCTCCCGCCTCGCAAAACCGTCGGCTCAAGGCAGACGATCCAACCGTCATCATCCTGAGTTCGTCTTTATTGACGGACCGGATGTTTCGTTACAGCGGTTTCACTGACGTTTTAGCCGCGAATTCCAAGACTCACCTCTGGGCGACATCCGTTAGAAATCCCGAGAATCAGGATTGGTGCGTCGAGTCCTCCCTCAAGGTCGAACCATTTCCCCAGATTCAACCGTTCAAAGAGTTTCCGTACAACTATCTGCGAAGGCTTAACGACTACGTCTGGGACTATTCCCAGCAGCCGCCGAGCCGGATCAGCATGATGCGGCACGTCCGCGATAAATCGGTGCCGTTCGTAATTCGCGCATTGAAGGCACCGGCCCGTGCGATCGCCATGGTCGGCGGCCACAGTTCGCTGGAGAATCGTGTCGAAAGATTGCTGCTCACGTTTCCGCGAAGCGTAGAGGCGTCCGAACGATTACGTCAGACACGCCCTGCCGTCGTTGTAACCACAGGTCCTTTCCAGTTTGATCAGCCTGCTGTTGTTGCGGCCGCCAAGAATCTCGGTATTCCGGTGATGGCCATGATTCCTTCGTGGGACAACGTTTCAACGAAGAATCGGATGGTGTTCAAGTACGACGGCTATCTGGTCTGGTCAAAACAGACGCGAGACGAACTGCATTACTTTTATCCGCAGTCGCGGAAGGTCCCGATTTACGTGGTTGGTGCATCGCAATTCGATGTCTTCTTTCAACCGCGGTTCCAACGCGATCGGCGAGAATTTGCGAGTACGCTCGGTCTGAATGCGGATCTTCCGATAATCGTTTATGCCGTCGGCTCGCCGAACTTTCTGGCCGGTGAGAAGTTCGGTGCCCTTGACCTGGCCGAACGCATTGACCGAGGTGAACTGGGAGACGTTCAACTCGTTATCCGTCCGCACCCGATTCATGACAATGCTGAAATGGCCGAACTGTTCCGTCGGTTTTCGAAACGGATCGTTCTCCAACGAACGGCCAAGGCGGGAACCCCATTAACCGCGCGTTCACAATCGGAGGATAAGATCGTCGAGTGGGTGAATACCTTCCGGCATGCCGATGTCGTTGTAAATCTCTCATCAACTGTCACCATCGATGCTGCGATCTTTGATCGGCCAGTCGTCAATCTCGATTACGATTGTGCTCCGGGTCAACCCCACCAGCAGCTGGTTCGTGAGATCAATCATCACTGGACTCACTTCAAGCCGGTCGCGGAATCGGGTGGCGTCTGGCTAGTCAACAATTCCGAAGAAATGGTGGCTGCCGTCAGGGAGTATTTGCGTCATCCCGAACTTCACCGCGAGCGACGCCGCTGGATGGCGGAATATGTCTGCGGCTATCTCGATGGCCGCTGCGGTGAACGCACGGCTGAAGCTATCCTGGATTTCTGCAAGCAACGCACCGCATGAGCGAGAGTCTTTTGCAAACCGCGTCACCGACAACGCCGCTCCGTTCGAAACAAACCGAGCGCGATGCCTTTCGCATTCTCGCAATTTTGCCGCGAGGCGAGGCAATTCGAAATTTCGTATACACGGGCGCGCTGGATGAACTCGATCATGACGGTGAGGTGAGCGTACTTTCCGTTCTGCCAAACAAAGAGCTCGAGCAGCTTCTTCGCTCGCGTTACGGCAAGGTTTTCGAATTCGATAATGCACCTGACGCGTGGGTCGTGCGATTTATTCGCGAGATTCTCGACGTCGCACACGGCCGGTATCTCTGGTCGGAAGCCGCAAAGGAGCGCTGGCGAATTCGGAATGAAGAAGCGGCGGCTCGTGGCAAATGGCTGAACCGCTCCGTTAAAAAGCTGCTTGCTTATCCGTTTTCCGGAACCTCCGGCATTCAGAAGTTGGCGGATCTGGAACGGGCGTCCAGCCGGTGGTTTCGCAGCGACAGTTACGTGAAGCTGCTGCAAGAAACTAAACCATCGCTGGTCTTCAACGCGTCGCACGTGCACAGCCAGGTGGCCATCCAGGCCATTCAAGCCGCACAGTGGTTGAACATTCCAAGCGCAACCTTTTTGTTCTCGTGGGACAATCTGACCTCGCAGGGACGCATCATTCCTCCGTATGACTATTACTTCGCTTGGAATTCGCAGATTCGTGACGATCTGCTGAAGATATATCCGACCATCAAGCGGGGTTCCGTGTTTGTTACGGGAACCCCGCAGTTCGATTTTCATTTCCGGCCAGAGTTCTATTGGACCCGTGAAGAGTTCTGCCGCCGTGTAGGTGCCGATCCGAAACGGCCCATCGTCCTCTACAGCACCGGAATGCCGAATCACATGCCGGGCGAGGAAGTTATCGTCGAAAGTATCGCGGACATCCTTGCCGGCTTAACCGAGTTTGGCCGTCCGCAATTGCTGTTAAGGGTCTACCCGAAAGATCAGACCACGCGGTGGAGAGACCTGGAGCAGCG
>Ga0209382_10002242_pt1 | contig 28554 bp, 23 predicted proteins | sample SoiMetdeltSBSDD5_FD_187599 | JGI IMG/M metagenome (GOLD analysis project Ga0209382, IMG submission 187599) | Bulk soil microbial communities from a Populus tree surrounding site in Tennessee, USA - Soil MetaG P. deltoides SBSDD5 (SPAdes) (version 2) | ecosystem: Environmental > Terrestrial >...
CCGAGCCCGAGGTCCCCAGCCGCATCGAGCTCAGCGCCACGACGGTCACCCAGGACAACGTCGACCAGTTCATCGACCTGGGCTTCTAGATCCCGAGCCCGCGCCGGTCCCTGGCCGGCGCGGGCTCAGTCGATGTGCCAGGGCACCGAGATCACGACGGTGTTCCGGCGGTACAGCAGCCGGGCCTTGAGCATGAGCGCGCTCTGGTTGTGGAGCAGGTGCTCCCACCAGCGGTGGACCACGAACTCGGGGATCACGACCGTGAGCGTGTCGCCGGCCCAGCGGGCGTCGGTCCGGGTGAGGAAGGCCTCGATGGGAACGGTGAAGTCGCGGTAGTCGTCCTCGATGACATGAAGCGGCACTCCGATGCCGGCCGCGTCCCACGCCTTCTCGACATCGGCGCGCCGCTCGCCGTCCTGCACGACGGTGAGCGCGAACAGGTGGTCGGGCCGCATGGCCTGGGCGTAGCGGACGGCGTGGAGCGCGGGCCGGGTGGGGCCTGCCACCAGCACGACCACCGTGTGGTGCACCACCTCGTCCACGTCGCCCGGGCGGGTCCGGATCTGCTCCGCCACCCAGTCGTAGTGGCGGTGGATGCCGAGGAAGGCCAGGGTGATGACCGGGATCACCAGGGTGGGGATCCAGGCGCCTTCGGTGAACTTCGAGACCAGGATCACCACCAGGACGACGGCCGTCGCCGCCGCGCCGAGGGCGTTCACCCCCAGCCCGGCCCGCCAGTGCGGCTCCCGCAGGCGCCAGTGGTGCACCACCATGCCGGCCTGGCTGAGCGTGAAGCTCATGAACAGCCCGACGGCGAACAGCGGCACCAGCGCCGTGACGCTGGCGTTGAAGGCGACCAGCAGGGCGGCCGACGCCACCGCGAGGGCGATGATGCCGTTGGAGAAGGCCAGCCGGTCGCCCCGGTGGGCGAGCTGGCGCGGCATGAAGCCGTCGCGGGCGATCACGGCGGACAGGCGGGGGAAGTCGGCGAAGGCGGTGTTGGCCGAGAGGATCAGGATGGCGGCGGTGAAGAACTGGAGCACGAAGTAGAGGACGCTGTTCCCCCCGAACACCGCCCGGCCCATGATCGACAGGATCGTCTCGTCCTCGCTCAGCGTCGGCCGCAGCTGCTCGGCGAGGGCCGCCACCCCGCAGAACAGGACGGCCAGGATGGTCCCGGTCCAGGTCAGGACGGTCGCCGCGTGTTTGGACTCGGGCGGGCGGAAGGCCGGGACGCCGTTGGAGATGGCCTCCACGCCCGACAGCGCGATCGCGCCCGACGAGAACGCCCGCATGAGCAGGAACAGCGTCAACCCGCCGAGGAGCGCCCCGTTGTCGGTGATCTCGTTCAGCGCGGCCTCGTTCACCGGCAGCGGGCCCAGGTCGCCGAACACCGTGCGCAGCAGCCCGTAGCCGATCAACAGGGACATGATGGCGATGTAGCCGTAGGTCGGCGGGGCGAACAGCCGGCCCGACTCGCGCAGGCCCCGCAGGTTGGCCAGCGCCAGCCCGGCCAGGAGCACCACCGAAGTCGCCACCGCGTGGTCGCGCAACGGATCGATGGCCGAGGTGATGGCGGCGGTGCCGGCCGCGATCGACACCGCCACGGTGAGCGTGTAGTCCACCAGCAGCGACGCGCCCGCGACCAGGCCCGGCAGCGTGCCGAGGTTGTCCTTGCTGACGATGTAGGAGCCGCCGCCGTTGGGATAGGCGTGGATCGTCTGGCGGTAGCTGAACACGACGATGGCCAGCAGCACCACCACCAGCAGCGACATCGGCGTGAGGTAGCCGAGGGCCGCCATCCCGGCCACCGGCACGAGCACGTGCAGGATCTCCTGGGTGGCGAAGGCGCTGGACGCCACCGCGTCCGATGAGAAGATGGCGAGGCCCACGGTCCGCGAGACCCGCTCGTGGGACGCGGCGCTGGTCGCGATGGGCCGGCCCAGCAGCACGCGCTTGAACGAAGAGTAGGCGTGCCGCATCGGCGCCAAGCTATGGCCTGGGACGGCTCAGGCCCGCTCCTCCAGCACCGCGAGGTCCCGCACCGCGTAGCGATGGTGCTCGCACTCTTCGGTCATGACGACCCTCAGGCAGCGCCCGACCTCGCGCGGCTCCTCGGGGTAGCCGGGCGCCGGCGTGCGGGTGCACACCCGCGCCAGCTCCTGGTCGGTGAGGCCCTCGACGATGCCGCGCACTACGGCATGCCGGTCGGCCCGAACCGCGAGCACCTCGTCGAGGGACGGCTTGGCCTCCAGTTCGACGCCGAGCTTGGCCGCGTCCTCGGGCGGGTAGCCGGAGTGGGTCAAGCCCAGCCGGTGGTACGGCATCGGCTCGTCGAGGATGGTGCGGCTGGCCCAGGCGTCGGTGGCGAACACGAGGTGGCGAAGCGTCTCCACGAAGGAGTACTCGTCGTCGACCTGCTCGTGCAGGCTCGCTTCGGGCAGCCGGCGCGCCCGGTCGACGGTGGCCGACCACGTGCGCTCGATGGCGTCCCAGGTGGCGCGGTAGTCGCCGGGCGTGCGGGCCTCCCGCACGAGCGCGCGCTCGGGATGCCGCCGGTCGAGCTCGGCCTCGACGAAGGCGGTGACGTCGACGTCGTTGACGATGAGGTTGCCGATGAGCCCGGAGATGTTCACGTCCACGAGCCACGAGTCGGTGATCTTCATGCCCCGCATGTCGCAGTCGCGGAAGACCGCGCCGCGGAAGTCCTCATGGGTGAATCGATCGTCTGCCATCGATCCCAGTGTGGCTCAGTGCTGGCGGGCCCGGTTCCGGGCGCGCAACCGGGCGCCGACCTCCGAGGCCACCAGGGAGGCGACGAACAGCACGATCACCAGCACGTCGTCGCGGGGGCGCTCGATCTCCCAGACGAAGTGCGGCTCGGTGATGGCGTAGCCGAACATGAAGGCGCCGGCCGACACCGACCCGATCCCGGCGTCACGCCCGCCCAGGCGGCCACAGGCGAAGGCCAGCGCGACGAGGACCGGCACCGCCACCAGGGTCGGCACCAGCACGAGCGCCAACCCGACCGCCACCGTCACCACGATCGCGGTGGCCAGGCTGCCGCCGTCGAACAGCTCCTCGTCCAAGGCCCGCAGCTTGCCACCGCGCCGGTCCGCCGGGCAGGTTGATCTTCAGCTAATACCCCCCTAGGGTATTTGACATGGAGCACGCACACGCGGGGCATCACGAGCACGGCGGCCACGACAAGCACGCCGGGCACGATCCCGAGATGTTCCGGCGCCGGTTCTGGCTGAGCCTGGTGCTCACCATGCCGCTGGTGGTGACCAGCGAGATGGTCATGGACTGGTTCGGGTACTCCCTCGACTTCTACGGCATGAAGACGCTCGCCCCCGTCCTGGGGTCGATCGTGTTCTGGTGGGGCGGCTGGCCCTTCCTGGCCGGAGGGTGGGCCGAGCTGAAGGCCCGCCAGCCGGGGATGATGCTGCTGATCTCGATGGCCATCGTCGTGGCCTACTCGGCCTCCATGGCCACCAGCCTCGGGTGGTTCGACCTGGACTTCTGGTGGGAGCTGGCCGCGCTCGTCACCATCATGCTGCTGGGCCACTGGCAGGAGATGAAGGCCATCGGCCAGGCCCAGGGCGCCCTGGCGGCGCTGGCCGAGCTGCTGCCCGACGACGCCGAGCGAGTCGGCGACGACGGCGAGATCGAGGCGGTGCCCCTGTCCCGGCTGCGACCGGGCGACGTCGTGCTGGTCCGCTCGGGTGCCCGGGTCCCGGCCGACGGCGCCATCGTCGAGGGCGAGGCCGAGCTGGACGAGTCGATGATCACCGGCGAGTCCCGGCCCGTCGCCAAGGGCCCGGGTGACCGGGTGGTGGCCGGCACCGTCTCGACCGACTCGGCCGTCCGGGTGCGGGTGGAGGCCGTGGGCGACGACACCGCCCTGGCCGGGATCCAGCGGCTGGTGGCCGAAGCCCAGGCCAGCGGCAGCCGGGCCCAGGACCTCGCCGACCGCTTCGCCGCCCTGCTGTTCTACGTCGCCACCGCCGCGGGGATCGTGACCTTCGCGGTGTGGTGGGCGCTCGGGGACCTCGACGACGCGGTGGTGCGCACGGTCACCGTGCTGGTCATCGCCTGCCCCCACGCCCTGGGCCTGGCCATCCCCCTGGTCATCTCGCTGTCCACCGCGGTGGCGGCCCGGGCCGGGATCCTGGTCAAGGACCGCCTGGCGCTGGAGCGCATGCGCACCATCGACGCCGTGCTGTTCGACAAGACCGGCACGCTCACCCGCGGCGCCCACGCCGTCACCGGGGTCGCCGCGGCCGGCGACCTGAGCGACGCCGACGTGCTGCACCTGGCGGGCGGGGTGGAGTCCGACAGCGAGCACCCCCTGGCCCGAGCCATCGTCACCGCGGCGCGGGAGCGCGGCCCGCTGGCCCCGGCCCGGGACTTCCGTTCCCTGACCGGCCGGGGGGTCGAGGCCGGCGTCGACGGCACCCCCTACGCGGTGGGCGGACCTGCGCTGCTGCGGGAGCGCGACCTCGGCGTCCCGTCCGAGCTGGAACCGGCGGTGACCGGGTGGCAGGGCCGCGGGGCAGCCGTGCTCTACCTGGTCCGCAAGGACGAGGCCGTCGGGGCCCTGGCGCTCGAGGACGAGATCCGCCCCGAGGCCCGCCAGGCCGTGCGCGACCTCAGGGCCGACGGCGTGCGGGTCATGATGATCACCGGCGACGCCCGCCCGGTGGCCGAGGCCGTGGCCGCCGAGCTGGGCATCGACGAGGTGTTCGCCGAGGTGCTGCCGGAGGACAAGGACAAGGCCGTGGCCGAGCTCCAGTCCCGGGGCCTGAAGGTGGCGATGGTGGGAGACGGCGTGAACGACGCCCCCGCCCTGGCCCGTGCCGATGTAGGCATCGCCATCGGCGCCGGCACCGACGTCGCCATGGAGTCCGCCGGCGTCGTCCTCGCCTCCAGCGACCCCCGCGGCGTCCGCTCCGTCACCCGCCTGTCCCGCGCCAGTTACCGCAAGATGATCCAGAACCTGGCCTGGGCGGCCGGCTACAACGTCGTCGCCATCCCGCTGGCCGCCGGAGCCCTGGCCTGGGCCGGCATCACCCTGTCCCCCGCGGTCGGCGCCATCCTCATGAGCGCCTCCACCATCGTGGTGGCCCTCAACGCCCAGACCCTCCGGCGCCTCGACCTCACCCCGTCCCCGGCCTGAGGGCGGACACGTCCGCCAGCGACCGCAGCATGCTGTTGAGGTGGGTGCAGGTGGACGGGCCGGCCAGCTCGGCCCGCACCCGGGCCGGGAGGTCGGCCACCGCCACGCCCACCATCCGGGACGCGCTCGCCACCGCGCCCGGGCACGCGTCCCACGGCAGCACGCGCGGGTCGACCTCGACCCGGGAGATGCGCCCGTCGCCGTCCACCGCGGCCTCGATCGAGTACTCGTGCAGGGCGACCTCGTGGCCATCGCCGAACCATGAGTCCCGGAAGTGGGCGTGGACGTCGAGCCCCGCCCCGGCCGCCGCGGTGACCTCCAGCAGCCGGCGGCGGCGCACGGTCCCCTCCCCCAGGGCCGGCAGGTCGTGCCAGCCGTCCGGATCGGCCTGCTCCAGCGCCGGTGCGGGTGGGCCCGACGGCACCGCGATGCGCCCCTCAGCCGCCAGCAGGTCGTGCAGCGGCCGGCCCACGGCCCAGCCGGCGCACACGTCGGCCTGGAGGGCGGCCCGCTCGGGCCCGTTCGCCCCGTCGGGCAGGACACCGCCCCGAGCCAGCGCGTAGCCGGACACGTGGTAGGCCCCGGGCAGGTCGTCGAGCAGCGTGCCCAGCAGCGTCCGGCGGGCAGCGTCGTCGGGAAGCGTGGCGGCAGCCCGCCGGCCGAACCCGGAGCGCAGCCCGGCTCCCACCAGGCCGGCCAGCCCGGCGGGGCCGTCGCCGTCGAAGCCCTCGACGTCGATCCCCTCGACAAGGCCCGACACCGCGACCCGCACCGCGAGCGACACCTGGGCCAGCATGCGCGCCCGGCCCTCTGGGTCCACCGTCCGGTCCCGCCCGGCCAGGGCGACGACCACGGGGCCGAGCAGGCCGTCGGGCCGGGTCACGTCGATCGACGTCGTCCGGCGGATCGATCCGGGCGCGGCGGGCGGGGTGGAGGCCAGGGCGCGGCGGGGCCCGGGAGACGGCGGGGCGAGGCTCATGGCTCCGCCGGACAATATTCGAAATGCTGTCGAAATGTAGGCTCCGGCGATGGGCGACACCCTCAACGAGATCGAGGACATCAGGCGGCTCAAGGCCCGCTACTTCCGCACCATGGACCAGAAGGACTGGGATGCGTGGGGGCAGGTCTTCGCCGCCGAAGCGGTGATGGAGGTGCCCGAGGTGGACGTCGTCCTCACCGGCCGCGACGCCATCGTCAAGTTCGTGAGCCGAGCGTTGGCGACGGCCCAGACGGTCCACCACGGCCACATGCCCGAGATCGACGTCACGGGCCCCGACACGGCCACCGGCATCTGGGCCATGTCCGACTACGTCGAGTGGCCGGCGTCCGAGGGCGGGGAGCGGTCCGGCCTCCGGGGCTACGGGCACTACTACGAGGAGTACGTCCGCGAGGACGGCGCCTGGCGCATCGCCCGCACGCGCCTGGTCCGCCTGCGGGTGGACCCGCTGGCCTGAGGCACCGCCATGGAGCTGTGGGAGTTGATCGCCCGGGAGCGGATCCGCGACACGCTGGCCCGCTACACATGGTCGGGCGACTCGCTGCGGGCCGAGGAGCTGGCCGCGGCCTTCTGCGAGGACGGCGAGCTGGAGGTGCGGGGCCGCGAGCCGATCCGGGGCCGTTCCGCCATCGCCGCCTTCATCGCCGGGGTGGGCCGGCAACCCCCCGCCCCGGCGGCGGGAACGGGTGCCCGGCGGATCGTCCGGCACAACGTGACCAACATCCGGTTCTCGGAGCTGGAGCCCGAGCGGGCGCTGGTCGCCTCGTACTTCACCGTGCTCACCGAGATCGGCTTGGACCATCACGGCCGCTACCGGGACACGTTCGTCCCGGTCGGCGACGAGTGGCTGATCCGCCACCGCTTCGTGTCGACCGACTGGCGGGCCGAGGCGTCGACTATGGCACCACCGCCTGCGAGAAGATCCCGATGAGGTCGGGGTAGCGCATCGTGTGGGCGCCGCCGTCGATCAGGTAGAGCGAGCCCGACACGTACGACGCCTCGTCGGACGCCAGCCAGGCCACCAGGCCGGCGATCTCCTCCGGCTGGGCGTGGCGGCCGAGCGGGGTGTTCTCCTCGTAGCCCTCGACGATGCCGGGCACCATGAAGCCGCCCTCGGTGAGCCCGGTGCGGACCAGGCCGGGACCGACGGCGTTGACCCGGATGCCGGCCGGTCCCAGCTCCAGCGCCGCCACCTGGGCCAGCATCGCCACCCCCGCCTTCGAGCTGCAGTAGGCGCCCATCCCGATGCCGGGCTGCACCGCGTTGAGGCTGGCCGTGATCACGATGGACCCGCCCTGCTCCATCCGCCGCGCCGCGTGCTTGACGGTCAGGAACGGGCCGGTGAGGTTCACGTCGAGCACCTGCTTCCACAGGTCGAGGTCGGCGTCCACCACCCGCTGCACCGCGCCGATCCCCGCGTTGGCGAAGGCGATGTCCAGGCTCCCGAAGCGCTCGACCGCCAGGGCGGCCAGGGCCTCGACGTCGGCCTCCACGGTCACGTTGGCCGGCTGGACGGCGACCGCCTCGCCCAGCTCGCCGGCCAGCTCGCCGAGCAGGCCCTCGTTGAGGTCGCCCACCACCACCCGGGCGCCCTCGGCCACGAAGCGCCGCGCCGCGGCCCGCCCGATGCCCGACGCGCCCCCGGTGACGAGGGCCACCTTGCCTGCCAGTCTGCTCATGGCATCCCAGTTAAGTGGCTCGAATAGCATCGCCGCCGTGACTGTGGCCGAGACGGTGGGACGGACCGTCGCGGCGCTGGGGTGCCGCCAGGTGTTCGGGGTGGTGGGGAGCGGGAACTTCGTCGTCACCCGGGCCCTGGTGGAACGCGGCGCCGCCTTCCTGGCGGCGCGGCACGAGACGGCCGCGGTGACCATGGCCGACGCCTGGGCGCGGGTCACCGGGGAGGTGGGCGTGGCCACCGTCCACCAGGGCCCGGGGTTCACCAACGCCCTTACCGGGCTGGCCGAGGCGGCCAAGGCCCGCACGCCCCTGCTGGTGCTGGCCGGGGACACCTCGGCCGCGGCCGTCCGCTCCAACTTCCGGGTCGACCAGGCGGCCATGGCCGCGGCTGTCGGGGCCGTGCCCGAGCGGGTGTACACCCCGGCAACGGCGGTCGACGACGTGGCGCGCGCCTACCGGCGCGCCGCCCTGGAGCGACGCGCCGTGGCGCTCATGCTGCCGCTCGACGTGCAGGCCGCCTCGGACGACCCCGACCGCGAGGTGCCTCCCGCGCCCGCGCCGGACACCCGCACCCGGCCCGCGGCCGAGGTGGTGGAGGCGGCCGCCGACCTGCTGGCCAGCGCCCGGCGACCGGCCATCGTGGCCGGGCGCGGCGCAGTCCTCGCCGGGGCGGGCGGGGCGCTGGAAGAGCTGGGCGAGTTGACCGGAGCGGTGCTCGCCACCTCGGCCCTGGGCAACGGGCTGTTCGCCGGCCAGCCGTACTCGCTCGGGATCTCGGGCGGGTTCGCCAGCCCCGTCGCCGCCGCCCTGCTGCGGGAGGCGGACCTCGTGCTGGCGGCAGGGGCCTCGCTCAACACGTGGACCACGCGGCACGGGGCGCTGGTCGGGCCCGGCGCCCGCGTCGTGCAGATCGACTGCGACATCGACGCCATCGGCGCCCACCGCCCGGTGGACCTGGGCGTCGTGGGCGACGTGGCCGAGACGGCCGCGGAGCTGACCGCGGCACTGCGGGCCCGAGGCCACGCCGAGACCGGCTTCCGCACTCCCGAGGTCGCGGACCGCATCGCCGCCGGCGGGTGGCGCCACCAGCCCTACGACGACGCCGGCACCGGCGAGCGCATCGATCCCCGCACGCTGTCGATCGAGCTCCATCGGATGCTGCCGCCCGAGCGGCTGCTGGCCATCGACTCGGGCCACTTCATGGGCTGGCCCGCCATGTACATCGACGTCCCGGATCCCCCAGGGTTCATGTTCACCCAGGCCTTCCAGTCGATCGGCCTGGGCCTGGCCAGCGCCATCGGCGCCGCGGTGGCCCGCCCCGACCGGGTGACCATCGCCGCGCTGGGCGACGGTGGCGCGCTGATGGCCGCCGGCGAGCTCGACACCGTCGGCCGCCTGGGCCTGCCGCTGCTGGTCGTGGTGTACAACGACGCCGCCTACGGTGCCGAGGTGCACCACTTCGGGCCCCACGGGGAGCCGCTCGACATCGTGCGCTTCCCGGACAGCGACTTCGCCGCGCTCGGCCGCGCCGCGGGCGCCGAGGGCGTCACCGTCCGGCGGGTCGAGGACCTGGCGGCGGTCGAGCGCTGGATCGAGGCGCGGCCGGGACCGATGGTCGTCGACGCCAAGGTCGAGCCCAGCGTCGTGGCGGAGTGGCTGTCCGAGGCCTTCCGCGCCCACTGACCGAACACCCACCCAGCACCGAGGAGTGCCTTCATGAGTGCCCTGCAGGATCTGCTCACGGCCATCGGCTCCGGCCGCGTCGAGGTGATCGACCTGACTGCCCCGCTGTCGGACGCCACGCCGATCATCCAGCTGCCGGAGCCGTTCGCCAACACGCCCGGCTTCACGCTCGAGGAGATCAGCCGCTACGACGAGCGGGGACCGGCCTGGTACTGGAACGCCTTCGCGACCGGCGAGCACGTGGGCACCCACTTCGACGCCCCCGTCCACTGGGTGACGGGCCAGGACGGCCTCGACGTCTCCCAGGTGCCGCCGGCCCAGCTGGTGGCGAGCGCGGTCGTCATCGACAAGACGGCCGAGTGCGCGGCCGACCCCGACTACCTGCTGGAGATCGACGACGTCCGGGCCTGGGAGTCCGAGCACGGGTCGCTGCCGGAGGGTGGCTGGCTGCTGTACCGCACCGGCTGGGACGAGCGGGCCGCCGACCAGGCCCGCTTCCTCAACGCCGACGAGACCGGTCCCCACACCCCCGGGCTCTCGGCCGAGTGCGCCCGCTGGCTGGCCGAGGAGAGCGCGATCCTCGGCCTCGGCGTGGAGACGGTCGGCACCGACGCCGGGCGGGCCCACTCGTTCGACCCGCCGTTCCCGTGCCACTCCTACTTCCTCGGCCACGGCAAGTACGGCCTCACCCAGCTGGCCAACCTGAGCCGCCTCCCCGCCACCGGCGCGGTCGTCATCGCATCACCGCTCCCCATCGTCGGCGGCTCCGGCAGCCCCACCCGCGTGCTGGCCCTCGTCGAGTCGACCTGAAGGCCCTATGGGGATGCGTGGAAGGGGTAAATGCCGTGCTCAGGGGCCTGACAATGGCAGGGGAAGGCTTCGGGGAAAATCCCCCTTCCCAGGCGGTATGGCCTGTGCTAGTCTTACCTGGTCACGCATACTGACGCCGAACTGGCAGGACTGAGTCGTCAGGATGTGGTATACTGGTAGTGCAAGCGAGTGAAGGCGAGAGTTTACTCACGTAGGTATTGACCGAATGTGAGCTTCGTCGTATGGTGGATTGGCCCGTTTTGGCGGGCCGATTTGCGCGTTTTCCCCTGCGACGAGGAGCGTCCATGCCTGCTCGCACCGCTGCCCGGCACCGTTACTGCTTCGCCAACCTCGACGAAGTCCTCGAGCCCCCGGACCTGCTGGGCATCCAGCGGTCGTCGTTCGACCGATTCCTCCGGACCGGCCTCGCCGAGACCCTGAGCGACATCAGCCCCATCGAGGACTTCACCGGCACGCTGCGCCTCGAGCTCGAGTTCGACCCCGACGAGGAGGACCTGCGGCCCCCGCCCAAGTTCTCGCCGGACGAGTGCCGCGCCAAGGACATGACCTATGCGGCACCGCTGTTCGTGCGCGCCCGATTCGTCAACACCACCACCGGCGAGATCAAGGAGCAGACGGTCTACCTGGGCGACTTCCCGATGATGACCGCCACCGGCAGCTTCATCGTCAACGGCACCGAGCGCGTCGTGGTGTCCCAGCTGGTGCGTAGCCCCGGCGTGATCTTCCAGGCAGGCGAGCGCTACCGCCTCCGCAACCTGGACAAGCACCAGCTGGTCAAGGGCACCGTCCACCCCAACCGGGGCGAGTGGCTCGAGTTCGACGTCGAGCACAAGCCGGGCAAGGACCCCACCGCCGGCTGCCGGGTGGCCCGCAAGCGCCGCCTCAGCCTGTTCGTGCTCCTGCGCGCGATCGGCTTCGACGACGAGACCCACCCCGGCTTCCTCGACGCCTTCGTACGCCACTTCGGGTTCCTCACCGGCCAGTGGGAGAAGGACCGCGACCTCGCGCCCAGCCAGGACGAGGCGCTCATCGAGATCTTCCGCCGGGCCCGCCCGGGCGAGCACGCCACCCCCGAGGCGGCCCGCAACTACCTCGAGGGCGCGTTCTTCCGTCCCCGCCGCTATGACCTGGGGCGCGTCGGCCGGCACAAGGTCGACCGCAAGCTGGGGCCCGAGGTCGAGCGCATCAGCGAGCGGTTCGGCCTCACCGGCGTCGAGCGGCCCGCTCCGGGGCAGCTGACCCTGACCCCGGTCGAGGTGCTCGCCGCCTCCACCTACCTGCTGTCGCTGGCCGCGGGCGTCCCCGGCTATCGCCTCGACGACCAGGACCACTTCGCCAACCGCCGCATCCGCTCGGTGGGCGAGCTGATCCAGAACCAGGTGCGCATCGGCCTGTCCCGCATGGAGCGGGTCGTGCGCGAGCGCATGACCACCCAGGATGTCGAGGCCATCACGCCCCAGTCGCTGATCAACATCCGGCCGGTGGTGGCATCCCTCAAGGAGTTCTTCGGCAGCAGCCAGCTCTCCCAGTTCATGAACCAGGTCAACCCCCTGTCCGGCCTCGCCCACCGGCGCGGCCTTTCGGCCCTCGGGCCCGGCGGGCTCACGCGGGAGCGGGCCGGCTTCGAGGTCCGCGACGTCCACTTCTCCCACTACGGTCGCATGTGCCCCATCGAGACCCCCGAGGGTCCCAACATCGGGCTCCAGGGCGCGTTGGCCAGCTATGCCCGGCTCGACGAGTTCGGCTTCATCCAGGCGCCCTACCGCCAGGTGGTCGACGGCAGGGTGACCGGCGAGATCGTGTGGCTCACCGCCGACGAGGAGGAGGACTACGTCGTCGCCCAGGCCAACACCCCGCTGGGCCCCGGCGGCGAGCTGTTGGGCCACGACGTCCTCGCGCGGCGGAACCCGCAGGCCGCCTCGCTCTCCGACCTGAGGGTGCAGCTCGAGCGGGAGACCTTCTTCGGCGCCACCACCGAGATCTGCACAGTGCCACCGTCAGAGGTCCAGCTCATGGACGTGTCGCCCCGCCAGATCGTGTCGGTGGGCACGTCGCTGATCCCCTTCGTCGAGCACAACGACCCCACGCGGGCGCTCATGGGCGCGTCCATGCAGAAGCAGGCGGTGCCCCTCGTGCGCCCGGAGGCGCCCTTCGTCGGCACCGGCATGGAGGCACGCGCCGCGAGGGACGGCGGCGCCATGGTGCTGGCCGACGCGGACGGCACCGTGACCGACGTGGCGGCCGACCACGTCACGGTCGAGTACCTGGAGCCGGGGCGAGGGGCTCGGCGCCGGGTGCACCGGCTGTCCCGGTTCGAGCGCTCGAACCAGGACACCTGCGTGGACCAGAAGCCCGCGGTGCGGGAAGGCGACCGGGTGCGGGCCGGCGATGTCCTGGCCGACGGGCCGTCGACCGACGGCGGCGAGCTGGCCCTCGGCAAGAACCTGCTGGCCGCCTACATGTCCTGGGAGGGCTACAACTTCGAGGACGCCGTGATCATCAGCGAGCGGCTCGTGCGCGACGACGTGCTCACGTCGATCCACATCCACGAGTACGAGGTCGACGCCCGGGACACCAAGCTCGGCCCGGAGGAGATCACCCGCGACGTCCCCAACCTGTCCGAGGAGATGCTGAAGGACCTCGACGAGCGGGGCATCATCCGCATCGGCGCCGAGGTCGAGACGGGCGACGTGCTGGTGGGCAAGGTCACGCCCAAGGGCGAGACCGAGCTCACGCCCGAGGAGCGCCTGCTGCGCGCCATCTTCGGCGACAAGGCCCGCGAGGTTCGCGACTCCTCCCTCAAGGTCCCCCACCGCGACACCGGCAAGGTCATCGACGTCAAGGTGTTCACCCGCGAGGACGGCCACGAGCTGGCCCCGGGCGTGAACCAGCTGGTGCGGGTGTACGTCGCCCAGAAGCGCAAGATCTCGGTCGGCGACAAGCTGGCCGGGCGCCACGGCAACAAGGGCGTCATCTCCAAGATCCTCCCGATCGAGGACATGCCCTACCTGGAGGACGGCACGCCGGTCGACATCATCCTCAATCCGCTGGGCGTGGCGCCGAGGATGAACGTGGGCCAGGTGATGGAAGCGCACATGGGCTACGCCGCCCGCTGGGGCTGGGACGGCCACGCGGGGGCCGGCGAGCCCGGCTCCCCCGCCGGCGGCAGCCGCAAGACCTCGCCCACCGCCCGGCCCGCCACCTACGTGGCCACGCCCGTGTTCGACGGCGCCCACTGGGACGAGCGCGACCGCGCCGGCGACCACCCGACCATCCGCGAGGCCCTCACCAGCCTGCGGCCGGAGACGACAGACGGCGGGCGGCTGGTCGGGCCGGACGGCAAGGCGCGGCTGATCGACGGCCGCAGCGGCCGGCCCTTCGACCAGCCCGTCACCGTGGGCTGGGTGTACATCCTGAAGCTCGTCCACATGGTGGACGACAAGGTCCACACCCGCTCGACCGGCCCGTACTCCGCGATCACGCAGCAGCCGCTGGGCGGCAAGGCGCAGTTCGGCGGCCAGCGGCTGGGCGAGATGGAGGTGTGGGCGCTGTGGGCCTACGGGGCGGCCTACACGCTCCAGGAGATGCTGACCGTCAAGTCCGACGACGTGCTGGGCCGCGTGAAGCTGTACGAGGCCATCGTCAAGGGCGAGAACCTGCCCGAGCCGGGGATCCCCGAGAGCTTCAAGGTGATGATCCGCGAGACCCGCGGCCTGGGCCTCGACATCGAAGTGGTGGGCGAGGACGGCGAGCAGGTCGAGCTGCGCGACCTCGACGAGGAGGTCTTCCGCGCCGCGGAGTCCCTCGGCATCGACATCACCCGCCCCGAGCGCGGCCCCGACGACTCGGACGACCACCGGGAGGCGGGCTAGCCACCCGCGGGCCGGCGTGCCGCCACACGCCGGGGCCCACGGGACGAACGCTCACCGGCTCAGGCCGTGAGCGCCTTCAGCTTCTCCTGCAGGGCGACCTGCTCGGGCGTCGGTCCCCCGGCGGCCTGCATGGCCATGAGCCGGGACATGTCGCCCTCCACCTTGATCTGGCCCGACATGAACGCCTGCATGCCGGCCTGCTGGTTGCCGTCGATGAACATCGACTTGGCCACGTCGAAGGGGACCGTGAGCTTGGTCGGAGCACCCTCGGCGAGGCCGCGCTCGAACTGCCCACCGGCCATGTGGATCTCGCGGTCTCCGTCGGGGCCGCCCGCGACGACGATGTTGATGACCAGGTCCTTCAGGGCCGCGGGAGGCTCGGGCATCTCGTCCCGCAGGCCTTCGACGGCGTCGAACCAGTCATCGGACAGGAACACGTGTGACATCCTCATCTCCCTCTCAGGGGTCAACTGCCCCTAAGTGCTAGCGCGTGAACGCAGGTCGGGCAGCCCAGAACGCGCGGGGATTCAGGCGAGCTCGGCCTGAAGCGTCTCGGCGGCGGGGCGGCGGGCGCCGAGCCGGGCCGGGACGGTGGTGAGCGCGGCCACCACCAGGACCGTCCCCGCCACCACCACGACCAGCTGCCACGACGCCGGGTGGGCGATCTCGTCGCCGCTCAGGGCGCCGAACAGGGCGAGGCCGGCGGGGACGCCCAGGGCGGCGCCGGCCAGCGTGGGCAGCACCTGGGCGGCGGACAGCCCGGAGCTGACCTGCTGGGGAGTGGCACCGAGCGCGCGAGCCAAAGCCGAGGCGTGCCGGGCATCGAGCGCGGTGGCCCAGGTGACGAAGATGGCATTGACGGCCGCGAGGGCGCCCAGCATGACCGTGATCACGAGCAGCACCTGGTTGAGGCGCGCGCTCGCGGGATCGGACCCGCCGACCAGCATGGCGTCGTGGTCGAGCGTGGCCCGTGCCGCCAGCGCCGCGACGATCCCACAGACCGCGATGGCCACGATGGCGGCACTCAGCACCTGGCGTCGGGGCCGGCGGGCGCCCAGCCGCAGCCCGAGCAGCAGCGGAACCGGCAGGCGGGCCGAGATCGCGATCAGCCAGGGCATGCGCCGGGGAGTGCGGGCCGCATCGGCCAGGGCGCGGACGGTGCTGGTGCGGGCCGCGCGGATGGCCGGGACGAAGGTGGCGACGATGGCGACCACGAGGGCCACGGCCGTGACCACGCCCACCGTGGCGAGGGTGAGGCTGGGCGCGCCGGCCCGGCCGAGCAGTCCGGCCCCGGCATCGGTCAGCAGCGGAGCGGCCAGCCATCCGGCTATCAGCCCGGCCGCGGCCGCCAGCAGCGCCAGGACCGTGTACTCGGCGAGCAGCACCACAGCCACGAGGCGCGGGCTGCCGCCGACCGCCTTGAGCAACCCGACACGCCGGGTCTGGTCGGCCAACCGGCCGCCGACCAGGACGGCCACGCTGGCCGCGGCCAGCAGCCCGAGCAGCCAGCTCCCGATGCGCAGGACCTCCTGCTGGTCCTGCACCACCTGGTCGTGACCGTCCTGGATGCCCTGCCACGGTTCCAGCAGCTGGCGCTCCGACATGAGCGTCTGGTGGGCATCGGCGAACGCCGGCGCGGCCGTCGGGTCCTCCAGCTTCAGGTTCACGACGTAGGACAGCCACTCGTCTCCCGGCGACAGCCGCCGGGCGTCGGCGTCGGTGAGCCAGACCAGGCCCGGCTCGACCGGCTCCGTGGCATGCAAGGCGTCCTCGAACGGATCCTCGCCGCCCGGTCCGGGCGGAGGATCGGTCGGGGGCGGGCCGGCCTCCATGGCCTCCTCCACTCGCTCCCCGAACCACGAGCAGAACAGCTCGAAGCACACATCCGGGTACGGCCTCGCCGCGGCGGTGACCGCCACGCCGACCACCTCGAACGACCGCTCGTTGACGACGTGGCATTCCTCTTCGGGGTGGTTGGGGGTCATGAACGTGCACAGGCGGGTCCGCAGCGTGACCGGGTCGCCGGGGCCGACGCCGAGCGCATGGGCGAAGCCCGCCTCCAGCACCGCTCCTCCGTCCCGCACCCAGGTGCCGTCCGTCACCTTCGGCCGGTCGACCGACGCCTCGTGGTCGTCGCGGCCCATGGCCCACACGCCCGCGGCGCCGCCGATCACCTCGCCGGCCGGCGTGAGTCGCGTGGCGGGCCCGCCGTCCGTGTCCAGCTCCGCGCCGACGAGCGGGTACGGCCCGCTGCTTTCCGCGACGCCGGACTCGTCCGCGAGCGCCTCCAGGCCCGCTACATCGGCAGGCCCCCCGGAGAGGATGTCGGGGGCAGCGCTGGCCACGATGTCGGGGCCCGCGGTGGCCTCGCGGGTGGCCTGGTAGGGGTCGTCGATGACCCCGTGCAGGGCCAGGCCGAGCGTGAGCGTGGTGGTGGCGGCCGTGATCGCGAGTAGGAGGAGGGCGGCCTCGGCCGGCCGGCGGCGCAAGTTCCGGGCGACGAGGCGGGCGACGAGCAGGATGCGGCCCACGCCTCAGCCCTCCAGCCCGACCAGGTCCCCCAGCCGCCCACTGGTGCCGCCGGACAACCGGGTCTCGTCGACGAAGGCGCCGTCGCGCATGGAGATGAGCCGGTCGGCGGTGGCCGCGATGCGCTCGTCGTGGGTCACGATGACCAGCGTCTGGCCGGCCTTGTGCAAACGGTCGAACAGGCGCAGCACGTCCACGGTGGCGGCGCTGTCGAGGTTGCCGGTGGGCTCGTCGGCGAACACCACCAACGGGTCGCTGACCAGCGCCCGGGCGATCGCCACCCGCTGGCGCTGACCGCCGGAGAGCGCGGAGGGCAGGAAGCCGGCCCGGTCGGCGAGCCCGATCTGCTCCAGCAGCTCCGTCGCGCGGCGACGGGCGGCCCGCGGCGAGCGACCGCCCACGAGGGCCGGCAGCTCGACGTTCTCCACTGCGGTGAGCTCTTCCATCAGGTGGAACGCCTGGAAGACGAAGCCGACGTCGGTGCGCCGCATCCGGGCCAGGGCGCGCTCGCCCAGCCGGTCGATGCGCCGCCCCGCGAGCGTGACCTCGCCGTCGGAGGGCCGGTCCAGCCCGCCGAGCAGGTGCAGCAGGGTGGACTTGCCGCAGCCGCTGGGACCCATCACCGCCACCGCTTCGCCGCGGGCGACGTCGAGATCGACCCCGTCGACCGCCCGCACCAGCCCCTCGCCGCGGCCGTAGTGCTTTCGCAGTTCCCGGGCCCGAAGCACAAAGGTGTCCTCGTGGTCGCTCATGATCCCGCCTTTCTCTTCGTCCAGGTCTGCTCACAGGCCTCCAACCAGCGCAGGTCGGCCTGCAGGCGCAGCACGATGCCCTCCAGCAACAGGGAGGCGTCCGAGCCGTCCTCCTCGTCCAGCGCGGCGCGCTGGGCGTCGCGCAGCCGGCGCAACAGCTCGCGGCGCTGGGTGTCCACGATGGTGACCGGATCGGCCAGCCCTGAGGCCGCCGCCGCGATCAGCTTGAGGTGGAACTCCGCCAGGTCGGGCTTGGGCCACTCCATGTCCGCCAGCCACTCGGCCACCCGCTGCTGGCCGTCCGGGGTCAGCTCGTACACCTTTCGGTCGGCCCGGTCGGGCGAGCCGGCGGCCAGCTCGCCCCTCACCAGGCCCGCCTTCTCCAGCCGGGTCAGGGTGACGTACACGTGCCCGGGGTTCATCCCGTCCCCGAGCGGGCCCAACGCGTGCCTCAACCGCCCTCGCAGCTCATAGCCATGCGAGGGCTCCTTGGCCAGCATCGCCAGCACCACTTCTTGCTGCATCGAGCCTCCAAGCTAACGGTTATCCCGAAGATAACCGTTAGCTTGTGACTTGGCAAGAGGCTGTGCGGTCAGCCGGACACGAAGCTCACCGCGTAGGTGCCGCCCTCCCGGAACAGGTCGAGCTGGTCCCCGGTGACCTGGAAGGTCTTGGCCAGCTGCAGGGCGTTGAGGTAGCTGGTCTGCTGGGTGTCCAGCTCGGGTGTCGGGCAGGCGGCGAGGGTCGACTCCAGCGGGCCGATGGTGATGTTCTGCCCGTCGATCTCGTAGGGGCCGCTGAAGCTGTTGCACCCGGTGTTGCCGCTGACGGTGCCGTCCTCGAACTTGGCGGTCATGGTGACGTTGCCCAGGACCGAGGTGATGGCGGTGCCCGCGTAGTAGCTGGTCACCTCCCAGTCGCCCTGGATGGCCTCGGACCCCTCGGTCGCCTCGTAGCGGAGGACGGTCTCGCCCTGGTCGTCGGTCATGGTCAGCGTCTTGCCGTCGATGGCGTACTTGGCCACCTGGGGCAGCCGATCGAGGTAGGCCCGCTCCACGGCCGTCTGTGCGGGTGGGCAGGCCATGCTGGTGCCGCCGATGTCGGGGCCGATGGTGAGCGAGTCGCCGTCGACCGTGTACGACGCGGTGTACCGGTTGCAGCCGCTGTGGCCGCTGACCCTGCCGTCCTGGAACTGGGCGGTCACCGCGACCGCCTCCAGCGCCACACCGAGCGGGGCGTCGGCCGTCAGCACCCAGGTGGTCTCCTCCAGCGGGATGCCGCTGCGGTCGTCGTCGTCGGAGGCCACGGAGCTGACCGTATCGTCGTCGCCACAGGCGGCGAGAGCGGTGAGCAGCAGGAGCGCGGCCCCGGCCGCGAGCAGGCGGGCTCGGACCATGGTGTCTCCTCGAGCCGTCACGGGGTCACGATGGCGAAGTTGGGATCGACGGGCGCGATCAGCGAGATCAGGCGCTGGAGGCCGGTGGGATCACCCGAGATGGTGACGGTGCCGTCCGCTACCGCCTGGGCGGCGTCGAGGGTGCCGGTGACGAGCCCGATGAGCGCCGACCGGGTGAGCGTGAAGCAGGTGCCGGGAGCGGGGGCGTCGACCTGGCGGTGGTTGAGAGCGCCGTTGCGCAGCTCGGTGATGTAGGTGGCGCCCGTGTCGCTGATGACCCACGACAGCGTCAGGTGCTCGTCCCAGGCGCGGGGGCCGTCGATGCGGATGGCGACGCTGTCGAACACCTGGGTGACCGTGAGGGCGCCGAGCAGGTCGGGCCCGATGGTCGTCGGGGTCCCGAAGCTGCCGTGGCGCAGCTCGGCCGCGCCCGCGAGGTAGGCGTTGCGCCAGGTGCCGTTCTCGGCTCCGTACGCGAGCTGCTCCATGGCGACGGCCTGGAGGGCTCGGGCATGTTGCGGCTCGTCGGCGAACAGCACGTGGTCGAGGACCTCGACGGCCCAGCGGTAGTCGCCGTCGTCGTAGGCCTTCTGCGCCACGGCCACCGCGGCGTCGGCGCCGCCCATGGCGGCGACGTAGCGCTGGGCCGCAGCTTCTGGGGGATGGCGCCAGAGGCGGGCGGGGTTGCCCTCGTACCAGCCGAGATAGCGCTGGTAGATCGCCTTCACGTTGTGGCTGACCGAGCCGTAGTAGCCGTGGGTGTGCCAGGCCGCCGCCAGCGCCGGGGGCATCTCCAGCATCTCGGCGATCTCGGAGCCCACGTAGCCCTGGTTGATCAGCCGCAGGGTCTGGTCGTGCAGGTAGAGGTACATGTCGCGCTGCGTGGCGAGGAACTCGACGGCACGCTCGCGGCCCCAGGTGGGCCAGTGGTGCGAGGCGAACACCACGTCCAGGTCGAGCCCCCACAGCCCGATGGTCTCGGTCAGGTAGTGGGCCCAGTCGTGCGCGTCGCGAACCACCGCGCCCCGCAGGGTCAGGATGTTGTGCAGCGTGTGGGAGGTGTTCTCGGCCGCGCACAGGGCCCGGTGGTCGGGGAAGTAGAAGTTCATCTCCGCCGGCGCCTCGGTCCCCGGGGTGACCTGGAACACGATCCGGATGCCGTCGACGGTCAGCTCCTGGCCGGTGGTGGTGATGTCGACGGTCGGGGGGATCAGGGTCGGCTCCCCGGTCGAGGTGGTCTGGCCGAGACCCGCCCCCACTTGCCCGGTCGGCCCCTTGGCGAGCGCGGCGCCGTACATGTAGCCCGCGCGCCGGGCCATGGCGGTGCCGGCGAAGACGTTCTCCGACACCGCGTGCTCCATGAACCCGTCGGGAGCGATGATCGGGAGCTTCCCCGCGTCAACATCGGATTGGTTGACGATGCCCTTGACGCCGCCGAAGTGGTCGACGTGCGAGTGCGTGTAGATGACCGCCCGGACGGGCCGGTCGCCCCGCTCCCGGCGATACAGCGCGAACGCGGCCGCCGCGGTCTCCTTCGAGATCAGCGGGTCGATCACGATGACGCCGTCGTCGCCCTCGATCACGCTCATGACCGACAGGTCGAAGCCGCGCAGCTGGTAGATGCCCGGCACGACCTCGAACAGGCCGTCGCGGGTCAGCAGCTGCCCCTGGCGCCAGAGGCTGGGATTCACGGTCTCGGGCGCGGGGCCGTCGAGGAACGCGTAGGCGTCGAGGTCCCACACCACCCGGCCGTCGGCCGCCTTCACCTGCCGCTCGTCGCTGCGGGCGACGAACCCCCGCTCCACGTCCTCGAAGTCCTGGGCATCGTCCCACGGCAGCGCGCTCATGGCGTCAGTGTCGTGCGGTGCCCGCGGCAATGGTTCATCCCGTGTGGGTGAACGAGACGGGGAAAGTCGCCACCCAGATCGCGGTGCTCAGCCAGACCGCGCCGCCCAGGCCGAGCAGCAGCTCGCGCGGGAGCCGGCCCCGCAGCTTGCCCGAGATGCCGGCGAAGAACAGCGCCATCGCGAACAGCACCACCGCCAGCAGGTACTCGTCCGCCTGCTTGTTAGCCGCGCTCGCGGCGTCCGAACGGGCCCCGGCCTCCCGGTTGAGGCGGGTGGCACGGTCGGCGTCGGCGAGCCGGTACTCGCGCAGGGCGAACGGGGTGAGCGGCGCGTCCGGGTTGGTCAAGGGCTGGGTGGACTGCCAGGCGTCGAACGCGGGTTGGAACTCGTCGCGGAAGCGCCGCTCGTAGAACCCGGCGAGCTCGGTGTCGCCGGCCACGGTGGCGTCGACCCACTGGGTGAACGTGGCGATGTCGATCTGGGTCAGCTGGCCCGCGCGGGCCGCGGCCTCGGACGACTCGATGCGGGCGGCGGTGGACTTGGCGGTCTCGGCGGCCTGCTCGCCCCGCCAGCGGGCCCCCTGGTACGTGCTCCAGGCCGTGGCTACCGCGGCCACCGCGAGCAGCACGGTGGCGACCAGCTCCAGCCGGTTCTGCCTGGCGTCCTGGGCGTCCATGGGGCTACGAGAACACGTTGACCGCTCGGGCGATGACCAGGCCGACCACTGTCAGGGAGATGAGCGACTGCAGCGCCATCGCCAGCTTGGCCCACGCCGCCATCGGCATCACGTCCGTCGGACTGAAGGCGGTGCTGGTGGTGAAGCCGAGCACGAAGTAGTCCACGTAGCGAGGGCGCCAACCCGGCGGCGCCAGGTCGGGACTGAGCTGCTGGGTGAAGGCGAAGTCGGGGTACTGCCGAACCGCCCGGTGGCGGGCGAGCGGCCCCCCGCTGTCGAGCTGCCAGTAGAGCAACCCGAAGATCAGCGCGTTCCCGACCCACACCAGGGTCCCCGAAGCCAGCAGGGAGTCGGCCGAAGCGGTGACCGCGCTGCCGGTGACCAACTCGTAGATCAGGAGGCCGGTCGACAGCAGCGCCGAGGCCGCGAGCAGCACGGTCAACCCGATCGAGAGCCGGCGCAGCCGCGCCCGCTCGCGTGGGGTCGACGGGTGCGCCGCCACGAGGACGGCCAGCAGCGTCATCTCAATCGCCGGGACTACCCAGTGCGGCCCGAGCGACTCGCGCCGCGGCACCAGCACCCGTAGCCCGACGGTGAGGACGATGAACGCCGACACCGCGGTGGCCACGGGCCAGCGCGGCTCGAGCCGCGGCCGCTCCGCGTCCGGACCGCTCGCAGCATCCGTCTCGGCCACGCCGCGAAGGTACCGGGGCCTGCGCTCGGCCAAAGTGATGGCGCCCTAGCTCTCCGACTCGGCCAGGGCGTCGCGCTGGTCGAGGGTGTACAGCAGGCCGAACGCCGGGAGGATGAGCACGACCGCCAGCCCGGTGGCGACCAGGACGGCGCCGATCGTGCCCGAGGGCGCGGCCGCGTCCTCGACGGTGAGGGACTCGGGGAGCATGTAGTCCCACTGGGCCACGCCCCAGGCCACCACCACCGAGGCGACCGCAGCGATGGCGCCGAGCCGGGCGCCGCGGCGCTGCCGGCGGTGGAGCAGCCAGAGCGTGCCGACCCCACACACGGCCGACAGGATCACCAGCGGCAGGGCCCGGGACTTGAGGCCGTCGAACACGTAGTCGGCGTCGGCGGCGAGCACGAAGATGCCGGCAAAGGCCACGATCCCGCTGGCCAGGCCGGCTCCGACCGCGCGCCGGCGGAAGTACTCGACCATGGGCTCGTCGCCCAGGCGGTGGGCGTCCCACACCAGGTACACCGCGGCCAGGTAGGCCACTACGCACACCGCCAGCACGCCGCCCAGGATCGAGGTCGGGTTGACCCAGCTGTCCCACGCGTCGCCGGCCTTGCCCCCGGCCGGGACCCGCCCCGAGGCGATCCCTCCGGCCACCGCGCCCATGCAGTAAGGGACGATCACCGAGGAGATGGCAAACGCCGCCCCGAAGTTGCGCCGGTCGCGCGTGCGGAACACCGCCTTGCGGAACGCGAAGCTGGCACCCCTGAACACGATGCCGACCGCGGCGATGGTGAGCGGGACGAACAGCGTGAGGGTGATGGAGGCGTAGGCCTCGGGGAAGCAGGTCCAGAGGACGACGAAGGTGAAGATCAGCCAGACGTGGTTGGCCTCCCACACCGGCCCGATCGAGTGGTCGATGACCTCCCGGGGCCGGGCTCCCGGCCGGGTTCCCCCGGCCGTGAGGTCCCAGAAGCCTGCCCCGAAGTCGGCGCCACCGAACACGGCGTAGGCGGTCACCCCCACGAACAGCACGACCGCCGCCGCGGTGCTCACGGCACCGGCACCGGCGGCTGGGGGATCTCGATGTCGGGGCCGTAGGGCACTTCTGTGTCCTTGACGTCCGCGGCCTCGCGGGCGCGGCGGCTCATGCCCCTCAGCACCAGGATGGTCGTCACTCCCAGCCCGACGTACAGCGCGGCGATGACGAGGGTCGTGATCCACACGCCGGTGTTGGCGGTGGCGGCGTCCTGCACCTTGGTGAGCTCGTACACGATCCACGGCTGGCGGCCGACCTCGCTGACCACCCACCCGGCCTCCATGGCGATCACCGCCAGGACCCCGGCGGCCGAGGCCACCCAGAGGAACGGCCGGCTGCGGGGCATGTCGCGGCGGAACAGCCACGCCGCCGCGTACCACAGCGCCAGCAGGAACAGCAGCGTGCCCAGCCCCACCATGACGTCCCAGGCCAGGTGGACGACGTTCACCTCCCGGGTAGTCGGGCGCTCGTCGGCCGGGACCGTGTCCAGCCCCTGGACGACCGTGGCGGTCCCGTCGGTCGGGTCTGACAGCCACGAGGCCAGGCCCGGGATCTCGATGCCGCCCGAGACCGTGCCGTCGTCGTTCAGGTGGCCGAACAGCGTCTCGGGCACGTCGGAGCTGGTCTCGGGGACCAGCTCGATGGCGGCGAACTTGATGGGCTGGTTGTTGTAGACCCAGCGGGCCAGCGAGTCGCCCACCCCCATCTGGATCGGGATGGCGATGGAGGCCACGGTGAACGGGATCAGGAAGCCGAGGCGGTGGTAGCGGTCCCGCCGGCCCCGCAGCATCCCGACCGCGTAGACCGAGCCGATGAGGAACCCGCCCACCACGTAGGCGGCGATGATCATGTGGGCGGCCATCAACGGCATGGCGTCGTTGAAGATGACCCGCCACGGGTCGACGTCGACGATGTCGCCCGCGCTGTTGCGGGTGAACCCCGAGGGCGAGTTCATCCAGGCGTTGGCGGCCACCACCGAGGCACTGCCCCCGATGCCCGCGATGACGATGGGCACGCCGGTCCAGAAGTGGGGCCAGGGGCGCAGCCGCTTCCAGCCGAAGATGTAGATGGAGACGAACACGGCCTCGGTGAAGAAGAACAGGCCCTCGAAAGCGAACGGCACGCCGAAGGCCTCGCCCCACTGGCCCATGAAGCGGGGCCACAACAGCCCGAACTCGAAGCTCAACACCGTGCCGGTCACCGCCCCGACCGCGAAGGTGACAGCCATGTACCTCGACCAGCGCTGCGCCAGCAGCAGCGCGGCCTCGTCGTCGTGGCGGATGGCCTTGTAGTTGGCGATGAGGGTCATGGCGGCCCACGACACGCCGAGCGGGACCAGCACGATGTGGAACGCCAGCGTGCCCGCCATCTGCGCCCGCGCCCACGGGACCGGGTCCACCGCCAGGATGTGCATCGCGGGCCCCCTCGTCAGCCCAGGCGTTCCAGCAGGTGGTCGCCGACTCGCAGGGCGTTGGCCATGGCGGTGAGGGCGGGGTTCACCGCGCCGATGCTGGGGAAGAAGCTGGTGTCGACCGCGTACAGGTTGTCCACCTCGTGGGCGCGGCAGTTCACGTCCAGGACGGAGGTGGCGGGGTCGGTGCCGAACCGGGCCGTGCCGGCCTGGTGGGCCACCCCGGCCACCGGGATGCTGGTCTTGAGGTAGGCATGCCGGGGGATGAGGTGGTCCGGGTGCATGCCCAGGTGCCCCAGCATGGAGCGGAGCTTGTGGTACAGCTCTTCGGCCGGGACCTGGTTGGTGGGCTTGTACACCAGGCGGACGTTGCCGTCGGCCGCCAGCGTGACCCGGTTGTCGGGCCGGGGCAGGTCCTCGGTCGACAGCCAGAAGTCGACCGCGTGCTCGGCGACCTCGTCGAGGGCGAAGCTGGGCGCCAGCTTGGTCTCAATGGGCTTCTCGCCGCGGTACATCTCGGCCTGTGACTTGCCCACCATCTGGATGTTGCCGAGCGGGTACTCGTTGTCGCCGTGGCCGCCGCCGGTGAGGTAGAAGTCGTTCATGCCGAGCGTCTTCTGGAACACCGTGGGGTTGGGCTCGCGCGACAGGGCCAGCACGGCCTGGCTGTTGTGGAACATGTAGTTCCGCCCCACCTCGCCCGAGCCGTTGGCCAGGCCGTCGGGATGGGCCTCGCTCGCCGAAGCCAGCAGCAGCTTGGCGGTGTTCGCCGCCCCGCAGGACACCACCACGATGTCGCCCGTCAGCGTCTCCGTGCCACCCACGCCCTCGACCACCACCCCGGTCGCGGTCCGCCCGGTCGGGTCGGTCTCCAGCCGCACCGCGCGGGCGTTGGTGAGCAGGGTCACGTTGGGCTGCAAGAGCGCCGGGCGCACGCCGAGCACGTCGGCGTCGCTCTTGGCGTGGAGCGGGCAGGGGAACCCGTCGCAACGCCCGCAGCGCACGCACGTGCTGTAGGGCATGTTGGCCTCGTCGAGCCGCACGCCGCAGGGGGCGTGGAAGGGGTGGTAGCCGGCGGACGCCAGGTCGTCGGCCAACTGCTGGATGCGGGGCTCGTGCGCCAGGGCCGGGAACGGGTAGTCGCCCGACGCCGGCGGCTCGGTGGGGTCCTCACCCCGGGCGCCGTGCACCTCGTACAGCACCTCGGCCTGCGTGTAGTACGGCTCCAGGTCGGCGTAGGAGATGGGCCAGGCGGGCGAGATGCCGTCGTGGTGGTGCAGCTCGCCGAAGTCCTCGGCCCGCAGCCGGTACAGCGCCGCCCCGTAGAGCTTGGTGGCTCCGCCCACGAAGTAGTGGATCTGAGGCTGGAAGGGGTGGTCGTGCTCGTCGTACCAGGTGTCGGGCGAGATGTAACGCCCGTCGACGAACACCTCGGCGGTGTCCCAGTTGGCGGGCTCGCGGGGCAGCCAGTCGCCCCGCTCCACGATCAGGACCCGCTTGCCCGAGGGGGCCAGGCGGTGGGCCAGCGTGCCGCCGCCCGCGCCGCTGCCGATGATGATGACGTCGTAGGAAGTCGTCACGTCAGCTCCTCCAACCGCTCGGCGGCGATGATCCGGCCGGCCGCCTCGATCAGCGCCAGGTGGGAGAACGCCTGGGGGAAGTTCCCCAGGTGGTGGACGGTGTCGGTGTCGAACTCCTCGGCGTACAGCCCGAGCGGCGAGGCCACCCGCAGCAACCGCTCCATGAGGTCGCGGGCCCGGCGCCGCTCCCCCACGATGGCGAGGGCGGAGACGAGCCAGAACGAGCAGATGAGGAAGGTGCCCTCCTTGCCCGACAGGCCGTCGTCGGTCTCGTCGGTGCGGTAGCGCAGCACGAAGCCGCTCTCGGTGAGGTCGTCGGCGACGGCGAGGACCGTGGCCTTGAGGCGCGGGTCGTCGCCGGGGAGGAAGCCGAAGATGGGGGCCAGCAGAGTGGAGGCGTCGAGGGCGTCCGTGTCGTAGTGCTGGCGCAGGACGCCGGCATCGCTGACGCCGTGGGCGAGGATGTCGTCCCGGATCTCCTCGGCGGTGGCCCGCCAGGCGGCGTGGGCATCACCGTCGCCCCGCATGGTGGCGAGGGCGGCGGCGCGGTCCAGCGCCACCCAGCACATGAGCTTGGACGACACGTAGTGCTGGGGCGCACCGCGGGCCTCCCAGATGCCCTGGTCCGGGTTCCGCCACACCGCGGTGGCGCAGGTGGCCTGGGACTGGACCAGGGGCCAGAGGTCCCGGGGCAGGCGCTCGCTGCGGCGGGTGTGGAGCAGGATGGAGTCGAGCACCGCGCCGTAGACATCGTTCTGGCGCTGGTCGAAGGCGCCGTTGCCGATCCGCACCGGCCGGGCGCCGTCGTAGCCGGAGAGGTCGTCGCGGGTGGTCTCGGTCAGGTCGCGCCGGCCGTCGATGCCGTACATGATCTGCAGGCCGCCGTCGTCCACGGGCTGGAGCTCGGCCACGAACTGCATGAACTCGTCGGCCTCCCAGTCCAGGTTCAGGTAGTGGAGGGCTTGGAGGGTGAAGGTCGAGTCCCGCATCCAGGTGTAGCGGTAGTCCCAGTTGCGCTCGCCGTGGGGCGTCTCCGGCAGCGAGGTGGTCAGGGCGGCCACGGTCGCCCCGGTGGGCATGTAGGTCAGGCCCTTGATGGCCAGGGCCGAGCGCTGGATCGGCTCGCGCCAGCGGTGGTCGGGCATGCGGGCGCCGTCGAGCCACTTGCGCCAGTAACGGACGGTCGCCGCCAGGCGAGCCTCGGCGTCGGCCGCATCGCCGGGCGCGGCTCCGCCCTCGGCCCACGACAGCGCGCAGTACGCGGTGTCGCCCTCGGCCAGCACGTGCCGGGCTCGCGCCCGACCGCCCTCCAGGCCGAGGGCCATGTCGGTGGCCAGGCGGACCGTCACGCCCGCGGCGGAGGCGTCGGCGGCGTGCCGGTCGTCGCCCACCAGCGCCCACTCGGCGGTGGTGCGCGCGTAGTCGAACACGGGCTCGCACACGAGCTCCATCTCGACCGCCCCCTTTATGCAGCGGGCGATGCGCACGAGCATGTGGTCGGCGTCGTCGTCGGCCGGGGGCCGGGTGTGCGGCGTGACCGTGTCGTCCCCGGCGCGGGGGCCCATGGTGAGCGCGTCGGTCACCACGACCCAGCCGCCCGGTGTGTGCCAGGTGGTGACGAGCACGTTGGTCCCGGGCTCGTAGTAGCGGGCGTTGGGGACGTTGATGCTGAACGGCCCGAACCGGAACGCGCCGCCCTCCCGGTCGAGCAGCGTGCCGAACACGCTGGGCGAGTCGAAGCGGGGCACGCACAGCCAGTCGACCGCCCCGTCCGGGCACACCAGGGCGCCGGTGTGGCAGTCGGACAGGAACGCGTACTCCTCGATGGGCGTGAACGGCGAGACCCCGATCGCCTCGCTCGTGTCGAGCTTCGTCTCGGTGCTCATGAGTCGAGCCACGGTCCGTGCCAGCCGGAGTGCCCGGCCACGAGCTGATCGGCCTCGGCCGGTCCCCACGAGCCCTGGGGATAGGGGTGCACCGGCGGCGGGCTGTCGAGCAGCGGCTGCATGATGCGCCACTGCTCCTCGACCCCGTCCTGGCGGGTGAAGCGGGTGGAGTTGCCGATCAGCGCCGCGTGCAGCAGCACCTCGTACGGCGTCGCCCCCTCGCCGCCCTGCGCGGCGAAGTGCAGGTCGAACGTGACCGGCTCGGGCTCGAGCTGGTCGCCCCGCTTGGCCTCGACCTGGAGCTGCGACCCCGTGGAGGGATCGAGGCGGACGACGAACTGGTTGTGTTCGATCTTGCGGTTCTTGACGATGCCGAAGCCCAGCCGCGGCGCCCGCCGGAAGACGAGGCGCACCTCGGTCTGGGTGGCGGGCAGGTGCTTGCCGGTCCGGATGTAGAACGGCACCCCCTCCCACCGCCAGTTCTCGATGTCGAGGCGCAGGGCCGCGT
>Ga0209382_10002243_pt1 | contig 28545 bp, 26 predicted proteins | sample SoiMetdeltSBSDD5_FD_187599 | JGI IMG/M metagenome (GOLD analysis project Ga0209382, IMG submission 187599) | Bulk soil microbial communities from a Populus tree surrounding site in Tennessee, USA - Soil MetaG P. deltoides SBSDD5 (SPAdes) (version 2) | ecosystem: Environmental > Terrestrial >...
CCGTCACGCATCCGGCGATCGTGTCCCTACGCCACGCGTTCGACGTCCCCGGCGGTCGCGCCGTGGTCTACCCCTGGGTCCCCGGCGAGATCCTCAACGATCCGCTGGCACCGGGCGGGCGGCCGCGCGCCGCGGCGGACTCGGCGCTCCAGCGGTTCCGGGCCCGGCCGGTCGCGTCGATCGAGCGGGTCCTCGACACGGTGATCGACGCGCATCTCACCGTCGTGCGGGACGGGTTCGTCGCGGTCGACTTCTACGACGGCTGCCTGATGTACGACGCCGCGTCCGAGCAGGTCAGGCTCGTCGACCTCGACGGCTACCGGCCCGGCCCGTACGTCCTGGACGCCGACCGGCAGTACGGCTCGCGCCGCTTCATGGCGCCGGAGGAGTTCGTCCGCGGTAGCACGATCGACGAACGCACGACGGTCTTCACCCTCGGTCGGACGGCCCGCGTACTGCTGGGCGAGGCCGGGCAGTGGCGCGGGTCCGCGGCGACCGAGCGCGTCGTCGACCGCGCCACCGCCGCCGATCCGGCGACCCGGTTCGCGTCGGTCGAAGCCCTCGCCGGGGCGTGGTTCGGCAGCCGCGCCTAGGGTGGCGCCGTGCGGGCTGCGGACACAGCGCTGACGAGAGGAGTCGGGACGTGAGCCGAGCGATCGTCACCGGGGGCGGCACGGGGATCGGGCGGGCGTGTGCTCAGCGGCTGGCCTCCGACGGCTACGAGGTCGTCATCGTCGGGCGGCGGCTGGACGTACTCACCGACACCGCCACGCAGATCAACGACGCCGTCGGCGCCACCCGCGTCTTCACCGAGCCATGCGACCTGGAGGACCCGGCCGCCGTCGGAGCCCTGGCCGACCGGCTCGACCCAGGGCCGGCGATCGACGTCCTGGTCAACAACGCCGGCGGCGTCTCGCTCGACGCGGCCGACACGCTCGACGACGTCGCCAAGGGCTGGCGGCGCGACTTCGACAACAACGTCCTCACGACGGTACTGGTGACCGAGGCGCTGCTGTCGAAGCTCACCCGGCCGGGCGGCCGGATCGTGGCGATGAGTTCGGTCGCGGCGTTCCGTGGCGCCGGCTCATACGGGGCGGCGAAGGCGGCGATCAACGCCTGGGTCTACGGCATGTCGACCGCGCTGGCCGGCGACGGCATCACCGTCAACGCCGTCGCGCCGGGATTCGTGCCCGACACGGAGTTCTGGGACAGCCGGCGCAGCGAGGACCTGATCGCGTCGCGGACGGCGGGGATTCCGCTCGGCCGGCCCGGCACTCCGGACGAGGTCGCCGAGGCGGTGGCCTACCTGGCCTCCCCCGGTGCGGCCTGGACCACCGGCCAGATCCTGCACGTCAACGGTGGCGCCGTCGTCAGTCGCTGAGCCGGGTCAGGCCTCGAGAACGACGGGGATGATCATCGGGCGGCGGCGGAGCCGGTTGGAGACCCAGCGGCCGATCGTGCGCCGGATGATTCGTTGCAGCTCGTAGGTGTCGTCGACGCCGTCGCGGACCGCCACGTCCAGCGCCTCCTCGAGCTGCGGTCGCACCTCGTTGAAGACGGACTCGTCCTCCGCGAAGCCACGGGCGTGGATCTCGGGACCGCTGACGATCTTGCCGGTCACCGAGTCGACCACGACGATGACCGAGATGAACCCCTCGTCGCCGAGGATCCGGCGATCCTTGAGCTCCGTCTCGGTGATGTCGCCCACCGACGACCCGTCGACGAAGACGTAGCCGCAGTCGACCTTGCCGGCGATCCGCGCGACCCCGTCGACCAGGTCCACGACCACGCCGTCCTCGGCGACCACCACCTGGTTCGCGGGCACGCCGGTGAGACGGGCCAGCTCGGCGTTGGCATGCAGATGGCGCACCTCGCCGTGGACCGGCAGCACGTTGCGCGGCCTGACGATGTTGTAGGCGTAGAGCAATTCCCCGGCGCTGGCGTGACCCGACACGTGGACGAGTGCGTTGCCCTTGTGGATCACGCGGGCGCCCCACCGGACGAGGCCGTTGACCACGCGGAACACGGCGTTCTCGTTGCCCGGGATGAGCGACGAGGCCAGCATGACCGTGTCGCCGGGCTCCAGCCGTACGAGGGAGTGATCGCGGTTGGCGATCCGGGACAGCGCGGACATCGGCTCGCCCTGTGAGCCTGTCGAGATCAAGACCACCTTGTCCGGCGGCAGGTCGCCGGTCTCCTTGACGTCGACGAGCAGCCCGGCCGGCACCTTGAGATAGCCGAGGTCGCGCGCGATGTTCATGTTGCGGACCATGGAGCGGCCGATGTAGGCGACCTTGCGGCCGTGCTCGGACGCCGCGTCCATCACCTGCTGGACCCGATGGATGTGCGACGCGAAGCACGCCACGATGATGCGCTGCTCACTGGACGCGAAGACCCGGTCGAGGACCGGCGTGATGTCACGCTCGGCGGTGGTGAAGCCCGGCACCTCGGCATTCGTCGAGTCCACCAGCATCAGGTCGACGCCCTCCTCGCCCAGCCGGGCGAACGAGCGCAGATCGGTGATCCGGCCGTCGAGGGGAAGCTGGTCCATCTTGAAGTCGCCGGTGTGCAGCACCAGGCCGGCCGGGGTACGGATGGCGACGGCCAGCGCGTCCGGAATCGAGTGGTTGACTGCGACGAACTCGCAGCCGAACGGGCCGAGCGTCTGGGAGTCGCCCTCCGCGACGACATAGCGCGCAGTCTCTTGGAGCCGGTGCTCGCGCAGCTTGGCCTCGAGCAGCGCCAGCGTGAGCTTGGAACCCACCAGCGGGATGTCGCCGCGCTCGCGCAACAGGTACGGCACGCCGCCGATGTGGTCCTCGTGCCCGTGGGTGAGCACGATGCCGACCACGTCGTCCCAACGGTCCCGGATCGGCTCGAAGTCCGGCAGGATCAGGTCGACCCCGGGGTGGTGGTCCTCGGGGAACAGCACGCCGCAGTCGACGATCAGCAGCTTGCCGTCGTACTCGACGACCGTCATGTTGCGGCCGATCTCACCGAGACCGCCGAGCGGAATCAGCCGGAGCCCGCCGGCAGGGAGATCGGGGACGGGTCCGAGCTCAGGATGTGGATGACTCATGCGCCTCCGATGGATGACGGGTTCACAGCAGTCCAGCGGCCGCCAGGTCGGCCCGCAGCACCGTGAGTTCGTCGTCGGCCAGTTCGATCAGCGGCCGGCGGACGACCCGGCTCGTCAACACGCCCTGTAGCTCCAGAGCGGCCTTGACCGCGATCGCGCCTTGCGTCCGCGTCATGATCGCGCGGACGACCGGCAGCAGCTGGGTATGGATCCGGCGGGCCTCGGTCACGTCGTCGCGGGCCATCGCCGCGACCAGGTCTGCGCATTGGCGGGGCGCGACGTGGCCGATGACGGAGACGACGCCGACGGCGCCGTGCGCCAGCCATGCCAGGTTGAGCGCGTCGTCGCCGGAGTAGAACGCGAGATCGGTCTCCCGCAACACCCACGACCCGGCCGTCAGGTCGCCACTGGCCTCCTTGACCGCGACGATCCGGGGATGCTCCGCGAGCCGGAGCAGGGTGTCGTGGCTCAGCTTGATGCCGGTACGGGGCGGGATGTCGTAGACCATCGACGGCAGGTCGCCCGCCTCCGCGACTTCGAGCATGTGGGCGACGATCCCGGCCTGCGGCGGCTTCGAGTAGTACGGGGTGACGATGAGCATCCCGGCGGCGCCGAGTTTGGCCGCCTGTCGGGCCAAATGCACCGAATGCGTGGTGTCGTTGGTGCCGACGCCCGCCACGACCTGTGCCCGGTCGCCCACCGCGTCGAGGACAGCGGCGAGCAGCCGGCCCGCCTCGTCGTCGCTGGTCGTCGGGCTCTCGCCGGTGGTCCCACTGACCACCAGGCCGTCGTTGCCGCTGTCGACCAAGTGGTTGGCGAGGCGAACGGCGGCCTCCGTGTCGAGAGCGCCGTCAGAGGTGAACGGAGTCACCATGGCGGTCAGAGTGCGCCCAAATGGGGCCGGAGATGCTCCCATGACGGCAGGTTAGCGGCCGGAAGCGATCAAACGCAGCCGCCAGGCGGTCACAATCTCGGTCCGGCGAGGAAGATCCCCCAGACATAACGGTGCCGGTGCTGTCCGCTCGGGGGCCCGGACAGCACCGGCACACTGACCACATCGTTCGCCCCCCATGGGTCGTTACATGTCGTGGAAGCTTTTTCTCGAAGTTTTTTCCGTGGACTTCCGGAGGAAACGGAAATAGGGCGGCGATACCATCGATGAGCAGGTAGTTTGACCGCTCGTGACCGAGAATCCGCCCCTCTTCCAGTCCGGTAACCCACCCCTCGTGGCCGACGAACGGCCCATGCTCGACGCCTGGCTCGACCTCCACCGCGACATCCTGCTGTGGAAGTGCCAGGAGCTCTCGCCATCGGATCTCGTCCGCCGGGCGGTCGATCCGTCGACGCTGAGCCTGATCGGGCTGGTCCGGCACATGGCCGAGGTCGAGCGAAGCTGGTTCCGCCGCTGCCTCGCGGGTGAGGACGCCGGGCCGATCTACGACTACACCGCCTCCGACGACGCCGATTTCGACGCGGCCGACCCGGCCCGCGTCGATGAGGATCTGGCGATCTTCCGGGCCGAGGTCGAGCGCTGCCGCGAGGTCAGCGCCCGCTACGACCTCGACGCGATCGGCACGTCATCGCGGGGCAATTCGGTCAGCCTGCGCTGGATCTACGTCCACATGATCGAGGAGTACGCCCGGCACAACGGCCATGCCGACCTGATCCGGGAGCGAATCGACGGTCGCACCGGCGACTGGCCAGACTGAGGATCGACCATGACACCACCGGACCAGCACCATCCCCAGATCAACGCGGTCACCGCCGTGCTGCGGGCGGCCGGTGCCACCGGCGAGCTGCGCATCCTGCCCGACGGCGTACGCACTGCCCAGGCCGCCGCCGACGCGGTCGGCTGCCCGGTCGGCGCGATCGCCAACAGCCTGATCTTCGACGCCGACGGCGAGCCGGTGCTCATCCTGACCTCCGGCGCACATCGGGTCGACACCGCCTACTTGGCACGTGAGTACGGGCTTCCCGCGTTGCGCAAGGCGTCGCCGGAGTTCGTCCGCACTCACACCGGCCAGACGATCGGCGGCGTCGCGCCGGTCGCGCACCCGGCTCCGCTGCGGACGTATGTCGACCGGTGGCTCGCCGACCACGAGACGGTGTGGGCCGCCGCGGGGCACTCGCATGCGGTGTTCGCGACGACGTACGAGGAACTGCAGAAGCTGACCGGCGGCGAGCCGGTCGACGTCGCGGCGTCCTGAGGGCCGATCCGGCCAACCTGCTAGCCGGCGGACCGCGCACTCTGCACGGCTCGTGCGCACTCTGCATGGCGTACAGGCCATGCAGAGTGCGCGTTTACCACGAGAACGTGGTAATCCGAGCGGGCGTCAGCCGACGAGGTCCACGTCGGCCGCGCGGACGAAGAACTGCCGGTGGCCGAACCAGACCTGGTAGTAGCGGTCCTCGCCGGAGATCACTGTCCAGTCGCCCGGCGACGAGCCGTCGAACGTCGTGGCGCGGTAGTAGTCGGTCGGCACCGTACGGTCGGCGACGACGTACTCCTGACCGGCCTTGAGTGTGTACTGCAGCGGCGCGATCTGCTGGTACGGGACGCCCTCGGGGTAGGCCGACTGCTCCGGGTAGGCCCGCCCGTATACCGGGACCTCGGCGGCGCCGTCTGCGGCCACGACGTGCGTCGAGTCGCCTCGCGTCTTGACCACGGTCGGATCCGTCGCCGGGTTGTGCAGCCACGCGATCTCGCCGAGGTACCAGACGCCCAGCCACGACCTGGTCCGCTCGGCCACGACGAACTCGTGTCCGGCGGCGGCCCGGGCGCTGATGTCCCAGACCTGACGGGTGCCCGGCGCTCCGTCCGGGTGCAGTCCGGCGTCGGTGACCAGCGGCGACGACGCCGACGGCGCGGTGTGCAGGTAGACGAAGTTGGTGCCCTGCGGCTCGCACGGCTGGTCGGCGATCTCACAGCCGCTCACCGGCTGCCGATTGCCATGGAAACCGGGCTTGACCGTCACGGTGTCGCCGACGCGGATGTGGCCGCGCTCGCCGTCGATCGGGGCGCGGAGCAGCCGCATGTAGTGCTCCCAGTCCCAGTAGGGGCCCGGGTCCCAGTGCATGCCGGCCACTGCCGCCGGGGTGATGCTCCCGACCTGGTCGTGGCCGATGATGTGGGCGCGGTCGCGCGGGATGTCGTACTCGTCGGTCAGATGCCGGACCAGCGCCGCCGACGTGCGGTACATCGCCTCGGTGTACCACGACGCGCCCTCGGCAGCGATGCCCTCGTGCTCGAGGCCGATCGAGTGGGAGTTGATGTACCAGTTGCCGGCGTGCCAGCCGACGTCCTTCGGCTCGAGGTGCTGCCAGATGTGGCCGTCGCTGGACCGCAACGTGTACTGCCACGACACGTACGTCGGGTCGGTCACCAGGTCGAGCGTGGTCTGCCAGTCGGTCTCGGTGTCGTGGATGACGACGTAGTCGATCGACAGGTCGTTGGGTCGGTCGGCGAGGTCGTGGTTGCCGTAGGCGCCGGGGTTGGGCGCGCCGTACCACTCGTACGGCGCCGGCAGCCACTCGCAGCCCAGCCAGCGCGGGCAGTCGACCGCGTCGCTGGACGTGGCGGTGGTCGTGGTGGTCGCCGGGACGACACCGGGCTGCGCCGCGAGCCGGACTTGCTGACCGTCGTTGGTGGTCCGCGCCGCACCGGAGCGCAGCACGGAGTAGACCTGGCGGACGAACCGGCCGGCCGCCATCGAGTCGTCGGAGCCGGAGTACGCCGCGACGGCGTCGGCCCACAGCGCCGGATTGCTCGTCGTGCCCCGCGGGCCGCCGGCGCTGTCCTGGAAGTAGGCGAGAACGGCGGCGCCACCGCAGATGTTCGCGGCCGGGTCCGTATTCAGCCGGTCGACGGCGATGCCGGTGAGGTCGCCGGCCAGCCGGGCGGTCTGAAGCGACGCGAGCGGCAGCCGGTCGACGCCGTCACCGCGGCCGTTGACCTGGTCGACCGCCACGTCGGTCAGGTGCATAGGGCCATAGCCGCCGGAGGTGCTCGGCGAGCCGTCGTGGTCGTCCCAGCGCGACTCGAGGTAGGACACCGCGAGGAGCACCGACGTCGGGATCCCGGCCGCGCGGGCTGCCTGGGCGAAGTCACCCTGGCGGCCGCCCGCTGGAACGTCGACGTTGGCGCAGTCGACTCGCAGCGAGCCCTCCGGGTCGGAGGCAGCCGAGCCGGGCAGGCCCGCGGCCATGGAGCCGATCAGTCCGACGCCGCCGACCACCGCCGATAAACGTAGCCACGATCCCTGCATAGCCGCTCCCTCGATCCGGTTTCGCACGATCTGGCCCCTCGTGACGTGTGTCTATACCCGGCCAACACGGGATCGTAACCGCAAACGGCGAAAGAAGCGCGTCGTCGTCCGGACCTCCCCCGTCGAGGTCCGGACGACGCCTGCGTCGAGACGGTCGACTGCGTCTCGTTGTGCTATGAGTCGACCGCGCCCGAATTGATACATCCCGCGACCAATGCCACCGGTGACGCGGCGTCGACTGTCGATCGGCGGCCCCGATAGCCTGCCGTCCGTGGCGCGGGTCGCGGTGGTCGGAGCCAGCTTCGGAGGCATGGCGGCCGCGGCTCGACTCGCCAAGCTCGGGCACGACGTCACCCTCCACGAGCGCGACGCCGACCTCGGTGGGAGCCTGCGCCCGGTCCGGCACGAGGGGTTCACCTGGGACGCCGGGCCGACCAGCCTGACGCTCCCGGCCGTAATCCGGGATCTGTTCCGCAAGTCGGGACGGCCGCTCGAGCGCGTCGTCGAGCTCGAGCCGCTGCGTCCGGGCCGGCGGCACGTCTTCGCCGACCGCTCCGCGCTCGACCTCCCGATGGGCACCCGGATCGACCAGGTGGACGCCCTGACTGCCCTGTTCGACGGGCACATCGCCGACCTCTGGGCCGGCTACGTCGACCGGCTCGCTCCGGTCTGGGACATCGTGCGCCGGCGCGCCCTTGAAGCACCGTTCGACGGCCGCGACTCGTTCCCGCCTGCGGAGTGGAAGGCGCTGCAACCCCGACGGTCGCTACGGCGGGCGTTCTCCCGGCACGGCCGATCGGTCCGCGACGAACGCCTGGCGGCCATGGCGCTCGACCGGCATCAGCTTGCCGGTCAGGATCCGCGAGCGCTGCCGTCCCTGCTCGGCGTCGTGGAGTACGTCGAGCGCAGCTTCGGCCGCTGGCGCGTGGCCGGTGGCATGCACGCCCTGGTCGCCGCACTGGAGCGGCGGCTTGACGAACGGGGCGTCACGGTCCATCGGGAGTCCGCGGTCGAGGACGCCGTCGTACGCGACGACGCCGTCCACGGGGTCGCACTCGCCGACGGAACCACCGTCCCGGCGGACATCGTCGTCTGGACCGCGCCCCGGCGCCCGGCCGCGCTTGGCGGCGACGACCGACTGCGACCGGCGATACCGGCGGCCCGGACCTACCTCGGCCTACGCGGCAGCGTCCCGGCCCTCCCGGCGGAAACGTTCGTCCACGGCGCGCCCCTCGCGGTCATCCGTACCGGCGGCGACGCTCCCGAGGGACACCACGCCTGGTCGGTCGAGCACCAGCGCGACCCCGAGGACATCGTGGTGAGCCTGGCTCGCCGCGGTATCGACGTCCGCCAGCTCGTGGTGAGCCGCGTCGAACGATCGCCGTCGGAGATCGTCGGCGAGCGTGGCGGCTCGCCGGCGGGGGTTGCCTGGGCGGGCTGGCGCACGGCGTTCGAGCGCGACCGACCGCAGACGGACGTGGTGGGCTTGTTCCGGCTCGGCCCGGACGTGCACCCCGGCCCCGGTCCGATCGCGGCCGCGCTCGGCGCGGCCCAGGTGGCGACGCTGGTCGGGAAGGCGTGAGGGGTACGGGAGCCTAGGCGGCGTTGTCGTGGTGCCACTCGTCGCGTAGGCCGCGGACGATCGTGCCGAAGTAGTGCGGATTCTCGGTCGAGTCATCCTCCACCCGGCAGGCGGCGATCGAGGCGCCGAAACCGGCCAGTCCACTGGCCCACAGAACCGCGAGGACGAAGGTTTCGCTGACCGGCAGGGCGGCGTCGACGGAGAGCGCGACGGCCGAGGCCACGCAAAGCGCGCCGCACATTAACGCGACGGCGGTGAGCGCCGCGCGTGTGAGTCGCTGCCGGGTGCTCACACTTTCAGGATGACATCGGAGGCGTCCGTGATACGGCAATCGCACGATTCATCGACATCAAGCGTGTCGCGTCACCCGATCAGCGCACCAAGATTCGCGTGGATCTGCCGGGTCGCGGTGGAGCGGTTGAGCGTGTAGAAGTGCAGCGACGGCGCGCCGCCCTCGAGGAGCCGGTCGCACAGCCGGGTGGCGATCTCGATGCCCTCGGCCCGGACCGCCTTCGGATCGTCGCCGAGCGGCTCGAGACGCTCGACGACCTCCCGCGGCACCTCCGAGCCGGACAGCTCCGCCATCCGAGTCACCTGGCGCAGATTGGTGATCGGCATGATGCCCGGGATCACCGGAATGTCGCAGCCATACCGGGCCGCCCGGTCGACCAGGGCGAAGTAGTCGTCGGCCCGGAAGAAGAACTGCGTCACGGCGAAAGCGGCGCCGGCGCGGGCCTTGGCGGCGAGGAACCGGGCGTCGACATCGAGGTCGGCCGCCTCGGGATGCTTCTCCGGGAACGCCGCCACGCCGACGCAGAAGTCGCCGAGGGAGCAGATCAGCTCGACGAGCCGCACCGCGTGGTCGATGCCCTCGGGGTGCGCCTCCCACGGTTGCGACGGACCGCCCGGCATGTCGCCCCGGAGCGCGAGCAGATTGTGGATGCCGGCGTCGGCGTACTGCCCGATGATCGTGCGCAACTCGGCGACGGAGTGCCCGACGCAGGTGAGATGGCCGACCGGACGCAGGATCGTGTCGGTCGCGATCCGCTCCGTCACGCGGATCGTGCGATCTCGGGTCGAGCCGCCAGCACCGTACGTCACGGACACGAAGGCCGGCTGCAACGGCTCGAGCTCGCGGATCGCGGTCCACAGGCGCCGCTCGGCGGCGTCGTCCTTCGGCGGGAAGAACTCGAACGAGCAGGCCGAGCGCGAACCGCCGGGCGCCTCGAGCAGCGGACCAGGGGATCGCGACTCGGGCCCTCGACTCATATCGTTCACCTTAGGCGACACCGACCCGGCCGCCGTCCACGGACGCCCTCGTGAGACGGCCCGAGCCCGATCGCGCCGGATGGGTGCTGAATCATAAGCGCCATGGCAGCACCGCCTCGCGACGACCTGATCGCCCAGGTCCAGGCCAACCTCGACGCCTTCGTCGCCGTCCAGCGCCACCGTCTCGCCGACGCGGGGCCGGAGGCAGCCGCGCTCCTCGACGCGGCGCAGGTCAGTGTCAGTGGGGGCAAGCGGCTGCGAGCGGCGTACTGCTACTGGGGCTGGCGCGCCGCCGGCGGCTCCCCCGGCGACGACCAGCCGATCGCTGCCGGCGCGGCCCTCGAATGGCTCCAGGCCAGCGCCTTGGCGCATGACGACGTGATCGACGAGTCGGACACCCGACGTGGGCGGCCGGCGGCGCACCGGGCGTTCGCAGCGCAGCATCTCGACCGGGGCTGGCGCGGCGACCCGCAGCACTACGGGACCGGAGCAGCCATCCTGCTGGGCGATCTGATGCTGTCGTGGGCCGACGAGACCTTCGGGCCGTGCCGGCACTCGGACACGGCCGCGGCCCATTTCGACGCGTGCAAGTCCGAGGTCGTCGCGGGCCAGTTCCTCGACGTCGTCGCCGAGGCCGCGGCCGATCCCACGGTGGAGTCGGCGATGCGCGTCGTCCGCTACAAGGCGGCGAAGTACACCGTCGAGCGCCCCTTGCTGATCGGGACGACGCTGGCCGGCGCGGGCCCGGCGCTGGTCGAGGCCATGAGCGGGTTCGGCTTGCCCGTCGGCGAGGCGTTCCAGCTTCGCGACGACGTGCTCGGGATGTTCGGTGATGCCGCGGTGACGGGGAAGCCGGCCGGTGACGACATCCGGGCGGGCAAGCGCACCGTCCTGGTCGCCCGGGCCTACGAGCAGGCCGACCCGGCGCAGCGCGCGATCCTGGACGACTCGGTCGGCGACCCGGAGCTGGACGCCGACGGGGTCGACCACGTTCGCGACGTCGTCCGCGCCACCGGCGCGCTGGCCGCCGTCGAGGAGCACATCGAGATGCTCCACCACGCCGCGCTCGAGGCACTCGACCGCACCCCGCTCGGGGATGACTCCGCCCGTGTGGCGCTGGTGGAGCTGGCCGAGCGGTCAGTCCAGCGGGAGCGGTGACCGGCCGAGGTAGGCGACCAGGTGGTCGCTCGGGCGAGCGAGTGGCGAGACCTCGACGGGCTCCGCGAACCGGTCGGGCCGGTCGGATTCGGTGAGCAGCAGCGGACCCAGCTCGAGCAGGTCTTCCGCCAACGCGGCGGGGATCGGCCGGTCGTGCCCACAGGCCCGGGCGACGTCCCAGCCGTGTACGGCGATCTCGAGCGCCCCGGTGCCGGTCAGGACGCTGCTCATGAGCGAGCGATCGCCGACCGACACCTGCCGCGGCCGCTCGGTCCGGGCCCACGCGCCGAGCAGTTGGCAGGCGCGGCGCCGAACCGTCGCCACCGCGTCGTGCGCGAAGTCCCCGGTCGGCTCCGTGTCGAGGCCGATGTGGCCGACTTCAGCGGCATCCGACAGCGCGACCAGCGAGTCCATCATGTGGCGGAGCAGGGCGCGCAGGTCCCACTCCGCGCACGGCGTCGGGTTGCCCAGGGCGTCTGACGCCACCAGCACCAGACTGCCTTGGGTGTAGCCGATCGCCCGTTCGAGCAACTCGACACCGCCCAGTAGCGCGGTGCTCCCGCGGTCGTCGGTCATGGCGAGCCGTCAGCGGACCAGCTGCCGACGATCGGACGGCAGCACGTCAGGGAGGCCGAACGTCTCGAAGAGACTCGTGTCGAAGAACACCGTGACATGGGAGACCTCGCCCGACGGAGTGAGCGCGAGCACCTGTGTCTGGAAGGCGCGATGGACGCCGTCATCGGCGATCATGTAGACCGCGAACGCCGGCTGGCCGTTGGCCTCGACCGGGACGAGCACCTGGTCGCCGGGTCCCTTCGCCGGGCAGTGGTTGCGGATCAGGCCACCGATGTTCTCCGGTCCCTGGAACCAGGACAGGAACGGCGGCATCTCCATCACGGCGTCCTTGGTGAACAACTCGACGATGGCGTTGACGTCGTAGTCCTCGAAGGCCTTGGCGTAGCGGTCCAGCAGGTCGCGCTGGTCCTGGCTGGTCGGCTCGACGACGACGTCCTCGCTCAGCCCGGCCTTGTCGAGCTGGGCGCGGGCGCGCTGCAGGATGCTGTTGACCGCCGTGGTCGTCGTCTCGAGCAGGTCGGCCACCTCGGCGGCCTTCCACTTCAAGACGTCGCGCAGGATCAGGACCGCACGCTGTCGGGCCGGCAGGTGCTGCAGGGCGGCGATCAGGGCCAGCCGGATGCTCTCCTTCGACGTGACGACCGCGGCCGGGTCGTCCGCGCCGACCTTGGCGTCAGGTACCGGCTCGAGCCACGGCACCTCGTGATTCTGGACGAGCGGAGCGCCGGGGTCCTCGGTCGGGCCGCCCAGTCCGGTGGGCAGGGGGCGGCGGCTGCGGCTCTCGAGCGCGGTCAGGCAGGCACTCGTGGCGATCCGGTAGAGCCACGTCCGCAGCGACGACCTCCCCTCGAACTTGTCGTAGCCCCGCCAGGCGCGCAGGTAGGTCTCTTGCACGAGATCCTCGGCGTCGTGCACCGAGCCGAGCATCCGATAGCAGTGCGCCAGCAGTTCACCGCGATAGGGGTCCGCCTGCCGGAGAAAGTCCTCGTCGACTGCGCTGACAGTCATGGTGATGTCCTCCTGTTCGCCCACTCACGGGTGACTCTAGGCGATTCAGTCCGCGTCGAGAACGGACAGGACGTTTCCGGCCGGATCCTTGAACCAGGCGATCGCCGGACCCATGCCGCGGTTGATGCCCTTGTCGTCCTGCTCGGCCCAGTCGTACCGCTCGAACCGTACGCCGCGAGCGGTGAGCTCATCGACGGTCGCGTCGACGTCGTCGACCGGGAAGTTGAGGATCGTGAACGACGCGGGCTCGTGATCGTCCTTCGGGTAGACGAGGACGTTGGTGTCGCCGCCCAGGTGCAGCGTCATCAGCCCGGGTGCTCCCTCGATGTCGGTCAATCGCAGGCCGAGGACGTCCCCATAGAACGTCTTCGCCGTCTCGGCGTCGTCCACCGAGAACCCGCTGAAAGCCTTGCTCTCATTCAACATGTCGGTTCCTTCCTATGCGTCGGCCGGCTGCTGCTCGGCCATCGCGACCTTGTGGGCTTCGCTGAGCTCGATGATCTGGACGTAGTTTCCGTCCGGGTCGATGGCGGTGCCGAACAGGCTGCCGTCACGGTCCTCGAGCTCGGCGAGCCAGGTGGCCCCGAGGCCGTCGATCCGCGCCGCGGTCGCCTGGGCGTCGTCGACGTCGAAGTTGAGGATAAGTCGACCGGGTTCAGGGTTGGCGTCGCCGACGTCGTCGCGGCTGTCGATCATGACGTAGAAAGCACCGAACTTGAGCATGCGGTACGCACCGACCGCAGCGTCGTCGGACGGTTGCAGCGCCTCGGCGTACCAGGCGCCCAAACGGTCGGGGTCGGTGCTGGACAGCAACAGACTGCCGAGCGATGCCATAGCTCCTCCTTCGTACGCCCACCGACGGGCGCCGGAAATCACGCGGTCATAGGTAGAGACTCGCGACGCGCGCCAAACTCATCGGTGTATGCAGAGAGTCTTCAGGTGGTCACAGGCCGTATCCTCTCGGCATGCTCGAAGGAGTGGCTGACGTCGACTGGGCCGAACTCGGGGGGCGGAGGTCCCCGATCTGCTCCGCGCGATCCCGGACGCCGCCGCCGCGCTCGACTCCTGGTGGGAGCTGGACGACCTGATCTCGTCGCACAGCTTCGTCGCCGCGGAGCAGACGCCCTCGCTTGCGGCGGCCGTGCTGCCCTTCCTGGTCGAGCTCGCGGGCGAGCCGGACGTCACGGTCCGCGAGCACCTGCTCGGGACGCTGCCCGAGATCGCCGGCGCCGCCGTCGACGACTCCGGCCGACCGGATCCGGGGTGGGAACGGGTCTGGTCGGAGCAGGTTCCGCGACTGCTGGCGCTGCGCGACGACCCCGACATCGGCGACCGCCGCCTGCGGCTGCTCGCGCTGGCGACGACGCAAGCGCCGTCGGACGTCGCTCGGGTCGTGGCCGAACTGCGCGACGACTGGCACCGCGAACCGGACGACCTGACCCGGATCGATCTGGCCCACACGATCAGCCGGCTCGCGGGGTTCGAGGCCGCCTATCAGATTCGGGCCTGGCTCATCGGCATGTTGGACCAGGGCGATCCGGAGACGCGGCTCGGGGCGGCGGCCGTGCTCGCGACCCACGATCCCGCGCCGCTACGGGCCCAGGAGGTCCTGGCCGACGCCGTTCGAGCCGGGGACGTGCCGCACTGGGAGCGGACCAACTGGCTGGCCGACCCCAGCCGCTCGATCGCCGACTGGATCACCGGTGCGCCGGGCCGGCTCGGCCGTCGGATCGACCAATGCCTGGAACGGCTGGACGATCCCGACGACGAGACCCGGGTCCGGGCCGTGCGCGATGCGGCGCTCGTGCTCGCCACCTGGCGCTCCCCCGAGGAGGTCCTGCTGCCCGCGATCGCCGCCCGCCTCGGCGACGGCAGCGGTGAGGCCCGGGCGTACGCCATCCATATGGTCGCCGCGTGTGGGCCGGCGTCGGCGCCGTATGCCGATCAGGTCGCGGAGCTGGTCGGCGACGAGAGTCCGGCCAGTCCGCACGCCGACGAGACGATCGGCGACCTCGCGGTCTGGGCGCTCGCGCGCATCGGTGACCACCGCTGCGTCGGCGACCTGCGCGACCAGGTCCGGGGTGCTCGGCCCGGATTCAGCGTGTGGTCGTCGGCCGGCGGCCATCCGCAGTTCTACATGCTCGACATGCCAGCCATGCACCAGGTCCTGGGGCCGCTTCGCGAGTACGCGCCGGCGCTGCTGCCCGCCGTCCGCGAGCGGCTGCGTACGACCGACGACTTCCAATGGCACCGGGAGATGGCCCAGACCCTGCGGGCGTGGGAGGGCGACGGCGCCGAGGCGGTGCCCGAGCTGATCGACGTGCTCGCGACGGACGCGGCCGGCTGGGCGGCGTACGCACTCGGCTCGATGGGACCGGCCGCGTCGGAAGCGCTCCCCGCCCTGCGGCGGCTGGCCCGCGGACCCGGCTGGAAGGACCGCGTGAGCAGCCGGCTTACGGATCAGACCCGCGGCCGCCTGGAGCTGCCCGGTCCCGGCCGGCGACCGGCGTTCGCCGCGGGCAATCGCCTGCAGGCCGCCTGGGCCTGCGCCCGCGTCGCCGACGACGTCGAGCTCGCGGTGCGTGTTCTCGCCGCCGGCCTCGACAGCGGCCTGCGATCCGGTTGCTCGCCGGCCTGGGACCGCTGCAGCAGCTGGACGCACCGGAAGACTGAGCGACCGGGTACGACAGCTCGTCGACGACGGAGACGACTGGGACCGGCTCGACGCCGCGCAGGTGCATTGGCGGCTGACCGGCGATCCCGCCGTCGCAGTCCAGCGGATGGTCGAGACCCTGCGGCCGCTGGAGCTGGCCTGCTTCGCGACCCCGATGCGCCTCGCGGTCGACTACGCCGGTGAGCTCGGTCCGCCGGCAGCCGCCACCGCGCCGGCGCTCGAGGCTCTGCTCGGTCTCGACCGCCGCCTCGGGCAGACCGGCAGCTGGCAGTCCATCGACGAGGATCGGACGATCCGCCGCCAGGCCGAGGCCGCTCTCGCGCGCGTCACGGGACGCCCGGCGACCACGCCCGCTCCCCCGTCCCGTACGGCGCCTGCTGAGCCCGAGCGGTCACCCCACTCGCGACACCGGCGCCCTCCCGGAGTCGATCCGTTCTCGACCCCTGAAGAGACTTGACGCCTCCATAAACTGTGTCTAGCGTAAACAGTGTCTTAAGGACACAGTATCTAACGGACACAGTTCACCGGCTCGTTACGGCGGTGACGACCGCGAAGGAGGGGCAGCGGCTCGGAGGTCTCGACCTCGGCTTCGGAGCCGCACCGATGAGTTTTCGAACCCGGCGTGGTCTACACGGGTGATCGCCATCGAGGCAACGAGGCCGAAAGCGGTGATCTCCCGAAATTCTTCGGATCAGTTGTCGATCTGGCGGCTCCCGGTTCGAGGAGTAGGTAGAGGCCCGAACGTCAAAAGCCCGAAAGGAACAGTCCGCGATGAGCGACACCACGACCTACACCGCTCCTGGTGCCGACACCCCCGTGCCGGCGACTGGACCCGACCGCAGCCGCTGGGCTGCGCTGATCGTGCTGTGCATCGGCATGCTGATGATCGTCTTGGACGTCACGGTGGTCAACGTGGCGCTGCCCGACATCCAGACCGACCTCGGCTTCTCGCAGTCGAGCCTGGCCTGGGTGGTCAACGCCTACCTGATCGCCTTCGGTGGCCTGCTCCTGCTGGCCGGCCGGCTCGGCGACCTGATCTCACGCCGCGGCGTATTCCTCGCCGGACTGGGCGTCTTTACCGTCGCCTCCCTGGCAGCTGGCCTCGCCCAGAGCCAGGAGGTCCTGGTCGCGGCCCGCTTCGTGCAGGGCGTCGGTGGCGCGATGACGTCAGCCGTGATCTTGGGGATGATCGTGACCCTGTTCCCTGACCCGCGCGAGCAGGCCAAGGCGATCGGCGTGTACGCCTTCGTGGCGTCGGCCGGTGGCTCGGTGGGACTGCTGGCCGGTGGCGTCTTGACGCAGGCCATCAACTGGCACTGGATCTTCTTCATCAACCTGCCCATCGGCATCGCCACCGCCGTGTTCGCGGTGCGCTACCTCGACAAGGACAGGGGCAGCGGATTCGGTCAGGGCACCGACACTCTCGGCGCCGTTCTGGTCACCAGCGCGCTGATGCTGGGCGTCTACACCATCGTGCAGCCCGCCGCCGAAGACGGCTGGACGGCCAGCTCGACCCAGACGCTGGGTGCCATCGCGGTAGCGCTGCTGATCGCGTTCGTGGTCCGCGAGGCCACGGCGAGCAACCCGCTGGTCCCGCTGCGGATCTTCCGGTCGCGCAACGTCTCGGCCGCCAACGTGATCCAGGCCCTGACCATCGCCGGGATGTTCGGGATGTTCTTCCTGGGCGTGCTCTATCTGCAGGAGATCCTGGGCTACAACGCGCTCGAGACCGGACTGGCCTTCCTGCCGACGACGATCGTGATGGGCACCCTGTCGGTGCGCTTCTCGGAGCCGCTGATCATGAAGTTCGGCGCCCGCACGACGCTGATTCCGGGCCTGGTGCTGATCGCGGCTGGGCTCGCGCTGGTCGCCCGGGTTCCGGTCGAAGGCAACTACTTCGCCGACGTGCTGCCGATGACGCTGCTGATCGGTGCTGGAGTCGGGGTCGCCTTCCCGGCGCTGATGACGCTGGCGATGTCGGGTGCGACGCCGCAGGACGCGGGCCTCGCCTCGGGCCTGGTCAACACCAGTGCCCAGGTCGGAGCGGCTCTCGGCCTGGCCGTCCTCGCGACGGTGTCGGCCACTCGTACCGAGAGCCTGCTGGCCGACGGGAAGGCGCTGAACGAGGCGCTCACCGGGGGCTACCGCCTGGCGTTCGTGATCGCCGCCGGTTTGGTGGTCGCGGCGATCGCCGTCGCTGCCACGGTCCTGCGGCCGGACCGCCGCCCGGAGCCGGAGGCCGCGCCCGCGGCAGCCGACCCCGAGCTGGTCGGAACCGAGGCCTGAGACGAAGCCGGGGGTACGCCGAGCGGCGTACCCCCGGCTAGGGCCTCCCCCATCGGGAGTAGCCCGAAAGCCTTCCGTACGCCGATGTGTCGAGCCCGGTCCCGATCGACCATCGAAGCAACGACCGCACCAAGGAGTAAGCAGCGATGAGCCTCCCAGCGTTGACCCAGCCCGTCAGCGGCGCACCCGTCGCCGACCTCCTCCGAAGCTTCGGTGGACCGATCCACCTCCCCGGTGACGACACCTACGACACGCAGCGCGCGGCCCTGAACCCCGCGCTCGACTCGCGGCCGGCGATCGTCGCCGAGGCGACCTCCCCCACCGACATCCGGGCGGCACTGCGGGTCGCCCGACAGCACGGCCTGCCGTTCGCGGTCCAGTCGACCGGCCACGGCACGTTCGTCCCCTCCGACGGCGGCGTCCTGGTCAAGACCGGCCGGATGGCCCAGGTCCTGGTCGACCCGGACCGCCGGATCGCCCGGGTCGGCCCCGGCGCCCGTTGGAGCGACGTCATCGCGGCCGCCACGCCGTTCGGCCTGGCTCCCCTGTCGGGCTCGTCACCGTCGGTCGGCGTCGCCGGCTACACCCTCGGCGGTGGCGTCGGGTGGCTGGGCCGCAAGTACGGCTTCGCCGCGGACAGCCTGCTCCGGGTCGACGTCGTGACCGCGGACGGAAGTCACCTGACCGCCAGCCGCGGCGTCCACGCCGATCTGTTCTGGGCACTGCGTGGCGGCGGCGGCAACTTCGGCATCGTCACCGCCCTGGAGTTCCGGCTGCACCCGGTCGCCGAAGCGTTCGGCGGGGTGGCGTACTTCCCGATCGACCGGGCCGCCGAGACGCTGGAGTTCTACCGCGACTGGGCGCCGACGCAGCCGGACGAGCTGAGCACCACCGTCGTGCTTATGCAGAACGCCCCGCGACCCGACCTGGACGGCCCGGTCATCGCCGTCCGCGGGTTCTATGTCGGGACGCCGGACGCGGGCGAACGCGCGCTACGACCCCTGCACCGGGTCGCCGGCACTGCCATGGTCGACGACTACCGCCCGATGACCTACCCCGACGCGGCCACCATCGGCGGCACCGCGCCGCGAGAGCTCGAGCTCTACGCCGACCTGCCCGGCTCCCTGGTCGACACGGTCGCCGACGCGGTCGGTGGCGAGCAGCCGTCGATCGCGGCCGTCGAGGTGCGGCACTGGGGCGGGGCGATGGCCGATGCCGGTCCGGACGCCGGTCCGGTCGGGCACCGGAACACGCCGTTCTCGTTCACCATCGACGGCACCGCCGACGCGGCCGCGCCGCTGGCCGAGCATGCCACCGGCGGCTCGTTCCTCAACTGGCTGCACGACACGAGCCGAACGTCCGACGCGTTCACGCCGTCGAACTACGCCCGGCTCCGCGACCTCAAGCGGGCCTACGACCCCGACAACACCTTCCGGCGGCACCACAACATCCGGCCGGCCTGACCGGCCCGCTACCGCGGCAGGCTGGGGCGCCGGTCCAGCTCAGTCAGGCCGAGATCCGGGCCCGGCCCGTGCAGGACGACCGCGAAGGAGGAAGGATGCCGGGCGCGTTCGGTGAAGGCGTCGACCACGGCACCGGCGGTCTTCGGATCGGCGTTCGCGAGGGTCGCCCAGCCCTCCCAGACGACGAGCGTCTTGGCCCCCTTGGCTACGGCCACGTCGCGCAAGACGTCGACCAGCGCGTCGAGGTTGCGGCCGTACCACTCCGGCAGGTCGAAGGCGGCCGCGACGACGTCGTGGAACGCCGCAGCGTCGGCCGCCTCGATCGTGTCCAGGACGACACAGCGCCAGCCGGCGTGCTCACCGGCGTGCCGGATGTCCCGCGTCCGCATCGGCGACGACCAGTGGTAGACGGCGGCCGGCTTGCGCCCGGCCAGCAGTGCGGCGAGTCCGCTCATGGCACGTCGACCTCCACGAAAGACGCGTAATGATCCTCGGTGTAGTAGATCTCGCCGGCCTCTCCGGTGATCACCCGGCGCGGCCCGCGATCCGACGATCCGGGTGTCTCGACGGTGTACTCGCGGTAGTAGCCGGTCGGCTGGTCCGGCAGCTGATCCTCGCGGTTGCCGAAGACGGCGCCGTCCTCGTCGTGCGGGAACGGACCCTCCGCCCGGATCAGGCCGATCGTGTCTCCGACCTCCGGCGGCAGCTCGTCGAGCTGGACGACCGCGAGGTCGGACGACCCGTCGTTCTCGTCGATGGCACCGCCGATCAGTGCCACGGCGACGACACCCGCGACGATCGCCAGCGTGGTCATCCACTGCGACGGCAGCCGCCGGGACTCCGCCATCAAAACCCCAGTGCCTGGGCGCGACGCCTGACCTCGGTACCCCGGTTCTCGCGCAGCGCGTCGATCGGCCGCCCCGGGAGCGAGTCGTCGGCGGTGAACAGCCACCGCATCGACTCGACCTCGTCGTAGCCCGCGTCGGCCAGCAGTGTGAGGGTGCCGGGCAGGCCCTTGACGATGCCCGTGTCGTCGAGGAACAGCGCCGGTACCCGGCCGTCCGGACCTAGCAGGAGCTGATGGTCGCGGGCGAGTTGCCGCACCTTGGAGGTGGGTACGCCCAGCCGGTTCGCGGCGTCCTCGCGGCTCAGCCAGTCGGCGACCAGAGCGTCGACCACGGCAGTGTGCTCGCTCATGGCGAAAGCCTGGCATGGTGGGTGCCGAGACGGCCACTCGGGCGAGGCTGTACGGCCGCCGACCCTGTGACCCTTACACTGCGAGACGGACCCGCATGCCCGCGGGGACCGGCTCGCACCGCCCGCGGGCCGTCGAGTCACGACAGGAGTGCCCGTGTCCGTCACGAGCAGCGACCCGATGATCGGCCGCCTGCTCGACGGCCGCTATCGCATCGAGGCGCGCATCGCCCGGGGTGGAATGGCGACCGTCTACACCGCGATCGATACCCGGCTCGGCCGGTCGGTCGCGGTCAAGGTCATGCACACGGGCCTCGGCAGTGACGAGGACTTCGCGTCCCGGTTCGTCCGCGAGGCGCAGTCCGCGGCCCGGCTCAATCACCCGAGTGTGGTCGCCGTCTTCGACCAGGGCGACGACGACGGCGTGGTCTATCTCGTGATGGAGTACGTCGAGGGCCAGACGCTCCGGCAACTGCTCGACAACGAGGCGCCGCTCCCGCCGCAGCGCGCGGTGGCGCTGCTGGAGCAGATCCTGATCGCCGTGTCGGCCGCCCACGACGCCGGTCTCGTCCACCGCGACCTCAAGCCCGAGAACGTCCTCCTCGCCACCAGCGGCCAGGTCAAGGTGGCCGACTTCGGACTCGCCCGGGCGGTCAGCGCGACGACCATGGCCACGGCCACCAGCGGCGTCCTGGTCGGCACCGTCTCCTATCTGGCCCCGGAGCTCGTGCTGCATCAGGGCGCGGACGCCCGGTCGGACGTCTACGCCTGCGGCGTGGTCCTCTATGAGATGCTCACCGGCCGCAAACCGCACGAGGGTGAGACGCCGATCCAGGTCGCCTACAAGCACGTCCACGAGGACATCCCGATGCCGTCGGCGGTACGCCCGGAGCTCCCGCCCTACCTCGACGCCCTGGTCGCCCGGGCGACGGCGCGGGAGCGCGACCTGCGCCCGGCCGACGCCAAGGTGCTGATGCGCCAGGCCCGCCGCGTACGCAATGCCCTCGACCAAGGTCTGCGGGACGACCGCGAGCTCACCGAGGACCTGCTGCCGCGGGCACCGTTGGCCGACTCGACGGTGGAGGAGCCGTGGGAGCCGCCGCCGCTGTTCGACGATCGACCGATGCCGGCCAGCGGCCCCGAGCACACCCTGGTCGCCGCGCCGGGCTCGCCCGTCGACCCGACGATGCCGCCACCGCCGGCGTCGCTCCCGGCGCCGCCGCTGACGGCCCGCTACGGCCAGGACATGTCACCCGAGGGGACACCCCAACGGCGCAAGCGGCGGCGTGGTGTGATCGCGGTGATCGTCGTCGTGGTGCTGGCCATCCTGGCCGGCATCGGCGGCTGGTACCTCGGCGTCGGGCGCTTCACGACGACCCCCGACATCACCGGTCTGACGCTCACCGAGGCCACCGAGCTCGTCGAGGGCGAGGGCCTCGGCATCGAGGTCGTGTCGGAGGAGTACTCCGAGACGATCCCCGACGGCATGATTATCTCCAGCGACCCGGACGGCGGCGACCGCATCCCCGACGGCGAGACCGTCGAGGTCGTCCTGAGCATCGGCAAGGAGCGCTACGGCGTCCCGGACGTTCTCGGCGAGACCGAGGAGCAGGCCCGCGAGATGCTCGAGGAAAGGAACCTCGTGGTCGGCAAGGTCACCGAGGCCCACAACGGCAAGTACGACGAGGGCACCGTCGCCGAGATGAGCATCGACCCCCAAAGCGATGTCAAGCCGGGTACCAGCATCGATCTCGTCATCAGCACCGGTCCGGTGCCGATCCGGGTGCTGGACGTGGTCGGAGAGTTCGCCGGCCAGGCCAAGGAGGCACTCAGCGAGCGTGGCTTCGAGGTCGACTTCCAACCGGAGACCACCGAGGATGTCGCACCCAACCGCGTGATCGCGCAGGCTCCGGCGGGCAACTCGACCGCCTTCAAGGGCGACGTCATCACGTTGACGATCTCGAAACCCGCCGTCGAGGTGCCGAACGTCTTCATGTGGGAGCTGCAAGACGCTCGTCGGGCCCTGCGCGAGACGGGCTTGAAGACCGACGTCGAGCGGTCGGACAACTACGCCGGTCTCGGCCGGGTCGGCGCTCAGGATCCGCCCGCCGGAGAGAGCGTCCCCTGGGGATCGACGATCACGCTCACGATCTTCTGACCGTGCCGCGGTCCGCTCGCAATCCGATCGGCGCCCATGTGCGCGTGGTCAAGGGCCTCGCCGCCGGTGCGCTGGCCCACCTGTCCCGGATCGGTGGAGCCGCCGCGCAGGTGTTCGTCGGCAACCCGCGCGGCTGGGCGCTGTCGCCGGGCGATCCGGACCAGGACGCGGCGTTCCGCGCGGCCTGCGAGCGCGACGGCATCCCGGCCTTCGTCCACGCGCCGTACCTCGTCAACGTCGGCTCGCCGACACTGCAGACGTACGAACTGTCGGTCGAGTCGATCGGCCACAACCTTCGTCGGGCCGCCACGATCGGAGCCCGGGGTGTCGTTGTCCACACCGGCTCCTGCGTCGACGAGGGCGGCTTCGACGTCGCCATGCGCCAGGTGCGCAAGGGGCTGCTGCCGTTGCTCGAGGAACTCGACCCGGACGGCCCCCGGCTGCTGTTGGAGCCGACCGCCGGTCAGGGGCGGTCCCTGTGCGCGAGCGTCGACGACCTCGGGCGCTACCTCGACATGCTCGACCGGCATCCGATGGCGGGCATCTGCCTCGACACCTGTCACGTATTCGCGGCCGGGGCGCCGCTGGACGAGCCCGGCGGCGCCACCGGAATGCTGGACCAGCTGGTCGAGGTCGCGGGCGCCGAGCGGCTCGGGCTCGTCCACGCCAACGACTCCAAGGACGGTCGCGGCACCCACCACGACCGGCACGAGCGGATCGGGCTCGGTCGGATCGGCGACACCGCCTTCGCCGAGATGTTCGCGCATCCGGCGACCGAGGGGGTGCCGTTCGTCGCCGAGACACCGGGCGACGAGACCGCGATCGCTGAGGACATCGCCCGGCTCGTCCGGCTGCGCGACGGCGACTGACCGCGACGGCGATGGCGTCGCGATCGGCTGGGATCTCGAGTCACAGGCGCCACACCAATACCGGAGGTGCCACCGACCGACCACCCGTCAGGACCGCGGTGGTCATCCCGCCCCCTCCTTCCAGTGCTCGTTCGCGCCGGATACTCCGGACTTGTAGTGCGGTCGAAGGAGGGAGGCGGGAGCGAGTCCGACATGTTGGGCAGAACGTGAACGGGCAGCGGCCGAGGGTGGGCGACGAGACTGGCTGCCGCGGCAGCTACTGCGGGATGTCCGCCCAGCTCGCGATGACACCCTGGTTCCAGTCCTCCGGCAGCTCGGCCTCGGAGAGCATGTGGACGGCACCGCTGTCGGTCTCCCAGCCGAGCACGCGGTAGGACCCGTAATCCTGCGACTGGAAGGCGACGGTGTCGTCGCCGAGCCACGCGACGACGCGGCTGCGCGGCCTGAGGTGGTTGTCGGCCTCGTCGCCGGGCAGCGCAAGCAACGCGTGACGCGGCCCGGTGACCTCGATGAGCACGGGATCGTCGCCGATCTCCGGTCCGAGGGCCCGGACCGACCGGCCGAGGAATGCCTGAGCCGTCTGCTCACCGAGCGTGCGCTCCGGCCAGATCGCGACGATGCCGTCGGAGTCCTCGCTGTCTTCGCTGTCTTCGGACGAACGCACGTCGACCTTGCCCGTGACGGGGTCGAGCAGATCCCGGGGAAGCTGGATCATCCAGCGGTCGTCGTCGACGTTGTAGGTCCAGCCCACGTAGTAGGACTCGGAACCATAGGTGGGCAACGTGCGATCGGTGCCGTCCACCAGGTCGTAGAGGACCACCTCATGGTCCTGGGCCAGGACCAGCTGGGTCCCGTCGGGGGACAGTGACGAGATGTTCAGCGGCAGGACGTACTCGTCCGCACTGTCGTCATCGTCGCCGTCCGGCTTCAGCACGGTGTCGAGACCCTGGACCTCGAGCCGCGAGACACCGCCGTCGCGATCGAGCAGCATGACTTCTGTCAGCGGGCTCTCGGGATCGGACGCCGCGAAGGCGGCCAAGGACCGGCCCGGCTGCTCGGTCGCCTCGATGTCCTGGTCCAGGTCGATCGACGGCGGCAGTGCGGACCCGGCCGCGGGCAGTCGCTCGTCCTCCTCGATGGTCGGCCCGATCCAGGCCTTGCCGCCGCCCTCGGTCCGGGCGTCTGCGGCCCGGGCCAAAGCGGCCTCCGGGAGGTTCGGGTTCGCGACCGGCGCGGATCCCCGATCACCGTCCGGGTTGGGCAGCGTGCCCGCGCCGTCGTGGAGCACTCCGACGACACCGATCGTGGCGACGACGACGCCGACGGCCAGCAGGGCGGTCCCCGCGACCCGGCGACGTCGCACCCGGACCGATCGCCGCCAGGCCCGCTCCGCCGTATCCGGCGGTGGCACGGCGTCGGCGACCTCCGTCAGGAGCTCACGTACGCGTTGTTCGGTCATCGACCCACCTCGCCGAGCAGTTCGGCCAGCTCCGGCGCCTGCTGCCGGAGTCGCGCGAGCGCGGCATGCGTCTGACTCTTGACCGTGCCCTCGCTGATGCCGAGCATCTGTGCGGTCTGCGGCACGCTGAGGTCTTCGTAGAAGCGGAGCACGAGGATGGCGCGCTGCTTCTCCGTCAGGTGGCCGAGCGCGTTGGTCACCAGCATCCGGCGGTCGGAGGCCGCGGTGTCGTGTGACCCCGGCGGCTCGGGCGGCGCCTCCACGACGATCTCGCGACCGCGGCGGCGCCACCAGGAGACGTTGTCGCGAACGAGGATGGTCCGGGCGTACGCCTCCGGCTGACCGTCCACCAGGCGGCTCCACCGCAGGGCGACCTTCGTCAGGGCGTCTTGCAAGAGGTCCTCCGCGCGCTGCCAGTCACCAGTGAGGAGGAAGGCCGTCCGCATCAAGGCGTGCTGCCGGGCCGTTGCCCAGGCGGTAAACGACGCCTCGTCGCCCTTGACCATGGCGGTCCTCCTCGTCCCCGACACCTGTCTAACGCGCGAGGAGCCCGATTGGTTGGCCGTGATACCGCCACGATGGTCACGTCTCGATGACAGTGGCCCTCGTGCTGCCCGGCGGATCGGGCCGCGAGAAAGTCGCCGTCCGACCGTCGGAGTTCGCCGCTCGCGTACGACGATGAGGACATGAGCGGGACGGCCGCGCCGCGACCGGACGGGTCCGGCGACTTGCTGGCGGCGTACGACGAGGCGCTGCCGCACGTCTACGGCTACCTGCTGTCGCGATGCGGTCAGGCCACGCTCGCGGAGGACCTCACCGCCGAGACCTTCCTCGCCGCCGTCGACGCGGTACGCCGCGACCAGAAGCCGCCATTGACCCGGGCCTGGCTGATCGGGGTCGCCCGGCACAAGCTGGCCGACCACTGGCGCCGGCAGGCGCGCGACCAGGCCCGGCTGCGCGCGGTGAGCGACGCCACCCGCGGCGAGGCCGAGGACCCGTGGGAGGCGCGGCTCGACCGGGTGGTCGCCCACGACACGCTCGCCCGGCTGGCGCCACAGCATCGGATGGTGCTGACCCTGCGCTACTGCGACGACCTCTCGGTCCCGCAGGTCGCCGAGGTGATCGGCCGCACCGTCCACGCGACCGAGGGGTTGCTGGTCCGGGCCCGGGCGGCGTTCCGCCGGACCTACCCGTACGAGACGAACGAAGGAGAGGAGGGCCGCCATGGCTGACCCGCTGGACGTCCTGGCGACACCGGTCGAGCCGGTGCAGCCCTCGGACGCCTTCGCGACCGGACTGCACGCCCGGCTCGAACGCGCTCTCTCCGCACCCGAAGGAGTTGCCGTGAGCGAACTGACCCTTGACGACGCCCAGGCGACGGTCGGACCGGCCGCCTTTCCGCGCCCCGGCGCGCTGCCCTATCTCGCCGTCGCCGATGCGCGGGCCGCGATCGACTGGTACGTCCGCGTCTTCGAGGCCGAGCCGGTCGGCGAGCCGTACGTGATGCCCGACGGCCGGATCGGCCATGCCGAGCTCGCCGTCGGTGGCGGCACGATCTACCTCGCCGACGAGTTCCCCGACCTGGGGTTGCGGGCGCCGAGCGGGGCCGCCTCGGTCAGCCTGATGCTGCCGGTCGACGACACCGACGCGACCCTGGAACGGGCGCGGGAGGCCGGCGGCCGGATCGAGCGGGAGCCGTATGACGAGTACGGCCAGCGCAACGCGACTCTGGTCGATCCGTCCGGGCATCGATGGATGCTGGCCGGGCCGATCCGGTCGGGTGTGCCCGCCACGGCGGAGCCGATCCGGTACGGCGACATCGGGTTCGTGTCGGTCCACGTGCCCGACCTGGAGCGGGCGAGGCGGTTCTACGGAGCCGTGCTCGGCTGGGAGTTCGGACCCGACGACCGCTTCGTGACGAACACATCGCTCCCCCAGGGCTTGTGGGCCTCCGACGGAACACCGACGCTGCTGTGCTCGTACGCGGTCGACTCCGTCGACGCCGCGGTCGATGCGGTACGCGCCGCCGGCGGGACCGCGACGGACCCGGACGACCGTCCGTACGGCCGGAGCTCCGACTGCGTCGACGACCAGGGCATGGCGTTCGCGGTCTACGAGCCGCGACCCGACAACGCGCGGCCGGCGCCGAACGGCACGCGCCACGGCGACCTCGCCTACGTCACGTTCGACGTCGCCGACTCGACCCGGGCCCGGAGGTTCTATGGCGCCGTGCTCGGGTGGCGGTTCGAGCCCGGTCGGGTCGAGGACGGCTGGAACGTGGACGGACCGGCGCCGATGGCCGGGCTCGCCGGCGGCGGCGCCGGGGTCGTCACGCCGATGTGGCGGGTCGACGACATCGGCGCCGCCGTCGGCCGGGTCCGGGCGGCCGGTGGCGCCGCCACGGAGCCGGAGCCGCAGCCCTATGGGCTCGCCAGTGAGTGCGTCGACGACCAGGGCACCCGCTTCTGGCTCGGCCAGCTCTGACCGCCCGCCCCTCGCGCCGAGATTGCACATCTGTCCCACCTCAGCCAGGCATTCGCGCAATCTCGACGCCAAGAGGTGGGACAGATGTGCAATCTCGGCGCGAAGGTGTCGGGGTCCCGCTGAGCGCAGCCGCTACCGCCCGAGCAGCCGGCCCAAGGTCTCGGCGGCGGACTCGGCCTGGGTCCTCGTGACGTCGAGGTGGGTCACCAGCCGCACGACTTGGGGTCCGAGCGCACTGACCAGTACGCCCTCGGATCGGGCCGCCGTCACGAGAGCCGGCGCATCGGCGCAGGGAACGACGACGATGTTGGTCTCGACGCCGGCAGGGTCGACGCCGCAGGCCTCGGCGAGCAGCCGAGCGTTGTCGTGATCCTCGGCGAGCCGCTCGACGTGGTAGGCCAGCGCATGCAGACCGGCGGCCGCCAGAACTCCGGCCTGCCGCCAGCCGGCACCGAGCCGCTTGCGCCAGATCCGGGCCTCGTCGATCGCGTCCGCCGATCCGATGACGAGCGAGCCGACCGGCGCGCCGAGACCTTTCGACAGGCATACCGCCAGCACGTCGGCGATCCGGCCGTAGTCCTCGATCGGCGTGCCGGACGCCACCGAGGCGTTCCAGATCCGCGCACCGTCGAGATGCACCCGGACGCCGGTGCGGTCGGCGAGCGCGCGGACGTCCCGCAGCATCTCGATCGGCTGGACCGAGCCCCCGCAGAAGTTGTGCGTGTTCTCGACGGAGATCGCCGCCGTCCGGACGAGGAACGGCCCGAGGTCGGGCGCCAGCAGCTCCTCGATCGCCTTCGGATCACCCAGCCCGCGCGGGTCCGACCAGGTCCGCATCGTCACCCCGGCCCATGCCGCGTGTGCGCCCAGCTCGGCCCGCGCGATGTGCGCCTGTGCCTCACAGAGGACCTCGGTGCCGACCGGTACCAGCGACCGCACGGCGAGCAGGTTGGCCAGCGAGCCGCTGACGCAGAACAGTGCCGCCTCGTGCCCGAACGTCGCAGCGACCTGATCCTCGAGC
>Ga0209382_10002244_pt1 | contig 28529 bp, 29 predicted proteins | sample SoiMetdeltSBSDD5_FD_187599 | JGI IMG/M metagenome (GOLD analysis project Ga0209382, IMG submission 187599) | Bulk soil microbial communities from a Populus tree surrounding site in Tennessee, USA - Soil MetaG P. deltoides SBSDD5 (SPAdes) (version 2) | ecosystem: Environmental > Terrestrial >...
CGGCCGCGGCCGCGGCTGCTTTCTGGGAGGCGCTCCAGAAGGGGCTCAAGGCCCGGCTCAACCAGGACGTGGCGTTCCTGCTGACGGACGGCAAGTTCGCGCGGGGAACGCTCAAGCGGATCCACGAGAACGGCGTCTCGTTCCGTCTCGAGGGATCACCGGCCGACGTCCAAGTCGATGCCCTCCATTCGGACCAACTTCTGGTATTAGCGATTAGCCGCGACGGTTTGCCCGAGGACGCGGGGGCTTCGTACGCGGCGGCGTCGATGTGGTTCTTCCTCGAGGGCCGTCACGCCGTCTCGCGCCTCGAACTGGCGACGGCGGCCGGATTGGGAGCGGATGTCACTGTTCTCGAGACAGCCTGGAGGCGAGGATTTTTCCGCTCGGCGCTTGGCAAATAGCTCCAAAGACGCAGCTCCCCAATCCACGTTCGAGTCCGACCCGGGCCCCGGATATGCTCTAGATGCTCCTATGAATCAAGTTCGAGTCCTATCCGCCTCCCCGGGCGGTACGGATTACGAAATCCGTAACTTATGGACTCCACTATCCAACCCCCATTTTTTTCATTTTTCTTGAGCGCTTTTTCTGTACGAACTGTTGACCGCAATGCGTATAGGGTCATAGGGTTAGTGAAGTTCAGAGTCTGAGAAACGCGCCTGAACGGCCTTCCGATCGGGAAGTAGGGGCCCGATCGTGGTGAAGGCGGTTACGGTGAGGACATGCGCCCCTACTTTCTGCATCGAGCCCGAAGCAAATTTCTTCGTCGCATACCTCGCATCACCCGCTATCGCACTGCTTGGATCCACCTAACACATTTCTTGAAAGAACTTCGTATCGATTAGGAGAGCAATCCATGACCTTGACGAAAGCTCAATCGCTTCTGTTGTCCAATGACCAGCTTCTTGCGCACATCATCGAGAACGCACCAAAGCCCGTTCAGAGCCTGGAAGTCTTGCCGTTTTTTCCTGTGGACGGCGACTCCCTCAGAATCAACCGGGCCGCCACTTCGGGCGACTTTGGCATTGCGCCGCTCTGGGACAAGGCCACCGGTGCCTTTGCTACGACCGAAGGGAAAACGATCCCCACGAGCGTTTCATTCGAGCTCAAGCAGCTCGTTCAAGACGTTATCGTAATGGATTTTGCAGCCAATACCGAATCGAACGTAAATTCACAAGTCGGAGTCCAGCTCGAGACGGCGATCCGGCGATTCCTTTATGAGTTTTGCGCCAAGCTATATGCGGGCGTCTCAGCAGGACCAGACTTTGAGCAGTTCAACGGCATTGTAGCACTCTTGCCTGCAGCCCAAAAGATCCTGCCAAAGGACGTAGGGGGATTTCTGCTTGTTCTGGATGACCTTGCCCGCTTGGTGGGACAGATCAAGGCGAATAGCGGCAGGCCTCACGTCCTGGTCACTCACACGCTGGGTTACAAGAACATCTTGAAGGCTCACTATGACAAGGGATTGAGGCCTCACTACGCCCTAATGAATGTGCCTGATTGTAATGGAGGCATGAAGCAGAGGCTGACTCCAACCTACGATGGAATCCCCATCCTCATTGACGACAACATTTCCACTACGGACACGATTGGGGGCCAAGGCAACGGCATCGGAATCTACGCCCTTGTCCTGGGCCGGGGCGGACTCTACGGCATCACGCCCGCGGTTTGGGGGAGCAAGATCGTCCGCGTGAAGGAAGTTCTCGGAGCCGCAACCGCCAACACCACGTACCGGATTTTCATGAACGTGAGCCTGGTCCTGGAATCCGAAGTGGCCGCGGCCCAGATGCTCATCAGAACGAATAGCTCAGTGACACCCTAGGAATGAACCTTGTGACGACCAAGATCTCCAAGACTCCCGACGAGGCAATTCGGGGGCAGGCGTTTACCCTGCTGCAAGCAGGCCTGCTCTCGGCATTGGAGCCGCTTCCACTTTTGACCCCGCCGCTTCGTACGTTGACGGATCAGCTTCCGTTGAAGCCCCCAGCGGCACCGCCGCAGCAGCCGTTCCTGACACAGTGCATTGACCTTCCCGCGTACGCGGGCGGCGGCGGATCAGTGCAGCCGCCGCCTCCTCCTGCCAGCACGGACCAGGTCAACTATGTGATCAACCCCGGCTGCGAAGTCTGGACGGAGGCGACTACTTTCACAAATCCTCCAAGCGGAACGCCGCTGACAAAGGGCTGGATAGCACGCGACCTGGCCGCTCCTGGCTACACGGTTTCTCGAGAAACGAATCCTCCAGACGTGGTAAGCGGCCTCTATTCCATGAAGGTCGACGTGACCGTTCCGGCCACGGGGGTCGTCCAGATTGATCAAGACGTCATTCCGAATTGCGCGGAGTTCGCAGGCAGGAATCTGACGTTCTCGTGCAAGGTAAAAACCGCAAGGCCGGGCGCTGTGACGCTGGTCGTTGCGGCCAACGGCGTTCCCGTGTTCGTGTCGAGCCCGCACACTGGCAGCGGGAACTTCGAAACCCTGTCCGTCTCGGGGATAATTCCGCCCCCCATCACAAGTCTGACGTGGCGCATCGAGGTGGACGCGTCTATCCTGGTTACATGCTGGTGGGACGAGGCGCTCGTCTATCTCGAGCAGACGCTGAACGACTACCAGGTTCCTTCTCCCCTTGCTCTGGACTTCAACCGGCTTCAGCTCATCGAGACGAAGCGGATCGTGGCGCCCATCATCCTGGTGACCTTCTTCGGGCTCAATGGCGACGCGGACGAGCAGTACGTCCTGACCGGCCGGGTGAAGAACCTCGATCCAATCGCCCCGGCCGTGATCACGCTACAGCCCAACGGATTGCCCCCGCTTGGAATTCACTCCACCCAGAAGATTGTGGCGACCGGGGTTGTCTTGGCAGGAGCCGTATTCGGAGATCTCAGGGTTGCGGAACCCCAAGTCAACCTCCTGGAATCTTGGTTCGTGGCCCACATGGTGGCGAAAACTGGCCTCCTTCGATTCGTATTCAGCAACGAAGTTCAGGACTTGGGAGGCGTCGTGGCCCAGCTTTCCTCCTATGCTGGGCTCTGGAACAACGCGGGGGCGAACATCACCCAAATCGACGTTCTGACCAACAGCCCCCTCGGATTCACGGGGGAATTGTCGCTCTATCGGATGGCCAGGGTTTAGAATGATCAAAGTGAAGAGGACCGCCTGGAAAGGGCCGGCCCCGGTGGTCAGCTCCCGCGTGGGCGCAACCTACTTCCGCGAGGAGGACGAGGAAGGCTCGGTCTGGTTCTTGGCGGTCGACGGCGCCGGCCAAGTGCTTGAGCGGGCTTTGGTGGAGCCTGGACCCAAGCCCAGAGCGAAGCTTGAAGCCGCGGCCAAGCAACGAACGAAGCAAAAGTCGATCCAGGAGAGTCGTGCCCTGCGGCTGTCGGCACTGAGGGAAAAACGGCGGCAGAAGAAGGTGCTGACTCCCAAGGAAAAGCAGGAGCTTCTGGACCTTCTTGCGGGAGTCTAGCGAAAGGAGGACTCGATGGGCCCGAACGGATGCGGCTGCAATGGAACGGAAATGACGAACGGCAACCCCTTCGCATTAAATAGCCTCGGCCTCCAAAACGGTGGTCTCGGCATGCAGCCCGGCATGAGCGGAACGTCGTTTCTCCTCCAGGGAGCCACGGTGGACATGAGCGCCCTACGATCCCCAGCGAATCTGGATGCAACACCGGTGCTCTTGGGAACGGAGAATCTGACCTCCTGCATCCGTGAAGGGCTTTCGAGGCTTTAGTGCGGGGACCGGGCGAACTGATGAGGTACTTCCTGTCAATCCTGGAGCCAATTGACGCGCTGAGGCGGACGAATCAGCTATTGGAGTTGCCAAGTGCGCCTAGAGAGCATGTCCGCCCCTGCGACATAACATCGCACCGGAGTTCCGCACCAAGTGGAATAACCTTGGATTGCTAAGCGTGAGGACTTGATCAATGCCTGACTATAATCGTAACTATTTCGTTGACCAAAAGGTGAGCGCCGCAAATACTAAATACGGTATCAATCTAAAGCGAGCGCCGGCCTCCGGAGGCATGGATGATTACCCACTGGGTACGCCCGACAGCATTTATATCTCCGGGGGCTCAACTCAGGACATTTACAATTGGAAATCCTCCCAGGCCGAAGTCCAAACGGCTTTAAGCGAAATCTATGCGGCGCTGGCCGTGTACGACCTCGAACACTATGTTGGAGGTCGCACCCCTGGTTTAAACTTGTCGATTCCACGCAATCAATTCATCGATAATCTGGTTGCTGAGCTTCGCCAGAAACACGGCGTAAAGACTCTGTATTTCTGGAGTAACCCGGCTGGAATGCAGTTTGGTTCAGCCTATTCTCGCAAGAGTGGTATCGCCCGTGTTCGCTACGAGCAAGGAGTGCTTTTCGCCTCCGAGCCTGCATTCACTGAATTTGAACAGCGCCTGGCGGCGTACGACCAGAATCCTCCTGCTTCAAACCAAGCCGCACCTATGACGAGTGGTGCGGTTTCGGCGACCACCGGAGCCCCTCCGCCTATCCTTCCAGGAATAGGGCCTCCACTGCCTCCGGGGTTTCCCCCTCCTCCACTCCCACAATTCGCGGCTCAGGCCCCGGTTGCAACGTATGCTACCCCCGCACAAGTATCTTCGACGCCGGCATTCAGCCCGGCGTCGTTTCTCTCCGCCTTCGAGATCGCTGAGAAGAGAGTTGCGGAATCCAGCGTGACTTCGGGGGATGGTGCCTTCTTCCTCGCAGGTTCTTCAATTGATCTTAGTGCTCTGAGGGACCCCGCCAACTTGCGTTCCTCCTTCGTCACACTAGGCATGGAATGCCTGGTATCCTGCGTACGCTACGGAGTATCAGGAGCATGAGGCATGTGCCGCGCGAAGTGCATGGTGAAATGCGCGTTGGGATCTCATTGCCCTCTGAGTGTCATAACGGCTAGTGATGGCAAAAAGCACATGTTGAAGCACTTCATACTACTATTGACGCTGCTAGTATTAGTAGAACGACTGCATTCATTTGAGCTTAACAGGGCACATGAGCAAGGCGAGGCTCTATTACATCACCGGGATTCTACGGCACCTACAACGGGAAACTCTGCCGATGGTCCCAACACACGACTTTCCATTCTGTGTGAACGAGAGAGACCACTACAAGCGGTGATGATCGATCTTGAAACAGTGTTGACACCATCGACAGCTAGTAAATACGCTCCTGATTTGCGTCGGCAGATTGAAGAGTTTCGACGGAACTATCGGGCACATTCGAAAAGCGTCGGCGCTGACACTACATGTTGGCTCGCGAGCATTAACAGCCGCATCGCTATGCGTGGCTCCGCGGATTTACAGAAAGAGAAGGGGCTCGGCTACATTACAGGCATTGATCCGAATACAGACTGCATATCGGTCATTGACGGGACGGTGTTCATGAATCGTGGCAACGGGTCGCCAACTCCACTTAGGCTTCATCACGTCTTAAGTTCCAAGGAGAGGCCACGTGTGTCGTGGAGCCCTGATGGGAAGCACCTGGCAATCGAAGGGCTCTTTGAACGTGCCGGAGATTGCCCGGTATCGCGCGTATGTCTCGTGAATGTTGATACGGCTACTCATTCGTTCCTCGCCTTCGGTTCCCCAACTCACAAATCCGTAGGTCCATGTGATTCTACGCCGCACGCGATTCTTGCGAGTGCGTGGGATGCCAGTAGCCGTCTTTTCACTTTCATTGGCAGATCGGGACTTGCTTACACTGACGTATACGTGACCAATCCTTACGGCACCATGGTGACGAGGCTCACCTCTGACAGGGACTTGAAATGGGCGCCCGCGATAGATCCAAGCGGCGAGCGAGTGGCCTTTCTTAATACTCCACGCAAGAGTGATGAGCTCCTGCCAGAATTCACCACAATTCGCATCCGTCATTTGTATTCTGGAATTGAGCACATAGTTCCGGCCCGCGGCTTTGCGATGTGCCAGGAACTCACTTGGATTCCTGATGGATCCGGCCTTTTACTCACTTGGCAGAAGAGTAGCACTGATACCGCTGGAGTGATCGCCTTATTTGACACTCCAAAGCATGAAGAGAACGATGGGCTGACGATTGCGGGTTTCCCCGTATGTTTGAGGCGCACATGGATTATCATGGCGCTAGGGTCAGCAGATCCATCGCTGGTCGAGGCTGGCGCCAATGAAATCGACTATGAGTCTGAAATTGACTTAGTCCTAGAACTTCGGAAAGCTATCAACTGGGCGGTAATCAATAAACACAAAGAAGCTCAACGTGCTCTGCTCCGCGCAATTGTTCGTCTAGACGCCCGGGAGGCAAAGCCGCAGGTGATGAGACTAAGGCACTCAGGCGATGAGACGGTGCGATGCATGGCAGACAAGCTAATCGAGGCGTGGCGCTTCGGTAGCGACCATTGACTATGCTACCGGAATATGACCCCAAAGTGCGGTCCCTGTGTCTAGTTATTAATTGAGAAGAGACTGGCATTGTGCCAAACAGCGCTAGTCATGGTTGATTCTGTGCATGAGAAAGATCTTATTGCTAAGGACACTAATGGAAACCGAGGATGCTGAGCGTCGAAACAATGCGAGCCATTTGCCACCGAACATGGAGTATACTCCAGGTGACCCGGCAGCCATCGGTCATCAGCCGCCTCCCTCCTCGCCTTTCATCGATTCTGAAACAGCAATTCATGCATCGATTGCGTTGACAGATACTCCAATGAATGCGTACGCGGGACCCGCTCCGTATTCTCCCCCCAGCCCCTTGCCAAGATCACAAAGCCATAGCCAACAGTTTCAAAATACGCCATCTTCGCTTTTCCAGAAAATCGTAGAGCCTTTGCAAGTTGGGTACTCTGCCCCTAGCTACCCCCCAGTTCGGCCACTCCAGCCCCCTTCAGTTGATCCACTCGTGCCTGGGGCGACTCAGATTACTGACACGGGGTGGAAACCAATCTACTGTAGTGACTTTCTCATTGATTTCTCTGGAACCTCCATGGCCGGAAACGGCGGATTGCCGGAAGTTGTGATTCTTGGTCCTTCGTTCTTATCCGGCTCCTATTCTATTCCTTGGAAGCAGGATGATGATGTAGATGTTCCTGCGTGCACCTTTTCTATTAGAATAACTGACCCAAAGGTTGAAGGCGGAGAAAAGAAGACCCTCAAGTTCAAAGTGCACATAGAGAATAAACACCCCAACTGTAAGACGACGATGGTATTTCCTTGGGGCGATCCATTTGTTGTTGTCGCCGGCGAACGACAGCTCTCAGCTAAGGTATTGCATTGCGACGGACAGACATCGGAGGAAAGCAAAGCGGAGTTGTCATTCTCAACTGACTTCACCCTGGATGACATTGATAAGGGAATACCTGAAGTAAAGAAGGGTGCGAAAACGTATGGCATCATCATCACAGCAAAAGGGAATATCATCGACAAGACAGGCAGGACAAAGTGTGCGTGCACTAGGACAGCTTATGCCGTACTAACAGATAACTTCGGAAAAGTCACCGGCACACAGATGGAATTAGACATCACAAATGTCAAGTGCCAGACTTTTGCAAAGGGTGGCCCCTACTGGGTGTCATTCACGGCCTCCATTAAGAATGGTCCCCCATCAACCAGAATCGCAGTGGGTAGCACGGGGGCCCTTTATCAGGCCTATAAGTTCGGTGGCCACTCTGCCTCAGACGTATGGGTATCTGTTGGCATGAAATCCCAGGATGCAGTGATAACGACCGACGCCGCAGGAGGTGCAACATTCGAACGCAAATTCGAATTGACAGAAGCAGAGTCGTTCGGTTCAAAGGAATTCAAAGACAGATTTGCAGAATACAGGAAGCAGCACCCTGAAAGCACGCCAACTGTTTCAGGTCGCAAGTGGGTGCTACGAATACTAGCAACGGCCACAGGTGATCAAGCGTCGCTGGGTGCACAGCTGGAAATGCATGTGATTTGCAATCCTAAGAAGAAATAGCCGCCGACAAGCGAGGTATGCGGTATTTGCACGACGAGGACCATTTAGATGACAAGTGGGAGAGGAAATCAGTAACATACGTAAGACGACGGAGTTTTCATGCTCCGGAATGGGAATCCACAGATCGTAAGACTCTGTAGTAAGGGTGGTTAATGGCAATCTCACGAAGCGAAGCTGAGGAGTACGCAAGACGGCTCGCTCAGTATCAGGTAGAACAGCAAGCGGCAAACCAACAACTTCCCGGGAGTAATCCAACTCCTCCGCCATCTCAGTTCGCTCTGCCTCAAGGGTATGAGGAGGAACCCCCTCTGAAAATGGATGCAACTCCAACGCCGCCGACAGATGACTACACGAAGTTCATTCAGCATTCCTACGACAACGAATTGCCGATGCTGCCGCATCACATCCCCATTGTCAATCAAGCAGTTAGCAGACCGTCATCAGAATCGCCCCTCATTGTTCCTCCCGCTTCCTTTAAAGGTCTGGGGATGCCGGCAACCGTCCCACCCCAGCTGCCCGCCCCAGCGCCGCCACATGCTCCCTTGCAGACTGGAAGTCAGCATCAGCCTCGATTACTAAGCACGTTCGCTGTTGACCTCTCGGCCCTATCTCATCCGGTTACACATCTACAATTGGCACCTCCAAGCCCTCAGTATTTCGGCGGAGATACTACGACCTGTAATTGCGCTCTCAAGATCAGCCGAATACATACCAAACTCAGACTCTCAGATTTTGGAACATACTATGACAAGAGAGATAATCAAAGGATAACTGGACATGTAGACATAGAGGCGAACTATTTTGCAAAGTACCTATTTGTAAAAGGCTGGAAAGCAGACGTGTCCCTATATCTGCTAGGCGTCTACATGAACAGCTGGCAGCAGAAAACCGATAAGCACCCAAGAGGTTGGACGTGGGAATACGAATACGTCAAATTCAATGCGTTGATTAGCGAAGACACCACATGGGAAAGCGTGGATATCAAGTGTCTTTGGCAAGGAACCTGGGGCAAAGGGCTGAAGCGTGCCATTTCAGACATGACCTCCACAGACGATTGGCACAAGGACGGCCTAACGGCGCTGAGTCGCAACAGGAAGGCAAGAGAAGACAAGGGCGAAGAGGTCAATCGCAAATCAGACAGAACCGATTTCGCCGTGATATTTGGAGGGAAGATCACGTTGGCTGTACGCGTGACTCTCACTGCTCTAGATAATGAAGATTGTAACGATACATGGGAGGTCTTTCACTCAATAGACGTACCACCCATTGGGCCAATGCCGGGTATGGCCATTAAAGAAGATTTCAAGGCGCAAATCCGCACCCCAGAGGATCTCTATTGATCAATCCGAATATTGGCTACATGTGCGCACGTTTCGGCCACTATCATGATAGTATTTAGGAAGTCCGCGTTGACCGTGTCTAGGATTGGCCTCACTCTGTTCGTACTTGTATTGCCTGCATGCCGCCGCCCGACCCCTGTATACGGCGATCCCTCGCAAGGAATTAGGGCCGGTGCAGCTGCCACTCAGCCTTCCCAGCCCTCAAGGCTAGATGTAGAATCAATCACAAAGATTCCGGAAAGCGAATTCCGGTCCACCACTTTCTTTCCACAACTCGAAGCCGTCGCAAAGGCGGCATACGAGGATTATAAGACCTCTTGCTTGATGGGATCGAGGGTACCAAGTGAATTCACCTTGGAAGTGGTGCGAAGACCCGTAGAGAGTCTACAGGAACTTGTATACAAGGTGGTCCATGTACGGACAGTCATACCTGTGTGGGGCAGCGAGTGTGCCAGTTTCCATCGCGCCTCCATAGATCTGCTTCTCTCGATAGTCAAATCTGACCAACACGAGTGGGTGAGGCAAGGGGCAATCGCAAGCCTGGGAGATTTGCACCTGCGCATAGAGTATCCAAGTCGCCGCGCGGATGAAGTGCTGCCATATGGAGTTGGATTTCGCGTTTCGCACACCGTCAAGTGCCCTTGCCGGACTCTGACACCACCGCCAAGTGACCTGGACATGAAGGAGCTGCTCAGTTTTCTCCTCGGGCCGACAGGCCCGAGATACTATTCACCCATCATCTACACGCTTCTTGAAAAACTTACCTCCAACGGAAATGGTCCGTTTGAGCCGATTCGAACCCAATACACACTCTTGGTACAGTACTTGCTACGGGACGACAATGTCTTTGTTGAGTTTATCGTACGTCTCATCTTGAAGGACCCCAGCGGGGGTGGAGAAGGGGTGATTATTGAGCTACTGTCAAAGCTTAGGGCAGAGGATGAGTTTGCTGGTGGCGCGGCGCTTCGGGCGCTATTGCGATCCTCGAATAACTCTATTCAGATGCGAAAAGCAATTGGAGATTATGCGGCGCGCATGAAGGCCACTGGCAATGGAGAGCGGCTCGCTGCGATGGCAGAACGAGTCCTTCGCAGGGAAGAGGACTAACGTGATCTATCACGATTCGGTGTTCATGTGCGCCGGAACAATCTTCCAGCTTGCGAGGATTTGGAAGTGGTACTGAGATCCTACGCTAAAGAACATGGGTCTATGAGTGCCGTTTTGAAGATTCGAGGTAAATGAAGGAACGACATTAACGCAGTGTAAGGACGGTTTGGTCGGAAGGGCGGTGATTACGGCTTTAATGCGAATTTCGATGCCGTCAAGTCCACGGATGGCGAAATGCTATGCTGTGAAGCTGGTATCTTTGAAAAGTTGCGGCTTTGGGAGAGCCGGCTAGAGTGTGACGACATCAAGCTAGGTGTACCTGCCCAGGCCCTCCTGGAGGGGGTTCGGGACGCGGTAGCGCCCGGCCCGGTCGGGTTCGGGGTCAGCCGAGTTTGGACGAGGGCGCTTGTGAAGGCGGGGGATCTTCAGGGAGGACGACGCCAGGAAGTGAGGAACGACATAGAGCAATGGGCTGCTAGGCAGCCGGGCGGAGCCGAAGAATGGGCAACCTCCGGTCGCCGCCGAGAAAGCGGACGTCGAGCCGCGCTTGATGGATCAGGCGCGGCTCTTTTTGTTTCCGGCCACGGTAGACAGCGCAACGGTAGCGGCCTTATCGGACGTGAGTATCAGACTTATAGGACCCACTGCTCCGCCAGTGGAAGTCAAATCACGCGGGCTCGAACTGATCCGACGACAATATTTGTCAGGCGTCGAAGGTCCGTGAGCGTTGTCGTCAAAGGTGGCATGACAACTATCACATCCCCGAGTGGACGGAGGATCGCTCCTCGCTTCCGAGCCTCCAGGATTACGCGATGACCGGTCCGCTTCTCATACGGGAATGACTCGCGAGTCTTGCGGTTCGCCACCAATTCGATCCCCGCCAGGAGGCCGCGCTGGCGGATCTCCCCCACGTTCGGATGATCCTCCAGGGGACGCAGACCCTTCCGGAGCGCCTCAATCTTCGGAGGCAGCTTCTCGAGAATCCGGTCCCCTTCGAAGGCCTCCAGCGTCGCCAACGCCGCCGCGCAGCCGAGCGGGTTGCCGGTGTACGTGTGACCGTGGTAGAGCGCCTGGCGATCCTTCACCTCGCCCAGGAATCCCTCGAAGATCCGCTTCGTGGCCAGGGTCGCCGCCAGCGGCATGAAGCCGCCCGTCAGCCCCTTGGAGATCGCCATCAGGTCGGGGCGGACGCCGTCCTGCTCGCACGCGAAAAACGTCCCCGTCCGGCCGAACCCCGTCATCACTTCGTCGAGGATCAGGAACGTGTCGTGCTTCCGGCACAACTCCTCGACCGACTTCACGAACCCCGGCGGCTGGACGATCATCCCCCCCGCCCCCTGGACCACCGGCTCCATGACTACCCCGGCGACCTCGTCCGCATGTCGATCCAGCAGCGATCGAAGATCCTCGACGCAATGAGCCGCGCACGCGTCGAGCGTCGAAGCCTTGGTGCACCGATAGCTGTAAGTCGTGGGCGCCTTGATCGTGGGAAAGAGGAGCGGCCGGTAGGCATCCAGGAAGACGTCGACGCCCCCGACGCTCATCGCCCCGGCCGTGTCCCCGTGGTAGGCCTCCGAGAGCGAGATGAACTTCGTCCGCGCGGGCCGGCCGGTCTGCGCCCAATACTGCAGCGCCATCTTGAGCGCGATCTCGACCGCCGTCGACCCGTTGTCGGAATAGAAGACGCGCGCGAGCCCGCGCGGCGCCTTCGCCAGCAGCTTCTCCGCGAGCTGGATGGCCGGAACGTTCGTCAGCCCGAGAAACGTCGCGTGGTCGAGCTTCCGAAGCTGGCGCGAGATGGCCCGGACAACTTTCGGATGGAGATGCCCCGCCGCGGTGCACCACATCGACGACACGCCGTCGAGGTACTTTTTTCCATCGAGATCAAACAGCCACGACCCCTGCGCCCGATCGATGACCGGGAAGTCCTCTTCATCCCACGCGGTGTGTTGAGTGAAGGGATGCCAGAGGACCTTGCGGTCCCGGGCCCTCCATTCAGCGCTTCGGGAGCGCCGAGACGAGCGCATCGACGTGCTCCTCGTTGTGAAGGGCGGTGACCGAGATCCGCAGGCGGCAGGTCCCCTTCGGCACCGTCGGCGGACGGATGGCGGGGACGAGGAAACCCTTTTCCCACAAGTCTCCCGCGACTTCGAGCGCACGCTCCTCGGAACCCAGGACAACCGGCAGGAAAGGCGCGGGCGATTCGCGGACGGCGTAGCCCAAGGAGCGGATGCCCCGCGCGAGGCGATCTGCTAAGGCGAGCGCCCGGCGACGCGCGGCGTGCGCCTCCCGGACGAGCCCGACCGCCGCCTGCCCCGCTTCGGCCACCGCGGGGGGCGACGCGGTCGTGTAGATGTACGACCGCGCCTTCGATTCCATCAACCGCACGAGATCGGCCGAGCCCGCCACGAATCCGCCGATCGAACCCGCCGCTTTCGAGAGGTTCGCGGTTCGCGCGGCGACTTCGACACCGGCCAGCTCCACGGCGCCGCGTCCGGACTTCCCCAGCACCCCGAAGCCGTGCGCGTCGTCGACGATCAACTCCGCCCCGTGGAGGTCGGCCGCCTTCCGCAGCGCGGCCAGCGGCGCGAGGTCGCCGTCCATGCTGAAGACGGTGTCGGTGAAGATCAGTTTCCGAGACGCCGCCTCCGACGCCAGGATCTTCCCGGCCGCCTCCGCGTCCGCGTGGGGATAGACCTTCACCTGCGCCTTCGACAGGCGGCACGCATCCACGACGCTCGCGTGGTTGAGCTCGTCGGAGAGCACGAGCGTCCCGGCATCGGCGATCGACGTGAGAAGCCCCGCGTTGGCCGCCGCCCCGGAAGCGAAGCAGAGGGCCGACTCGGTCCCCAGGAACCGGGCGATCGCCCTCTCCAACTCGCGATGGGCGGCTGTCGTTCCCGCCATGAGGCGCGACGACCCCGCGCCCCACCGGGACCCGGCCCGAACCGCCGACGTCAATCGCTCGTGTTGCGAAAGGCCGAGGTAGTCGTTCGAGCAGAAGGAGAGCACTTCCCGGCCGCCGATGGTGACGAACGGTCCCCGGACGCTCTCGACGACCTTCGGGTCGCGGAGAAGGCGGGACGAAGCCAGGTCCGCGACGGCGCGGGCGATCCAGGGTTCGAACCAGGACATGAAGGCGGAGTCTAACAGACGATCAGGACTTGCGACGACGGACCGGAAACCCCTTCGCGAGCTTGCCCAGATCCGCCAGCAGGTGGTGGTTCGTCAGGTCGCGATGGAGCGGCGTCACCGAGACGTAGCCGTTCCGGACGGCGAACGCGTCGGTCGGGGTGTGGCCGTTCTCGGTCGTCGGGCGCGACTTGTAGTTCCGCTCGGGCGTCCCCTTGAGCCAGTAGTAGACGCGGCCGCGCGGGTCCTCCCGCCGGTCGAACGCGTCCTGCCACGGCAGGCCCTCCTGCCGCGTCACGAGCGTCCCCTTGATGGCCGCGGCCGCCCGGGCCGGGACGTTGATGTTGAAGACGCCGGCCTTTCCCTTGTGCTTCGGGAGGATCGTCTCGATCATCCGCCGCGCGATGCGGGCGGCGACCCCCCACTGGGGCTCGGGACTCGCCTCCAGCGACACGGCGAACGAGGGATGCCCGTACAGCGCCCCCTCGAGCGCTCCCGCGAGCGTCCCGGAGTACAGGATGTTGTTGGCGACGTTGAGGCCGAAGTTGATCCCGCTGACGACCACGTCGGGCGGCTCGTCGAGGAGCTCCACGAGGGCGAGCTTGACGCAGTCCGCGGGCGTCCCGTCGACGGCGAACGCCCGCGAGTACGGGTGGGCGGCTTCGCGCACGAGGAGAGGCTTGTAGATCGTCAGCGAGTGGCTGACGCCGCTCTGCTGGCGCTCCGGCGCGACGATCCAGATCTCGCCGAGCGGACGGAGCTCGCGCTCCAGCGCGACCAGGCCGTCCGCCGCGACGCCGTCGTCGTTCGTGAGCAAGAGGCGCATGGCCGCTAGTCTATGCGCAGAAGTCCTTGGTCCTGAGTCCAAAGTTATCCAAGGTCCGGAATCCAAGGTCGGTCCAATGTCGACTTTGAACGACGCAGGACGATGGACCTTGAATCACCTTGGACCTTGAACCCAGGACTCGTCGATACCTAGCTGGATTCTCCTTGGGATCGGGCCAGGTAGGCTCTCAACCGGGTGACGAGCTTCGCATGCAGCTGGCACACGCGCGATTCCGAGAGGCCCAAAATACGGCCGATCTCCTTGAGTGTCAAATCGTCGTAGTAGTACAGGCTCAGGATGTTCCGCTCCTTCGTCGACAGCTTCTTGTGGCAGAACTCGAGGAAGTCGCGCTTCGCGGAGTCGGAGAGGGGGCCCTCGACCCGCGGATCCTCCATGACGTCGACGCCGAGCGGCTCCTGCTCCTTCTCGAGGGGGCGGTGGACGATCGGGATCATCGAGGCGCCGCTCACCTCGCGGTGGAGGCTGTCGAGCTCCTCGATCGAGATCTTCATCTCGCGGGAGACCTCGACGTCGGTCGGGGCGCGGCCGAGCTCGCGCTCCAGCTTGACGTACGCGGCCTCGAGCTTGTTCGAGCGCGCGCGGGTGAGGCGCGGCACCCAGTCCATGTTCCGCAGGTCGTCCAGGATCGAGCCCCGGATGCGGCCCACGCAGTACGTCTCGAACTTCACGCCGCGCGACATGTCGAACTTGTCGATCGCGTCGAGCAGCCCGAACATCCCGGACCCGCACAGGTCCTCGACCTGGACGTTGTGCGGCAACCGCTCGATCATGCGGTCGGCCACGTACTTGACGATCGGAAGGTACTCCTCCGCGAGGATGTTCCGGATCGCCACGTCGCCGCCGCGCTTGAACTCACCCCAGAGGCGCGTCAGCTCTTCCTTCGGCCGTTTCGTCACCAGAGCCATGTTGGTTTCCCCCCCTCTGCCGTCCGCCGTTTACCGTTGGCCGTCAACCGTTGCGTTCACCGTTTTCCGTTCCAGATCCTTCGGAATCCTTGCGTTCCGAACCCGCCGCCTCCCGCATCAATGCCGCCCCGAGCTTGCCGAAGACCAGCCAGCCGACCAGCCCCCCCGCCGCGAACGCCACCGCGGCCCGCACGAGCGTCTCCCCGGCCGGCACGCCGTGCGACACCCCCGCGAAGATCACCGCGGCCGCCGCGAGAATCCCCAGGATGGCGCCGAGCTTCTTCTCCATGACTTCACCGCCCCAGCGCCCCCAGCAGCCTCCGCACGAAACTCACGCGCTCCCCGCCCGCCCCGGGCGCGGCCCCGGCCACGATCCGCGACGCCAGGTCCCGGATCCCCCGGCTGGCCGGCGAATGGGGATGCTCGAGGAAGACCGGCCGGCGCTTCCGCACGGACTGCGCCACGTTCGGGTCGCGCAGGATGAACCCGAGCTCCGCCACGTACGCGTTAAGGAGCTTGTTCGCCGTGATCGCGATCCCGTGCGAGAACCGCCGCGCCTCCTCCGCGTTTTCCGCCATGTTGATCACCAGGCCGAGGTCGCCGTGGTCGCCCGACAGGGCGATGAGCTTGATGACCGCGTACGCGTCGACGACGGCCGTCGGCTCCGGCGTCGTGACGATCAGCACCTCGTCGGCCGCGGCGAGGAACGACGTCGTGTTCCGCGAGATCCCCGCGCCGGTGTCGCAGATCACGAAGTCGGCGTCCGCGCAGAGCGAATCGAGCCCGGCCACGAGGGCCTGCCGCTCCGCCTCGCCCAGGTTGGCCAGCCGCTCGACGCCCGACGCGCCCGGCACGATCCGCAGCCCCGGGGCCGCCTGGACCAGCACCTCGTCCAACGACCGGCGGCCGGAGATCACGTCGGCCAGGTTGTACCGGGTCGCGATGTCGAACAGGATGTCCGCGTTGGCGAGGCCGAGATCGAGGTCCACGATCACGACCCGGCTCCCCGTCGCGGCGAGCGCGAGGCCGAGATTGACGGAGAGATTCGTCTTCCCCACGCCGCCCTTGCCGCTGGTCACGGCCAGGACGCGCGCCGCGCGCCGGCGGAATCCCGAGATCCGGCGCAGGCCGTCGGCCTGGTCGCGCGCGGCATTGCGATCGGGTTCGGCGGGAACGATCTTGCCGAAGTCGCGACGGGCCACCGTGGAGGGATTCACAGCGTCTCCTCCCCGAGGATCAGCGACGTCATGCGGTCGCTGTCCGCGATCTCGATGTCGCGGGGAATCTCCTGCCCGGTCGTGATGAACGACAGGCGCTTGTCGACCTTCGACAGGACGTCCAGGACGAGCCCGACTTTCATCGCCTCGTCGAGCTTCGTGATGACGATCTTGGTGAAGCCGCAGGGCGAGAAGCGCTTCACGGTGTCCACGAGCGTCTCGGAGTTCGTCGTCGAGCTGAGGACCAGGTGGACCTCGTCGGGCGCGGCCGACTTGAGCGTGGCGCACAGGTCGTCGATCTTCCCGTCGTCCTTCTGGCTGCGGCCGGCGGTGTCGATGAGGACCAGGTCCCGGTCCGAGAAGCCCTGCACGGCCTCCGTCATCTCGGGCCCCGTGCGGCAGACGCGGACGGGGACGCCCACGAGCTGGGCCACGCGCTTGATCTGCTCGGAGGCCGCGATCCGGTAGGTGTCGTTCGTCACGACCGCGACTTCCTGTCCCCGGTAGGCGTAGATCGAGATCAGCTTGGCGATCGTCGTCGTCTTGCCGACGCCCGTGGGGCCGATGAAGGCGACCTTGACGCACCGGCCCGGCTGGAGGGCGATGCCGTCGGCGCACTTGATCGACGCCTTCACCGCGCCGCGGATCGCCTCCCGGATGGCCGTCCGGTCGCGGAGGGCGGCGGCGGAGAGGCGCTCCGTGATCCGCTGGAACAGCGATCGCGCCAGGTCGTCCGACACCCGGGCGGTCGAGAGCGCCGCGAACTCCTCGTGGAGCTCGGGCGTGGCCGACGTGAGGGCCGCCGCGCGCGCGCGACGGGCGATCATCGCCTTGATCTCCGAAATCTCCTTCTGGAGCTGCTCGGGAGAGATCGCCGGCGCCGCCGCGCCCCTCCGGATCGTCGGGGGCGAGACCGGCGGCGATCCGTTCGGGTAGTCGCGCACGATGCGGAAGCCGCCGCCCGCGACGACCTCGAACCGCGGCCCCCGGAAAAGCCGGGCCAGCCCCGCGGGGCGGACCAGGCTCGAGTGGAGGATCACCGCGTCCGGACCGAGATCGGCGCGGACGCGCGCGAGCACGGCCTTCTCATTCGCCCCGGCGTATTTCTTGATGAGCATCAATCACTCCGCGGTGACCATTCCCAATGCCTCGACGCGAACGTCCCTGAGGATCTCGTTGAAGGACAGGACCTCGATCCCGGGCTGGATCATGTCGGCCAGCCGGCGGACCTGCGCCCGGACCGCGGGGGCGCAGAGGATCACCGCGGCATGTCCGGCGGCGACCAGGCGGTCGACCTCGCGACCCACGCGCTGCGTAATGCCGGCCAGGAGCGACGGCGCGATCGCCAGGACGGAGCCGGACTCGTTCCGCTCCGTCGCGCCCCGGATCATGTCCTCGAGCTTCGGATCGAGCGTGATGACGTACAGCCGGCCGTCCGGATCCAGGTGGCGGGCGCACAGGGTTCCGGCCAGTCCCTGGCGGACGTATTCCGTGAGGATCTCGGGGTCCTTCGTGCGCGGGCCGTAATCTCCCAGAGTCTCGAGGATCGTCCCCAGGTCGCGGATCGAGACCCCCTCGCGGAGCAGGTTCCGGAGCACCTTCTGGAGCTCGCCCGGCCGGACGACCGCCGGGACGACTTCCTCGACAACCGCGGGACGGGCCTCCTTGAGGGACTTCACCAGGGCGGTGACGTCGTCCCGCGTCAGCAGGTCCGCGGCGTTCCGACGCAGCACGTCGCGCAGGTGGTCGTGGAGGACGGACACCGCGTCGCTCACGCGATAGCCCGACCCTTCCGCCTCCGATCGCCCGGCTTCCGAAATCCAGAAGGCCGGGCGTCCCTGGATCGGATCGCGCGTCGCGAGTCCCTCGAGGGGTCCGCTCACGCGGCCCGTGTCGACGGCGAGGAGCCGTTCCGCCTGGAGGGCGCCTTTCGCGATCGTCACGCCGCGGAGCCGGATCCGGTAGTGGGTCGATTCGAGGTCCAGGGTGTCGCGGACCCGCGCCGCGGGCACGAGCAGGCCGAGGTCGGCCGCCAGCTCCCGGCGGAGCGCCTCGATGCGGGCGACGAGTCCGTACCCGGCGTCGAGGAGGCGGACGAGGCCCAGGCCGACCTCGATCTCCAGCGGCTCCACGCGCAGCAGCCGCTCCGCCGACACCGGGGCGGGAGGCGCGGCGGCGTCGAGGGAGCGCTGGTCGGCTTCGCGCTTCTCGGCGGCCTTCGCGCCGCGGCCGAGCGTCCAGACGATCGCGCCGAGCAGGCCCGCTCCCGCCGCGAGCGGCAGGAACGGAAGGCCCGTCGGCGCGAGAACCAGGAGGAAAATCGCGGCGATCGCGACGGCCTTGCGCTCGGAGAAGATCTGGCCGAGGAAATCGCGGCCGAGATCGGACGACGTCGTGGCGCGCGTCACGATGAGGCCCGCCCCGAGGGAGACGATCAGGGCGGGGATCTGGGCGACGAGGCCTTCGCCGATCGTCAGGATCGTGTAGGTCTGCAGGGCCTCCGAGAGCGGCATGCCGTGGCGCAGGGTTCCGATCAGGAAGCCCCCGATGATGTTGACCAGCGTGATCAGGACCGCCGCGATGGCGTCGCCCCGGACGAATTTCGTCGCGCCGTCCATCGCGCCGTAGAAGTCGGCCTCCTTGGCGATCTTCGCGCGCCGCGCCCGCGCCTCTTTCTCGTCGATGGCCCCGGAGTTCAGGTCCGTGTCCACGGCCATCTGCTTGCCGGGCATGGCATCGAGCATGAATCGGGCGGCGACTTCCGAGATGCGACCCGCGCCCTTCGTGATGACGATGAAGTTCACGATCAGCAGGATCGCGAAGAGGACGAATCCGACGATGAGGTCGTGCCCTCCCACGAACTCGCCGAAGGCCCGGATGACTTCGCCCGCCGCCGACGTGCCCCGCTCGTGCGCCGTGCCCAGGATGAGGCGCGTGGTCGCGATGTTCAGGGCGAGCCGGTACGCGGTCAGGAGCAGGAGCGCCGAGGGCAGGACCGAGAAGCCCGCGGGCTCCTTCGCGTAGACCGACGCGAGGAGGACCATGATCGACAGGCCCATCGACCCCACGAGCAGGAGGTCGACGAGCGGCGTCGGCATCGGAACGAAGACGATGAACAGGATGCCGAGGAGCCCCGCGACAAAAAGCAGGTCGCGGTGCTTCGTCACCCCGTCCGTCATCCGGTCGAACGTCATCCGTTGCCTTTCATCTCGCGCGCCACCGCCAGGACTTCCGCCGCCCCCTCGCGAAGGCCCGACGGCACTTCCGAGCCGGACTTCCCGCGCCGGTTGAGCCCCCGGGCCAGGTCCGCCCGTTCCAGCACGGGGATGCCGTGGCCGAGCGCCGTTTCGCGGATCCGGTCCGCGACCGCCCCGCGAGCCTTCGCCAGGACGACCGGCGTCCCGCCCTCCCCTCCGAGCGCGACCGCGACATCGCCGTCGTCGGTGACGACCGCGAGCGCGCCGGGGACGTGCGCGAGCATGCGCGTCTCGTCGAGCTGCGCGTGGTGGGACCGGCGGCGACGCTTGATCTCGGGATCGCCCTCGAATTCCCTCAGCTCGTCCTGGACTTCGCGACGGCTCATCCGCAGGTCGCGGAGGTGCTGCCAGCGCCGGTACGCCCAGTCGACCACTCCGAGCGCGAGCAGGGCGAGCGCGGTCTTGGTGAACAGGGCCGCGGCGGACCCCGTGAGGACCGCGAGTCCCTCGGAGAGGGGCCGCGTTGACAATCCGGCGAGCGTCGCGCGCTCCTGCCAGAGCGAGGCGGCGAGGATTCCCAGGATGACCGCGCCCTTGGCCAGGCCTCCCGCGATTCCGACGAACGTTTGCATGGAGAACGCGCGCCGGAATCCGCCGAGGGGATCCAGGCGGTCCGGCTGGAGCTTGAGGGTCTCGGTCGTGAAGATGAAACCCACCTGCGTCAGCGTCGCGAGGACGCCGGCGGCCAGGGCGAAGACCAGGATCGGCGCCGCGGCGCCCATCATTTCCCCGCCGAGGCCCAGCGCGGAAACGGCGGCCTCCGCGGAGTTCATTTCATGAAGTCCCGACAGCGAGCGCCCCAGTCCCGCGCGAAGTCCGGCCATCAGCCAAGGTCCGAGCAGGTGAAGACCGCCGGCCGTGGCCAGCAGCGCCAGCGCGGCGGCGAGATCGCGGCTCACCGCGACCTGTCCCTTCTTGCGGGCCTCCCGGAGCCGCCGCGGGGTCGGGGCTTCCGTCCGGTCCTCGACTTCGGTTTCAGTCATCATTTCGTCACGACTTCCACGATCGCGAACGACTCGAACCACGAGCGCACGGCCGTCAGGAGCGCCTCTTGTCTTTCAGCGGGAACTGCGGAACTCCACTCGATCGAGGCTTCGACCTGCAGCGGCGCATGGTCGTCGATCGAGCGCACGGCGACGTCTGCCCAGGCGACTTCGGGCGCCTCGCGCAGTTCCGCGCCCGCGCGGTCCGCCGCCGCCTGGAGCTGTTCCGCGAATCCGCGCGACGTCCACGCCCGGTCCACGGCGCCCGGAGCGCGCGGTTCCTCGACCTTCGGCGCGGCCGCGACCCACGCTCCGAGGAGCGCCGCGAGCGGCAGCAGCCGGGCGATCTGGCTCACGGCCTTCCCCCGAGCATTCCCACGAGACCCCGCAGGATCCCCTCCTGGTCCGAAGCCAGCTTCGCGAACGCCCGCACGAAGTACCCCACGCTGACCGCGAGCGCGGCCATTCCCACGAGCGTCCGCATCGGATAGCCGAGCGCGAGGAGATTCATCTCCGGAACGCCGCGGGCGAGGAACGCCATCGCCACCGTGACGAGGAAGAGCGTGGCCAGGGCGGGAATCGCGAGCGTCAGGGCCACCCCGAACAGGCCCGCGGCCATGTCCCCGACGAGGCCCGGGCCCGCGCCCGGGGACCCGATCCCGCCGCCCACCGGCAGGACGCGAAGGCTCTCGGCCACCGCCGTCAGCAGGATGTGATGGCCGTTGATGACGAGGTACACCACCAGGGCGAGCAGCCCCTGGAACTGGCCCACGATCGACACCGGCTCGCCCGTGACCGGATCGAGGACCGCCGCGAGCGAGAGGCCCATGTCCTGGTCCACGAGGTGCCCGGCCAGCCGGACCGCCGCGAAGAGCAGCGACGCCGTGAACCCGATGAGGAGTCCGACGGCGCCTTCCGCGGCCGCCGCGAGGACGAACGCTCCCGCCGTCCACGTCGCTCCCGTCGAAGGCCCCGCCAGCGGCGTGAAGAGAAAGGCCAGGAGGATCGCCAGCGCGCCCCGCAACGGCAGCGGAACCGGAGGGCTGCCGAACAGGGGCGCCGACACGACCAGCCCGCCGAAGCGGATGGCCAGCAGCACGAAGAAAGGCGAGTTCTCGATTCCCATCGCGTTCATGTCCGGTCACATCGTCATCCCGGGAAATCCCGAGATCAGCCTCCGGGCGTACTCGACCAGCACCGACAGCATCCACGGCATCAGCAGGGCCAGCGTCAGGACGATCGCGAGCATCTTGGGGAGGAACGTGAGCGACGACTCCTGGACCTGCGTGGCCGCCTGGAGGATCGCCACGACCAGGCCCACGGCCAGCCCGACGGCGAGGACGGGAAGCGAAATCTTCACCGCGATCCAGAGCGCCTCGCGCGCCACGTCCGTCGCAAACTCCATGTCTCGATTCCCCAGGAACGATCACCTATTGCCGATTCCCGACGTTCAAAAAGCGATTGGCGATTGGCGATTGGTGATTAGCGATTCCCGATTCCTGAAAACTGACCACTGACGACCTCTTTCTGAAGTCTGAAGTCCGAAGTCTGAAGTCTCAGTAAAAACTCTTCACGAGCGACCCCACGATCAGGTGCCATCCATCCACCAACACGAACAGGAGGATCTTGAACGGGATCGAGATCAGCATCGGCGGGAGGACGATCATGCCCATCGACACGAGGATCGAGGCCACGACCATGTCGATGACGAGGAAGGGAAGGAACAGCGCGAATCCCATGATGAACGCCCGGCGGAGCTCGCTGATCACGAACGCGGGGATAAGGACCGTCGTGGGCACGTCGGCCAGCGTCCAGCCCTCGGCCTTGCGGGGCTGCTTCGTGATCTCCATGAGAAGCGTCAGGTCCTCGCCCCGCGTGTGCTTCTCCATGAAGTGGCGCAGGTGCTTGACGGACCGGTCGAGCGCCTCCGGCTGGGAGATCCGCGCCTTCGCGTCGGCCGCGAGGTACGGGTCGACGGCGTCCTGCTTGATGGCGGTGATCGTCGGCGTCATGACGAGGAACGTGAGGATCATGGAGAGCCCGACGATGACCTGGTTCGGCGGCAGGTCCTGGAGGGCGAGCGCGCGCCGCACGAACGAGAGGACGATCACGATCCGCGTGAACGAGGTCAGGAGGACGAGGATCGAGGGCGCGAGGGCGAGGACGGTGAAGATGACGAAGAGCTGCACCGTCGTGACCACCTTGTCGGGATCGCCGTCGCGCTTGAGCCAGTCCTGCGTGGGGATGAGCCCGTCCGGCTTCTGCTCCTGCTTCGACCCGGGCGCGCGGTCCTGGTCGTAGGCGGAGGCCGCCGCCGCGCCCCCCGCGAAGAGGGCGAGGACGAAAGCCGACACGAGAAGCCGCGACGTCACGAGGTTCCCCTTCCCTACCAAGTGCGGGCGGACGACTCCGCCTGCGACGGATTCAGGTTCTCGGGCGGATCGGGGACTCTCATCGCCCCGGTCGCCACCCCGAGCGCCGCGCGCAATTCGAGGCCGATCGACGCTTCATCGCCCGCCTCGGCGGCCCGCGACGCGAGCCGCTCGACGCGCGACCGCGCCGCGTCGAGATCTTCCGCGGTTGCCCCGCCCGATTTCATGAGCACCTGGAGCGCCCCCGCCACCGCCTGGTCGTCCGCCGACCTCAGGAGGACGCGGACGGCTGGCCGCGCGCGGTCCCCGAGCGCGGCGAGCGCGCGGATCGCGAAGGCCGCGTTTCCCGGGATCGAATCGCGCGCCAGCTCGGGCAGCGCGGCCTGGAGGATCCGCTCGGCGTGGGCCGGGTCGCCGATTCCCGCCAGGACCCAAGCGCCCGCGGCGCGCCGCCGGGCGTCGGATGAATCGAGAGCTTCGAGGAGGCACGGAACCGCCTTGGACCCGAGCGATCCGAGCGCCGTCCGGGCCCAGGAGTCGCACGCCACCCGCTGGCTCAGGGCATGGATGGCCCGCGACGGCACGCCGCCGGCGGCCTTGAGCAGGCTGAACGCCCGCTCGCCGAGCGCCGGATCCGCCACGAGGCCGGCGAGGACTTCCACGTTGGCGCGCGTCGCCTCGACGTGAGCCTCGGGGTCTTCGGCGCGTTCGACGAACACGCGGAGCAGCGATTCGGGCGCGGGGCCCAGGAGGACGAGCGCCCGGTCGAACGAGCGCGCGCGGTCCGCGATCCGCGCGGCGCCCGGGAGGTCGATGTTCGCGAGCTCGGTCCGGACGAATCCCGCCGCCGCGGGCAGGCGCCCGTCGAAGAAGGCGTTCACGAATCTCGCCCCGGATTCGGGGGGACACGGGGCGCCCAGGAATCGGAACGCGACGAACGCGCTCCACGCGGGCCCCAAGTCGCGGTCGGAGAGGGAGAGCGTGCGGCGCGCCGCCGTGCCGCCCGGCATCGAGACAATTTCAGAAGCCCTGGGCGCGGGCGCCGCCTCTTTGCGGGACAGCGCGAGAGGAGCGGACGCGGCGACCGCCAGCAGCGTCGCGACGAAGAAGAATCGGCTCATGGTGTCACCTCCTGCCGGGACCAGTCGTGCATCGTGGTGCGGAGCTTGGAGAGTTCCTCGAGGACGCCGTCGTAGGAGGCGCCCGGCTTGGAATCGACGGGAACGGGTTCGGGACGCGCGGCGCGGACCGGGATGGATTCAACGGGCGCGGCTCCGCACCGGGACCGGATCGCGGCGATCTCGTCCGCGCTCGTCAGCTCGCCGAGGCGCGAGAGCGATTCCCGCGTGGCGCCCACGACGAGGACGCGCGATCCGATTTCCACGAGGATCACTTCCTGCCTCGGCGCGAGCGGGCGGCGGGCCAGGATGCGAAGCGCGGAGTTCGAGGCGAACAGCCGGGAGCGACCGAGGAATTTTCTCAGGAGGAGGAACGCGCCGAGCAGGAGGGCGACCACGAACGCGGTGGCGGCGAGCGCCCCGCCGATGCCGGGCTCGGGCCCGGCGTTCTGCCCGATCAGCTGGTCCTCGTACTTTTTCAGCGTCTGGAGCCGGGGCGTCGGGGCAGGAACCTCCTCGCGGAGGAGCTCGGCGGGGATTTCGACGCGCGCGGCCGGGACGGACGGATCCTGGAGCGGTGCACCCATTCCCTCTTCCCCTCTCTCGAACCAACTCATAGTTTACATTTTGTAAACTATGATGTGTAAATTATATCTCTGGCGAATCAAAAGGGAAGGGGAATTCCGAAAGGATCAAGGTTCAAGGTTCAAAGTTCAAGGTCATCCGGAATCCGCCCGACCCAGGACTCCGGACGCAGGATAACTTTGGACCTTGAACTTTGAACTGGGGTCAAGCGGGATCGGTGGGGGCCAGGACTTCGGTGACGCGCAGCGCGAACGATCCGCCGGCGACCACGATCTCCCCGCGCGCGACGAGGCGGTCGTTCACGAAGAGCTCGACGGGATCTCCCACGCGGCGGTCGAGCTCGACGACCGCCCCCGGCCCCAGCTGCAGGAGGTCGCGCACCGGCAGGAGGGCGCGGCCGAGCTCGAGGCGCGCCTGGAGTTCCACGTCGCGAAGGGCGTCCGCCGGAACCGGAAGGGAGCCGTCGGGCATGAGGGACAGGCTACCCCGCTGGGGGGGCGGGCGCAATCGGCGCGTCGTCACGGGCGCTCCGCGGTCCGGGGCCGGTCGTCGCATTCACGCGTTTCCGCGGCGCGCGCGCGCGCCGTTTCGGCGGCGGCCCGCCGTTCGGCGACCTTCTCGATCGCGCGCACTTCCCGGTTCGCGGCCTCGAGACGGCGCCTCCGCTCCTCGGCGCGCCGGTCCGCGTCCCGGGCGAGGCCCTCTCCCGTGAGAAGGCTGCGGGCCATCGCGTCGCGGCAATCCGCGGCGCTCCGGAGCCGCGCGACGTCGATCGCTCCCCGCGATTGCGCGCGCACGTCTTCCCCCACCGCGTCGCGCTTCGACGCCGCCGCTTCCGTTTCGGCGCGCCGCGCCGCCGCCTCGAGCCGCGCCCGGTCGAACCGGCCGCGCTCGATCCCCTCGCCCGCCTTCCGGATCCGGAGCAGGCGATCCAGGCGGTTCATGCGCGATCTCCGTTCGCCGCGGCCAGCTCGACCAGCCGGCGGACCGAGTCGCCGAACTCCGCGCACTCCTCGACGTCCTGCCGCAGGTAGCCGAGGATCGCCGGCCGCGCCGCGAGGGCCCGGTCGATCTCGGGATTCGCGCCCTTCACGTAGGCGCCGACATTGATCAGGTCCTCGGCGTCCTTGTGGACGGCGAGGAAGGACGCCAGGCGCGCGGCCGCGCGCCGGTGCTCGGGGGACGCGACGTCGGACATGAGCCGCGAGACGCTCGCGAGCGTGTCGACCGCGGGATAGTGGCCGCGGACCGCCAGCGACCGCGAGAGCACGAGGTGGCCGTCGAGCACGCTGCGCGCGGCGTCGGCGACGGGCTCGTTGAGGTCGTCGCCCTCGACGAGGACCGAGTAGATCCCGGTGACGCTGCCGCCGTTGGAGGAGCCGGCGCGCTCCAGGAGCCGGGGCAGGGTCGCGAAGACCGACGGCGGATATCCCCGCGTGGCCGGCGGCTCGCCCGCGGACAGGCCGATCTCGCGCTGGGCGTTCGCCATCCGCGTGAGCGAGTCCATGAGCAGGAGGACGTGGCGGCCGCGCCCGCGGAAGTGCTCGGCGATCGCCGTCGCGACGAACGCGGCGCGGAAGCGGAGGAGCGGCGGGCGCTCGGCGGTCTCCACCACCACGACCGCGCGCGCCCGGCCTTCCGGCCCGAGGTTCTTCTCGATGAACTCCCGCACTTCGCGCCCGCGCTCGCCCACGAGCGCCACCACCACGACATCGGCGGCGGCCCTCCGCGCGAGCATGCCGAGGAGCACGCTCTTGCCCACGCCGGAGCCGGAGAAGAGGCCGATTCTCTGGCCCCGCCCGCACGTGTGGAACGCGTCGATCGCGCGCACGCCCGTCGCGAGCGGCTCGACGATGCGGTCCCGGTCGAGCGGCGACGGCGCCCTTCCGAAGAGCGGCCGCGATTCGTCGGTGACGGGAGGCGGCGCGCCGTCCAGCGGATTCCCCTCGGCGTCGATCACGCGCCCGAGCAGCGCGTCCCCGACCGACACCCGCGGCGCCAGCTGGAGACAGACCACGTCGTCTCCGCGGCGGACGCCCGAGACTTCGCCGAACGGCATGAGGAGCGTCGCGTCGTCGCGGAATCCCACGACTTCCGCGCGCAGCGCCTCCCCCGCCGCGGGCTGGATGGCGCAGACGGCCCCGACCGGCGCGGTGAGACCCTCGCACTCCGCGATGAGGCCCGCGACCCGCCGCACGCGGCCCGTGACGCGCGCGGTGTCGAGCCGCGAGAGCGTCTCGAAGTACGGCTCCAGGGAGAAGGGTCGATCCGAGAGTATTTCCTGCATAGGCAAGTCGCCGTGCGCTGTCCGCGATTTCTTCAATCGGGAATCGTCCTATTCGCCCAGCAAGCCCCGCTCGATTTCAGCCAGCTGGGTCTTGATGTCGAGATCCACCGTGCCCGCCGGCGTGCGGACCACGCACCCGCCCGGGGAGATGGAAGGATCGGCCGTGATGGTCGCGCCGTCGGACTCCGATCCCGCCGGCCGGAGCCGCGCGGCGTCGTCCGGATGAAGCCGGATCTCCAGCGCGTGACCGCGGACCGCGCGCTTGAGGGCGGCGCGGATGTTGTTCTCCGCGACGGCCTTGCCGCGCTTCACCTCCACCTTGACGATCTTCTCGGCGATGGCGATGGCGAGCCGGACGACGTCCCGCTCCGACTCCATGACGAGGCGGCTCCGGTGGCGCTCGACCTCGTCGAGGATCTTCCGGAGGGCGTCGCCCAGCTTCCGCGACTCCTCCTGCCGGGCCCGCTCGCGCCCCTCGGCCTGTCCCCGCTCGAACCCCTCGCGCTGGGCCTCGTCGCGGATCCGCACCGACTCGGCGGCGGCGGAGACCGTGAGGTCGCGCGCCAGTTCCCGGGAGCGGGCGACGATCGCCTCGGCCTCCTTCTCGAACGACGGCAGGTAAAAGGGACGGACCGGATCCATTCAAGCCACCCTTCCGGGAACGCGGCGCACTTCGAGCTCCCCGCGCGCCTCGAGCCATTGCGCCGTTCTCGAGATCTTGCGTCGCGCCTCCGTGATTTCCTGCAACGTCACGGGCCCCAGGGCATCCATCGTGCTGACGAGGAGCGCCGCCTCCGCGGGAGCCAGGGCGGGAATGAGGCGCGAGGTGAATTCCGGGGCCGGGGACTTGAGCGCCACGGCCATCGTCTTCAAGTCGATCTCCGTGGCCAGCGCGACGAGCCCGCGATCGTCGACTTCCCTCAAATCGTCGAACGACAGCAGGGCCTCCCGGAGCTGCTCCGCCAAGTCCGGATCGTCGGATTCGAGCTCGGCCAGGACGTGGCGGCTGGTTTCCGGCAGGGCCCGGCCCAGGACGGTGGCGGCCGACCGGAATCCGCCCGGCGACGGCGATCCGGCGTCGCGCTTCGACGCGAACCGGGATTCGAGCGCCTTCTCGATCCGTTGCACCGTCTCCGGCGGCATCGGCTCCATCGTCGCGAGGCGGCGCACCGCCTCGACCTGCGTCTTCAGCGGCAGGCGGTCGATCAGCTGCGCGGACTGGGCGGGCGGAAGGCAGGCCGCGATGAGCGCGAGCGTCTGCGGGTGCTCGTCCCGCAGCGCCTCCGCCAGGCGGGCCGGCCCCGCCTTCGCGAGGAATCCGAACGGGACCGATTGGACGGCGGCCTCGATCCGCTCGAGCAGCCGGCGCCGCTCCTCGGGATCCCCCGCCGCCTCGACGAGGGCGCGCGCGACCTCCCGGCCGCCGGGTCCC
>Ga0209382_10002247_pt1 | contig 28519 bp, 28 predicted proteins | sample SoiMetdeltSBSDD5_FD_187599 | JGI IMG/M metagenome (GOLD analysis project Ga0209382, IMG submission 187599) | Bulk soil microbial communities from a Populus tree surrounding site in Tennessee, USA - Soil MetaG P. deltoides SBSDD5 (SPAdes) (version 2) | ecosystem: Environmental > Terrestrial >...
GCCGCGGACGAAGTCGGGATTCACGATCATGTTCTGGAGGCTGACGATCAGGCTATCGCGACCGAAGATCGTGACGAACCACGGCACGCCGGCGGCCGGCAGCCAGACGTCGTGCGCGACGTCATGCTCGTAAAGGCGAAGGGCACCCATGTCCTCGACCGATTGCCGGTAGACGCGATAGATGTCCTCGTTGGCCGACGTCAGCCTGGTCGCGCGCGTCAGCCAATCCTGCTGCAGCGCATCGAAGTGCCTCTCCGACCCCCGAGCGTCGCAGCTCCGGACCGGCGCGCGAACACTCGCTTGCTCGACGAACACGTACTCGGCGCAGGCGCGCCATGTCGCGCTGGGCTCGAGCGCGATATCGAACGTAATGCGCCCGTTTGCATACGCAGGCGCCGACGCACTGCGAGGGAACCGGTACCACAATTCGCGGTGGAAGTCGCGGTTCGTGTACGAAGTGCGCAGCTCACCGGCGCCATCGTCCCACTCGGTGACGATGCGCCCGCGGCGAATGAACTCGTGCGCCTTCACCTCGAAGAGGTCGGCAAAGTCCGAGCGCACCGCGATTTCCAGGTTGAAACGCACGGCCTGGAGTCCGTAGTTCGCGAGCTCGATGTCCTCGTGGATGCCTTCCCCGACGGCGCGCGTGATCGTCATCGCCAGCGTGCCTCGGGGGACGACGCGATCCTCGGTCTTGAATGCTCGGTTCATCAGGTGAATGCGCGCCTGCCAATAGGTCGGCGTGCCGGACGTGAGGAGCTGCCACGGTGTGCCGTTCGCGAACATACGATAGGCGCTCACGAAGCGCGTGTCGGCGCAAAACACGCCCTGCTCGCTGTTGGCGGCGACCTCGCCGAGAAGGTCGGTGACCATGAACGTGCTGCCGTGGTTGATCGTGAGCACCGGCGGGCCGACGATGACTTCAACTGACATTGACGTCTCAGAGCAACGGAAGCTCGTAGTTCAGGATTATCCTGAACGCCGGCAGCCCAGCGGCCTCGGACATGTTGTGGAACACGTTCTCTTGCCGGAGCTTCATCGCGGTGAGGTATCCCACGTCTTGGGCACCATTCGACTGTCCTGCGCGTTCAGGTAGCCTTCATCGACCAGTTGGCGATAGCCGGTCAGGAGCGCGTACCCCTTGTAACGCAGCTGAGCGTACGCCTGTCCGAGCACGAGGATTGAATCTCCTGCGGGGCATAAAGCGGCTGGGACGTGTAGCCGACCGCTCCGAGGGCGAGCGTATCCCAGAGCCACCCGGATTTGTAGGAGAGCCAGCCACCGAACGCCCACGCCTCGTTCCGTGTGTCATCACTGTTCAGGCGATTGAAGTAGAACGAGCGCAGATGGAGCTTGACCGACGTATCGCGGAGAAATGGCGGGAGCTGCTCCATGCCTTCGGCGAGCCCAGGAACCATGCGCCTGAGCTGAGGGACTCCGATCCTTACCGTGGGCTCCGGGGCGAGAATACCTTCGGGCGTGGTCTCCTGCGGAGTGAGGAGATATAGATGTCGCGACAGAATCTCGTCTAGTGTGGGTGCCGGCGTCTGCGCCTGCGCTGTCGTGGTCCATGCGAGGACGAGCGCTCCGAGGGCCGCGACGACGACGAGATCCAGGAGTGACATCAGCGCAAGGCTACTGCCGCCGCAGCCAATACGACCGGGAGTGACCAGGCCCAATCTCCGAGCAAAGAAAGTGCTGCCGCGCCAGCAACGCAGCCGACGAAGAAACCGACGATGACGTTCACGGTGCTCTTCAGCCGCTCATTGGCGCCTTCCGTCAGCGGCTGAGTTCTAGACAACGTGTCCAGCAACGCAAGGACGGAGTTGGTCACGTTGGTCGTCATCACGACCGTGGAAGGTGCACCGGTCACGGCGAGGCGCAACACACTGAGCTGACACGCCATGGCCGAGACCGCGATCAGGGCGGTGACGCAGGCCATCGCTCCATGCGGGTCCGTAGCCGAATCGGTGGTCAGCGCGAGAATGAGCACGCTCGCGAGCAGGAGAAACTGAATCAACAGAAGCGGCCGGAGCACCGCGCGGCCCCGTCTGCGTAATGCTTTGGCGATGAGCCAGGTCGCGGCGACGGCGGCGATGAAGATCGGGACAGAGAGGATCTGCGACAGATGAGGTGGTCCACCGCGAGCCACGAGAGCCGCGATCACCACGAGGTTGCCGGTGACGTGCGCGGTGAAGAGCCCGAGGCTCAGGAACCCGATGACGTCGACCATGCCGGCGATGACGCTGAGCAGAGCCGGCAGTCGCCTCTCCAATCTCGCCCCGTCGAGGGTGTCACTTTGTGGCATCGAGGCTATCGATGACGACTTTCGGGACAATGAGGCCGACGCTCATCGCCACAATGATCGTGAGGGCGGTCATGCCGTCGGCGATCGTCGCCGTCAAGAGCTCCAGGGTTGTATTCGAGCTACTGGCGAGCAGCAGCAGGCCGCTCGCCATTCTGAAGAGGAAAACGCCGGGGAGCATCGACACCACTGCAGCGAAGCCGATGGCCGCGAACGGCATGTGCCAGCGACGGGCGACCGGAGTGAGGATCAGCCCCACCACGACGCAGGCAACGAACGCGCCGGTCGCCGCACCAAAACCAACGGCGAGTGTCCACCACCTCAGCGCATGGGCGAGCATCCCGACCGCGACTGGCCAATAAAGCATTCGTAACGGCGTGGAGAAGAAGATGCTGTACGCGGCGACCGCGACGCCGGCGGCGATCATGTCGAGCCAGAGTGCCACCGCTCGGCCGGGCTCGTCGACCGGCAACGACACGTGGAGAAGTCCCAGGCCAAGCAGCGGCCGCCTTGAGCGTGAGGTCGTTGTCCATGGCGTGGTGAGCGATCTTCGATGCCTTGTCGTAGCCAATCACCGGTGAGAGCGCCGTCACGAGCATCAGTGAACGTTCGACGTATTCGTGGATCTTCTTGAGATTCTGCTTCGTTCCCTCGATCAGGAACTTGCGGAAGTTGGTGCAGCTGTCCGCCAGTGCTGAAATGCTCGAGCGAACGCTGAGTCTGGGCGCCCCAGAGCTTGTCGGAGGGTACCTCGACCACGCCGAGGCTATCTGTTTCTTGCCGTGTGGTGGTCATGTCAGCTCTCCTTGAGTCACGCGCGACCCTCGCGGAATACATCTGAGATGCGACAGGAAGGCGCGCGGTTACGCCTGAACGACGCCTCCCTTCGGGAGACGGAAGTGGGACGAAAGGGCCCTACTAGGGAGCCAGGCTCCTGATCTCTTCCTGCGAGAAGCCCAGCTCGGAGAGGACCTCACGGGTGTGCTCGCCCAGACGTGGAGGCGGCCGGTGCACCGCGCCCGGCGTGCCCTCGAGCTTGACCGGAATGCCGACCGTCCGGATGGTGCCCAGGTCGGGATGGCGCATGTCGAGGACCATCTGGTTGTGAGCCACCTGCGGATCGTTCAGCGCCGCCTCGATGTCGTTGACCGGCGCGCAGAGGATGTCGACGGCTTCGAGCGCATCGATGACCTGCTTCGTCGTGCGCCGGCCGAATTCGTGGCGCCAGCGCCGCTGAAGATCGTCACGGTGCGCGACCTGCGCGTCGTGCGTCGCGTAGCGCGGGTCCGCGGATAGATCTTCGATCCCGAGGGCGCGGGAGATGTCCTGCAAAGGATTGGGCTTGAACGCTCCCACCATGACGACATAGCCGTCGAGCGTGCGAAACGTTCCGGACAGCGGAAAGCTGCCCCAGTTCAAGCGCTGGCCGAGGTTGAGCCACGCGGGCGCTTCCTGCAGCTGCATTGCGAGCATGCCGTCCAGCAGCGAGACGTGCACCAGCTGTCCACGGCCCGTGCGCGCGCGTGCGAGCAGCGCGAGCAGGATCGCCTGGACGAGGAGCATCCCACCGGTGAAATCGGCGATTCGGGGTCGCGCTCGGCTCGGGCGGCGCGTCGGGCTCCGCCCGGCGCGATGCGATGCCGTCATCGCCTGCGCCAGGACGTCCTGGCACGTCCGCCTTGCGAGCGAGGCGATGGATGGCCTCGCGGCCCAGGGGACTGCGCATGTCGAGGGCGACGCTGCGCTTGTTGCGATTGAGACTCCAGAAGATGGCGCTCTCACCGCTGACGTGCTTCATGTGCACGCGCGAGAGATCGCCCGCGCCGGGACGCTCGATCTTGACGACGTCCGCGCCGAAGTCTCCGAGCACCTGCGTCGCGCATGGCCCCATCTCGATCTGCGTGAAGTCGAGGACGGTGACGCCGTCGAGCGGCTGCACGCTGCTCATCGACCGGACCACCGAGGCGGTCGCTTCTCGAGGAACGCGTTCACACCTCCAGCTGATCGCTCGAGACCAGCGCCCTGGCCATCGTCGGCGGGACGAGCTCGATCGCCACCGGGAGCGAGAGCTCCAGTCCCTTCAGCACCGCCTCTTTCGTCGCCTGCACCGAGAGCGGAGCACAGGCGAGGATGTCGTCGGCCCAACGGCGCACGGCGACCAGCAGCTCGGCGAGCGGGACGACCTCGTTGACGAGGCCGGCCCGGTATGCCTCGGTGGCCGAGATGCGTCGCCCCGTCAGCAACATACCCATGGCGGTGTTGAACAAGATCGAGCGCGCCAGTCGATGCATGCCGCCCTCGAGCGCCATCCGGCCGACGCGCGGTTCGGGAAGCCCGAACTCCGCGTGCTCAGCGGCCACGATGATGTCGCACCCGAGCGCGAGCTCGAACCCGCCGCCGAGTGCCACGCCGTTGACGGCCGCGATGATCGGCTTGGCCATGCCGTGGCGAAGCGTCAGCGCGCCGAGGCCGCGCGGATGCCGGTGCGCGATGTACGCGGCGCCAAGCCCCGCCTCGCGCTCGTACCTCGGCGGCGCCTGACAAGTGACCGGGCGGGGCGCTCCGCGGAGGGCGCGGCCTATAAGCCCGCCTCGCTTATGAGCTACCATGCCGCGATGCGCATCCCATCGGTCACATTCGCGGGTCTGCCAATCTCCGAACGGCCGGGGCCCAGCCAGATCGCCGTGCTCGGCATCGAGCACGCAACGCCGTACGAAACGGGAAAGCCGAGTCATTCCGCGGGCGCGCCCGCAGCACTCCGCGCGGCGCTCACGACATACAACCGGCTCGCCGATCACTACGACTTCGACATCGGCGGCCTGCGGCCCGACAACGCCGTCGATTGTGGCGACTTGCCCGGCGATCCTGGGGATCCGCAGGGTAACCGCGAAGCAATCACGGCAGCCGTGCGCGCGCTGCTCGACGTCGACGCGATCCCGGTGGTGCTCGGCGGCGACGACTCGGTTCCGATCCCGATGTTCCGCGCGTTCGAAGGCCGTGGACCGCTGACCGTCGTGCAGATCGATGCCCATCTCGACTGGCGCGACGAGGTCCGCGGCGAGAAATACGGTTACAGCAGCACGATGCGTCGCGCCTCGGAGATGCCGTGGATCCGGCGCATGGTGCAGGTGGGCTTGCGCGGGATCGGCAGCGCCCGCGCGGCGGAGGTCGCGGACGCTCGGTCGTGGGGATCACGCCTCGTTCCGGCGGCCGACGTGCATCGACACGGCATCGCACGCGTGCTGGAGCTGGTGGACGCAGATACCAACTGCCTGGTGACGCTCGACTGCGACGGTATGGACCCGTCGATCCTGTCGGCCGTACTCGCGCCCGCGCCGGGCGGGCTGCTTTACTGGCACGTGCTCGAGCTGCTCCATGGTCTCGCCGCGAAATGTCGCATCGTGGGATTCGATCTCGTCGAGTTCATGCCGTCGCGGGATACCACGGGACTCGCTGCGCTCACGGCGGCCCGGCTCGTCTGCAATGCGATCGCGGCGATCGCGACGTCGCGGAGGCGACGGTGAGGCGCGGCGAGCTTAACCGCTCGTCCTCGCCGCGGCTTCGGCGAGCAGCGTGTACTTGGCGAGCGTGCGCTCGGCGAGCGCGCGGGGCCAACGGTGAGCGTCCACGATCGTCAGGAACTCGTCGAGGACTCGGGCGAAGTGTGTCTCGTGGCCTCCGTCGAGCGGGGGCGGTACGGTCACCTCGAACGTTTCCGGGCCGGCCGGCACGACCTCGACGCCGGGGAGCTCGGCCTGCCACGCCATGACCGTCTCGCGTAGCGCGCGCGCGACGTCACCGGCATCGGTGCGGGGCTCGAGGAAGACTCTGCGGTGGTAATCCGTGCGGGCGCTCTGCTCCAGGCGGACGTCCGCGCGAGTCCCGTGAGCGACGCTGTGAGAGACATCTCCGCCACCCGGCGGCGGCAAGAGGTTCCACCGCGTCGCGGCGCTCGCGGTGACCCGACCGATCTGATACACCAGCTCGGCGTTGCATCGATAACTCAGCGTGTCGCCGTCAACGAACGGCTCGAGCTCCCGCGGAAAGCCCGCCTCTCCGGTGATCCGCCGGAACGCCTCGGCGGGCACGCGCGTCGACCACGCGCGGGCCGATAGAAGCACCGGCGCCGCGGCGTCGCCGTCGACGAGCCACTGCGCCTGGTCCACGACGTGCGTCGGAATGTCGACCGGACCGCTCCCCTGCGCGCGCACGTCGAAGAACCACCACGGACGTCTGAGCGGGGCGCCATCGACGAGCTTCTCCAGATGGTGCGCGCTCTCTTGCTCGATGGCGGGCGCGTCGGCGCGGAAGGTGCCGAAGATCTCGGCGGCACCGACGAGCCTCTTGACCAGTCCGGCCGCGACGTCGTGACGCCCGGTCATGATCTCCGCGGCCAGCGGCCAGCCGTCGAGGCTCGCCCGCACGTGCTCGAGGTCGCCCGGCTCCACGAGCCACGGCTTGTCGGCGAGCACATGGAAGCCTGATTCATGCAGCCGTCGTATGGTGCGCGCCTTGCCCCCGTTCCTGCCCGCGAGGATCACCACGTCACCACGTCGCTCTTCGACGAGCCGCATGAGCGGGTCATCGGTCGTCGTCACGACAGGACGCCAGCGCGTCGGGTTCACGGAGCGGCGGTTGAAGCGCTCGAGGAGGGCGAGGAAGTCACGCAGCTCGGCGCCCTCGCGCGCGTAGACGAAGATCTCGTCGGCCACGCGGGGCTGCGGCACGCGCAGGGTCAGGGCGGCGTGGAAATGGCCCGGGGCGACGAAGAGCAGCGAGTGGATGGCCGCGTTCCTAGACGCCGTCGAGCGCCGGCTTCATCTTCAAGATGGCGTCGATGTGGCCGCGCGCAGTGAGACCGGCACCCATCGTGTTCACCGAGAGGTGGCTGGCGCCGAGATCGCGCCACTCGCGGGCTCGCTTCGCCCACTCGGTCGGGCCGCCGATCCCATAGGAGAAGCGCCCCTCGATCCCGACCGCAGAGAGCGGGCGACCCGCCTCCTTTATATATGCGCGCACGCGATCGAGCGTGTGGCTCGCCTCGTCGCCGGGCTGAAACTGTGGGAACCAGCCGTCGGAGATCTGGGCGACCCGCTTCAGCACGGGCTCGGCCATGCCGCCCATCCAGACCGGGATGGGGCGCTGGACCGGTAGAGGGTTGATGCCAGCTCGGTCGAGGTGATGATACGAACCTTGGAACGTCACGACCGGCTCGGTCCAGAGCTTCCGCATGACGGCGATCTGCTCGCTGACGCGGCGGCCCCGCGTGTGAAAGTCCTCGTTCAGGGCTTCGTACTCGACATGGTTCCAGCCGATGCCGACGCCGAGCCGCAGGCGCCCGCCGGTGAGAACGTCCACCGCAGCCGCCTGCTTGGCCACGAGGGCCGTCTGCCGCTGGGGCAGGATGACGATGCCGGTGACGAGCTCGAGGCGTCGCGTGCAAGCAGCAAGGTAACCGAACAGAACGAAGACCTCATGAAACGGGCTCTGGTCGGTGTAAGGCGGGATGCGACCGAGCTTGTCGAAACGCTCCAGCGTGCCGCCCAGCACGTGGTCGAAGACGAGCAGGTGGTCGTAGCCGGTGCTCTCAGCAGCCTGGGCATAGTCGTGTATGACCGCGGGATCCGAACCGATCTCCGTTTGCGGAAACACCACGCCGAGTTTCATGTCCTGTTCGTCCTCATGGTTGCGCTAGGGGCGCACCTCGCGTCCAAGATATTCCACGGCGGCCTGAAGGCCGCCGCGTCCGTGCGGGATGCCCAGCGCGTCGAGCCCCATCTCGATCGCGCCAAGCACGCCGAACACCATGGGTGCGTTGACGTGGCCCATGTGCGCGATCCGGAACGCGCGGCCCTGCAGATCACCAATCCCGCGGCCAAGGATGACGCCGCACTTCTCGCGACAATAGTCGCTGAGCACGCTCGGCTCGCGGCCCTGCACGAGCACCGTCGTCACCGAGTTCGCGCGCTCCTCGGCGCGGACGATGTTGAACGCGAGCGCGTCCGCCTCCGCCCACCGGCTCACGGCGTGGCGCGTGGCCTCGGCGAGCAGCGCGTGGCGGCGGAGCGCCGTGTCGAGGCCTTCCTCGAAGAGCATGTCGAGCGCCTTGCGCAAGCCGAAGAGCAGGTGCTCCGGCGGCGTGCCTCCGTACTTCTGGTAATGCGCTTCGCCGTTGCGGAACGTCCAGTCCCAGTAGCGTGTGCGGAGGTCCGCGTGCTCATGTGCGACGTGCGCACGCTCGTTGGCGGCGACAAACGCGAGACCGGGCGGGGTCATCAGCCCTTTCTGCGAACCCGCCATTGCGACGTCGATGCCCCACTCATCCATCTCGAACGCCATGCAGCCGATCGACGCCACGCCATCCACCATCAGCAGCGCGGGGTGCCCGACGGACGCGATCGCGCGATGGATCGCGGCGAGGTCGTTGACCACGCCCGACGCGGTATCGATCTGGACGACGAGAATGGCCTTGATCTCGCGCGCGGTATCGGCAGCGAGGCGCTGCGCGAGCGCCGCGGGATCGACGGCGCGCCGCGGGTCGCCCTTCAAGACCTCGACCTTGACGCCCATCATCCGCGCCATGTCGCCCCACCCGAGCGCGAAGAGGCCGCTCTCGAGCACCAGCACGGTCTCGCCCCGCGACAACACATTGGTGAGCGCGGCCTCCCAGCCGCCGTGGCCGTTCGCGGCGTAGATGTAGGTGCGCCCCGTCGTCCGGAAGATCTTCGGCAGATCCTCGAGAAGGCTGTGCGTGACAGCGAGCATGTCGCCGGCGTAGATGTCGATGGCGGGTCGATGCATCGCGGCGAGCACGGCGTCGGGAACGTTCGTGGGCCCCGGAATGCTGAGGAACTCGCGACCCCTGGAGACTGTCATGGCGTAGATTCTAAGCTCATGCCGATCTCATTGCTGGCCGGACTGCGTTCACGACCGACGACATCATGTTCGTCCTCAGCACCAACCAGTACGTGACAGCAGCGATAGACTTGTATGGGGCGGATGGGACGCCCACGCTGAGTTGGTCCGGTCGTCACGCGACGCAGCGGTGGCTCCCATCAAATGCGCGGAGAATGGAACCACCGTGGGGCCTCGGGCGTGATCTCCGTCCCATCCGCTTCCCTTTCCGCCTTCACCGTCGGCTGATCTTCGCAAGCTCGCAGCTGCCCTGATCGGCAGCGGGCCGCATACTGCGCTCATGGACGATGCCCTCGCCTGGCTCGCTGCGTTCGCGGTCGCAACGGTCATGGGCATCATCGTCGTGGTGATGATCCTCGCCTCGAGGGTGGGCGGGTGGCTTCGCACGCGATGGACGAGGCGGCGGCTGCGTTCCAACGCGCGTCAGGGAGATCAGCCGTGACGCCCGCACCGGTTAAAAGAAGTTGGGCGGCCGGCCTTGGCGAGTTGTAGGTAGAGAACACCTCCTGGCCGATCCCTTCAAATAATTCCGCACGAGTCCCCCCTACTCCTGGCCCATCTCGCAGACGTCGGCCGCCGTGTCGTAGTAGCCCCCGTGCGCGTGACAGGTCTGCTGAGCGTCGTTCGGGCAATGTTTGACGAGAACGGACAAGCCCCAACTTCGCGGTTGCTCGTCGTTCACCGACTATGGCCATTCGGACCCGCAGTCCCGGGCGTTCGGCTCTTCGCCCGTCGTGTTGGCCGAAGCACCCTCCCCATCGTGATGCAGGAGACGAGGGCGTAGAGACGCGCGGTCGCCTCGGCTGGCCATGCCTGGTGAAACCCGACGCACCGATGCCATGCCGCATGTCGTCATCGTCGGCGGCGGATTCGGCGGCCTCGCCGCCGCGCGCGCGCTGAGAGACGCACCCGTCCGCCTGACGCTCATCGACCGGACGAACCACCACCTGTTTCAACCGTTGCTCTATCAGGTCGCAACCTGCGTCCTCTCATCCGTGGACCTCGCGGCGCCGATCCGGCATCTGCTGCGCCACCAGGGGAACGCCTCCGTCATGATGACGGAGGTTCTCGGCGTAGAGCCGCGCAACCGCACCGTTCTGGTAGGCGAGCCCGAACTCGGCGCGCGGCCGGTCCGCTATGACTATCTGATCCTGGCCACCGGCGCCACCGGAAGTTACTTCGGCCACGACGAGTGGGCGCGCCTCGCGCCTTACCCGAAGACGATCGCCGATGCGCTGACGATGCGCGACAGGATCTTGAAGTTGTTCGAACTCGCCGAGCTCGAGGCCAATCCGAGCCAACACACCGACGTGCTGACCTTCGTGCTGGTGGGAGCCGGGCCCACCGGGGTTGAGATGGCAGGCGCCCTGGCGACGATGGCGCACTTCACGCTCAAGTCGGAGTTCCGCCATATCGATCCCATGTCGGCACGGATCATCCTGGTGGATGCCGGCCCGCGCATTCTCGCGGCGTATTCGGAAGCGCTGGCCAGCAAGGCGCACCGCCGCCTGACGCGCATGGGTGTCGAGATTCGGACCGGCGCGCGGGTGGAGCACGTGGATGAGGAGGGCGTCGTCGTCAACGGCGAGCGCATCCGAAGCCGCTGCGTCTTCTGGGCGGCGGGCGTGCATGCGTCGCCCGCGGGCAGGTGGCTCGGGGCAGAGGTCGATCATGCCGGGCGTGTGAAGGTCCTGCCCAACCTCACCGTGCCGGGTCATCCGGAGATCTTCGCCGTCGGCGACACGGCCTGCATCGAACACGACGGACGCCCGCTTCCGGGGGTCGCTCAGGTGGCGATGCAGAGCGGGGATTACGCCGGAAGGACCATCCGCCGAATCCTCGCGAACGAGCCCGAGCTGCCGCCGTTCAGCTATTTCGACAAGGGCAATCTGGCCACGATCAGCCCGACGTTCGCCGTCTTCGAGAAGGGTCGCTGGAAGTTGAGCGGGTGGCTCGCGAAGGTCCTGTGGGCGTGCGTTCACATTCTGTATCTCTCAGGCTTCGAGAACCGGATTCGCCTGCTCCTGGAATGGCAGTGGTCGATGTCGACTGGACGGGGCGGCGCCCGTGTGATCGAGGATCCGAGCTACGCCCACCTCATGTCGGTGGATGCACGATCGGCGATTCGCCATCGCGCCCGGGAAGTGGCGTGACCCCCAGCATCTTCGCGCCGGTCTCGACGCCGGCCTTCGCCATCCGCGACGTGGCCTTCTTCGTGCTCGGCATCACGGCGGTCATCTTTCTCGTCGTGGCCGGAGTGGCGGTCTTCGCCCTCGTCCGCTTCCGGCGCCGCCGCGGCGACGATGGCCGCGAGCCGCCGCAGGTGTACGGAAGCCAGCAGATCGAGCTGGCGTGGACCCTGGTGCCGCTCCTGATCGTGGTGGTGCTATTCCTCGTGACCGCACGCTATATCTACGCGATCGAGCGGCGCCCGCAGCCTCCGGAAGCGCTCGAGGTCACCATCGTCGGGCACCAGTGGTGGTGGGAGATCCGCTACCCGAAGCTCGGGATCGTCACGGCCAACGAGATCCACGTGCCGGAGAGCGACCCTGCGAACCCCACGCCGACGTTCATCACGCTCGAGTCCGCGGACGTGATCCACAGCTTCTGGATTCCTCAGCTCGCCGGGAAGATGGACGTGATCCCAAACAAGACCAATCGAGTGTGGATCGATCCTCAGCGAACGGGGACCTACGTCGGCCAGTGCGCGGAGTACTGCGGTCTTCAGCACGCCGGCATGCGGCTGGCCGTCACCGTCCACACCAGGGACGACTTCGGCCGGTGGGCGGCGGAGCAGCAGGCGCACGCTCGCGACGATGTCGAGGCGCGAGAGGGGCGCGAGCTGTTCTCGTCATTGGCCTGCATCAACTGCCACACGGTGCGGGGTACCACGGCCAACGGGGTGTTCGGGCCCGACCTCACTCACCTGATGAGCCGGTCGACGATCGGCGCCGGCGTGGCCCCGAACACGCCCAAGACGCTCCGCGCCTGGGTTGCCGATCCGGCGTCGCTGAAGCCGGGCGCCCTGATGCCGGCCATGAAGCTGTCGCGCGATGACCTGGACAAGGTCACCGCCTACTTGTCGACGCTGCGCTGACGAGGAAGGTGCTATGAGCGTACTGTCCGGCACGGTCGACGCCCGGCGACGCGCGGAGGCGCACCGCCCATGGCTGGCAGTTCTCCACGACTGGGTGGTCACCGTCGACCACAAGCGGCTCGGGATCATGTACGTGGTCACGGGAATCGTCTTCCTAATCGTGGCCGGCCTCGAGGCGTCGACGATGCGGCTGCAACTCGCCTTCCCCGCTCTCAACCTGGTGCCTCCGGAGACGTTCAACCGGCTCTTCACCATGCACGGGACCACCATGGTGTTCCTGGTCGGAATCCCCATCGTGTTCGGGTTCGGCAACTACCTGGTGCCCCTGATGATCGGAGCGCGCGACCTCGCCTTCCCACGTCTGAACGCCTTTGGATTCTGGGTGCTCCTGTTCGGCGGCCTCCTGCTTCATTTCAGCTTCATCGGCGGCGATGGGCTCTACGGCGCGGGCTCCGCCCCGGCCGTCGGGTGGTTCGCCTACGCCCCGCTCACCTCACAGGCCTTCACCCGGGGCAACGCCACCGACTACTGGAACCTCGCGCTCCTGGTCGCCGGGTTCGGCACGATCGCGACAGCGATCAACTTGCTCACCACGATTCTCACCATGCGCGGTCCGGGGATGACGCTTGGCCGCATGCCGGTTTTCGTGTGGGAGATGCTGACGATCTCTTCGTTGACGCTGATCATCCTGCCCCCGCTGTCGGCGGCCCAGATCATGCTCGGTCTCGACCGCTACCTGGGGGCACATTTCTTCGACACGCAGGCGGGCGGCTCGGCGGTCATGTGGCAGCACTTCTTCTGGTTCTTCGGCCATCCGGAGGTCTACATCCTGATCCTGCCAGGCTTCGGGTTCGCCTCGGAGATCATCCCCGTGTTCTCGCGGAAGGTGCTCTTCGGTTACGTCACACTCGTGGCGGCCTCGGTGGGAATCGGCCTCATCGCCATGGGCACCTGGGCCCATCACATGTTCGTGGTCGGCCTGGGGAGCGCTCTCAACACGGCCTTCGCGGCCTCCACCATGCTGGTGGCGGTGCCCACCGGGATCAAGATCTTCAACTGGCTCGGCACGATCTACGGGGGCAAGATTCGCTTCAGCACGGCCATGCTGTTCTGCTGTGCTTTCCTCTTTCAGTTCCTGTGCGCGGGCCTGACGGGGATCATGCTGTCGGTGGCTCCGTTCGACTGGCAGCTCTCCGACTCCTACTTCGTGGTGGCGCACTTCCACTTCGTGCTGATCGGAGGCCTGATCTTCACCATCTTCGCGGCCATCTACTACTGGTTCCCCAAGGCCACCGGCCGGATGCTCAGCGAGCGGCTGGGGCGCTGGCACTTCTGGCTGTTCGTGATCGGCTTCAACGTGACCTTCTTGACGATGCACATCCCCGGGTTGCTCGGCATGCCCCGCCGGATCTACACCTACGCCGGCGACCGCGGCTGGGAGACGTGGAACCTCATCGTGAGTCTGGGAGTGCCGTTCCAGATTGCGGCGATCCTCATCTTCGTGGTGAACATCGTGATGGCTCTGCGCCGTGGCCAGCCCGCCGGGGACGATCCGTGGGACGCCTGGACGCTCGAGTGGGCCACGGCCTCGCCGCCGCCGCCCTACAACTTCGAGGTTGTTCCCGTGGTCTCGAGCCGACGGCCCCTGTGGGATCTGAAGCATCCCGACGACCCGGACGGACCCCACGAATGAGAACACGCCCATGACCTCCATGGCCCTGCGGGAGGCGGCCGCCGTGAGCCCCGAGTGGCGCGGGCGCGGGGGAATCATCGGCCTCCTCGTTGCCGAGACCTCCCTCTTCGCGGTGTTCGTGGTCGCCTATCTCTTCTACATCGGCAAGAGCCTGACCGGACCGTATCCGAAGGACGTGCTGGCGCTGCCCATCTTCACCACCGTCTGCCTGCTCTCGAGTAGCGTCACGGTCGCTCTCGCCGTCCAGGCGCTTCGAAACGGAGCGTGGCGTCGGAGCGGGGCGTGGCTCCTCGTCACGATCGTGCTCGGCGCGATCTTCCTGGCGGGCACGGCGAGGGAGTGGTTCGGACTGATTTTCGGGCACGGCCTCACGATCGGGACCAATCTCTTCGGCAGCACGTTCTATTCGCTGGTCGGACTGCACGCCAGTCACGTGACGATCGGGCTCGTCATGCTGACGCTGCTCTGCGTCTTCGCGTTCACCGGTGCGTTGCGGCGGGAACACATCGGCCGCGCCGAGCTCGTCTCCTGGTACTGGCACTTCGTCGACGCGGTGTGGGTCGTGGTGTTCACGGTCGTCTATGTGATTGGCCGATGAGCCCACCCGACCATCGACCCGACGGCATCGTGCTCCCCGCACCCACGGTCTGGCCGATGGTGTTGGCCCTGGGAGTCACGCTGCTCTTCGCGGGCCTGGTGACGAACGCGACCGTGTCGGCGGTGGGGCTGGTCCTGGCGCTCGTCGCCGGCGTGGGCTGGTGGCGACAGGTCCTGCCCGAACCGCAGCTCGAGCATGTGCCGTTGCGACCGGTTGCGGCCCAGGCCAGGCCGGTGGTGCCGTCCCGAGCGGCGGTCGAGGGACTCGAGTTGGGCAAGGCCGGCCACCGCGTGCGAATCCCCATGGAGGTGCCGCCGCTCTCGGCCGGTGTCAAGGGCGGGATCGTCGGCGGAGTTGTGATGGCCGTCGTCGCCCTGGCCTACGGGGTCATCGTCCAGGGAAGCCCGTGGTATCCCATCAACCTCCTCGCCGCCGTCGCCATGCCAATGATGGAGCGAGCCGGTGTCGCCAAGCTTCGGGCTTTCGACATGACAGCTCTCTTCCTCGGGGTCATCGCGCATGGCTTGATCTCCGTGCTGGCCGGGCTCCTCTATGCCGCGATCCTGCCGATGCTGCCCCGCCGCCACATGCTCTGGGGCGGCTTCGTGGCACCACTCTTGTGGACAGGCGGCCTCTGGGCCGTTCTAGGTGTCATCAACCCGGCCCTGAACGCCCGCGTCGACTGGACCTGGTTCGTCGTCTCCCAGATCGCATTCGGGCTCGCGACCGGTTACGTGGTGTCGCGGGCAGCGCCCGTCGCCACGATGCAGACCTGGCCGCTGGCCGCGCGCGCTGGCGTGAGGGCCAAGGGCGTGGACGTGCCTCGGGAGCGTGCCGGGTGAACCGGCGTCTCGGACACGCGGGAGCCGTTGCGGCGACCATCGTCTGTCTCGGTTTCTCTGGTTGTGACTCCTTGCCGGGGCGACCGAACGCGGCCCATCGCGAGGTGGTGTCCTCGCAGATCATGGCGTTCGACGTGCTCTACAACCGGAACTGCGCCGGTTGTCATGGCGTCGACGGGCGCCTCGGCGCCGCCCGGACACTGAACGACCCGATCTACCTCGCGCTGGTGTCCGCCGATCGGCTTCGCAGGGTCATCGGCGAGGGCGTGCGTGGCACCGCAATGCCGGCTTACGGGTTGAGCGCAGGCGGAGATCTGACGGACGCGCAGATCGACGCGTTGGTCGAGGCGATGCTCGCCCGCTGGGGCCGGCCGGATGCCGTGAAGGGTCTGACGCTGCCACCCTACGAGGCTCCGGTCATGCGCACGGGCCCGGCGGAGCGGGAACGGGGTGCGGCTGTCTATGCCCGCGCCTGTGCGAGTTGCCATGGACGCGACGGCAGGGGCGGGCCGAAGGGCGGCTCGATTGTGGACCCGTCATATCTCTCGCTGGTGAGCGACCAGTCCCTTCGAACCACGGTGATCGCCGGGCGACCGGACCTGGGCAAACCCGACTGGCGGGAGGATGTGCCAGGCCACCCGTTGACGCCTCAGGAGATTTCCGACGTCGTGGCGTGGCTCGCCGGGCACCGTCAGGCCGTCCGGGGGCGGCCAGCCAGAGAGGGCTGAGTTCATGTGCGCAGAGCATGATTCGTTGCCGACGCCGTCATCCTCACGCCGCAGCTTCCTGTTCAAGCTCGGCCTCGGGCTGAACGTGGTGGCCGCCACCCTGGTGGGCATTCCCGTGATCGGCTACATCCTTGGCCCTCTCCGCCGGCGAACCGCGCAGGCCTGGATCAAGCTCGGTCCTCTTCAGAGCTTTCCCGAGGGTCAAACGCGGCTGGCCACCTACGAGAACCCGTTTCGTGTGGCCTGGGACGGGGCCACCGCAGACATCCCCTGCTGGGTTCGTCGAATCGAGGGCGAGCGGTTTCAGGTCTTTGCGATCAACTGCGCCCATCTGGGCTGTCCCGTTCGGTGGTTCGCCCAGTCGCGGCTCTTCATGTGTCCTTGCCACGGCGGCGTGTACTACGAGGATGGCTCGCGCGCGTCGGGCCCACCGCCCCGAGCGCTGTTCGAGTACGAGTACCAGGTCCGGGACGGACATCTCTGGGTGCGCGGGGGACAGATCCCGACGCTGTCGGAGCCGGCCTGATGCAGGCGGCTGAAATGGGCCCATCGGCGGAACCTGTCGGAGCAGCCTGACGATGATGCGAATGCTCCGATCGATTGGCGACTGGTTCGAGCGGCGTACCGGGCTCGCCGCCGCACTCGCCGTGCCCATGGGTCATCGCGTGCCGCGGAGTACTGCGAGCTGGGCTTACGTGTTCGGCAGCGCAACGTTGATCCTCTTCGTCATGCAGATCGTCACTGGGCTTTGCCTGGCTCTCGTCTACGTCCCGGCGGCGGACCAGGCCTACGAGAGCCTGGAGTACCTCAACTACCAGGCCGTCCTCGGGTGGTATCTGCGGGCCGTCCATTTTTGGGGCTCCAACACCATGGTCCTCGTGATGACGCTCCACATGATCCAGGTCTTTCTCTGGGGCGCTCACAAGTACCCGCGAGAGCTCACGTGGATCGCCGGAGTTCTCCTCTTCCTCTGCACGCTGGGGATGGCGTTCACCGGCCAGATTCTGCGGTGGGACCAAGACGCCTACTGGGGGCTCGGCATCGGGACCTCAATCATCGCCCGCGTGCCGTACGCAGGTTCGGCGCTGGTCCACGCGCTGCTCGGTGGACCGATCATCGCCGGCCGGACACTCTCCCGTTTCTTCACCCTCCATGTGTTCGTGATACCGGGGCTTCTGATCGGGCTCGTGGGTCTCCACTTGTGGCTGGTGCTCCGGCTCGGCATCAACGAGTGGCCGATGCCCGGCCGGCTCGTCGACCGTGAGACATACCGGAAAAGCTACGAGGAAGAGGTCGCGAAGAGCGGTGTCCCCTTCTTCCCCGTGGCCGCGCGCAAAGACATGGTCGGCATGGGCGTGGTCGTTCTCGCCGTGCTCGTCTGCGCCGCGATCTTCGGCCCCTATGGTCCCAACGGGGTGCCGAACCCGACGATCATCGATACGGTGCCGAAGCCGGACTTCTATTTCCTGGCGCTCTATTCTCTCTTCGCTCTGCTGCCGCCGTGGACGGAGACGGCGGTCCTGCTGATCGGCCTTCCGCTCGCCATCGTCTTCCTGCTGGTGGTGCCGTTCCTCGCCGGGACGGGTGAGAAGAGCTGGCGGCGCCGGCCAGTCGCGGTGCTCGGGGTGCTCCTGATCCTTCTGACCGTCGTGACGCTGGCCTTGCTGGGCTTGACCGTCCCGTGGTCACCGATCATGGACGCCTGGAGTGGCGCGTCTACGCCGGCGGCCTACGTCAAGGGACGCACGCCGCTCGAGCTCCAGGGAGCCTTGACGCTCCAAAACAAGCAATGCCGTAACTGCCACAGCCTCGGCGGCGAAGGGGGCCGACGTGGTCCCGCCCTCGACGACGTCGCCACGCGTCTGACGCGAGACCAGCTTGTCCGTCAAGTGCTCCAGGGAGGCGGGAACATGCCGGCCTATGGGAAAAACCTGACGCCGGCCGAGGTAACCGCGCTGGTGGCGTTCATGCAAACTCTTCGCCCCGCGAACCAGCAACCGGCGCGCACGGCCACCGTGCCGGCCACGTCGGCGCGTTGAGAGCGTCGTCGCGATCCAGTGATGCCGACCTGGCTTCGGGATTGGCCGCTCGATCCGTGGATCCTGTTCCCGCTTCTGATTGCGATGGGACTCTACCTGCGGGGCTGGACGTTGCTGCGGCGCGCGCGGCACCGGCGCATCACCGTATGGACGGCGCTGGCATTCCTCGCCGGGTTCGCCGCGATTTTCGTGGCGCTCTCATCGCCGATCGACGAACTCGCCGGCCTTCTGCTGCAAGTCCACATGACACAGCATCTTCTCCTCACGATGGTGGCGCCGCCCCTGATCTGGCTCGGCGCGCCTCTGGCTCCCACTCTGCGTGGACTACCGCAGCCGATCGCTGTCGTCGCGGCCCGCCTCCTGTCGTTGCGCCTCGTCAGGCGGCTCAAGATCGTCGGCCACCCGCTCGCAACCTGGAGCGTGTTCGTGGCCTGCCTCCTGGTGTGGCACACGCCCGCGGCCTACGAGCTTGCGCTCGGGTCGCACGCCTGGCATCACCTCGAGCACGCGTGCTTCTTCGCCGCCGGGCTTCTCTTCTGGTGGCCGGTGATCCAACCGTGGCCAAGCAGTCCGGCGTGGCCGCGATGGACGATGATCCCGTACCTGGTACTCGCCGACCTTCAGAACACCGCCCTGGCGTCGGTCCTCACCTTTGCGGACCGCGTCATCTATCCCACATACAGCTCGGTGCCGCGTCTCTGGGCGATCTCGGCCCTCGAGGATCAAGCCACGGCCGGCGTGATCATGTGGGTCCCGGGCTCGATCGCATTCCTCTGCGCACTCGCCTGGGTAATCGGCCAGCAGCTTGCCCCGCCCGTCGCTCCTGATCGCTATCGTGATCTGCGTGATCACGTGCGAGACGTGAAGGGAGAATCGTCATGGCCGCTACATACGACGTGATCATCATCGGCAGCGGGGCGGGCGGCGGGACACTGACCCGCCACCTGGCACCATCGGGCAAACGCATCTTGCTGCTCGAGCGGGGCGACTGGCTATCGCGCGAGCAGGAGAACTGGAACGCGGAGGAGGTGTTCGTGCAGAACCGCTACGTCTCCCGGGAGACGTGGTACGACAAAGACGGCCAGGCGTTTCAGCCCGGGGTCCACTACTTCGTCGGCGGTGCGACCAAGATGTACGGCGCCGCGCTCTACCGCCTTCGCAGGGAGGACTTCGGCGAGATCAGACACTACGACGGCATCTCGCCAGGCTGGCCCATCAGCTATGACGAGATGGAGCCGTACTACACGAAGGCCGAGCAGATGTACCAGGTCCACGGGGCGCGCGGTGAGGACCCAACCGAACCGCCGGCCAGCGGACCATATTTTTACCCGCCGGTGACGCACGAGCCGCGCATCCAGCGGCTTCACGACGACTTGGCGCGGGCGGGCTATCACCCATTTCACGCTCCGTGCGGCGTCATGCTCGACGAGCAGCGAATGCCGTTCAGCGCGTGCATTCGCTGCAAAGACTGCGACGGCTTCCCTTGTCTCGTTCATGCGAAATCGGACGCCGAGGTTCTGGGCGTGCGCCCAGCCATCAAGTATCCGACCGTGACCCTGATGACCAATGCCCTCGTCCGCACGCTCAAGACCGACGCGGCAGGCTCCGCGGTCACCGAAGTGATCGTCGAGCACGACGGCAAGCTCGAGAGCTATCGGGGCGACATCGTCGTCGTGTCGTGCGGAGCGGCGAACTCCGCCAAGCTTCTGCTGCAATCGGCCAACGACCGCCACCCCAAGGGACTCGCCAACGAGGCGGATCAGGTCGGGCGCCACTACATGTTCCACAACTGCATGGCGGTACTGGCCATCTCGGCAGAGCCGAATCCGACCAGGTTCCAGAAGACGCTCGGGTTGAACGATTTCTACTTCGGCATGAAGGGCTTCGAGCATCCCATGGGCAGCATTCAGATGGTCGGGAAGTCCCAAGCGCCGATGTACCGGGGGGAGAAGCCGATCGAGGCCGGGCTGGCTCCCCTATGGGCACTGGACAAGGTGGCGGAGCACGCCGTGGACTTCTGGCTGTCGACCGAAGATCTGCCGATGCCGGACAACCGCGTCACGCTCGCCAAGGATGGCCGCATCCAGCTCAGCTATACACCGACCAACGAAGTGCCCAAGCAACGGCTCTACGACAAGCTGAAGTCGATGCTGAAACACCTCGACCTCCACGAGCACCACCTGATCCCGCGCAGCCTGTATATGAAGAACGACATCGGTCTCGCCGGCGTCGCGCACCAGGCGGGCACGTGTCGCTTCGGGACCGATCCGCGGAGCTCGGTGCTGGACACGAACTGCAAGGCACACGGCGTGGATAACCTTTATGTGGTTGACACCAGCTTCTTTCCCAGCATCGGCGCGGTGAACCCGGCCCTGACGGCGATGGCCAACGCGCTACGGGTCGGTGACCACTTGCTCAAGCGCCTGGGCTAGCTCGCGGAAGGATCGAGACGCTGCTTGGCTCAACGTCGCGAGATCGGCTCTGTTTACGCCGCCGCCGTCGCCCAGGGGGTGGCGCTGGTCACGTTCCCGGCCGCCAGTGCCATCTTCACGAGCCCGAGATACTTCGGTCTGTCGAGCACCGCCTACGGTGCAATGTTCCTGCCCCAGGCGGTCATGGCGGTCGCGGCCCCGTTGACGGGGGCCTGGCTCGGCCGCCGTCTCGGCATCAAGCGCCTCTATCTGCTGGGTCTCGTGGCCGACCTGACTGCGATGGGTCTGCTCGTCGCAAGTCAGTTCATGAGAGGCACGGAGCTCGTTTACGGGCTGCTGTTGTTGGCCACGGGCAGCCTGGGCATTGGCTTCGGGCTGACCGTGCCCGCGTTGAACACGTATGCGAATGCCTTCTTCCCCAACCGGGCTGACTCCGCCGTGCTGATCCTGAACGCCTTGCTGGGAGCGGGCACGGCGCTGGCGCCGGTCTTCGTGACTCTCTTCGTGAAGCTCGGCATCTGGTGGGGATTGCCGTTATTGGTGGCCGCTCTGCTTCTCGGGCTCCTGGCTTTCAGCCTGAGCCTGCCACTCCAAGTCGTGACCGACCGTGAACGGCAGGGGCAGGCGCACGGAGCCGTGCGACCGCCGCGCTTCTGGATCTACGGCGGCTTCGTGTTTCTCTACGGCATCGTCGAGACGATGAACGGCAATTGGATCACGCTCTACATGCGCGAGAGTCTGCGCGCCACCATCGCACTGGCCTCCCTGGCGCTCACGGTCTTCTGGGCCACTGTGACCGGCGGCCGGCTGCTGTTCGCGGCGGTGGAGCGGTGGGTGCCGGAGACGAGGATTTACCAGATCCTGCCGTTCGTCGCCGCCGCCGCGCTCGTCATCCTCGCGTCGCCGGCTGGCCCCCCCTGGCTCGGGGTGCTGGCCGTCGGCATGGCCGGACTGGGCTGCTCGGCACTCCTGCCTCTGACCATCAGCTTCGGACAGAAGGAGCTGACGACCATGGCGATGTCGGTGACAGGCGGTCTGATCGCGTTCTATCAGCTGGGCTATGGTGTCGCTGCCTTCGGGGTAGGGCCATTGCACGACGCCGGGCTGAGGCTGCGCGTCATCTTCGGCGCCACCACGGTGGTGGCGCTGGCCATGGCGGCGCTCGCCCCCCTGGTGGTGCGTCGCGCCACCCGAACTAGACGGAGTCAACTCTCACTCGACCAACGCTGAAGGAGAATCCATCATGGCGCTGAAGGGAAAAGTGGCCATCGTCACCGGTGGCAACAGCGGCATCGGCAAGGCCATCGCATTGGCGCTCGCCACGCAGCGCGCCAACATCGTCATCGACTACATCGCCCATCCGGATGCCACCGAGGAGCTGGAAAAACGCCTCGCGGCGCTGGGCAGCCAGTCCATCGGTGTCGACGCTGACGTGAGCCAGGTGGCCGACCTGCAGAAGCTGGTCAACGCCGCGGTCAAGGCATTCGGCCGTCTCGACATCATGGTCAACAACGCGGGCATCGAGACGCGCACCTCGGTGCTCGACACCTCAGAAGATCAGTACGAAAAGGTGATGCAGGTCAATCTAAAAAGTGCGTTCTTCGGTACTCAGATCGCGGCGCGGCAGATGATCCAGCAGGGCGGGGGCGGGCGCATCATCAACATCACGTCGGTCCACGAGGATTGGCCCATGCCCGGCAACGCCGCCTATTGCCTGTCGAAAGGCGGGATGCGCATGCTCACGCGCACGGCAGGCGTCGAGCTCGCCCCGCACAACATCCTCGTCGTGGGTGTCGGCCCGGGCGCGGTGGAGACGCCCATCAACCTTGTCACCATGAAGAACCCAGCCCTGATGCAGAAGCTCGACGCGGCCATCCCTATTCGGCGCATGGCCAGACCGGATGAGATCGGCAGCGTCGTCGCGTTCCTCGCCGGGGCCGGCGCGAGTTACGTCACCGCAACCACTGTTTTCGCCGACGGCGGCTTGATGCACGCAAGCCCAGGGCTGTGAACGCGGCCCGACGGCGGGGTTGACCGGTGGCCCTGGAGGCTCATCTGCAAGTTGCGTTGCCGTCTATGGGTGGCGCTCGGAGGATGCTCGAGCGACTATTGGGAGATTTCCGGGATGAGTTTTGCGCCTTTGGTATTGAGTTTGATGGCCCAGATCGAGTCTGAAGAGCAGATGAACAGAATGTTATTGTCTTTGCCCCCAAAGGTTAGGTTCGCCGTTTGTTTTGGCATGCGAATCTTTCCGATCAATCGCCCAGCTGGATTGATGACATGAACGTCATCCAGGGCTCCGACGTAGATATTGCCCGCGCTATCGAGACGCATCCCATCGGGAAATCCGGGAGACACCGTCGCAAAAGCCGCTGCTTGGCGATCCTCGTCCCTTCTTCGACCACGTCAAAGGCATAGATAGCACGCCGGCCTCTGGCGGGCCGGGAAGGTCCGGATGGGGCGGAGCGGGTGTCGTTCGGCCTAACAGTCAAACATCAGGAGCGTTGCGGAGAGGAGAGTTGCGGCGCTCGCCGAGAGCACATACGTCACCGCAACCACCATTTTCGCCGACGGCACGACAGATCGTAGGGGCTTAAGACAGGCCCGTTCGGCACTGCCTGTCATCGCCCCACGCGTGCGATCGTCAGCCGCCTGGGAGGGCCGTATGTCACCCATCGACTTCTTCAAAGTCCTCGGCGAGCGAATCAACCAGGGGCCGGCTCTCGCCTTTCTGATCCTCACGCTGGCTCTCATCCTGGGACCAAAGCTGGCTGAGATCGTGCGGCTTCCTGCGATGGTTGGGCTCGTCCTCGCCGGCATGGCAGTTGGACCACACGCCGAGCGGTTGCTGAACACCCACCAGATCGCGCTCTCGGCTCTGGGAGAGCTTGGCCTGCTCTATTTGATGTTCGCCGCTGGGCTCGAGCTCGACATCAAGCTTTTTTCGCGGATGAAAAAAGCGGCGATCACGTTCGCACTGCTGTCCTTCGTCATCCCGTTCTCACTCGGCATCGTGAGCGCGAAGTTCCTTGGCTACGCATGGGCGGCGGCGGTGCTGATGGGTTCCAACTGGGGTTCGCACACGCTCGTCACCTATCCGATTCTGCGTCAGATGGGACTCGCCCGGAACTCCGCGGTGGCGACGGTGGTCGGCGCCACGGCGGTGACCGATACATCGGCGCTGCTCGTGCTCACCGGGGTCTCGGCGAGCGTGAAGAAAACCGGAAGCCTGGATGCCCAGGGTGTGGAGATCGTCGTGGGGCTCGCCGTGCTCGCCGTGTGGACGCTCGTCGTGCTGCCCAGGCTCGCCCGCTGGTTCTTTGCGCGGGTCGGCGGCGAGCGCGCGTATCGCTTCGTCTTCGGGATGGCGGCCCTTCTCTCCGGCGCGGTGCTCGCCGAGGCGGCCACGATCGACGGCATCGTCGGTGCTTTCTTCGCCGGTCTGGGATTGAATCGCGCCATTCCCGAGCGGAGCTCGTTGATGGACCGGATCCAGTTCTTCGGCTCGGCATGGTTCATTCCGATCTTCCTCGTCTCCGTCGGCGTTCTCCTGGACCCAAAGGTTTTGATCGACCCACGGACGCTTCTAGTCGCCCTCGTTTTCAGCATCGCGGTGCTGGGCGGAAAGGCGCTCGCCGCGGTCATCGCCGGACGCACTTTTGGGTTTAGTTGGCCCGAGGTGGGAGTGATGTCCGGTCTTTCCGGCTCGCAGGCGGCGGCGACGCTCGCCACCACGCTCGTCGGCGCGCGCCTGGGCCTCTTCGACACGCGCACCATCAACGCCGTGCTGGTCGTCATTCTCGTCTCTCTCGTCGTGACGCCGGCGATGGTCACGTTCTTCGGCAAGAAGGTGCCCCGTGAGGGAGCGGCCGCCGAGGCGCTAGGGAGCGCGGTCCTCGTCCCGGTCTGGGGTGAATCGACCCGTCCGTTGTTGGGCGTCGCCGGGCGGCTCGCGGCGCCCGACGGCGGCATTGTGTTAGCGGCAAGCTTCGCCGCCGAAGAGGCCTCCGAGGCGCAGCTGGCCATGCAGCGTCGTCTGACGAAGAACGCGGACAAGTGGCTTGCCGAGGAGGGACTCGAGTCCCAGGCCATCTTCCGAGTCTCGAGGTCGGTACGCGAGGGGCTGCTGCGGACCACGCGTGAGGAGAACGCGACGCTGCTCCTCGCCGAGTGGCGCTTCGAGGGAGGCGACCCGCTCGATCCGAACAGCGAAGTGTCTCAGATGATCGCCCGCACACCGGTGCCAATTCTTCTCGCGCACGGCGCGGTGGAGCCGTTCGAGCGGCTGCTGGTCGTGGCACGTCGTGACGATCTCTTCCGGCCCCGGAGTCTAGACCTCGAGCTTGCGGCCGAGCTGACGAGGCGGCTCGCGCGCGGGCGTCATGTCGTCTTCGTCGGGACCTCGACCGACCGTTTCACCTCGCTGTTCTTGGCGAAGTTCCAGTTCGATCACGTCGAGCACGCGGATCCGCTCGCGTGGGCCAAAGAGAACGCGAAGGGGACCGATCTTCTCGTGTTCCCGGGACTCGACGCTGCGCGCGAGGCGCTGGAGCGCTTTCCGGCGTTCGCCAAGTCGAGGTTCCTCGTCGCAATTGCGGCGTATAGCGGCACCCTCGCTCACGAGGAACGTGTGGGCGGACTGGTGGTGGGCCGGAGCATGACGGAGCATCCGGCTGCGTAAGGCGGCGCGTCGCCGCGCCGGCCACCCGAACGACCACTTCTATGGCATCGCCTTCTCCACGAGCGGCTTCCCGAGGTCGATCCGGCCGCGCCCCATGGCGTCGGTACGCCCCCAGCGGCCCGGAATGTCGAGCAGCTCGAGCTGTTCGAGCGCCGTCGGCAGCGCCGGGTCGACGAGGAGGCGGTTGTCGATCGGCTCCAATCCCAGGAGAGTCCGCAAGAGCAGCAGCGGGGCGCCGGTCGACCACGCCTGGGGACTGCATGCCGTCGGGTACTCGACCGGGAACTCCGTCTTCGACCGCGGATATCCTGCGAACGCCTCGGGAAGGCGCCCATCGAAGTACTTCGCCGCTTCCAGAATTCCCATCGCAACCCGCGCGGCTTCGCTGCGATATCCGTAACGTCGAAGACCCCAGGCGATGAAGGAGTTGTCGAACGGCCACACGGTGCCGACGTGATAGCCGATGGGGTTGTAGCGGCCCTCGCCCTCGGCCATGGTGCGGATGCCCCATCCCGAGAAGAGCTGGTCGCCGAGCAGGTGATCGACACAGGCGCGAGCTTTGTCCTCGTCGACGATCCCGCTCCAGAGCAAGTGCCCGATGTTCGAAGTGAGCGAATCGACCTTGCGCTTCTTGCCGTCGAGGGCCAGGGCAAAGAAGCGGCGCTCGGGAATCCAGTAGTCCGCGTTGAAGCGCCGCTTGAGATCGGCGGCCTCAGTGGTGAGCCGCTCAGCCGCCCGTTGATCGCCCCAGATCTCGCGCGCCAGCCGGGCGCAGCGGCGTTTGGCATCGTAGGCGTAACCCTGGAGCTCGCAGGTGGCGCGCGGCAGCGGCGCCAGCGTACCGTCCGCGAACGCGATCGAATCCCATGAATCTTTCCAGCACTGGTTCTCCAGGCCAGTCTTCGTGTTTCGACGCTCGTACTCGATATAGCCGTCGTGATCGCGATCGCCCCACTCGTCGATCCAGCGCAGCGCAGCCCTCGCCTGGGGCTCGAGCTTGCGCACTAGGTCCTCGTCTCCCGTCCACCGCTCGTACTCGTCGAGCAGGATCAGAAACAGCGGCGTGGCGTCGGCGGAGCCGAAGTAGGGGGAGTGTGGTCGCTCCTCGAACGCGGTGAGCTCACCAAGGCGAGACTCGTGCAGGATGCGGCCTGGCTCTTCGTCACGGAAGTCGTCTCGGACCGTCCCCTGCCTCAACCCGAGCACCATCAGCGTCGTCCGCGCCAGCTCGTGACTGAACGGCAGGGCTTGCAGGCTCGTGAGGAGACTGTCACGCCCGAACACCGCCATGAACCACGGCAGGCCGGCGGCGGGCAGCGCCTGGCCCGGCGCCAGGAGCGGAGAGAAGCGGAGCGCGGCCAGATCGACGAGGCTCCGGTGATAGGTTTGCGCGAGGGACGGCCACGACGTGACGAGCTTCGGCGCCTGGGCGAGCCACGCATCGAGGCTCGCTCCCATGTTCGGCCGTGGCGCCTCGTGAGCATGGGCATACTTCGGCCGCTTGGACGCGTCCCTGAAACCGGTGCGCGCCGTCACGACGTCCACCGCAGCTTTCCAGGTACCGTGCGGTTCCAGGTGCACACGAAAGCCGAGGCCGTGGTCGTCGAGGGTGGCGTCGGCATCGGTCGAGATCCACGTCTCGCGCACGAATTGCTCGCGACGGTAGCCGAGGACGAGCCGGTGATCCTCGACGCGCCGGTACCGCTCGCCCTTCTTGGAGAGGGCGTCCTTCACCTCGAAGAGATCCGCGAAGTCGCAATCGGCCTCCAGGCGCACGTCGACGTCCTTGGCCTCGGCCGCGTGATTCAGGATCGTGAGGTCCTCGTGAAAGCCTTGCCCCACCGCGCGCTGCCGCACGATCGACAGCGGCGAGTCGACATAGACGGTGCCGGTGCCGGGCACCAGAAAGAACTGAGTCGCGAAGTAATCCAAGCTGTCGACCGAAAGCACGTTGGGCCGCTGGCCATCGACGGTGAGAATCCACCGCGAGAGAAAGCGCGTGTCGTTGTGAAAGAGGCCCTGGGTGTCGGTGGGGGTTGCGTCCACATCCCCCCTTCGGTCGCTGACGACGAACGTGTTGCCGTCGAGGATGCTGATATTGGAGTCTGCCATCGACTTCTCCTCAGGCTGCTCGGTCGAGCACCGTGCGAATCAAGCTGTGCCACCGCTGAGCCAGCGCGTAGTCGCCCTCGGCCTGAACGCGACCTTGTAAGACGGCGGTGACGAGGTTCTGCTCCCTCGCGCGATGCGTACGAAATCCGCCTCGTTGCAGCGAAACACGCAGTCGGCCGCCGCCGTGCTCTCGGTCATTGTGGCGATCTCGTCATGGACCTCGACTCGCCAGCTCCCCACCCCCTCGACGTCGAAACGGTAGCTGCCGGAGAAGCCCTGCACACGCGGATCCGGGCGGCGATCCTCGCGGCGACGCTGAGCTTCCTTCATGATCGAGCGGGCGGTCTCGGTCGGCATAACAACCTCCTTCAAATCGATCGATTGTTAGTCGACGCGTGGGCGATCGCGCTAGAGCCGTCTGGTCCCGAGAGCCCTGGCAGGAGTCACTAGCGCAAACCGGCGAGCATCAGTAGCCACAGTGACGGGCTAATGAGGCGTAGTCGGACTCTGCGCGAGTCTCTCCACCTTTCCGGACAGATCCTGATTCACGACACCTTGTATGGCCGTCTCTCGTTTCTGGAAGCGACGACAGCGGGTGCGGCGGTGCGCGAGCGGATTACTGGGCAGCATCTCCAGGACTTGATCCGCCGGGCGGCAGGAAACACGGACTCCTAACTCCTCTTAATGTTCTGCACTTCGCGCGATGATAGGCTCGCCGAGTGCCAATCGTGATCCCTGCGGTCGCGTTCACGCTCGGCAAAGCGTTGCAGTTGTGATTGCTCCTCGACCAGGTCCGGCTGTGCCGACGGCTTGCCCGCTCCCCGTTCGCCAACCCGCAGCAGGGTGCAGCCAGCCGTCAACCCGAAGATAGCGAGGAGGAGTAACAGGAGGGCTCTGGTGACCAGCTTATCCCGGAGAATGCAGCCCCGAAGCGGGGAGCACTTTGCCACCTTCATGGCTGACAGCCCATAGAGCGCTTGTGCAGTTTTCATTGGTGCGCCTCCCGTTCTCGATCGTCGAGCGTTCTCGAAAGGGGTTAGGGCTTCGCCTTCGGCGGCCGCGCGAGACGCTCAAGGA
>Ga0209382_10002249_pt1 | contig 28494 bp, 33 predicted proteins | sample SoiMetdeltSBSDD5_FD_187599 | JGI IMG/M metagenome (GOLD analysis project Ga0209382, IMG submission 187599) | Bulk soil microbial communities from a Populus tree surrounding site in Tennessee, USA - Soil MetaG P. deltoides SBSDD5 (SPAdes) (version 2) | ecosystem: Environmental > Terrestrial >...
CAGCACATCGAGGATTGCGCGGCGGTGGACGTCGCCGACGGCGTTGAAGACATCCGACGTTGTCGAGGCTCGAGCCACCACTCGAACATATCTCCATATGGATATGTGTCAAGAGTGCCGACGCCGAAACGCCACCCGGTGAACGACCGCTCAGCTAGCCCAACTGCTGGCCCCATGAGGGCGCAAGAGCGCACGAGGACGCATGCCAAGCCCCTCCGCGAGACGGGGCCGGACCCGATCTACCCGGCCTCCGACGCCCGAGGACACGGAGCCCGCGGGCGGGATAGCTGATAACCGACCGCCACACGCCAGCCACGCCACGTGTCGGCAAACGAGCCTGTTAGCGAGCCACCAGGCTGGGCGACGAGGTGGTCTGCATGGACCGATTCGGGAGGGGTACTACGACCGGTCTATGGATCTCGGGCCGTCGTCACAAGCGGCCCCTAGAACAAGGGAGGGACTCCATGGAGCAACTGTCAAAGCCCATCCGGGTCGTGGCGGTGCTGGTCGCAGCCGTGATGATGGCTGGCCTGACCGGGGCCGCAGCATCATCGGCGACGGCGGCGACCTCAACGTCATCGTCGAGCGCCGTCCAGGGCGCGACCCAGGCCGAACAGGTCAGGGCCGGAACCATCACGTCGCGGGTACGAGGCGAGTTCGGGAGGAACGGCACCGTACACGGAACCTTCAAGCCCGATCGGTGGCTTCACCGGGGCGGAAAGGTCCTCGCCGTCGGACATCTGCATGCAGTCTTGCGGCGTGGCAACGGGACACTCGTCGGGACCGCCGACCGCCAGGTCACACTGCCGCTCCGTAACGGATCGGTGCCCGGCGCGCGGCTCGCACCCTGCGACATCCTGAATCTCGTCCTCGGACCGCTGGACCTGAACCTCCTCGGTCTTCACGTCACCCTGAACCGGGTACACCTCCACATCGAGGCGATCCCCGGCGCCGGAAACCTACTCGGCAACCTGCTGTGCGCAGTGGCCGGGCTCCTGGATGGGAACTCACCCCTCCGCCTGACCAACATCCTCAACCGCATCCTGGGCCTGTTGCGCTAGGCGACGACCCCGGTGGGGGTCCGCGAGCGCCAGCGGACCTCCACACCCCTTCTGTGCATCGATGGCACGACGAGCTGCGCAACACGGCGTACGCCGAGAGCCGCAGCGCTCGGCCCGAGCGGTGCCCCTCACGCGAACATCTGGCCGCGACGAGGGACCAGTCGGAAGTCACGGTCCCCGCCAGGCCGATGACGCTAACTCGCCTTCGATGTAAGGGCAAACGGCGCTGAGTTGACACTTCCGAAGCTGACGATGCGGGCTCGATTCCCGTCACTCGCTACACCACACCGAAAGTCAGCGGAGCATCGCGGCTGACGGCGTCCAGGTGAGAGCCCTAGCCATGACACCGCGTGTGGCACCCATGCGGCCAGTTGCTGGGATCCGGGTCGGAGGGACCTCGGGGTTAGCACGGATACAACCTTCGGTGGCTGCACGGTCGTCAACGATCCCGGCCAAGACGAACCTGAATGAGTCATCACTTTGCTCAGCAAGACGAGCCACCCTCAGATCCACCAACACCAAGGAGAACACGATGAGGAACCCCTACATGGCGGACTGCGAGGTGTCTCCATCATGAGACGTCACCGCAACCTCGTCCTCCGATCCGCCCCCCAGTTGTCATCCCCGAAGAGGCCAAACATGTCTACGAAGAGAACCGCCGCGATCGGTGGCGCCACTGTTGCCGCGCTGACACTCGCCGGAGGGCTGCTCGCCGCGGCACCGGCGGCCGGCAGTGCCACGATCATCCGGGAGTCACAGACCGTGCCGGTCTCCGAGAGCGGGATCGCCGACGACTGCCGGCCGGGTATCACCGGCGAGATCAACGGAATCGCGATTATCACGACGCAGAGCGTCGAGACGGACACCGGCTTCCACATCCACGGGAAGATCGACGGACCTGGGCGCATCGACTGGAGCGACGGCTCGTACACGTTGATCGAGTCGATCGACCGCTTCTCGTTCAACGCGGTCGGGACGGGCACGAACGTGTTCACCGAAACCCACGTGGACTCCGGGGACTTCTACTCCGCGGACGGCGTGTTCCTGTTCCGTGACACCTTCCACGAGGTCGAGCACTTCACCGAGACCAACGGCGTCGTCCGGGTCGACTTCGAAAAGGGCCACTTCCACTTCTTCGGCGACTGCACGTAGCGCGGCAAGGGGTTGCCCCACCCGGAGGCAGAAGCCGTCGCATCGAGGTGCACAGACCGCAGCGATCGCCCAGCCAGCTGTGTGAATCAGCGACTAATGCTGCGCGCACTCGTCGGCGCTGCTCCTGGCTCGGGCCGTACTTCCTATGCTGATACCCATGGCGTCCTGGCCGCCGCTCCTCCGCGCCGACACCTGCGCCGCGATGCTGAACTTCGAGATCGCTGACCACCCGGTCTACGACGGCCTCGAGCTGCAGTGGTTCGACGACGCCGCTCATGGGACGGGCATGCTCGCGTTCCTGGGCAACCGCCACAGCCACGTGTTCGACTACTACGCCCAGCGAGGCCTGCGACTCGACCCCGCCGACTACCAGATCGGAGCTGGCACCGGTGCGTGGGTCGAGACGGACTTCGCGGACGCCGGCCTCGAGATCTCTGACGACGGCATCCATGCTGCCGCCCTCTTCACTGACAGTGACGGCCGCCGGATCGAGGTCCGTATCGACGACCGAGACGGCCGTCGTCGTCGGCGCGGCGGACTGCTGGCACCGGTGAGTGCCGCGATCGAGAGCCCCAGTTCCCTGTTCCTCGTGTGGCTGCCCACGTTCGACCTGGTCCGCACGGGCGGGCTCCCACCGGTGCTGCGCGTCGGTGACACCGATCTGCGAGTGGGCAGGCTGCCTGGCGAAGCGCTGCATCGGCGACGCCTGATCAAGTACGCCGCGCCGGTCGTGTCGATTCAAGTACTGCCCGACCCGCGGTCAGACGGCCCGACGGACATCCAACCGCCAGACCCTGCTCCCGACGGTGTCGCCGAGGCCGCTGTGGACGGTGGCGCCGTCCGGCTGGCGTTTGACCCACCTCTGCCGGACCTGGCCGCGCTGCCGGACGGCGCACGCCGAGACGGCTCGTGGTCGGTGTCGGCCGATGGCGGGCGCCTGACCGGCGGGCAGTGGTTCGTCGAACGCGACGGTGACCAGGTGCAGGCCGGGCTCGACGTGACCGAACGCTGGCGGCCGCGGCATCTTCCGATTCTCATGCGGATGGTGACCACTGTCGCCCCGGTGTTTCGGCGGTGGCCGACGACGTACCGGTGGAGGGCTGTCCTCGGTCCCAGCGGCAAGAACACGGGTGGCTGGACGAGGGTCGGCTCCGCCGGTGGCGACGACTACCGTCGGGTCACCGGCAGCGCCTGACCAGAGCCACCCGCAGCCTCCTCGATCAGGCCGGGTTCTCCTATTCTCGTCCGAAGCAGGAACCGCTGTGTTGTGACCGGCACGGTCGCCCCGGCGGGACACTGAGAGGGACTCTGATGGATCGAGGCACAGTGACCGAGTTCCAGCAAGCAGACGGTGTCCAGGATTGGCGAGCCCTAGACGCCGGCGCGAGCGCCTGGTTCGACGCGCCGTCGATGACCGCGGGTGCGGCACTCGTACGCCGCATCGGCGAACTGACGGCCGCCACCGGCCTGCCGGATGTGGACCTGCGACCCGGTGGGGTGCGCGTACGGATCGGCGCAGCAGGTGATCTCACCCGGGCCGACGTGGAGCTTGCACGGTCGATCTCGGCGGCAGCCCAGGACCTGGGCCTGGCTGCTGACCCGGCCGCGCTCCAAACCGTGCGGCTCGTGATCGATACCGCAGACCGGCCGTCGCTCATGTCGTTCTGGCAGACCGTGCTCGCCTACGAGACCGTTGGTGCCGACGGGCTCGTGGATCCGTCGCGACGTGATCCAGCGCTGTCGTTTCACCGGAGCCAGCCCCGGCCGCTGCGCGATCGGATCCACGTCGATGTGGTTCGCGCGCCGGACGCGGTGGAGGCGGCCAGGGCCGCAATCGGACAGCAGCCGTTCGGCGCGTACGGGGTCGCACTCGCCGACGCCGAAGGAAACGAGGTCGACCTAGTCCCCGGTGACAGGCTCTCGGAGGGGCCGGAGACCGCCGACTGGCATGTGCTGTTCGGCGCAATGACGTTCTACCCCGTCGGCTCACCTGAGCGGGCGGGTGAGCTTGCGTCGGCTGTCGCCGGTCTGGCCGACGACGCGGGGCTGCCGTTGATGGTGGACCTGCGGCCCGATGGCGCCACGATCGACAGTGGGAAGGACCAGTGGGAGGACGGGGAGGGCTCCGCCACGAACCGGTTCCTGGACCTGGCTGGTGGGATCCAGACCGCAGCCCGCGACCTTGGGCTCGCTGCGGACCTGACGCGCCCGCGTTTCGTCCAGATGGGCATTGACGCGGTCGACGTTCCTGCGGTGCGAGCCTTCTGGGCGTCGGTACTCGGGTACCAGTACGACCCACGGACGTTCGTGACCGACGTCTACGATCCGCGTCGGCTCAATCCGGTTCTGTTCTTCCAGCAGATGGACGCATCGGACACGGACCGACGGCAGCATCGCAACCGCATCCGTATCGATCTCTTCGTCCCGTACGACCAGGCCCAAGCTCGTATCGACGCGGCTGTGGCCGCTGGAGGGCGGATCGTCACCGAGGACGCTTCGGATCGTCACACCCTCGTCGACCCGGAAGGCAACGAAGTGCACATCATCACATTCCACCGGGCGTAGACGGCTCGCCGACTTCGCTCAGAGCCATCACTCGAGGCGGACCCTGACGTCGGGCAACGTTTTCGCGGCTCCAACGCGTCTCGGTAGGGATGCCAAACGTGCGGCGCCCGTAGGGCCGAGGGTGGTGATCACGGTGGCGGACGAATCCGAGTTCGACGGTTTACGTCGTCGGGAGATGAGAAGAAGTCTCACGGCTCGCGTGGCGCGGGCCGCGACGGTGGGCACGGCGGGGCTGGCCCTGCTCGCCCTCGTCTCCGGCTGCTCAGAGCATCGGGCCACGGGCCAAGTGCCCCCTGCCCAGCAGTTGGCGAGCGAACCGGGCTCGGCCTCCCCTCGACCCCTCGTCGAGGGCTCCCCGACCCTGCTCGCGCCAGGGACCTATCAGTTGGCGTACCACCTGGCTGCTGACGAGGAGCTGCCGGATGCGTACGTAGATATCCCGAGCGGCTTCGACGAGGCGGCCACCTGGTACGTCGTGTCGCACGATCGCCAGGAGTTCCTCGGCCTGTGGACCGTCTCGGCGGCCGACCGTGACGCCTGCCGCAGAGGGGCACACGACGCCTACGACCCTGGACCGACTGTCGAAAACCTGGCCGACGCATTGGTCGCACAGAAATCCACCCGCGCCTCGACTCCCGAACCGGTGTCCCTCGCCGGCTACCACGGCCTGTACGTCGAGCTGGCAAGCCCTCAAGACCTGCGCACGTGCGGCCCTGAACCGGGTCTGTGGACCAGTGGACCAACTGGCGGACGCGGGATCTACGGCGACGGCCAGGTCGACCTCGTCTGGATCCTCGACATGGACGGGCAGCGGATCGTGGTCAATGCCTCGTACTCACCCAGGTCCACTGCCGCGGACATCTACAAGCTGAACTCGATGGTCGAGTCGCTCCAATTCGCGCCAGCAGCTCAGGAGTAACACCAACCTTCGGCCGCTGCCGCATGCAGCCAGGTCTGGGAAACTTCCGGCACCACAATGTAAACCAAACGCGGCTCGGATGGCCTCTAGTAGATGAGGTCTGTGGGAGGTCGATGTGGCGTCCGATGAGCAGTACATCGAATTCGTGCGAGCTCGGACGTCTGCTCTGCTGCGGACTGCGCGGCTGCTGACCGCGGGGGATGGCCCGGCTGCCGAAGATCTGGTGCAGACGGCGGTGACCCAGGGCTTCGTGAAACGCGGGCGGATCCGCGATGCGGCCGCGATCGAGGCCTACGTGCGAAAGATCCTGGTACACGCGGCAATCCGGCGTGGCCGAGAAGGCTGGCGACTTGTCGACTGATTGAGCCGGCTGACCAAGACAGCCGCTCCGATGGTGTCGGCGGCGTCGCTGACCGTCTGGTGGTGCTGGCGGCGCTTCGGATTCTCCCGCCACGGCAGCGCGCGGTTGTCGTACTTCGCTACTACGACGACCTTTTCGGGGGCCCAGATCGCCGCCGCACTCGGCTGTTCGCCGGGAGCCGTGAAAAGCCACAGCTCTCGCGCATTGAAAACGCTCCGTCGACTGCTCGGACCACACTTCACCCCCGCCCCTGAGTCGACCGGCCGAGGGAGTAGCCGCGATGCCTAGATCCCTGGAAGAGCTCCTGCGCTCCGGCATGGACGATGCAACGACATCGGTGCGGGCGGACGACGAGTTCGTGGCCGGCATGATCGAGCACGGCCGGACCGCTCGCAAGCATCGGCGTCAGGCGACCTGGATCGGCGTCGCAGTGGCCACCGTCGCCCTGGTCGCCGGAGCCAGTCTCGTCCCTCTCACACGGTCCGAGAACCACGGAGCCGACGCGCCGCGGCCTCACCCCACATCTAGCCAGTACCCGCTCGACTGGGCCAAGACCTTGCCCGCAGGTCCGCCAACCGACCTGAGCTACATCGCTCGCGGCGTACTGCACTCCGGCGACTTGGAGATACCGCTGCCACACTTCAAACCCGCCCCTGACTCGCTTCCCGGCTGGTGGTACGGCCTCTACGGCAAGACCCGCGACGGCTGGCTGATAAGCGTCACGCGCTACAACCGTCAGGGAATGCCCGGCGACAGGACCTACGGGGTCCTCACCGCCAGCGGATCATTCGAACGCCTTCCGTCCGTTCTCGCCAAAGGCGATGCTCAGGTCGAGGCCCTCTCCCCAGACGGCGGACTCTTCGCCGATGGTGGAGCCCTGATCGACGTCGACAGTCGCACGGTCGTCGGGCAACTGCCGAAGAACGCCGTCTACGCCTCTGAATGGACCGATGCCGGCCTCCTCTACAACGGGTGGCCGAACGCGATCAACCGGGTGACGAATCCGTCGTACTGGCTATGGAATCCGGGAAGCGCGCCGATCAGGCTGGACGCCGACCTCCGATGGGAGGTCACAACGTCAGCCCGAACGTGGCTGACCGCCAATGGATGTAGGCAACTCGTCCAGCTTCAAGCCGACGGCTCAATGACTCCCGTCCACCCCACGTGCACCAAGCATCGACCGCTGTCGCTCTCTCCCCGCGGGACCTACCTGCTGACACAAGACTTCAGCGTGATCACCACGGGAGACGGAAACGCCGAGCCGTTCGCCGGAGTTCCGGAGGCAGTCGTCCAGCGTGGAGTGGTCTGGTGGGAGGACGACGACCACTTCATCGTCTCGGCCGAGGGAACAGACTCGACGAGAGGCTCCGTGGGCGACTCTGGCGGACCACGCCACGCCATCCTGGTCAGGTGCTCGATCTCCACCTACGAATGCGAACGCGCCGGCAACAAATTCATGCTGGCGGCATCGGACCAGATCGACCTCATGTAGCGCCAACACGACAGCGCACACCCGGCATGTGGACACGCGGCTCACACGCTCACGAAGACATCCGGCCGCGTCGAAAAGCCTCTGATAGGGAACTGGTCTAGGTCCAACACAACATCCGAAGCGAGCAGCGATCCGACGGGGCATACTGCCGCTGGTGAACTCGAGTCCTCGGACCAGACGCCCGTTGATCCTCGCGGCTCTCGCGGCCAGCTTGGTGAGTCTGGCGCTGAACCTGCTGACCGGCCATCACTCCGGTGCCGTATGGTCTGCGATTCTCGCGGGCATCTTCGGGTGGCTTCTGATCCGACTTCGCAGGGCCAACGAATCGCCAGCCCAACCCGCTCCCGGGCGAGACTCGCCTCGGAAGATCGTGACGGCCATGGGCCCTCTCGCCCTGGTTCCGCTCATCCTCGGAGTCATCGTCACGATCAGCGCGGCCCATACCTCGGGCACACAGCAAGATCTCTCCATCCTGCTAGCCGCCGTCTTGTACCTGACCGCCGCGGGCTTCCTCGGCGTCACCGTGTGGGTCATCACGCACCCCCTCCCGGACGACGACACACCCGAGACCACCGAGACGAACCGGCCCGAGAATCCAGATACCGGCGACGCGTCAGCAGATCGTCAGCAATAGCCGCGACACCACAGGCCGCCAGAACTGACGGCCAAGCATTTCGACCTGGGACGTTCTCGAGTACGTCAACGATCCGATGATGGGATCGGATCGTGACCCGCGTGGCGGACAATGCTGACATGGGGCGGATTCTGGCCGTGGCACTCGGCGCCGTGATGCTGATCGCCGGATGCGGAACCGGTTCACCCGAAAGGCCCCTCGCCTGCAAAGACATCACCCCGATGATCCTCGACTACGGCGGCCCCGAGGGCTACGAAACTGCCGAGCTGGCAGCGCGATCGATCACCAAGAACGGTCAGGTCGTCGAGATGACTTCAGAATCCGACAGCGAGTCCACCTTTGCCGTCGAGACATCGGACGGCGAAGTGCTGGCCAACCTGACCGTCCTGAAGATCGAGGACCGATGGCGGGTCGACCATCTCACGACGTGCGACCCCAGCGATCTCGACATCTGACCTGGTCACAACGCCGAGTCGACCGGCCTGCGAGGAGCTCGGTCATTCGTAGTAGAACTTCTGCGGCCCTGGATAGATCCACGTCAGTGCGTCGCGGAGTCGGTCCCGCCAGTTCTCCCAGTTGTGCCCGTCGCGCGCCTCGACGTATCGCACCGTCATGCCGGTCGACTCGAACGTCGGGACCATCGAACGGTTCGGCGCGATCAGCGGCTCGTAGACGCCGCAGCTCACGAAGAGGCGGTCGGCCACATGCGTGGGCCGGGTGCGGTAGCGGTTGACGAACTTCACGACGGGGTCGAAGACCTCGCCGCCTCCGTGGTCGTTGCCGATGTCGGTGAAGACGAACGAGCCTGACATGAGTACCAGCGAGCCGTAGGTCTCGGGAGACCTGACGGCCGCGGCGAGCGAGGCGACCGCACCGAAGCTGGAGCCCAGCAGGCAACGGGCAGATCGCTTGCCCATGAGGGGCAGCTCGGTCTCCAGTTGCGGGACGAGTTCGTTGGTGAGGAAGCGGGAGTAGGCCGTCGAGTTCGCGTACTCGGTGAGCCGCTCCTTCGGGTGGAGGAAGGCGACGACCGTCTCGGCCACGTCCAGCCGGTGGATCAGGTTGTCGAGGACGGTCTTCGCGGCGGCGTACTGGAGGAAGTCCGGTCCGTCGTGCACGATCAGGAGCGGGTACGACGCGGTGCGTCGGAAGCGGGCGGGGAGGTAGAGGGTCACCTGGCAGTTGCGGCGCAGCGCCCGACTCGGCACGGTCAGCTCGACGAGCTCGCCGGGGCGGGCTTCGGGATCGGGCAGCGTCCACTCTGGGGTCTCGTAGCCGTGCCCGAAGCAGACCGACGAGGTGCCGACCGGGCTGTACGAGAGCTTCTCGTTGAGCGGGTCGTTGGTCCGTTCGACCTGGTCGCCTCGCCTGATCTCGAGCTGATAGTTGACCCGGGACCCTTCGGGGAGATCCAGGACGAGGTACCAAAGGTCGGTGTCCCCCAGCCGCCGCATCGGCAGGTGCTCCGGTAGGCCGACGATCCGCTGGACGACGAACACCTCGTCGGCCTCGCCGCGGAAGAGGAACGTACAGCGGGAGCCCTCGACGATCGGGACCTCGTGGCGGCCGAGGAAGCGGTCGATCGCCGCCGCGTCGAGCGGCTTGCGGTCCTTGAGCCGGTTGATCGCGAGCCGGCGGGGCGGAGCGACGCTGGGATGCTGGCTCATGCCGCACCTGCCTCCGAGACCCGGCCGTCTTCGGTCAGGACGCGCGCATCGGCGGGGAGCTGGCCCTCTGGTGAGAGCGTCATCCGCACGCCGTCGTCCAGCACCAGGCATTGTTTTGGGGCGAACCGCCGCGCCAACACCGACATCCGGACTCGGTCGTCGACCCGCAGCCGGCGACGCATGTGTGGCAGCGGCAGGAAGCCGTGAACCACGCCGAGCCCCTCGCCGAAGACCTCGGTCTGGGCCACGCCGTGCGGGACGAAGTCATGGAAGAGGACGACGCGCTCGGACAAGGCCATGGCGCCGGCCGACCAGGCGATGACGACGGGCGGCAGGTGCGGCTCCACGTGGAACAGGTGCAGCACCCGCGACAGCTCACCGACGTGCCCGCCTGCGACGACGACCGCCTGGGACTGTTCCAGGATCCGCTGTACCTCGTCGCGGTGCCGGGCGACGACGGGTCGGTCCTGAGGCGTCCATGCGGCGTAGAAGGTGTGCTGAGCGGCACGGATGCGGGCCAGGTGCTGCTCATCGACCAGGCGGACCACCTCGAGCGCATCGCCGAGCGCAGCCTCCTGCCAGCGCGGATCACCCTCCTTGCTGTGCGCGACCTCGTACGCCGCTCGCAGGACGTGGTCGAGCTGGCCGATGTAGAGGCTGCGCAAGTCCCGCAGGACCGCGTCGTGGTCGCGCTCGGCGTCGGCATACTCCGGGTCGGACTCGTGAACGTCGAGCCACCGGGCGTGCAGCGTCAGGTTCACCATGCGCCCGCCGAGCAGCTCGTCGAGCTCGGCATCGTCGGACTCGCGCTCCTGCCAGCCGGCCGTCACCGTGGCCACCGGCCCCTGCGGGTCCAGGTCACGTACGACATGCTGAACGCTCGGCCGGCGTTGCGGCCCGAGCAGCGTCACCTCGCGGCTCACGCGTGCACGTGGATCGTGCGCCCGACGTCGTCCAGCATTCCCCTGAGGACGTCGTAGTCGGGATGCCGCATGCGAACATACGCATTGGCCATGTAGCCGGCCTCGACCGGCTGCGTGGGCGTGCCCGGCTGCGGCAGATTCGCATCGAGCACCCAGTCGCCGTACTCGGCCTGCATCTGCTCGACGCCGGAGTACCCGGAGATGTTGCCGTCGCCTTCGGGGCGGAGCGCGACGATGCCGCTGGCGAAACGGCGCGAGGGGCGAGTCGCGACCTGACCGTGCACGATGGCGTTCGCCCATTCGCGATAGAGATCGAGGTCGTTGCCGGCCGAGTAGAGGTCCCACGCCCCGACACCCGGCGGGCGGCAGCCGATCTCGGAGAATCGCAGCCCTTTGGACCCGAAGAACCATTCCATGTGAGTGGCGCTGGTGCCGATGCCGAGCGCCTCGACCACTCGTTGCCCGAGCTCACGAAGGTCGTTGTAGTCCGACACCGAGTCGACCCGGTTGGTGCTGACGAACTGCGGCGAGATCCAGCGGGTTCGCATCGCCTCGAGCACGTTGGGGTAGTAGTGAGATACGAAGTCGAGCGCGGCGTGCCCGTCGACCGACAGGGTGTCGTAGAACCCCTCGTGACCGTCGACGAACTCCTCGACCGCGATCGACGTGACGCCTTTGGCCCCGAACATGGACAGGGTCGCCTCGAGCTCCTCACGGCTGTCGACGCGCGTCGTGTCCTGTGCGCCCGCTCCCGACCGCGGCTTCAGGATGACCGGGAATCCGACCGCGTCCGCAAAGGCCCATACCTCGTCGGCATTGTCTGCTGCGGTCGAGGCCGCGGTCGGCACTCCGACGGCGCGCAGCGCAGCCTTCATGGACGGCTTGTCGCGGCACAGCCAGGCGGTACGCCGTGACGTCCCGGGGATCGTGCAGCGCTCGCGTACCTCGGCGACTGCGAGGGTGTGCGCCTCGATGGTCGTCTCCAGGCGGTCGACCCAGAGCTTGTCCTGTATCCAGCGGACCGCGTCGGTGATCGCATCGACGTCGCCGACGTTCGGGACCTGGTGGTAGTGCACCATCCAGCTCTTCAGCTCGTCGTCGAGAAACTCCCCCGGTGACTCTCCGATGCCGATCACCTCGGCGCCGACCTCCGCGAGGCCGCGGACGAACTGGCGCTGGTTCTTCGGAAAGCCGGGCTCGACGAAGATCACTCGCACCTCGGCCATGCTAGTCGCGGGGCTGTGTCGACGACGCACGCCCCGGTAACGTCCGTGGCGTGATCGCCGCCGCCTTCGTCGCGCCGTACCTGCTCGAAGCCACCGCGCGCTTCGTGACCTGCGCTGCTTCCCTGCCCGGCGTGCGACTCGGGCTGGTCACCAGCGAGCCGCTGGAACGGATTCGCCCGGAGCTGCGCAATCGGCTGGCTGGTCACTGGCGCGTGGACAACGCGCTGGACCCGCGCCAGATCGCCGAAGGCGTCGCCGGCCTCGGGCAGCAGATGGGACGCGTCGAACGGCTCGTGGGGGCTCTCGAGCAGTTGCAGGTGCCGCTCGCGCAGGTGCGCGAGGCCATGGGGATCGAGGGCATGGACGTCGGCACGGCGATCAACGTGCGGGACAAGTCGCGGATGAAGGACGTGCTGCGGGCGGCCGGTGTGCCGTGCGCCAGGCACGTCTTGGTCCACGACGCGGGACAGGCGAGGACCTTCGCTGCCGAGGTCGGCTTCCCACTCGTGGCCAAGCCGCCCGCGGGTGCCGGCTCGCAGGCCACCTATCGGCTGGACGACGGCTCCGCGCTCGAAGGATGGCTCGGTGCGATGCCGCCGAGCGCCGCTGTCCCGGCGTTGCTCGAGGAGTTTCTCGTCGGAGAGGAGCACACCTTCGACAGCGTGACGATGGGCGGCCGTACGGTCTGGTCGTCGATCGCCGACTATCAGCCGCCGCCGCTCGAAGTGGTGCGCAACCCGTGGATCCAGTGGACGGTGCTCCTGCCCCGCGACATCAGCGGCCCCGAGTACGCCGGCATCCACGAGGTCGGCCCAGCCGCACTCCGCGCGCTGGGCGTGACCGACGCGCTCACGCATCTGGAGTGGTTCCGGCGACCGGACGGTTCGGTCGCGGTCTCCGAGGTGGCAGCGCGACCGCCCGGCGCACAGCTGACGTCGATGCACGGCTATGCGCACGAGTTCGACCTGTACGCCGCCTGGGCACAGCTCGCCGTGCTCGGCTCCTTCGATGTCCCCGAGCGACGCTTCGCGGCTGGCACGGCGTACTTGCGCGGCATGGGCCGGGGAACGGTCCGTGCCGTTCACGGCGTGGACGAGGTGAACCAGCAAGTGGGCCACCTCGTTGTCGAGTCGCGACTCCCCAGACGAGGGGAGCCGGCCAGCTCGGACTACACCGGCGAGGGCCACGTCACGCTTCGGGATCCGCAGACCGAGGTCGTACGCGAGGGCCTGCATCGCATCGTCAACGGAATCCGGGTCGAGCTACTGGAGGCGCAGTGACGAATGTCGTGATGATCTCGCCGGGCTACCCGCAGGAGATGTCGTACTTCACTCGCGGGCTGGCCGCCGTGGGGGCCACCGTCATCGGCGTGGGTGACCAACCCCGCGACGCGCTGCCGACGCCGGCGCGGGAGGCCCTGGCCCACTACGAGCACGTCTCCCTCGCCGACCAGGACGCCGTCATGGCGGCGGTCCACGGCTTGGCCCGTCACACGCACATCGACCGCGTGGAGTGCCTCTGGGAGCCGTACATGATCCTGGCCGCGCGCCTCCGCGAGTCCTTCGGTCTGCCCGGCCTGACCGTCCAGCAGACGCTGCCGTTCCGCGACAAGGAGCACATGAAGCGGGCCCTCGACGCCGCCGGCATCCGTACTCCGTGGCACGCGAGCGCGACGACCGTGGCCGGCGTCTGGGAGGCGGCGGAGAAGGTCGGCTACCCGATGATCGTGAAGCCGATCGCCGGTGCCGGATCCGCGGACACGTATCGCGTCGACTCGGCCGCGACGCTGTCCGACGTGCTCCCAGCGCTGCGGCATGTGCCGGAGGTGAGCGTGGAGGAGTTCGTCGAGGCCGAGGAGTTCACCTACGACACGGTCTGCGCGGACGGTCGGATCCTCTTCGAGCATGTGCTCTGGTACCGCCCTCGCCCGCTGCAGATGGCGCAGCACGAGTGGGTGAGCCCGGTCGCGATCTCCCTCCGTGACCTCGGCGCCCCCCATCTGCAAGGGGGGCGGCAGATGGGGCAGCAGGTGATCGAGGCGCTCGGGTTCGAGACCGGATTCACGCACATGGAGTGGTATCTCAAGCCCGACGGCGAGGTCGTGTTCGGCGAGATCGGGGCCCGACCGCCAGGGGTACGCGTGGTCGACCAGATGAACTTCAACACCGACGGCGACGTGTACGTCGGCTGGGCGGAGGCCGTGGTCCACGGACGGATGCGCGAGCTGGAGCACCGGCACAACGTCGGCATGATCTGCAAGCGGGCGCATGGGGCCGGGCGGATCACGGCGGTCCAGGGCATGGACGGTCTGCTGCAGCAGTACGGCGACGACGTCGTACTCGTCGACCTGCTCCCGATCGGAGCCCCGAGGCGGGACTGGCGGGCGACGACCATCGGTGACGGCATCGTGATCGTGCGGCACCACGAGCTGCAGCGAGTGATCGAGATGACCGAGCGCTTCGCTTCGGACTTGACGCTCTACGCCGCCTGATGCCGGCCGACTCCGACGTACGCGCCGCTGTCGCGGCCGCCCTGCCAGCCGCGCGAGCGGGCCTCGAACGGCTGGTGCGCATTCCGTCGGTGTCGGCCGATCCCTCGTCGCGCGCCCAGGTCGAGGCCTCGGCGGAGGAGGTGGCCGGTCAGCTCGACGGGGCCGGACTGCCCGAGGTCGAGGTGCTGCGTGCGGGGGATGGTCTGCCGGCTGTCGTCGGGCGACGCCCACCCAGTCCGGGCGCCCCGACGGTGCTGCTCTACGCCCATCACGACGTCCAGCCGGCCGGCGACGTCGCCGCTTGGGAGAGCGATCCCTTCGAGCCGGTGGAAAGGGACGGCCGCCTCTACGGGCGTGGGAGTGCGGACGACAAGGCCGGCGTCGCCCTGCACTGCGCGGCGCTGAAGGCGCTGGGGAACGATCCCGGCGTCGGCGTCACGGTCCTCGTCGAGGGCGAGGAGGAGATCGGGTCGCCGACGCTGCCGGCCCTGCTGGCCGATCACCGTGAACGCCTGGCGGCGGATGTGCTGGTGCTCGCCGACTCGACGAACTGGCGGGTCGGCGTCCCCGCCCTGACGACCTCGCTGCGCGGCGGCGTCAGCGTGGTCGTCGAAGTGGCGACGCTGCAACACGCCGTCCACAGCGGGGTCTACGGCGGCGCCGTGCCAGACGCCCTCATGGCACTCACCCAGCTGCTCGCCACGCTGCACGACGAGCAGGGCGACGTCGCAGTGGAAGGGCTCGCGCGAGGCGACGCCGAACCGCTCGATCTGACAGCGGAACGACTGCAGTCCGACGCCGGAGTGCTCGAAGGAGTACGGCTGATCGGCTCCGGCTCCTTGACGTCGCGCCTGTGGCAGCGGCCGGCACTGTCGATCGTGGGCATTGACGCACCCCCGGTCGATCAGGCCGGTCTGGTGCTGGTGCCGACGGCCCGGGCTCGCCTCGCGTTGCGTATCGCGCCCGGTGACGACGCCGGTGTTGCGCGTGACGCACTGGTCCGGCATCTGGAGGTCAATGCCCCCTGGGGTGCGCACGTACGGGTGACCTCGGGCCGGCCGATCGCGCCGTTCGCTGCGCGTACGACCGGGCCCGTCTACACCGCCGCTCGGGAGGCGTTCGCCGAGGCGTGGGGGCTGCCACCCGTCGAGATCGGCGTCGGCGGCTCGATCGGGTTCGTGGGCTCCTTCGCAGAGGCGTTCCCCGACGCCGAGGTGCTGATCACCGGTGTCGAGGACCCAGACACCCGCGCCCACGCGGCGAACGAGAGCCTGCACCTCGCAGAGTTCGAACGCGCGTGCCTGGCGGAGGCGCTGTTGCTGCACCGCCTCGGGCAGCCGTCGGGGGTCGTCTAACAGACCTCGCCGAGGTACTGGGGCAGCATCCGCCACCAGGTGGACCAGTCGTGCTCGAACTCGGGTCCCCACGAGTCGACGCGGTTCGGCACGCCCTTGCGGCCCAAGGCGTCGGCCATCGCCCACGACTCGCCGATGTCCTCCCAGGCGCCTTCGCCTGAAGCGAGGATGACCCGCCGCTGCCGAAGCGTGTCCAGCTGTGGGCCTTCGACACCAGGGAGAAAGTCCAGCGGCGAGGAGAAGTACAGGTCGTCGCTGTACTGGCCCTCGAGGAACCGCTGCAGGCGGTAGGTCCCGCTCATGCCGATCGCCGCCGCGAAGAGCTCCGGGTGGCGGCAGAGCAGGGCCACGGCGTTGAAGGCACCGATCGAGGCGCCTGCGGTGACGATCTGCCGCTGCTGGCCACCGAGGTCGGCGAAGATCGCGGGGACCACCTCGTTCACCACCGCCTGGTGGTACTGGTTGAGCAGCCACATGCGATAGGCAGGAGTGCCGGCATTCGACGCGAGAGCCCGGCCCGCGACGCTGTCACAGGAGTAGAGCTTCACCTGTCCGCTGTCGACCAGCTCCCAACAGGCGGCGACCAGGTTGTTGCGTTCGATCTCCTCGGCGTCACCGCCGGCCGTCGGGAAGACCAGCACCGGCGTGCCGTAGTGACCCCATCGCGCCAGGCTGATCGGCTGCTGCATCCGGTCCGACTGCCACCGCTCCATCGCCTTCACGTCACTGCACCTCCGTCGTCGGCACTGCGGGCCATCCCCCGAGCATGGCCCTAAGCCGATGCCGTCTCATAGGGTCGTTGCCGTGAGAAACCATCTGATCGGACTCCTCCTCGGCGCGGAAGAGGACTGGCCCCAGGCGTTCGAGGCGATGTTGGGCTTGGTTGGACCGATTGAGTACGGAGGTGAGACGCACAAGCTCACAAGCGAGCGACTGACCATCGAGCCGTTCCGGCTGGACGACCCGGTCCGTACGCCGCTCGTGATCGACCGACTTGCGCACTGGTACTACCACCCTCGGGAATGGCTGAAGAAGGCCTCGATCGTCAACGGCACGTATCTCCTGAACAGCCCGTTCACCTTCCAGTCGATGGAAAAGCACAGCGCGTACTGCGCGATGGTCAGACTCGGGCTGCACGTGCCGCCCACGACGTTAGTGCCGTACAAGAACCCCGTCGACAACGTGCGATGGGTCTACACCGCCGAGCGCTACAACCGCTCCTTCGATCTGGACAAGCTGGCCGACGAGCTTGGTTACCCGCTGTACATGAAGCCGTTCGACGGCGGAGCCTGGCGGGGCGTCTCGCGGATCGAGGGCCGTGACGACCTGCACCGGGCGTACGACGAGTCCGGCGAGATGCTCATGCATCTGCAGGCGACCGTCGACTACGAGCACTTCGCCCGGGCGCTGTCCATCGGCCCCGAGACCATGGTCATGGACTTCCGCCCCGACCAGCCGATGCACAATCGCTATGCCGTCTCGCACGATTTCCTGTCAGAGTCCGCCGGCTCGCAGACCGTTGCCATCAGCCGCATCGTGAATGCGTTCTTCCGCTGGGAGTTCAACTCCGCGGAGATGCTGGTCCGGGGCGACGAGGTCTACCCGATCGACTACGCCAACGCCTGCCCGGACGTCGCGGTGACGTCGCTGCACTACTACTTCCCGTGGGCCATCACGGCGCTGGTGCGGTGGTCGACGTTCTGCGTGGTCACCGGCCGCAAGTCCAAGGTCGACGCGCAGACCAGCCGCTACTTCGCGATCGCCGACGACCCCGACATGACCTACGACGAGAAGCTGACCGCATACCTCGCACTGGCCGACGAGCACTTCGAAAGCCAGCGCTACTGGGAGTGGTGCGCCGAGCACCTCGGCCACCTCGAGGAGCGGGTGTACGACTGGGTGGGGTCCGACGGATTCGACCGGATCCTGCGCGAGACAGTCGCCGCGATGTATCCCCCGCACGAGTACGAGGAGTTCCTGGCGCACTTTCGTGGGCTAATGCAGCTCTGGCGAGACGACAACGCCGGCGGGTTCGGGTCAGCCACCGGCGAGCGGAGCACCTGACTGGTCACACGGCGGGCTGGCGCCGAATGACGTGGCGCCGATCTGCTGCTCCACGTCGCGCATCGCCGTCGGGTCGACCTTGGCGAGACCACCGAAGGGCGGTCGAGGTCGATGATGACGAGCAATGACGTCGTGAAGATGAGCGCGGTGATGCCCAGCAGCGTCCAACGCAGGCTCGCCCGGATCCGGCGGTCGGCGAACGCCGCCGTGGAGGCGACGGTGATGACGACGGAGCCGATCAGGAGCACCGTGACGATGCCCGGCACCGATGGCTCGGCCTCGGCGAGCCGGACCCGCCGCGCTTCGACCCGGCTGCGCTCCGCGGCCACGACGTCGGCCACCAGGGGCCCGCTGACGCCAGCCTGCTGCGCCTGCGCAACGGCAGCGGCGACCCGCGCATCGGCCGCATTGGAGATCGACGACGTGTGGCGGGTCGCCTCGAGCGAAGCCCAGCCCGGACCCGAGACGGCGCGGGCATAGCAGCGCAGCAGCCCGACAAGCTCGGGACCGGTCGGCGCCGGGAGGAGCGCCGCCGCGACGGCTTCGCTCGATACGGCGCCGGCCTCGTCGTCGGCAGCGTCGCCGGCGTCCTCGTACGACGAGAATGTCTGGAAGAGGACAAACGCCAGCACGAGCGCGACGAGGATGCGCACCGGGGCCAACAGATCGGTGAGCGGCACGCCCTCGGCGGAGTCCTGGCCCTGGGTTCGTACGCGTTTGGCGAGCAGGCGATGCGCCAGCAGCCCGAGTGCACCCGACAGCACCACAAAACCGATGACCCATGCCGCCACATCGCGACGCTACCGTCAACCTGCCGAGCAGCACTTGTGCCTCGCGGGGCAGCCCGCAGCCCGTAGCCACACGCACCACTCGTCGGAAACCTCATAACCTGTGGAGCATGGCGGAAGCCAGATCCGATGGCGGGCCGGCCAACCGGCCCGACAAGGATGACGTCGGCGGCTCGGCGCACGCAGCCTCAACGACTGAGAGCGGCGCCGAAGATCTCCAGCTCTCCACCCGGACCAAGGTCCTCGGCTGGTGCGGTGTCGCTGGCCTGATCTACCTGCTGATTTGCGCCGTGAGCATCATCAGCGGCGGCTTTGCGGGGCTCAGCAGCGACGTGGCGCACACCATGTTCGACTTCGCCGCGAACCCCTGGGTCGGGGTCAGCGTCGGCGTACTCGGCACCGTCTTGATCCAGTCGTCGACCACGACCACAGCCATCACAGTCAGCGCCGTGGGGTCAGGCGCATTGCCCATCCACAGCGCGATCCCCATCATTCTCGGCGCCAACGTCGGCACCACCGTCACGACCAGCCTGGTCGCACTCACCTTCATCGGCAACCGCACAGAGTTCCGCAGGGCGCTCGGCGCCTCGACCATCCACGACTTCTACAACTGGCTCGCGCTGCTGATCTTCTTCCCGATCGAGCTGATCTGGCAGCCTCTGGAGCGAATCAGCGGCGCGCTGACCGACGCGCTGTACGGCACCGGCTGGCTGCCGAACCCGGCCCACTTCAACTTCATCCGGGCGATCACCCGACCGGTCGAACATGCCGTGGTCGAAGCGACGTCGCACCTCGGCAGCACGCTCGGTCCGCTGTTCACCATCATTGTCGGCGCCGGGCTGATCTTGCTCGCCGTCCGCTACCTGGGAAAGCTGCTCAAGCAGCTCATGGTCGGCCGGGCCCGCGACATGCTGATCGCGGCAGTCGGCCGCAACCGGTACCTCGCGATGGCGTCCGGCATGGGAGTGACTGTCGTGACCCAGTCGTCGACCATCACCACGTCCGTGCTGGTCCCCTTCGCCGGAGCAGGCATCCTGACGCCGAAGCAGATCTACCCGGTCGTCGTCGGCTCCAACCTCGGCACGACGTTCACGGTGGTGTTCGCGGCGTTCGCAGTCGTCGGACAGGACGCCAAGATCGGCCTGCAAGCAGCCTTCGTCCACCTGATCTACAACCTCTTCGCGATCATCGTGATCTACGTGATCCCCCTCCTGCGCCCGGTGCCGCTGTTCTGCGCTGAGAATCTGGCTCGCGTCGCATCCGAGCGCAGATGGGTCCTCGCCGCCTACCTCATCACCGTCTTCATCGCCATGCCCGCCGTGGTCATCATCTCGGTCGGCGTCCTCTGAGTACGGCGTCCGCGTTGGCGCGGGTCTACCGCACTGCATGAGGCGGCGTCGTCCTGGGTACCGAAATGGCGAAGGGGCGCGCCACCATGGGGTTGGGCGCGCCCCTTCGCCAGCGTGGGAATCGCCAGGTCTGGCGCGTCGACACGGGGCGGCGTACGTTCGAAGTGTCGTCCAGCCCCGGGCGACGCCGAGCAACGCACGGGAAGCCCTGACCCGCCGATGCACGATCACGACGCACTCGACTTCGCAGAGCTCGCGGCCACACTCCAAGCTGCACCGACAGCGACCGAGACGGCCGAGGACATCGTCGGTTACGTCCGAACGCAGCTGGACGCCGACCAGGCCGGCATCAGCATCATCCGACCCCGCGATCCTTTCGAGACGGTCGCTCCGACCGATCCGGTAGTCGAACACCTGGATCGGCTGCAGTACGAGCTCGGCGAGGGGCCGGCCTACGACGACACTTGGCCAGACCACACCCTGACCGTGCCCAACCTTGCCGAGGACGAGCGCTGGCCGGCCTGGACCAAAGAGGCCACCGCACTGGGCATCGCGAGTCTGCTCGCCACCGAACTGACCACGGCCGAGGGCCATCGCATCGGCTCCATCAACGCCTACTGGACCGGACCGCGAGACTTCATCCAAGACGACATCGCGTTCATGGCCATCTTCGCCCGGCACGCCACCCTCGCCCTCGAACACTCGTGGAACATCGAAGGGCTCAACGTGGCGCTCGACAGCCGCAAGCTCATCGGCCAGGCGCAGGGCATTCTGATGGAGCGATACGGCCTCGACGCCGACCGGGCATTCGAGGTCCTGCGCCGCTACTCCCAGGACCACAACGTCAAGCTCCGCGACGTCGCCGGCCACCTAACCGAGACTCTGCAGCTCCCCACCACGCAGAAGACCGTCTGACCTGGGCCGTGGCGTCACCCGTCCCAGTCGTCGATCTCCGCGTCCTCATCCTCGAAGATCAAGGGGTGCACGATGGTTCCGTCGGCCGACATCCTCGGCACCGGGCCGATCAGACAGTAGTTGACCGCCAAGGCCACGTCGGCCGGCGAGGCGGGCCAATCACCCCCGAAGTACCCCGTCGAGTACCACAGGAACGCCGGCGGTGCCGCTTCCCAGTACGGCACAGTTCGCCAACCGGTCCAGACCTCGCGGCTGTCCGGCTTCTCGCCTGCCGCGATACGGGTTGCGTCGGCAGCGCATGCCGGGACCTGGACCTCCCTGTCGCCGTAGGACGTCCACAGCACATCCGTCACCGACGGTCCGTGCTGCGGGTTGAAGAAGCAGGGCAGCCGTCGCTCCGGGAGCGGCTCGTCGTCGATGCCGGCCCGAACGCAGGCCAACGCGTACCGGCCCTCGGCGAGAGTCTCGGTGACCTGGTAGGCGCCTTCGAGGTCGCCAAGCTTCGCGATCGACCGTCGCGCCGAGGCGATCGACGAGACCACCCGATCGTAGGGGCGGCGGACCTCCGGATAGTGATAGCGGCCGCCGAGGTCGTACTCCAGTTGATGCAGGTCTGCTTCCAGGGCCGCTACATCGTCGGTCAAGCAGGTTGTGATGGCGCGGCGGATCTTGCGTTTCTCGCGACGCCGGGTCCTGGCTCCGGACCGCCAGTAGGCGAAGCCGCCAACGGCGATCAGGGCGATCGCGGACCAGACCCACCAGATCATCGGCCCTCCAGCGATGGCTACTCAGCCCCGTCTCGAGCCAGGGGGTGACCGTCAGGCCGGCGCGGCACCGCCCTCGTAGTAACCGACCGGGGCCTTGGGGCTGGGGCCGTACTTGTTCACGCCGTCGTCGCTGTCCCTGACCATCCAGATGATCCAGAGGATGAAGCCGACGATCGGGATGATGAACAGCAGCTGGAACCAGCCCGACTTCCCGATGTCATGGAGCCGCCGCGTGTTGAGCGCGATGGACGGCACCAGGATCGCCAGGTAGAAGAGCCCGCTGAGCAGGCCGATGCCGAGCGCGGTGTTGTAGGTGCCGATGATCGCGTCGATGATCGCGAGAACGATCTCGACGACGAACGTGAAGAGGACGAACATCCAGAACTCCTTGCGGCGGGACCGCCCGGAGAACACGGCGTACTTCTGCAGCGGCATCAAGGCCCAGGTCATCAATCGCTCCTACCGTCGTCGATGGATCGCCGGAGTCCGCCCCTCCAGATGTGCCGCGAAGCCTTCCGTTCCATGACGACTGAGTCAAGCGCCCCTGACAGCTCGAGCAGCAGATCGCGACGGCTACGACGTGACTGTCCTGCGCATCACGCAGTTCTTCATGCCCTTGGGTCGTACGTAGCTGAAGCCGGCCCGCTCGAACAGGGCCCGAGTGCCGTTGTAGAGAACCGAGACCTTCTTGCCGTCGGTGTCATGGGGGTACGCCTCGACGACTCCGCCGCCGGATCGCGCGATCAGGTCCACGGCACCGTCGAGGGCGACCGTCAGGACTCCCTTGCGTCGGTACTTCTTGTCCACGAACATGCACGTGATCCGGTAGTCGGGCAGCTTGTCGAGCGTGGCCTCGTACTCCTTGCGGTGATAGATGTTCGGCAGCTCGTCGGGCCGGCCGTACTGGCACCACGCCACCGCCTCGTCACCGTCGAACACCAACGCGGCATGGGCTCGGTCCTCGTCGACCAGCCGCTCCTTGAGCGCGCGATTGGCTTCGGCGCTGTACGTCTTCTCGGAGGAGAAGGTGTGGAAGTAGGTGCACCAGCAGCCGCCGAACACCCCGTTGTGCCGCTCCATCATCCGGGCGTACGCGTCCCAGGTGTCAGGGGTGAGCGGCCTGACGACGTAGTCACTCATGGGATCACCCTCGTTCTTGGCGAGGGCCGATTCGGTGTCAGTCACGCGGCCAGCGTAAGTGCGAAACCGGACGTTCTAGGTCCGCATATCGTTTTCCACCGGTCCTCGTGTTGCCGCCTGACTACCGATCTGAAGGTGACGACACATGTCCAAGGGGCCGACGGCTGCCAACCGCCGTGCCCGCATCACCACGCTGTGGTCCGGTTCGGCTGCCGCAGCCGCCGTGCCACCGAAACCCGGCTACTTCGACGGCTCGGGGAGGTCACACTTGTCGACCTTGGGATTGACGCCGACGTAGTTGAGTGGACCGGCGATGATCGTCACGGCGATCGTGCCGAGCCGCGCACAGTCCGCGCTCGTCTTGCCGGTGAAGTAGCCCCGTTGCAGGGTGGCGATCAGGCCGATGAGCAGCCAGACGACCACGATCACGACGCCGACTCGTACATTCTGGGTTCGTACCACGATGACCTCCGGGCCAACGAGTACCCGCGGGCGCAGGAAGCAAACCGACGGCGTCTAGCGCGGCGCCGGTGACGAGGTCGATCGGGTCGCCACCCACAGCTCCTCGGCGGGCCACCTGGCGGCCCAGGCGCCGGACACGATCTCGTAGAACGGATGGTCGCTCTGGTCGGGCGGCGCGTAGAGCTCGTGCAGGGCCTCGACCTCGAAGCCGGCCGCGCGCAACAGCCGCACCCAGTCGCCGTGCGACGGATGGAACTCGATCCCGCCGCCGGGCCAGTGCACCCGGTAGGCATCCCGCTGTCCACGCACGAGCCGCTCCTCCGCGACACCTTCCTCGACCGGCACGCACAGGGCCGACAGCAGGCTGTTGGTCAGGAAGACCAGCCGACCGCCCGGCCGCAGCAGCCGAGCGGCTTCGAGCAGCCACCGCTCGGGATCGCACCAGGCGGCTGCGCCGTGTTCGCTCACGACGAGGTCGAAACGACCGCTCGCCAACGGCACCTGCTCCGCATCCCCTTGTACGAGTGGGAAGGCCGGGCCGTGGCGCCGTTGCAGCCGCGTCGCGGTGGCGAGCTGCTCGCCGGAGAAGTCCACTGCGACAGCGCGGGCGCCGGCACGGGCGAGCCAGGCCGAGAAGTACGCCGTGCCGCAAGCCAGCTCCACTACGTCGAGCCCGCGCACATCGCCGAGCACGCCGAGGTCTCGCTCCGGAATCGCGAACAGGCCCCACACCGCATCGGGTCGGGACCACATGTCCTCGGCGGCGGCATCGGTGAAGCGCTCGTTCATGACCGCCCACAAGGCACGGTTCAGCGCGATCTCCGAGGCTCTGACGTCGGCCACCCGATCATGCTAGGCGGCCGGTCGTGGTGGGAGGACGCGTCGGGCCGCGCGTACGAGCCGCGTCGGCGGCGGATCCCAGGGCGCCGCGTCCTCGATGTCCCAGGCGTAGGCGGGCACGCCGTCTCGAAGCAGGTCGCAGAGCCCTGGGATCGACAGCTCGGCGGCCGACCAGGAGTAGAGCGAGTCGAGCCGCGGCTGGATCATGCCGAGGTCGAGCAGCCGGCCGACTCCGTGCTCGTCGGCGACGTAGTCCCACAGATCTCGTCGCAGCGGATAGCTGCTCGGCAGCACCCGCGACAGCGACATGAAGATGCTGGTCATGACCAGACGCGGGTCGCCCAGGATCGGCCCGATCGGAGACAGCCAGCCGAGCGCAAGGCGCGGCGCGACCACCAGCGCGTGCGCATAGAGCACCCGGATCAGCACCAGGTTGATGAAGAACCGCTCGACGTGGGACTCGGCCTCGGCAAGTTCGCGGTTGTCGAGATAGCCCATGACGATGGTTGCGTTATGCGCCCGGTACCACCGCCGCGCCGACGGACGGTGGGCGAACGCGACCGACCACGCCGCGCTCAACGAGGACGTCGGGCCGCCTCGTCCGAGCAGATGGGCCCGCGCCTCGGCGGTGTCGCGAAGCAGTCGCTCGTTGACCGCTCGCCACCAGCGACTACCGGGCCGCTCGCTGTCCAACGGCTCGAGAAGTCCGCGACGAAGCTGCCAGCCCATGAACGACAGCGCCGCCCGACGGTACGGCAGATGCAACTCGGGCCGGCCGGGCAGCGGCTCGTACAACGACCGCAGCAGCCCCAGTCGCGCGGCCGGGTCGTCGCGCACCACGGCGACCTGGCCGGCGGCGTACTCTGCGGCGGTTTGCACGGGCCAAGCGTCGAGGAGTCGACATGGCCATCGCAAACCATCGCGACACATCGTCCGATTAGTCGCTATACCGTCCCCACACCCCTACGCTCAGGAGTCACTGGCCGGCGTGGGCCGGTCGTAGAGGGAGTAGGAGCCATGCGTAAGGCAGCCGCATACACATCCATCGTCGTCGGAATCGGGATGGCGATCGCGGGGATCATCACCTGGATCGTCGTCAGCACCACGCTGGGGGACCAGAAGATCACCGTGTCCGACGACGCCAGTTGCGCCGCGGGCGACACCGTCAACGGCCCGATCGCCGCATACTGCCAGGCAGACGTCATCGACAAGCACACCAAGGCGATCACCGGCGGACTGACCTATGCGCAGCTTCCGCAGGACGATCCGAACCGCGAAGTGGCGATGCAGTCGGCCTTCCTGCAGGCGTCACTGTTCACGTCCGTCGTGGCGTTCGGCGTCGCCGCGATGGCATTCGTCGTCGGCATCGTCATGGCGATGGTCGGTTTCGCGATTCGGAAGCCACCGGCCGCGGCGACCGCCAATGCCACACCCGCGCCGCAGACCGAACCCACGCCGCCGGCCGAGCCGACACCGCCCGCCGAACCCACACCACCTTCGAACCCGCCACCCTCGAACCCGCCGCCCTCGAACCAGTAACCGAGTAGCCGGTCGGTCGCCCTCAGTCGGTCACGCTGTCGCCGTGCCGATGGGCGACCTTCCACTCGCCGTCCTCACGCCGATAGACCTGGGTCGCGCGCAGCGTGTACGTGCGCGGCTCGCCGTCGACGGAGGCTGACGTGTGCTCGAGGCCGGCCGTGTACGCCATGTCTCCGACCACGTCGTACGACAGCAACTCGAACTCGTACGACGTGCAGTCGGAGAAGCTGTCGCCGAGGGTGGTGAAGAGCTCGTCCAGCTCATGTCGCCCGAAGCCGTTGCGCCATGCGCCCAGGACACTCACCGGCTCGTGGCTGGACCAGAGCGCTCGTCGCGGGCCGGAGTCGCCGTTGTGCAAGGCGAGCTCCGCCTCATAGAGGGCTGACTTGACCCAGGCCAGGAAGTCATCGCGATCGGTCATGCCGACAGCGTGCATCCACTCGGCGTCGTCGCCTAGGGCCGACAGTCACGCGTCGACGGTGAGCCGGACCGTCACGATGTCGCCCAGCTCGATATGCTCCGCCCGCCGGACGGCGTCCTTCAACGGCAGGATGTACTGCCCGTCCTTCGGCGTCAGGGACGTCGTCCACTTGGTGTCACCGATCTGAGCGCGGACCGGGATCATCCCCCACCCGTACGACACCAGCGGGACGGTCGCCTCCAACGCGCCGCACTCCTCGTCCGGGACGGTGACCCAGTGAAACGGCGATGGGCCCTTCCAGAACCAGATCTCAGCGCTGAACTCGACATTCACCCGGACAGGATAGAAACGACCGCCGACGGTCGGTGAGTTTCGCCGTCGGAGCCGGTCCATATCCTCGTACGCACCCGACTCGAGGTGGGCTGTCATGACAGACGACGCACGACAGATCCGGACGCTGATCGAGACCTGGGCCGCCGCCGTACATCGCGGCGACCTCGACACGGTCCTCGCCGACCACACCGACGACATCGTGATGTACGACGTGCCGCCACCGTACGACGGAGTCCGAGGCATCGACGCCTATCGCGAGACCTGGCCGCCGTTCTTCGAATGGCAGACGGGCGCGACGTTCGACATCGTCGAGCTCGACGTCGTGGCCGGCGACGATGTGGCGTACGCCTATGCCCTGCTTCGGTGTGGGACTCCGGAGGAGCACGCCGCGAAGCCGGACAACCGGCTCCGGCTCACCCTCGGGCTCCGCAAGGAGCAGGACCGCTGGGTCGTCGCACACGAGCACCATTCCTTCCCGCACGACTGACCAGGGCCTTCGACTGGAGCCAGGCATCGCAAACGTCCCATTGGGTACACAGACGGCAGGCTGGCGCATCGGAGCGCTCCGAAGCCTCGGCTAGGTCCCGGCTGTTCAGTCAGCAGCGGTCGGGGCCGGACCGGTCGCGGTGACGTCGCCGGGCTCAGTCCGGTGCCGGCATCAGATAGCACTGGACCCGGACCCGACGGGCGTCGCCAGGCCGGTCCGACTCAGCACGAAGTGCGTACGGCGCGGTCAGCTCCTCGATCTGGTCGTTGAGCGCCTGCAGCTCATCCGGCGTCATCCACAAACCCGCGTTGATCAGGCCCGATACCTTGCGCCACTCCGGCGTCAGCCGCGGCTCGTCGTCGGCCCACCACGGCACGACCAGCGCGGCCGCCTCGAGGAACATCTGCGTCGTCAGCTGCCGGGCCGCCGCCTGCCCCTCGGCGCTGTCCGGCATCTCGATGAGTAGACCGGTCGCGGCCGCCTCCCAAGTCGAGCCCGCGTCGCCCTCCTCCTGTGCCCCCTGGCGGACCAGCCCGTGCTGGGCCAGCAGCGCCAGGTGACCGTCGACCGCCGACGGATCCGCATCGAGCTGACTCGCGAGCTCGTCGAGTGTCGTCGGCCCGTGACGCTGGAGGTGGCGGAACAGCGAATACCGGTCGGGGTGGGCGACGGCGCGAAGCACCTCGGGCTCGGTCAGCACCAGGTCGCCGTGCGGATTCTTGGGTGACATGACTCCGGACCGTACCCCGGATCGGGCAATCCGGCAGACTGCTCCCATGAACGACCGAGTGCCGACCCTGGTCAGCCTCGGCTCGCGACGGCTGCCGGTCCCAGCCGTGGCCGCGGCGGCCGGACTCCTCGTCGGGTTCACGTCGGCCGCGCTGGTCCGGCTCGGCATGGCCGGCTGCGACGCGTGGCGCGGCAGCCCGTCGTGCGGCGGCGGGCTCGGATTCGGGATGCTCGCGACGGTCGTGCTGGTCTCGTGGATCGTCGGCCGGCTGCTGCTCGGGTTCGCCGGTGTGGAGGACAGCTGGATGGTGAGCTTCCTCGGCGTCGGCCTCGCCATGATCGTCGTCCTGCTGTTCCTGGTCGACGACACCTTCTCGGCCTGGATGTGGCTGGTGATCCCGGCGCTCACGGCTGCCACGTTCGCCGGCTCGGTCTGGCTGGTGCGCGCCGCCGGCGGGACGGCCGTCGACCCGTCCGAGCAACGCTGACCGACGACACTGACAAGGGAGGGCAGCCGATGCCGGGAGCCGACAGCAGCACGCACGACGTCTTGTGGTCGCCGCCGAGCGACGTCCGCGAGACGACGCGGATCGGCGACTACCTGGACTGGCTGCGGCAGCGGACTGGACGGGAGTTCGACGAATACACCGCGCTGTGGGAGTGGTCGGTCAGCGATCCGAACGCGTTCTGGCTGTCGGTCTGGGACTACTTCGAGATACCCGCAACTGGCCAGCCGACGGTCGCCCTCGCCGACGACAGCATGCCCGGGGCCGTGTGGTTCCCCGACGTCAAGCTCAACTACGCCGAGGCGATG
>Ga0209382_10002250_pt1 | contig 28489 bp, 24 predicted proteins | sample SoiMetdeltSBSDD5_FD_187599 | JGI IMG/M metagenome (GOLD analysis project Ga0209382, IMG submission 187599) | Bulk soil microbial communities from a Populus tree surrounding site in Tennessee, USA - Soil MetaG P. deltoides SBSDD5 (SPAdes) (version 2) | ecosystem: Environmental > Terrestrial >...
GCGGAGTCTGTTGACCAGGTGCCGAAGCCGAAGCGGTTGCCCCGGCCATTCTCGGACGACGAGGTCGCCGCGCTGCTCGCGCTCGAGCTGCAGCCCCGTGAGGCGCTGGTGCGCGCCCTGCTGCTCTATACGGGCCTGCGCGTGACCCCGATCTGCACCCTGAAGGTCGGCGACATCTCGTTCGTGCCGCCCGTACTACGCGCCCTCGTCAAGGGCGCCAAGACGCAGGTTGTCAAGCTCCATCCCGGCCTCATCGAGCAGCTCCGCGCTTACGTCACCCAGCACACCGACGGCAAGGCGCACACCTTCCTCCTGGCCCAGCATGCCGGGCACCACCCGCATCGTCGCGACGTTCAGCGGATGACGGCTCGGTGGGGCCAGCGTGCCGGCGTTCTGGGCTGCACCCCACACCGCTTTCGCCATTCGTTCGCCACCAAGTTGCTGCGGATCACCAAGGATCTCCGCGTCGTCCAAGTGGCGATGGGGCACGAGGATATAGCCAGTACAACGATCTACACGCTGGTGACCGATGAGAGCGAGGCCGCGGCGATCGCCAAGCTGGACTGGGGCGCCTCGTGATCGCGCCTTATTGGGACGGGCTTATGTCTCATCGGTCTGACGGACGTGCGCCCGATGCGCAAGTAGCTAAAAAGTAATGCGCGCGGCGGAGAAGGCCTGTAAGCCGGGTTCTGTGTCCCGGGCTTGTGGCCCGGGCGACGATCATTTCTCTAGGGCGCCGGTTGCCCGGCGTCTCCAGCGGCCTGACCCGAGAGCCACGGGCGGGCGACCCGAACGCTCTCCTATTCGGCCTTGCTCCGGGTGGGGTTTGCCGAGCCGGCGCGGTCACCCGCGTCGCTGGTGAGCTCTTACCTCACCGTTTCACCCTTACCGTCCTTGCGGACGGCGGTCTCTTCTCTGTGGCACTTTCCGTGGGGTTGCCCCCCCTGGGAGTTACCCAGCACCCTGCCCTGTGGAGCCCGGACTTTCCTCCCGCCACGTTGCCGTGGCCGGCGATCGCCCAGCCTTCTCCGACGCGCTCCCGAATTATACCCCCCGGGCGCATACGGCGCCGGTCACGATCCGGAACTTACCAGCCGGCTCGCGACGCCGTCCCAGCGCCAGAGCGGCCGGCCCTGGCTCAGGTGGACACCGCCCAGCCAGGTGTCGATTGCGTGGATGCGAAGCCAGTCCTCCTGCCCGGCCAGGACGGCGGCGCCGCGGAGGGTCAGATCGAACGAGGCCTGCATGAGGTCGTCACCGGCCACGTCGACGAGCGGCGTCAGGCGGCGCAGGATCGAGGCGAGCTGTGTGTCGCCCATCCCGTGGGAGCGCACGCGCGGGTCGGCGCTCACCTCGCGGAACAGCTCGCCGAAGGTGCGCCGGCCGGCGCGCAGGATCTCGAGCGTGACCGTCTCGACCTCGTTCAGGCCGTTCGCGGCCGACGGGAATCGCCCCAGATGGCATCGGAACGCGCCGGCCACGAAGGGGAGTGCCGGCTCGTCGCGGAGCGTTAGGGTCGTGAGCGGCTCGGGACTGGCGTAGGCCGCCCACGCGCTCACACCCAGCGCGCGCATCTCGTCGGTCACGACCGCACGAGTGTCGAACAGCGCGCTCAGCTGCGGGGCCGTCATCGCGCCGAGCCCACGCGTCTGACCGTCGACCGCGGGGTAGACGAGCGACAGCCGGGTGGCCGGCGCATGGCGCCCGAGCCAGTCGAGCAACGACCACAGCGTCACCGCGCAGAAGAGGTCCTGCTCGAACCACAGCACGACCTCATCGTGTGACGGGGCGGAGGCCAGGTATGCGGTCTGGTCCTCGATGGCCCGCGTGTACTCCGCCGGGTCGATTCCCAGGCGCTCGGCCAGGTAGGCGGTGCGCTCGGGGAGCGGGGTGTGGGCAGCGGCCGGCACCGGCCCTTCGACCAGGATGTCCCGCCACACGAGCCGCTCGCCCGGAAGGCCGGCGTCGGCGAAGACGGTGGCGGTCGCGTCGCCGTTCAGGACGTGCAGCACGGGACCAGGCTACTCCCAGGGGAGCGCCGCGGGATCAGCCGCGCGGCGCGAGGGTGGCGATGGCGGCGCGGGCGAGCGCGTCGACGCGGTCGTTCAGCACGTCGCCGCTGTGGCCGCGGACCTTGTTCCAGACGACGTCGTGGCGGCGGGTCTCGGCGATCAGGCGTTCCCACAAGTCACGGTTGGTGACCGGCTTCTTGCCGGCGCCAACCCAGCCGTTCTTCTCCCACTTCTCGTACCAGCGATCGCGGAAGCAGTTCATGACGTAGGCGCTGTCGGTATAGAGCTGGACGCGCCGGCGGCCGGGGATGGCGGCGAGACCCTCGATGGCCCCCCGCAACTCCATGCGCTGATTGGTCGTGTGGGGCTCCGCCCCGGAGACGACGCGCTCCGCGCCGTCCTCCAGGATGATCGCGGCCCAGCCCCCGGGGCCGGGATTGCCGCTGCAGGCACCGTCCGTGTAGACGACGATGTCCTTCAATGCCGCGGTCGAGGAGCGCCACGGGTTTCCCGGGGCGCTCCGAGCGATAGGGGGGTGTGGGGGGCCAATTCTGGGCCCCTCACGAGGGTGACGTCGCTGCTGGTCACTCCTGCCAGTACAGGTAGCGGCCGCAGCTCTCGCAGCGCATCATCGCCGTGGTGGCCGAGCGAAGCTCCTGGATGGCCTGGGGGCGGATCGACACGCGGCAGCCGCCGCAGAAGGCCGAGGTCGTCACGGCCGCGACGGCGACGCCGTGGCGGGCCCGGAGCAGCCGGTCGTAATCCGCCAGCAGCCCCGGCGGGAGATCCTTCGCGCGGGTAGTGCGCTCGCCCCGCACCCCGCCCAGCTCCTGCTCGACCGCGGCCAGCTTCTTGCGCACGACCGCCTCGTCCTGGTTCGCCTGTTCCTGTCGCGTCTTGAGCCGGGTCTCCGCCTCGCGAATCTCGACGTTGAGGCGCTCCTGCAGCTCCATGAGCCCCAGGATCTCCTCCTCCGTCTTCGCCTTCTCCTGCTTGGACTCTTCGATCTCGAGGAGCGCCGCGGAGTATTCCTTGTTGGTCTTCACCTCGTAGAGGCGCGCCTCCAGCTTGGAGCGCTTGGCGCTGATGACCTCGAGGTCCTTCTCCTTGCCGCGCAGCTCCTTGCGGGTGACGTCGAGGCGCCCCTTGATGGTCTCGACCTGTTTCTTGGCTTCGGCGAGGGAGTTCTGGATGCTCTCGATCTGCTTGGGAAGGCGTGCCGCTTCGGCGTCGAGCGCGGAGATCCGCGCGTCGTACCCCTGGAGCTCGATCAGTGTCTGCAGTTGAGGATCCACGTGCTCTCCATTGTTCGGTAGAACCGCCTAGGGGCCGAGAGGTCGGCCCTCCAACCTCCGTAGGAAGGAATGTCGCCCGGCGCGTTGATCGGGCGTGGGGACCCACACCCTTCTATGGCAGCCCACCCACGGTTCAACCCGTGCCAGTGCTCCGATAGAGTGGTGGGCCCACCTGGACTCGAACCAAGACCGTACCGGTTATGAGCCGGCTGCTCTGCCATTGAGCTATGGGCCCCGATCACCATGGTAGTTCAGGACTCAAGGAAGCTCCGGAGCTTCTTCGAGCGCGAGGGGTGACGGAGCTTGCGCAGCGCCTTGGCCTCGATCTGGCGGATGCGCTCGCGGGTGACCGCGAAGTCCTGCCCGACCTCCTCGAGCGTGTGCTCGCAGCCGTCGGAGAGGCCGAAGCGTAGCCGCAGGACCTTCTCCTCGCGCGGCGTGAGCGAGTTGAGGACCTTGTTGGTCTGCTCGCGTAGCGAGAGGCTGATGATCGACTCGACCGGGGACACGACCTGCTTGTCCTCGATGAAGTCGCCGAGGTGGCTGTCCTCCTCCTCGCCGATGGGGGTCTCGAGCGAGATCGGCTCCTGGGCGATCTTCAGCACCTTCCGCACCTTGTCGACCGGGACCTCCATCTTGGTCGCGATCTCCTCCGGCGTGGGCTCGCGGCCCAGCTCCTGGACGAGCTGCCGGGAGGTGCGGATCAGCTTGTTGATGGTCTCGATCATGTGCACCGGGATGCGGATCGTGCGCGCCTGGTCGGCGATCGCTCTGGTGATCGCCTGGCGGATCCACCACGTCGCGTACGTCGAGAACTTGTAGCCCCGTCGATATTCGAACTTGTCGACGGCCTTCATCAGACCGATGTTGCCTTCCTGGATGAGATCCAGGAACTGCAGCCCGCGATTCGTGTACTTCTTGGCGATCGAGATGACCAGCCGGAGGTTGGCCTCGACCATCTCCTTCTTGGCGATGGCCGCCTTGCGCTGGCCCTCCTTGATGATGGCCATGACCCGCTTGATCTCGTCCGCGCGCGCGTTGGCCCGGGCCTCGGCGGCCTTGATCTCCTGCTGGGCGACCCAGATCTGCTGGGTCTTGGGGCTCGTGAACTTCTTGGCGGCCTTGAGGTGGAGATCGCCGACGGCCGCGTTGCCGTTGGTGCCCTGCGCGGAGGCGGGGTCGCGGAACGACACGTAGATGAGGTTCTGGACCTCCTCCGCCGACGGGCGTCGCCCGTTGGACCAGAGCTGGATCACACGCTCGGCCCGCTCGATGTCGTCGAGCAGGTCGCGCAGGCGCTGCACGAGCCCGCGGCGGCCGGGGTCCGAGTCCTCGCGGTCGATGATCTGGTTGCCGATGTTGAGCGCCCGCAGCTTCTCGAGGACCTTCTGCTGCCGCTGCTGCGCCTGGAGCTCGTACTTCCGCCACGCCGGCTCCTTGCCCTTGCCCCGCGGCTTGCGGCGGGCCTTGCCGGCGCTGGCGCCGCGCATCTTGCGGACCCGCTCGATGAGCTGGTCGCGCTCGCGCAGGAGCCGGTCGACGCCGCCGAAGGCGTTGACCACCTGGCGGGTGAGCGCGATCTCCTTCTCCTCGGTGAACTCCTCCTCGTTGACGTCGACGACCTCCTTGACCGAGGTGTCGCCGCCCCGGAGGGTCTCGCGCAGCTCGCGGAAGCGCTCGAGGGCCAGGTTGGTGGAGAGGATGGCGTTGGTGACCTGGTTCTTGCCCTCCTCGATCCGCTTGGCCAGCGCGATCTCACCCTCGCGGGTGAGCAGCGCGACGCGGCCCATCTCGCGCAGGTAGAGGCGGACCGGGTCCTCGGTGCGACCGACCGGGCCGGGGGACAGGTCGATGGGCTCGGGGCCGTCGCCGTCGTCGTCCTCGACGGCCGCCGGCGCGGCGGCGCGCACCTCGGAGGGCAGGCGCCCGGCCTTGGCGGAATCGACGACCTCGATATCCATTGCCCCGAACATCATCATGATGTCGTCGAGCTGGTCGAGCGACACGATGTCCGATGGGAGGGCGTCGTTCACCTCGTCGTAGGTGAGGTAGCCCTTCTGCTTCCCCATCGAGATCAGTCGGTCCAGCTCCTCCAGCTTCGGTTCGTCACTCATGCGTGTGGACTCCTTGAGGACCTGAAAGGTCCGGCCTCGACTCGACAGCCGGCACGTTGAGCGATTGGGCGGCTCCACCGACCAGCTCGTGCAACACCGCACCCTGCTGATGTAATTCGGCGACGAGCGTGGCGTCCATCGGGACGGCGCTCGACGCCCGTTGCTGCCCATCGGCGACCGCCTGGCTGGCGGAGCGCAGGCGCCCGGCGGTGCGGGCGCGGGCCAGCCTCCGCCGGAACTGTTCGACCGCGATCGATTCGTCGCCCAGCGGCCGCTCGTCGACGATGAGCGCCGACAGCGCGTGCCGGGCGGTATCCGAGACGAGCTCGCTCATGAGCTGCTCCGGCGTCGCCTCCGGGGTGCGGACGAGTGCCTCGACGACCTCTCGCAGCCCCGCGTGGGTGATCTCGCCCGGCTGCAGCATCGGCAGCAGCGTCTGCCGAGCGGCCTCGGACGCGAGCAGCAGCCCCACCAGGTCCCGCTCGACCGCGCCGGGGGCCGGCGTGGCGGTGGCGGTGCCGGCGACCGTGGTCGGCCGGCGCAGGGTGGCCTGCAGGCGCTGGGCCTCGATCCACAGCTGGGTCGGGTCGACGCCGAGCTTGAGCGCGGCCTCGCGCGCCAGCGCGGTGGCCTCCTCGGCGTCGGCGACCTTGGCCAGCATGAGCGCCACGCGCGCGAAGGCGTTCACGCGGCCCCGGGCGCCGCCGGCGGCGGCCTCGCCGATCGAGCGGTCGAGCGCGTAGGCGAGGAGGCTGCGGGCGGTGGCGATGCGCTCGGTGAACGCCGCAGCTCCCTCGGCGCGCAGGAAGGTGTCGGGGTCGTGGCCCGCCGGGAGCAGCGCGACCTTCACGCGCAGCGCGCCGGTCGTCTCGAAGGCGCCGGAGCGGTTCACGCCCCACGCCATCCCGCTCCCCGTCGGCTCCAGCAGCTCCTCGGCGCGCTCGGCCGCCTTCTGCCCAGCCGCGTCGGCGTCGAAGAAGGTGATGACCTCGTCGCAGTAGCGCCGCAGGACCCCGAGCTGGGGGGCGGTGAAGGCCGTGCCGAGCGCGGCGACCGTCTCGGTGAACCCGTGCTGGTGGGCGATCAGGCAGTCGACGTAGCCCTCGACGATGAGCGCGCGGTTCCGCTCGCGGATCGTCTCGCGGGCCAGGTCCGCGGCATAGAGCAGGTTGCCCTTGGTGTAGAGGGGCGTCTCCGGCGAGTTCAGGTACTTCGGCTGCTCGTCGCCGAGGGCACGGCCGCCGAGCGCGACCACGCGGCCCTGGAGATCGCGGATCGGGAACAGGAGGCGGCCCCGGAAGCGATCGTAGGCGCCCGGGCTGTTCTCGCGGGCGATGCGCAGCCCCGCCGCGATGAGCGTGTCGTCGCCGAAGCCGGACGAGCGTAGCGCGTTCGGCAGCGTCTCCCACCCCTCCGGCGCCCAGCCGAGCCCGAAGCGCCGCGCGACCTCGGGCGCGATGCCGCGATTCTCGAGGTACGTGCGCGCACGCTCGCCGCCGGCCGACCACAGCCGCTCGCCGTAGAAGGCCGCCGCCAGCTCCATCACCCGGTAGAGCTCCTCGCGTCCCGAGTCGCCGGCCCGCGCGCTGCGGTCCTCGGGCAGCGCGACGCCGGCCTGGCGAGCTAGCGTTCGCACGGCCTCCGGGAACGACAGGCGGTCTTGCCGCATGAGGAAGCCGAAGACGTCGCCGCCGACCCCGCAGCCGAAGCAGTGGAAGATGCCCTTGCGCGGGTTGACCATGAACGAGGGCGTCTTCTCGCCGTGGAAGGGGCAGAGGCCCTTGTAGTTCTGGCCCGCCTTGCGGAGGTTCACGAAGCGACCGACCAGCTCGACGACGTCCACGCCGGCCCGGATCTCGTCCAGCAGCGCCGGCGGGTAGGCGGCCATCAGGACACCTTCAAGGCGGCGACGGTAGCGCCGGCCCCGCCCTCGGCCGGCTCGCCGTCGCGGAACGACTCGACGAGGGGATGGTCGGACAGGACGCTGCGCACGGCCTTGCGCAGGGCGCCGGTGCCCTTGCCGTGCACGAGCCGCACGTGGGCGACGCCCGCCATGAACGCGTCGTCGAGATACTTCTCCACGAGGTCCTGGATCTCCGCCGTCGTCCGCCCGATCAGCATCAGCTCGGGCGCGACCGTCCGCACGGGCGCGTCGGGCTGGCGATTGCGCCGGGCGACGGGGGCGGCGACGACGGCGTCGGCGGACGGGCGGAGTGCTGCGACGGGCACCCGGATGCTGATCGAGCCGGCGCGGACCGTGGCCGAGTCGCCGGCGATGGCGACGAGCTCCCCGCGCAGACCCAGGTGCTCGGCGGCGACGGCCATGCCCGGGGTCAGCGGCACCGCCTCGGCGGGCGGGGCGCCGGGTGCGGGCGCCACGCGGGCGCCGACCTCGCGCAGCCGTCGACGGCTCTCGTCGAGGGCGGGGCGGGAGCGCTCGGTGCGCTTGAGCCGCTCCCACTCGGCGCTCACGGCCCGGCGCACGTCGGTCAGCAGCGCCGCCGCCTCGGCCTTCGCGCGCTCGACGATCTCCCGGGCGCGCGCGAGGCCGCCGGCCTCGGCCTCACGGGCGGCGGCCAGCCTCGCGGTCGTCTCGCTCTCGCGCCGCTCCATCGCGAGCGCCCGCTCGGCCTCGCTCCGGGTCGCCTCGTCGAGCTGAGCGATGAGCTGGCTCATGCGGGCGGCATCGGTCGAGCGGTGGGCCTGGGCGCGCTCGATCAGCGCAGGCGAGAGCCCGAGCCGTCCGGCGATGGCGAGCGCGTAGCTCTGGCCGGGGATGTCGTAGCGCAGCCGGAAGGTCGGGGCGAGCGTGCGGGTGTCGAACTCGACCGAGGCGTTGCGGGCGCGGGGCTCCGTGGAGGCGAAGGCGCGCAGCGGCTCCAGGTGCGTGGTGGCCGCGACGAGCGTGCCGCGGTCGGCGAGCGACTCGAGGATCGCCCGGGCGAGGGCGGCGCCCTCGTCGGGGTCGGTGCCCGCGCCCAGCTCGTCGATCAGCACGAGCGAGCGGTCGTCGGCCTCGGCCAGCACCTCGCGGATTTGCTTCACGAACGCGGAGAACGTCGACAGGTTCTCCGCCACGGACTGCTCGTCGCCGATAATCGCGTAGAGCCGCTCGAAGACAGGCAGCCGCGAGCCCTCGGCGGCCGGCACGTGGCAGCCGACCTGGGCCATCAGGGCGCACAGGGCCAGCGTCTTGAGCGCGATCGTCTTGCCGCCGGCGTTGGGGCCCGTGATGAGCAGCAGCGGTCGATCGGGCGACAGCTCGACGTCGACGGGCACCACGCTCCGCGCCGGATCCTTCCATGCCTGGGCGAGGAGCAGCGGGTGGCGCGCGGCGCTGAGCGCGACACGTCCCCCGGGATCGATCGCCGGGGCACTGGCGTCCATGCGCACGGCCGCGTGGGCGCGCGCGAACAGCCAGTCGAGGGCGCCGATCGCCGCGACGAGGTGCTCGAGGTCGGCGAGCCGGGCCCGCACGGCGGCGGTCAGCTCGGCCAGGATGCGCGCCGCCTCCTGCTCCTCCTCGCGCAGCGCCTGCACGAGGTCGTTGTTCGCCTCGACGAGGCTCTCGGGCTCGACGAAGATCGTCTGCCCGCTCTGCGAGCGGTCGTGCACGATGCCGCGCACCCGCTGGCGCGCCTCGGCGCGCACCGGCAGCACGTAGCGCCCGTGGCGCACGGTGACGAACCGGTCGGCGAAGAGCCGATCGCCCTCGGCCGCCAGCATGCGCTCGAGGTCGGCGACGATTCGGCGGCGACGATCACGGATCTGCTGGCGGAGCTGGCGGAGGCGGGGGCTGGCGCGGTCGGTGAGGCTGCCGTCGTCCTCGAGCGCCGCGCGCAGCGCGTCGCGGAGCTCGACCAGGCGTGGCAGGCCGTCGGCGAGGCCTGCCACCTCCGCGGCGACGGGGCGGACGGCCCGGCCCCACGCCTGGACCCGGGGCCCGGCCTCGAGCGTGGGAATCAGCCGGGCCAGCTCGACGCCCTCCAGCGCGCTGCCCTCGGCCGAGGCCCGTGCCAGGACGGGACGTACGTCGAGGATGCCGTCGAGGGGCGGCGGCCCTTCGGCGTCGAGCGCCAGGCGCGCCTCGCCGGTCAGGGCGATGGCCGATTGCACGGCGGCGACGTCGACGAGCGGGGTGGCGTCCAGCGCCTGCTCGCGGCCCATCGGGGTCCGCGCCTCATTGGCGAGGAGGGACCGCACCGAGTCCCACTCGGTGCCCCGGTCCCAGATACGGCCTACCCCCACGCGTAGCCTCACTCCCTCCCGATCCGGAGGAACGGGAGGGCCGGAGTCAGGAGTGGTGCTGGGGTTAATCGGACGTTCGCTCCCGGCGCTTGGCCTTCTTGCGGGCGGCCAAGGCCTTGCGCTTGCGTCGAACGCTCGGCTTCTCGTAGTGCTGCCGCTTCTTGAACTCCGACAGGAGGCCAGCCTTCTCGCATTGCTTCTTGAAACGCTTCAGCGCGTTCTCGAAGGATTCGTCGGCCTCGACGATGACCTTGGTCACGCGACTTCTTCTCCCCTCCAGCATCCGCACGCATCGGTGGGTAAACGTAAACTATATACCATGCCGCAGGAGCGTGAGCACGCGCTCGGCGGCATCGGCCACGGCCTTGTCCACGGCCGGCTGCTCCTCCGCCTCGAACCCCGTCAACACGTGGTCCGGCACCTGGGCCTTGTGCGCCGGGCGGCCGACGCCGACCTTGACCCGCCGGATGTCGGGCGTGCCCAGCGCCGCGATCACGGACCGCACGCCGTTGTGACCCCCGGCGCTGCCCTTCATGCGGACGCGCACCGCGCCCAGCGGCAGGTCGATGTCGTCGTAGACGAGGATCAGGTCGGTGTGGTCGGCGTGGTGCTCGCGCAACGCGCGCGCGACGACGGGACCGGACTCGTTCATGAACGCCCGAGGCTTGATCAGCGTGACGGTGTCGCCGCGCCAGCGGCCCGTGGAGACCATCCAGCCGCCGTGGCGGTGCCACGGCGCGTCGCGGAACGTCTCGCGGGCCAGGTGCTCGAGGACGCGCTGGCCCACGTTGTGACGGGTGTCTCGGTACTCCGAGCCCGGATTGCCGAGTCCCACCACGACGTGGGCCATGGATCCCCGACGCCGCTACTTGTCCTTCTCGGTCTTCTCGGGGCGCTTGGCCGGCGCGGCCGCCGCCTCCTCGCCCTCCTTCGGCTTGCGCTCGGTGAGGACCTCCGGCTCGGCGGTGACCGCCGCCGTCGTGGCCGGCGCGACCTCTTCCTCGGCCATCGGCGGGGAGACCGTCGCTACGGCCTGGCCGGGGTCGTTCAGCACGCGTACACCCTGGGGCACCGCGAGGTCGGCGATCGTGAGCACATCGCCGATGGCCAGCGCGCTCACGTCCGCGTCGATCCGCTCGGGGATCGCGGTCGGCAGGCAGGAGACCGTGACCTCATGGAGCACGAGGTTGAGGATGCCCTTCGTGTCCCGCACGCCCACCGCCTCGCCGACGGGGTGCACCGCCACCCGGACCGAGATCGGCTTGTCAGCGGAGACCTCCTGCAGGTCGACGTGCAGGAGCCGCTCCGTGACCGGGTCGAACTGCATCGCCCGGATGATGGCGAGCCGGCTGCTGCCGTCGCCCTCCATCTTGAGCGTCAGGAGCTGGGTGGTGCCGGCATGGCCGGCGATCATCTTCAGCACCGCCTTGGGATCGACGGTGACGGGCTCCGTCTTGGGCCCGCCGTAGACGATCCCCGGCACGACGCCCTGGCGTCGCAGCCGCTTGGCGAGCTGCTTGCCGGTGCCCTCCCGGCGCTGGATGGTGAGCTCTTGCGTGGCCATGTCGTGAAGCTCCTCTTTTCTAGACGAACAGGGTCGAGACCGATTCTTCGTCGTGGATGCGGCGGATCGCTTCGCCGAGCAGCGGCGCCACCGTGAGCACGGTGATGCGGGCGGCGGTGCGCTTGTCGGGCGTGAGCGGGATCGTGTTCGTGACGACGACCTCCTCGATGGGGGAGGCCTTGATGCGTTCGATGGCCGGGCCCGACAACACCGGGTGGACACCGCAGGCCAGGATGCGCCGTGCGCCCTCGCGCTGGACGGCGCCGACCGCCTGGACGAGGGTGCCCGCGGTGTCGATCATGTCGTCGATCACCACGGCGTCGCAGCCCTCGACCTCACCGATCAGGTGCATGGCGACGGCCGAGTTGGGGCCCTCGCGCCGCTTGTCGATGATGGCCAGCCCAGCGTTGATCCGCTTGGCGATGTGCCGCGCGCGCTCCACGCCGCCGGCGTCCGGCGCCACGACGACCGTGTCCTTGAGGTCCATCTTCTCCAGGTAGTCGATCATGACGGGATTCGCGAACAGGTGGTCCACCGGGATGTTGAAGAAGCCCTGGATCTGGCCCGCGTGCAGGTCGAGGGCGAGCACGCGGTCGACGCCGGCCGCCTCCAGGAGGTCGGCCACCAGCTTGGCCGAGATGGGCACGCGGGGCTGGACCTTGCGGTCCTGGCGCGCGTAGCCGTAGTAGGGCAGGACCGCCGTGATCCGGTGGGCCGACGCGCGCTTGAGCGCGTCGATCATGATCAGCAGCTCCATCAGGGTGTCGTTGACCGGCGGGCAGGTCGGCTGCACGACGAAGACGTCGGCGCCGCGAACGTTCTCGTTCACCTGCACGAAGACCTCGCCGTCCGAGAACCGGGTCACCTCGGCGTCCGAGACCGGCAGCTTGAGGTACTGTGCGATCTCGTCGGCCAAGGCGCGGTTCGCGTTTCCGGAGAAGAGCTTCAGCTCGTATGACATCGACGCCTCGCTCACCGGCTGGTTGGGGCGGGAGGATTCGAACCTCCGAATACGGGATCCAAAGTCCCGCGCCTTGCCGCTTGGCCACGCCCCATCGATCCCAGCCTCACGTATTATCGCGCCCGTTGTTGCGGATTCGAATCGCCGGTCCCCGGAGCGTCCGCACCGCCCAGCACTCCCATGATCCGCGCGTGACCCGCGCCCGGATCTGCCGCGCCTGCTCCCACGACCGCGCCACCCCGAACACGGTGGGCCCGCTGCCCGACATCGCGGCACCGAGCGCGCCGGCGGCCAGCAGCGCGGCCTGCATCTGCCCGATCTGCGGGTACGCCGCCCGGGCGGCGCCCTCGAGCCCATTGTAGAGGCTCGCGGCGACGCGTCCGGCCCGGCGGCTCTCGAGCGCGTCCGCGGCGTCGCGCGTCCGCGCCCCGTCGGAGTACATCAACGGCGTCACCCGTCCATACATGTCGGCCGTGCTCACCGCGAAGCGCGGGTTGACGAGCACGAGCGCGAGCGCCGCGCCGCCGAGCGGGGTCAGCCGCTCACCGCGCCCGGTGCCCACCGCGGCGCCGCCCCGCAGGAAGAACGGCACGTCCATCCCCAGGCTCACCGCGATCTCGCTCAGGCGCTCGGCCGGCCATCGCAGCCCCCACAGCCGGTTCAGCCCCGCGAGCGTCGCGGCGGCGTCGGTCGAGCCGCCCCCGAGGCCGGCCGCGACCGGGATCCGCTTGTCCAGCGTGATCCGCGCCCCTCGCGTCAGCCCCGCCGCATCCCGCAGCGCCGCCGCCGCGCGATGGGCCAGGTTCCGCTCGTCGGCCGGGACGCCGGGGGCACTGGTACGGACCTCGATCGCCTCCGCGTCCTCCAGCCACAGCCGGTCGGACAGGTCCACGGTCTGCATGACCGTGGCGATCTCGTGATAGCCGTCAGGCCTTCGGCTCAGGACCTCCAGGGCCAGGTTGACCTTGGCCGCCGCGCTGACCTCGAGCCGCCGGGCGTTCCCCGACCCCGTCGCCAAAGCACCGCAGGCTAGCACGCGGACAACCGACCGTCAACGGATCGGTTGTGTTTTCGCGTCTTTGGGCAGCGTCAGAACGAATCCATCGGCGGTCAGGCCCACGTCCGTCGTCACGTTACGGTAGCGCACGGTGCCGGTGACGTACCGCTCGGCGGCGCTGATGTCGAAGCCGGTGAGGCGGCCTTCGGCGTCGCGGCGGTAGGTTGCGATCGCGGCCGCCCGTCCCCCGATGATCTGCAGCTGCTGGACGACCCCTGTCTTGAAGTCCATCCAGACCCGATGCTCGCTCACCTTGCCCACCAGCGAGATCGACGGCCCCAGCCCGTCGGGGGGCAGGATCTCCGCGACCCGCAGGTCGGCCGGGGGGACGGCGTGACCGGTGACGATCGCCACGAGGTCGTGGGGCTCGAGCGGCAGACCGAACAGGTGCGCCGTCGTCTCGGCGGTGGCCTCCCCCACCACCGCCTCGTTGGTCATGGCGCTGAAGGCGGTCATCTGGCCTTCGTGGACGACCGCGACGACCATGGGCTGGCCGAACGGAGAGAGCGCCTCGAATCGCACGCTGCCGGGCGCCTTGGCCAGGAGCACGCCGGTGAGCTGCTGCCGCTGCCCGCCGCGATCCACCTTGATGTCGGCGAGCGCGCGCATGTCGGTGACGGCGTGCCAGCGGGTGATGAGCAGGTCGATCGCGCGCTGCGCCTCCGCGGACACCGGCTGACGCGGCGGCGCCATCGAGATGGCGCAGCCGGTCACGAGCCAGAGGGTGAGGAGGGCCGGGAGACTACTGCGTAGGCTTCGGCCGCTCACTCTGGGCCCGGCGCAGGCGCGCGCGAACGTCCTCGAGCTTCTTCTTGACGCCGTCGGCGGCGGGGTCGAGCTGCAGGGCCTTCTCCCACGCGACCGCCGCGTCCTCCTCGAGCCCGTTCTTGATGAGGGCGTCGCCCAGGTGCTCGAAGATCACCGGATCTTCCTTGGCGCGGTCGACCGCGCGCTTGAGCTCGCGCAGCGCCTCCGCGTAGCGGCCCTGCTGGTAGTAGGCCCAGCCGAGGCTGTCGATGAAGTAGCCGTTCTCCGGCTCGAGCGCCAGCGCCTTGTTGATCAGCGTGACGGCCTCGTCGAGGTTCTGGCCCTTCTCGGCGTACATGTAGCCCACGTAGTTGTAGGCCTCGGCGTGCTTGGGATCGAGGGAAATGACATGCCGGAACTGCCGGACCGCGTCGTCGAACTTCTCCTGCTTCTCGTAGACCACCCCGAGCTGGAAGTGCAGGTCCTTCTGCTTCTCGTCGAGGGTCAGCCCCTCCTGCAGCGTCTGGACGGCGCGGTCGTACTCCTTGGCCCGGAAGTAGGCGGTGCCGAGGTAGAGGAACAACTCGGGCCGCTTGGGGTCGATGTTGACGGCTTCGCGCAGCAGCGCGACCGCCTCGTCGTACTTCTTGACCTTCCCGGCGAGGAATCCGAGCTGGACCCGGGCGTCGATCGAGCGCGGATCGGCGCGCAGGATCTTCTCGAGCTCCCCGCGGGCCTCCTCGTCCTTGCCGGCGTCCATGTAGGTCGTGGCCAGGAAGTACCGGGCGCGGAGGTTGGAGGGCTCGAGCAGGACCACGCGGCGGAAGGCGTCGCCGGCCTTGTCCCACATCTTCTGCTCGTAGAAGACGGCGCCCAGCTTCATCCATACGCGAGGATCTCGGGGCGCCATCTCGGCCAGGGCCTCGACCTCGGCCTGCGCCTCCGTGAACCGGCCGAGCCGGATGAGCAGATCGCCCAGGCGCTCGACGAACGCCGGGTTGTCGGGGTTCGACTTGACCGCGCGCCGGTACACGGCGACCGCCTCGTCGGTGCGTCGCTGGGACTCGTAGACGTAGCCCAGCGCGGTCCAGGCCCCGTCGTGGTCCGGGTCGAGCTCGACCGCCCGGGTGAGCCGCGTCACCGCCTCGTCCCACGACTCGGTCTCGATCGCCAGACGACCGAGGAGGAACTGGGCCTGGACATTCCGCGGCTGACGCTCGGCCAGTCGCAGCAGGACGACGCGCGCCCGGTCGAAGGACTTCTGCTCGACCTGGTAGCGCGCCAGCGTGAGGTAGGCCTCGTCGGCGTCGGGGTTCAACGCGATGGCCCGCTCGAGCTCGGCCTCGGCCTCGGCGTACTTCTTCTGGCCGCGCAGCATGTCGGCCAGGGTCACGTGGGGCTGGACCTCGTTCGGGGCCAGCTGCACGGCGCGGCGGGCGGCGGCCACCGCCTCGACCGGTTGGTCGGCGCGGACCAGCCACTGCGCCAGCGAGGTCCACAGGAAGGCCGAGTTGGGGTCGCGCCGAAGCGCCTCCTCCATCGGCGCGACCGCGTCCTTGAAGCGCCCGCCCTGCGCCATCATCTGGGCGACCGAGTAGTGGTAGTAGGCCTCGGCCGACGCGTCGCGCTCGCGCGCGGAGAGCGGACGACGGGGCGTGTCGGGGGCCTCCGACGTCACCGCCGGCGCCGTGGTCGCGCACCCGGCGAGGCCGCCGGCGGCGAGCAAGAGGAGACCCAGGGCGGCGAAGCGGACCATCATCGTTCATTACCTCGTGCCGGCACCGTCGCCCATGCTCGCGCCAGGAGGCGGCGGGCGCCGGCTGCCAGAGCCGGATCGGAAATCGCAGCGGCGGCCGCGTCGATGGCGCGCCGATCGTCGTCGCTCAGGTGCGACGGCGGCGCCAGCGGGCGCGTGGCCGGCGTCGGCTCCTCGGTGGGCTTGAGGCCCAGACTGAAGCGGACGGAGCGGACGGCAGGGTACTTGGCGCCCAGGCGCGCGGCCAGATCGGGTGCGCGGAGCGTCAACTCGTGTAGCCAGGGGGAGTTGTCCACGACGACGTGGAGGCATCCGTTGACGAGCGCCTGGGGCTGGGCCCGCCGGGCCATGTCGGGCCCGACGAGCGCGGTCCACGCGCGCCGCAACCGCTGGACGAGCAATCGATCTTCGAGCTGAGGCACCGCGCTCACCAGCAGCTCTCCAACCGCACGCGGAACACCGGCCTTCATGTGTCAGGCTATGATACTCCCCCGCCCCCGCGGCTGGCCAGCCTCGGACTCCTCGTTTATAGTGGCCTGACACCATGGCAAAGCCGAGACGCGGCGACACGCTGGAGCTCGTCGTCGACGACCTCGCGTTCGGCGGCGACGGCGTCGGTCGGGCGGACGGTTACGTGATGTTCGTGCGGGGCGGGCTGCCCGGCGATCGGCTGCGGGTCACGGTGACGGAAGCGCGCGGACGGTACGGCCGAGGGGTGATCGAGTCCGTGCTGACGCCCTCCCCGGACCGGGTCGAGGCGCCCTGCCCATATTTTGGGCGCTGCGGCGGCTGCCGCCTGCAGCACCTCGCCTATCCGGCCCAGCTCGCCTTCAAGGCCAAGCAGGTGCACGAGACCCTCACGCGCCTGGGCGGGCTCCCCCCGTTCGAGCTGCGGCCCATCGTCCCGGCCCCCGAGCCGTATGGGTACCGCAACAAGATGGAGTTCACCGTCGCCGAACCGGGGCCGGTGCTGGGCCTGCACGCGGCGGAGCGCTACGACGTCGTCCTCGACATCGACCGCTGCCTGCTGCAGTCCGACACCATGAACACGCTGCTCGACGAGTTCCGGAGCCAGACCCGGGCCCGGGGCCTGTCCGTCTGGGACCCGAAGGCGGAGCGCGGACTGCTGCGGTTCCTGACCCTCCGCGAGGGCCGGCGGACCGGGCAGGCCATGGTCAACATCGTCGCCTCCGCCCCCGACGTGGAGGCGCTGGTGCCGGTGGCGGAGGGCCTCCGGGCGCGCGTGCCGGCCACCACGAGCGTGCTGCTCAACGTCAACGACAAGAAGGCCAGCGTCGCGATCGGGACCGAGGAGCACCTGCTGCTCGGACGCGACCACATCAGCGAGTCGCTGGACGGCGTGGCGTTCCAGGTCTCGGCCAGCTCGTTCTTCCAGACCAACACTGTGCAGGCCGAGCGGCTGTTCGCCATCGTCGCCGAGGCGTGCGAGCTCGACGGCACCGACACCGTGATGGACCTCTACTCCGGCACCGGCGCCATCAGCCTCTTGCTGGCGCGCCGCGCGGCGCGCGTTTACGGCGTCGAGGTGTCGGCGGCGGCCGTGGCGGACGCCGTGCGTAACGCCCAGGCCAACGGCATCGAGAACTGCACGTTCGTGGCGGGCGAGGTGCGGCACGTCCTGCCGGCGCTGATGCAGGAGGGCGTCCGGGCCTCGGTGGTCGTGGCCGACCCGCCCCGGGCGGGGTTCCATCCGAAGGCGCTCGCGGCGCTGGCCACCCTGGCGCCGGCGCGCATCGTCTACGTGTCCTGCAACCCGTCCACGCTGGCCCGCGACGTCGGCGACCTCACCCGCCACGGCTATCGCCTGCAGTGGGTGCAGCCGGTCGACATGTTCCCGCAGACCCCCCACATCGAGGCCGTAGCGCGCCTGTCGCGGGCATGAGGACGTTCCTCCTCCGGCGACTGCTGCAGTCGCTGGTGGTGCTCTTCGGTGTCTCGTTCGTCGTCTTCGCCATCCTGTTCCTCACCGGGGATCCCGCGCTCGTGCTCCTGCCACCGGATGCGTCGGCGGAGGACGTCCGCCGCTTCCGGGAGGCGATGGGCTTCAACGACCCGTTCCTCGTGCAGTACGGGCGATTCCTCAAGGGCGCGTTGCGCGGCGACTTCGGCCAGTCGGTGCGACACGGCGAGCCCGCCTTCGATCTCGTCCTCGAGCGCATGCCCGCGACCTTCGAGCTCGCCGGCGCCGCCCTGCTGCTCGCCCTGTGCCTGGCCATCCCCGCCGGCATCGTGTCGGCGGTCCGGCGCAACTCGGTCCTCGACTACGTCGCCACCGTGGTTGCGCTCTTCGGCCAGTCGCTGCCCACGTTCTGGCTCGGCATCATGCTGATCCTGTTCTTCTCGGTGCAGTTCCAGTGGCTGCCCTCGTCGGGGCGGGGCACCTGGCTGCACCTCGTCCTGCCGGCGATCACGCTGGGGCTGTTCACGACCGCGCGCATCACGCGCCTCACCCGGTCCGGGATGCTGGAGGTGCTGAGCCAGGACTACATCCGCACCGCCCGCGCCAAGGGCGTGAACGACCCGCCGGTCGTGTGGAAGCACGCGCTGAAGAACGCGGCCATCCCGATCGTGACCATCGTCGGCATCGAGCTGGGCACGCTGCTCGGCGGGTCGGTCATCACGGAGACGATCTTCGCCTGGCCCGGCGTGGGCCGCCTGAGCGTGCAGGCGATCGCCAACCGCGACTACCCCGTCGTCCAGGCCGCCGTCTTCCTGCTCGCGACGACCTTCGTCCTCGTCAACCTCCTGGTCGACGTCGTCTACACGTACCTCGATCCGCGCATCCGGCTGCGATGACGTCACCATGAGCTCGGTGATCGCGCTGCCCGAGACCTCGCGCCCCGCGCGGCGCGAGTGGCTGGAGTTCCTGCGTCGCCTCGCGGCGCGGCGCACGGCCCTGTTCGGGTTGCTCGTCGTGGTGATCGTCGTGCTGACCGCGCTCGCGGCGCCGCTCCTGTCCCCCTTCGATCCGGTCGAGCAGGACCTCGGCGACCTGCGCCTGAAGCCCCCCGGATTCCGGGACACCGCGGGCCGCCTGCACCCGCTCGGCACCGACCACCTCGGGCGCGACCTGCTGGCGCGCGTGATTTACGGGGCGCGCCCGGCGCTGCTGGTGGGCTTCGCCGCCGTCGCGATCTCGGGGCTGATCGGCATGGCGACCGGCTTGATCGCCGGGTACTTCGGCGGCCGGCTCGACGATGTCCTCATGCGGCTGGCCGACATTCAGCTGGCGTTTCCGTTCATCCTGCTCGCGATCGCGGTGATCGGCGTGCTCGGACCCAGCCTCCAGACCATCATCATCGTGATCGGCGTCTCGTCGTGGGTGGTCTACGCCCGCATCGTCCGCGGCGCCGTGCTGACGCTGCGCGAGCGCGAGTTCGTGCAGGCGGCGCTGGCGCTGGGCGGGGGCGACGGTCGCGTCCTGGTGCGCCACATCCTGCCCAACGCCTTCACGCCGTGGCTGGTGGTGGCCACGCTCGACATGGCCCGCGTCATCGTGATCGAGTCGGCGCTGTCGTTCTTGGGACTCGGCGTGCAGCCGCCGACGCCGACGTGGGGTGGGATGCTCGCGGATGGGCGCGTGTACATCTCGACGGCGTGGTGGCTGGCGACGTTTCCGGGGTTGGCGATTCTCATCACGGTGCTGGGGATCAATCTCTTCGGCGATGGGCTGCGGGATACGCTGGATCCGCGGTTGAAGGTCTAGACCGGGTCGGCGGACCGCCACGCGGTTGGCGGCGGGCCGATGAAAAGGGCCCATCTGCTTCGTTGGCGCTGCGCTCCTCGCTCGACGTATAGGCAGTACGCCTCGCTCCGGTGCTCGGCCGCCTCGCATCTGGACCCTTTTGATCGGCCCGGATCGGGCGGGGTCGTCGGAACGCCGGCTGGGGAGCCGAGGCGGCTCCCCAGCGGCTCGAAACGGCAAGAAAAGGCCAACCCGCGCTCGCGGCGCGCGTTCCTTCGTCAGCTTGGTTGCTTCGTCAGTCTCAGGTATGGCGTTAGGGCTTTCCATCCATTTGGGAATTTCTCTTTGGCTTCGGCGTCGGTGATGGCGGGGACGATGATGACGTCGTCGCCTTGTTTCCAGTTCACGGGGGTGGCGACGCGGTGGGCGTCGGTGAGCTGGAGGGAGTCGATCACGCGGAGGATCTCGTCGAAGTTGCGGCCCGTGGTTTGCGGGTAGGTGATCAGCAGGCGGATCTTCTTCCTGGGGTCGATCACGAACACGGTGCGGACCGTGTACACCTCGTCGTGGGCCGGGTGCATCATGCCGTAGAGGTTCGCCACCTTGCGGTCCGGGTCGGCGATGATCGGGAAGTTCGGCGCGTAGCCCTGCGTGCTCCGGATGTCCTCCGACCACTTCGCGTGCGCGTCGACCGGGTCGACCGACAAGCCGATCGCCTTCACGCCCCGGGCGTCGAATTCCGGCTTCAGCCGCGCCACGTAGCCCAGCTCGGTCGTGCAGACCGGCGTGAAGTCTCGGGGGTGGGAGAAGAGGATCGCCCAGGAATCGCCGATCCAGTCGTGGAAGGCGATCCGGCCTTGCGTGCTCTCCGCCGTGAAGTCGGGGGCGATGTCGCCCAAACGTAGGGACATTGTTTCCTCCTGTTTTCGTGGCCTTAGGACGATCACAGGATACTCTTGACAATACCGATCGACAATGAGTAGTTTACGAGCCCGCACGGAGAGGCGTCAGAGCCGGCGGGTGGGTGATAAGCGGGCAGGGCCAGGTCGTAGCTGAAAGGCGAGCGCCGACGGGGTGTCATCGGCTCCCGCGCTTTCGGGATCGAGGGGGTCGCGATGACGGACGCCATCAAGGAAACCAAGGCGCAGCGGGCGGAGCGTCTCAAGCGCGAGTTGAACCCCTGGGAGGCCTACGCGGAGATCCGCCGCTTCGCGCGAGAGGGCCATGCCTCGATCCCACCCGAGTGGGGCACGTACTTCCGGTGGTGGGGCATCTACAGCCAGGGCGATGGCGTCGGTGCGGTGGGGGGCCGCGGCGGTGAGGGGCGCGCGGTGCCGTACTTCATGGTCCGCGTCCGCATCCCGAACGGCGCCCTCGCCGCCCACCAGTTCCGGGCGCTGGCCGACCTGACCGAGCGTCACGCGCGCGGCGTCGCCGACCTCACCGTGCGGCAGAACGTCCAGCTCCACTGGGTGACCATCGAGGACCTGCCGACCGTCTTCGAGACGCTGTGGCGTACCGGCATCACCACGCTGGGCGCCTGCGGCGACGTCACCCGCAACGTCACCGGCTGCCCTGTGGCCGGCGTGGACGCCGACGAGCTCATCGACGCCTCGCCGCTCGTGCACGAGGCCACGCGCCTGCTCAACGGCAATCCGGAGTTCTACAACCTCCCGCGCAAGTTCAAGGTCACGATCACGGGGTGCCGGAGCTGGTGCGTCTATCCGGAGATCAACGACGTGGGGCTGACGGCCGTGCGCCACCCCGAGTCCGGCGAGGTCGGGTTCTCGGTGAGGGTCGGGGGTGGACTCTCGACCGACCCGCACCTCGGCGTCCGGCTGGACGCGTTCGTGCAGCAGCGGGAGGCGGTCCCGGTCGTGCGCGCCATCGCCGAGATCTTCCGCGACAGCGACGTGCTGCGGCAGAACCGGGAGAAGGCGCGGCTCAAGTTCCTCTTCCTCAACGGCGGCTGGACCGCCGAGCGGTTCCTCGACGAGCTGCAGCAGCGGCTGGGGCATCGCCTGGCGCCCCGCGTGCCGGACGATCCTCCGGCCGACGTCTACCGGGACCACGTCGGGATCCACGCGCAGCGCCAGTCGGGTCTCTCCTACGTCGGGCTCCCGGTCGTGCGCGGCCGGCTCACGCCCGAGCAGATGCGGGGCGTCGCCGACCTCGCCGAGCGGTTCGGCTCCGGTCAGCTGCGCACGACGACGATGCAGAACCTGCTCGTGCTCGACGTGCCCCAGGGGCAGGCCGGCCGACTGGCCCGCGAGGTCGAGACGCTCGGCTTCGCGCTCGACGCCTCGTCCTTCCGGCGCGGCACCGTGGCGTGCACGGGGAGCGAGTTCTGCAAGCTCGCCCTGACCGAGACGAAGGGCTTCGCGCGCTGGCTCGTCGAGGAGCTCGAGGGACGGCTGCCGGGGTTCGACCGCCACGTGCGGATCAACGTCACCGGCTGCCCGAACTCGTGCGGGCAGCACTGGATCGCCGACATCGGCATCGAGGGCAAGAAGCTCAAGGTCGACGGCGCGCTCGTCGACGCCTACTACTTCTGCGTGGGCGGCGCGGTCGGACGCCATCAGGCGATCGCGCGGCCCGTCGGCTACCGGGTCGCCGCCACCGAGGTGCCGGCGGCCATCGAGCGGCTGCTCCGCCGCTATCTCGACGACCGCCGGGCGGGCGAGGGCTTCCGTGAGTTCGCCGCGCGGCACACGGACGACGAGCTGCGCGAGTTTCTCGCGGGTGAGTTGGTGGCGACCGTGGAGCGCGACGTGCCGACGGGGCGGCCGCCGGCGGGAGTCGAGGGCTGATGGGCTTCTATCCCATGTTCTTGGATCTCACCGGACGTCTGTGCGTCGTCGTCGGCGGTGGGGTCGTCGCCGAGCGTCGCGTCGAGTCGCTGCTGGCGGCCGGCGCCGGGGTCACGGTGGTGAGCCCGGAGCTGACGTCGGGGCTGGCCGCGCTCGTCGAGGCCGGAGACATCCGGTGGCTGGCCCGGGCCTACGAGCCGGGCGATCTCGACGGCGCTGAGCTGGCCTTCACGGCGGCCGACGACCCGACCGTGAGTCCGACGGTCGCCCGCGAGGCCCGCGAGCGCGTCGTCTGGCTGAACGCCGCGGACGACCCGGAGCACTGCGACTTCTTCCTCCCGGGGCTGGTGCGTCGCGGGGTGCTGACGGTCGCGGTCGGGTCCAGCGGCGCCAGCCCGGCGCTGACGCGCGCGCTCCGCGAGCACCTCGACGGCGCGCTGGGGCCGGAGTGGGAGGCGCTCGGCGAGCTGGCGGCGACGGCACGGCGCGAGCTGCGCGCCGCCGGCCGGGCGACCGACGGCGACACCTGGCGCCGCGCGCTCGGCGCGGACGTCCGCGAGCTGCTCGCCGAGGGGCGGCTCACCGAGGCCCGCCAGCGGCTCCGCAGCCGGCTGACGCTCCCGGCATGAGCGGCCGCGTCGCGCTCGTCGGCGCCGGTCCCGGCGATCCCGGTCTCATGACCGTGCGAGGGCTCGCGCTGCTGCGCCGCGCCGAGGTCGTCGTCTACGACCGCCTGGTCGACCCGCGTCTGCTCGACGAGGCGCCGGTCGACGCCCTGCGGATCTTCGCGGGCAAGGCGACCGGCGCCCACGTGCTGTCCCAGGAGCGCATCAACGCGTTGCTCGTGGCGCACGCCCGACGCGGGCGCCGCGTCGTACGCCTCAAGGGTGGGGACCCCTTCGTCTTCGGGCGCGGGGGCGAGGAGGCCGAGGCGCTGGCGCGGGCCGGCGTCGAGTACGAGGTCGTGCCCGGCGTGAGCTCGGCGGTGGCGGTGCCCGCCTTCGCCGGCGTCCCGCTCACGCATCGCGGGATCGCCTCGTCGTTCGCGGTAGTGACTGGCCACGAGGACGAGGACAAGCCCGAGGAGTCGGTGGACTGGGAGCGTCTGGCCACCTCGATCGACACACTCGTGATCCTGATGGGGGTGCGCCGCCTGCCGCGCATCGCCCGTGCGCTGCTGGCCGGCGGACGCCCACCCGGCACCCCGGTGGCGCTGGTCCGGTGGGGAACGACGGACGCGCAAGAGACGCTCGTCGGTCGACTCGACGAGATCGCCGAGCTCGCCGCGGCCGCGGCGCTGGCGCCTCCGGTGGTGATCGTCGTCGGCGACGTGGTCGGGCTGCGTCAGCGCTTGGCCTGGTTCACGCGCGAGTCGGGGGCGGGCGAAGCGTCTTCGGCCGAGGCCGCGGAGGGTCAGGCGCGCGAGGTGCTTCTGCGCCAGCGGTAGACCAGCAGGAGGGCGGCGGCCGGCACCGTGATCCACAGCACGCCGCCGCCGGCGCCCGCGGCCAGGTCGAGCGAGAGCATGCCGATCCCTCCGACGACCGCCACCCACAGCAGCACGCTCGTCGCCAGGTCGGCTGCCCTCAACCACCCGACGTGCGCCGCCGCGATGGCGGCCAGGGCCCCGAGCGAGTCGAGCACCACGTCGCTGACGGCGCCGGTGCGCGCCGCCAGGAACGACTGATGCGTCTCGTCGGCCATGGCGCACCCCACGCTGACGGCGAGCGCGAGCGCGGCCGCGACCGCCGGTCTCAGCGCGCCGGCGTGGATGAAGGCGCGGCGCCACAGCAGGCCGAGCACGGCGTACTCGGTGAAGTGCGCGGCCTTGCGCACGAGCCCGTGCACGAGCCCGATCGTCGCCGGGCCCAGCCCGAGCCACGCCAGCACCGGCCCCAGGATCCCGCCGGTGTTCTCGGCGCTCATCTGGGGCCCGGACATGATCAGGACCACGGCCATCCACAAGATAGGAGGTAGCCAGGTGGCGAGTGGTTTCACTCTTTCATGATACAGTCGGGCCGATGCTCGGCGAGATCCTCGATGATCTGCTGATTTCTGCGTCGACCGGCCGGTGCATCACGGCCTCCCGTCACTTCCCCGCGCGCCCGGCCGTGCTCGCCCCGTTCCCGGCCTCGCTCGATCCCCGGATCGCCGAGGCGTTGCGTGGGCGCGGGATCGAGCAGCTCTTCAGTCATCAGGCGCGCGTGTGGGAGCTGGTCGAGGCCGGCCGGCACGTCGTGGTCGTGACGCCCACCGCCTCGGGCAAGACGCTCTGCTACAACCTGCCGGCGCTGCAGTCCCTCGTCGAGCGGCCCGAGGCGCGCATCCTCTACCTGTTCCCGACCAAGGCCCTCGCGCAGGACCAGCTCGCAGAGCTGGAGACGCTCGCCAAGTCGATGCCCGAGATGCGGATGTTCACCTACGACGGCGACACGCCGCAGGACGCGCGGCGGGCCGTCCGCGCCCGGGCGAACCTGGTGCTGACGAACCCCGACATGCTGCACTCGGGGATCCTGCCGCACCACACGAAGTGGGCGACGCTCTTCCAGAACCTGCGCTACGTCGTCATTGACGAGCTCCACGCCTATCGCGGGGTGTTCGGCTCCCATCTCGCGAACGTCCTGCGTCGCCTCAAGCGCATCTGCGCGCACTACGGCTCCACGCCGCAGTTCATCATGGCCTCCGCGACCATCGCCAACCCCGGCGAGCTCGCCAGCCGCATCACCGGCGAGCCGGTCGAGCAGGTGACCGAGAGCGGCGCGCCCACCGGCGACAAGACGTTCCTCTGCTACAACCCGCCCGTCGTGAACCCCGATCTGGGGATCCGGGCGCCGTACCTCGGCGAGGCCGCTAAGCTCGCCATCCGTCTGCTGCGCTCCGAGGTGCCGACCATCGTGTTCGCGCAGAGCCGGCTCTCGACCGAGGTCCTGCTGACCTCGATCAAGCAGGGCGTGGCCGACCGGGCCACGGGCGACGCCGGCATCGTGCGCGGCTACCGCGGTGGGTACCTGCCCAACCGCCGGCGCGCGGTCGAGCGCGAGCTCCGCACCGGCGAGGCGCTGGGTGTGGTGTCGACCAACGCGCTCGAGCTCGGCGTGGACATCGGCCACCTCGACGCGGCGGTGCTGGCCGGCTACCCCGGCACGATCGCCTCGCTGTGGCAGCAGGCCGGCCGGGCCGGACGCCGGGCGGAGCCGTCGGCGGCGGTCCTCGTCGCCACCAGCGCGCCGCTCGACCAGTTCATGGTGACGCATCCGGACTATCTCTTCGGGACGCCGCCGGAGCACGCCCGGGTCAATCCGGACAACCCGTTCATCCTCGTGAACCACCTCAAGTGCGCGGCCTTCGAGCTGCCGATCCCCGAGGACGAGCGCTTCGGCGACGTCGACGTCCGCCGCGAGCTCGCCGCGCTCGAGGACGAAGGGGTGCTGCACCGCGCCGGTCCGCGGTACCACTGGGCCTCGGAGACCTATCCGGCCGATCACGTCTCCCTGCGCACGGTGACCACCGACAACTTCGTGGTCATCGACACGACCTTCCGCGACGAGAAGCAGACGAAGAAGCGCCAGATCATCGCCGAGGTCGACTGGGGCAGCGCGTTCTCGACCATCTATCCGAAGGCGATCTACCTGGTTGAGAGCACGCCTTACGAGGTCCAGGAGCTGCGCTTCCGCGAGGACGAGGAGAAGGTTGCCTACGTCAAGCGCGTCGACGTCGACTACTTCACCGACGCGGTCAGCGCCAAGGGCGTGTGGATCCTGCGCCGCCTGGAGGGACGCGAGCACACCGGGTACCTCGCGGAGCAGGGGGAGGTGCTGGTCGCCGAGAAGGTCGTCGGCTTCAAGAAGATCAAGCTCGGGACGATGGAGAACGTCGGCTCGGGCGAGGTCGAGCTACCCCAGCAGGAGAAGCAGACGACCAGCGCCTGGATCACGGTGCCGCCGGCCGCGCTGGAGCGCGTGAGCCGGTCGCGCGAGGAGCTGATCGACGGCCTCCGCGCGGTGACCTACCTGCTGCACCACCTCGCGCCGATCTTCCTGTCGTGCGACATCCGCGACCTCGGCTCCTGGCTCGGCGACACCACCCCGGCCGAGGCCGGGGCCGTCGCCACGCGGGAGTCGGCCAAGCAGCGTCTCATGCAGAGCGAGCGCTTCAACCCGACGATCTACCTGTACGACGCGCACGCCGGCGGCATCGGTCTCGCCGAGCGCGTCTTCGAGGTCCTGCCCGACCTGCTGCGGCGCGGGCTCGACACCTTGCAGGCCTGCGCGTGCGTCTTCGGGTGTCCCTCATGCGTCGGGCCGGTCAACGAGGTGGGCCGCCGCGCCAAGGCCACCGCCGCCCGCCTGCTGACCGTCCTCACCGCCTGACCCTCGATGCCCACCCTGGACGAGCTCCGCCGCGTCATCCGCCGCATCGAGACCGCGCGGCCGCCACGTCCGGCCCCGGAGCCCGTCGAGCGCGTGGTCGACGGTGAGCTGCTCGACACGGGGCAGGGCAGCGTCGTCGTGGTCCGGCGCGAGTACGCGCTGAGCCACCGCCATGGCGGCGGGCCGCTCGGTGACGCGCTCGACGCGCCGCTGCCGCTGCTGGCGCAGCTCGCGCGCGTCGACGGCGAGCTCGACGCCGCCGAGGGCCTGCTGTTCCTGGACACCGAGACCACGGGCCTCGCCGGCGGCACCGGCACGTACGCCTTCCTCGTCGGCGTGGCCTTCGTCGAGGCCGGACGGCTCGTGGTCCATCAGTACTTCATGCGTGACTTCGACGACGAGCCGGCGCTGCTCGCGGCGCTGGAGCCACTGCTACTGCGCGCCAGCGCGGTCGTGACCTACAACGGCGCCGGCTTCGACCTGCCGCTGCTGGAGACCCGCTTCGTCCTCGCCCGACGGCGGTGGCCCGCGACGCTGGCGCACCTGGATTTGCTGCGACCGGCGCGCCGCGTGTGGACTGGCTGGCTGTCCGACTGTCGACTGTCGACGCTGGAGAGCACGGTGCTGGGCCACGCGCGTGGAGACGACGTCCCCGGCGCCTTCATCCCGCTGATCTACTTCGACTACCTGCGATCACGCCGTGCCACACCGCTCAGGCGCGTCTTCGAGCACAACCGTGCCGACGTGCTCACCCTGGTGGCCCTGGTCGGCTGGTTCGGGCGAGCGCTCGCCGAGGGTGCGAACGTCCGTCCCGAAGAGCTCGCGGGGCTCGGCCGCCTGTGGGAGCCGGTCGATCTGGAGCGGGCGCTCACGTGCTATCGCGCGGCCCTCGACGGCGGCCTGCCGGAGCCGGTCGCCCGGTGGGCGCGCCTGAGGCTGGCCTGGTGGGAGAAGCGCGCCGCCCGGTGGGACGCCGCCTGCACTCTGTGGGAGGCCGCGCGCGCCCACGAGATCTTCGACCCGCGCCCGTGGGAGGAGCTGGCCAAGTACCACGAGCACCGCGCCCGCGACCTCTCCGCCGCCCGCGCGATCGTCGAGGACGCGCTGGGCCTGGCGCGCGCCGCCGGCGCCGCCTCCCGCGTCCTCGATGCCCTCTCCTACCGCCTCGACCGCCTCAACCGCCGCCTCGACCGCCAGCCGGCCCGCTGCTGAGAGTCCGAGCTTCGCCCAGCGGGCGGCCCCCGCGCCTCCCACACGGCTGAACGGGCGCCAAATCTAGCGGGAAGTCGAGGAGCGCCCCGGCTCCGCCGGGGCGTGACGAGCATCGGGGGGCTTGGGGGCCATGTCGGGGCCTCCATCTAGGAAAGTCACCACGTGGAGGACGTTGGCTTCGGGGCGCACCCGGAGGCCGGTCGCGAAGGCGGCCGACGAGGCCTGTGAGGAGTGCACCCGGTGGCCCGAGGGAAGCGCGAGGCAGTACAGGGTCTCCGAGCCGCGGAAGTAGCGCTGGACCAGCACCGCGTCGCCCGCGGGGTCGGGCACGAAGCTGACGTCGTCGGGCCGGATCATCACGCGGACCTTGGCTCCGACGTCGCGGCCCTCGGCGTTGGCGAAGAGGCCGATCTCGGTGGCGATGCCCTGGGCCGTCACGAGGCCCGGGAGGAAGTCGGCGGCGCCCACGAACTCGGCGACGAACGGCGTGGCCGGGTGGTGGTAGATCGTGTGCGGTGTGGCGAGCTGCTCCAGCCGCCCGTGGTTCAGCACGCCGACCTCGTCGGCGATCGTGAAGGCCTCCTCCTGGTCGTGGGTCACGAAGATCGCGGTCGTGCCCGTGGTCCGGAGGATCTTC
>Ga0209382_10002252_pt1 | contig 28459 bp, 25 predicted proteins | sample SoiMetdeltSBSDD5_FD_187599 | JGI IMG/M metagenome (GOLD analysis project Ga0209382, IMG submission 187599) | Bulk soil microbial communities from a Populus tree surrounding site in Tennessee, USA - Soil MetaG P. deltoides SBSDD5 (SPAdes) (version 2) | ecosystem: Environmental > Terrestrial >...
CGACGGCGATCGGCTCCTTCAGCTTGACGACGATCGTCTTCGGGTCCGGCGCCTCGTACGACTGAATCTCCTGGAGATTGGAGATGTACGGGTACTTGTTCTCCGGCTTGATCGCCTGGTCGAACGTCCACTTGTAATCCGCCGAGGTCATCGGCGTACCGTCGCTCCAGACCAGGTCGTCGCGCAGGGTGAACGTGTAGGTCAGCTTGTCATCCGAGATCGTCCAGCCCTTCGCCGAGTCCGGGATCGATTCGAGCGTCTTCGGGTCGTACTGGACCAGGGCGCCGCCGTAGACCAGCCCCTGATAGGCGCCAGAGGCGGTGTCCGTGCGGAGGTACGGATGGAAGGTGACGCCGTCCGCCGTGGCGGCGACGACGATACCGCCGCCCGGCTTCGCGGCCGGCGGGGCGGTCGGCTTCGCGGCGGCGGCCGACGCGGCGGCGGCGGTTGGGAGCGGTCCCTGGGTTGGCAGCGGCTCGAGCGTCGGCGGCTGCACGGTGGACGCGGCAGCCTGCGCCGAGGTCGGCACCGGCGCGCTGGTGGCGGCCCCGGCCGGGCCGCCGGCCGGCGACGCTGGTGGGGTCGGCGCACAGGCGGCGACGACGGGCAGCAACAGGCAGGCGAGCAGGACGAGGACGATCGCGCGCAATCCCCGAGACACGGCACCCTCCGGTGTCGCTAGTTGGTTACCGTCAGCGTACCGCGCGCCGGTGGCAGCGTCAACGAAAGAGGGTGCCGGGTTCTGGGTGCTGGGTTCTGGGGATGGGCTCGGAGAACGCGAGGCGCCCGCTCCTGTGCGGGAGCGGGCGCCTCAGAGCGGAGCATGGGCCGTGTAGGCAGTTGGGTCAGGGGAGCGGGAACGGGAGGCCTGGCAGGCCCGCGCCCTGCACGGCTGAACTGGCGATGCCAAATCCGGTCGAGGCCGCATGGCTCGGGATCGACTCTACGGACCCGACGATCGGCGAGACCACGCCGGCCGCCCCGTTCGCGATCTCCAGGCCGCCCCCGACGTGGGAGCCGACGTCGGTGAGGCTCCCCAGATCGACCGGCAGGCCCGGCGCGCCGAGGGCGCCGAGATCGTACAGCGCCGGGCTGGCGAGATCCGGGGTGGCCGCGAAGGCGGCGCTGGAGCCGCTCAACAGGGCGGTCGCGAGTGCCAGGCTTGCGAGGGTCCGGGTGATCCGCGTCTTCATCGTCTGCTCCTTCGCTGGGGTCGAAGTGCTGTGTGCCCAGCGTAGGACAGGACACGATGGAAGACTGTCGGCCACGCGGTAACGGCGGTGTTCGTGAGCGAACAGGCCCTGGGACCGCCGCGATCCTCGCGGCACCCGGGTGCCGCGAGGATCGCGGCGGTCCCAGGGGTGCTACGCCTGGACCACCTCGGCGGGCGCGTGGAACATGTACTCTTTCAGGTAGCGGATCTCCTCGCGCCGGGCGTGGAGCTCCACGCGGAGGAGGTCTCGCACCGAGATCATCGAGAGCAGTGCGCCGTTCTCGACGACCGGCAGATGGCGGATGTTCGCCGTGTCCATCAGCTGGACGGCGTCCTGGAACTCCTCGTCTGGCGAGCCGAAGACGATCTTGGTCGTCATGACGTCATCGACAGTCGTCGTCGCCGGATCGCGGCCGGCCGCGATCACCCGCCGAACGACGTCACGTTCAGAGACCAGGCCCACGAGGTGGTCGCCGTTCAGCACCGCGACGATGCCGACGTTCTTTTCGGTCATCACGCGCACGGCATCTGTTACCGTCGATCCGTGCTGGACGGCATGCACGAAGCCGGGCACCATGATCTCGCGTAACTTCGTCATCGAAGCACCTCCGCCGAGGGTCAGCGCGACGTCGCGCCATCGCACTCACCCTACCGCGTTCCGCCAGGAGAACGCAAGAGGTTTCTCGCCGGCCCCTGGCACAGCCGCCGATCGTTCGAGCGCGCGCCGAGGTGTTTGCTCCCTGGAGTGCCGCGAGCGGTGTCGGCGGCACGAGCGGCTGTGGCGCACGACCCATGCCAGCCCCGCCCGTCCTCCTGGGAGCGCGGCGATCCTCGCCGCTTCGTGAGCGACTCAGCGGGTACGGTCACCAGCCTCCAGGGGTGTTCCGCCGGGGACAGCGGCCGATCCTGAAACGAGATAGACTGTGATATGCCCTTCTGCCCCCGCGCGCCCCACATGGGCCGCCCCCTCCTGGCGGCCCTCCTGCTGCTGCTCGCGCTGGCGACTGTTGCCCCGTCCAGCTTCGTCAGCGCGAGCAGTCTCCCGGGTGCGGCGGCGCTCGCCGCGCAGGCGCCGGTATGGGTGCTCCTCGACGGCTCCGAGCCGGCCGCGCAGCTCTTTGCTCCAGGCAGCGGCGCCCTCCTCGCCCGAACCGCGTCCGGTCTGAAGCGCAGCGACGACGGCGGCGCGACCTGGCGCACGGTCGAGCTGCCGCCCCGAGCCTCATTTCAACGACGCATCGTCGTCGAGATCGACCCGACCGACCATACCCACCTGTTCGCGAACGGCGAGCAAGGGCTCTACCGGAGCACTGACGACGCCGCGACCTGGACATTGCTGTCGCTGCCGACTCGGATTGGCGCCAGCATCCGCGACATCGCCGTCAGCCCGGCTGACCCATCGCTCGTCTACCTCACGACCGCTCCGCAGGAGAGCATCGGCTCCACGATGTGGCTCCATCGAAGCCGAGACGGCGGCGAGACCTGGGAGATGCTCCAGGAGAAGCACGCCGGCCCGAGCTGTGGCGTCGGCGTCTACATCTTCTGGCCGCACCCGACTGACGCGAGCCGGGTCTATCGTCAGGCCGGCTGCTTCCGCGACGAGCCGGTGAACGCCCGGCTGGAGCACAGCGCCGATCAGGGTGCCACCTGGTCGTACGTGACCGAGCCGGCGTTCGGCGCGGCGATGCGGATGGCCGGCGGACACGGGGCCGAGCCGGCGCGCTTCTACCTCGGCACGGCCGTCGGCGGCGGGTCATCGCAGGTGTTCTGGAGCGCAAGCGGGCTGGGCGAATGGACGTTCGCCCACCGCTTCGAGGGTGAATCGGTAGGCGCCTTCGCCTACGACCCGCGACGGCCGGAGCACCCGTACCTCGGCACGTCGAGCGGGAACGTCTACCGCCACGTCGATGGCGTCCAGCACTGGGAGCGCCTCTCGGAGCAGGCGCTCGGCCGCGTCTACGATCTGGCGCTCGGCGTTGACGGCGCCAACCTGTTCGCCGCCACCGAGCAGGGCGTCTGGCGCTACCTGCTCACCGCGCCAGAGCCCAGTCAATAGGCGCCGAGTCAGGACCAGCGCGTCTGGGACCAGGAGAGCGGGCGCTGCTCCTCGATCTTCGCCTCGTCGAGGTCCATGCCGAGGCCGGGCGCGTCTGACGGCATGATCATCCCGTTCACCGGCTGGACCGGCGTCTTCAGGAACCACTGGTGGATCACGTTCCACTTGATGAGGTACTCCTGGAGCGGGACCAGGCTGGCCGGCTGCGCCGCCGTCAGGTGGGCGCCCGCGTTCGAGGAGTGGCCGTGCGGGATGACCGGCAGATCATACGCCGAGGCGAGGGCGCAGATCTTCAGCGTCTCGGTGATGCCGCCGCACCAGTAGATGTCCGGCTGGAGGAGGTCCACGGCCTCGGCATCCATCAGCTGCTTCAGGCCCCAGCGGGTGTACTCGTGCTCGCCGCCAGAGATCGGCACGACGGACTCTGCTCGGATCTTCGCATAGCTCTCGATCTTGTCTGGGAGGACCGGCTCCTCGATCCAGCGCGGGCTGTACTCCTCCAGCAGCTCGGCCATCTTGAGGGTGTACGGCACGTCCCACGACATCCAGGCGTCCAGCATGATGTCGACGTCCTCGCCGACGGCCTCGCGGACCGCCTTGACCAGCGCCACGTTCTTCCGCATGCCCTCCTTGCCGTCGGCCGGGCCTTCGCGGAAGAACCACTTCTGCGCCCGATACCCGAGATCCCTGTACTCCCGGGCTCGGGTGGCGGCGCGCTCGGGCTCCACCGAGAACCCGAGCATGCTGGCGTAGGCCGGGATCCCGGTCCGGGTCGGCCCGCCGAGGATCTTGTAGACCGGCGTCTTCAGCGCCCGGCCCTTCAGGTCCCAGAGGGCGCAGTCGACGGCGCTGATCGCCATCATCGTGCTGCCCTTCCGGCCATGCACGGACGCGCGGTACATCTTGTCCCAGAGCAGCTCGTGCGCCAGCGGGTCGGCACCCATCAGGAGCGACTTCAACTGGGTGTCGACGATGAAGGCGTACTCCAGCGTGATCGGCCCGCCGATGCCGTTGACGCCGTCGTCGGTCACGATCTCGAGGAAGATCGAGGACATTCGGTACTTGCCCTCCTCGATCTGCTCCAACCAGGCCGGGCCTTCGCTCTTGTGCTCCGGGTAGACATCAATCGGCCGGACCAGCCGCTCCTCCCAGAACTCGCCGGGGAACTCCATCGTGCCGCGTAGCTGGAACAGGCGAACGTCGGTGATCTTCATCGTCAGTCATCCACTTCTGAGTGTCTCACCACGGTACCTGCTCCTCGCGTTCCTCGCCACTTGACTGTCGATTGTCTCTACGCTCCGGCGCCGCTATCATGTGAGATCCTCGGGCTGGGTGCTCGATCGAGAGATGGCCAGGTACCTCTTCGAACGTCTGGCGCGCTCGCTGCTGGTGCTGCTCGGCGTCGTGATCGTCGCCTACGCCCTCGTCCTGGCGACCGGCGACCCGGCCGGCGCGATGGCCGGTCCGGATGTGCCGCCGGCCGAGGTCGAGCGGATCCGCCGCGAGCAGGGGTACGACCAGCCACTCCCGGTCCAGCTGGTCCGCTACGTCGGGCGGCTGCTCCAGGGCGATTTCGGCCGCTCCTCGACGTACCGACAGCCGGCCTTCCCGCTGATCGTCGAGCGGCTGCCGGCCACGCTTGCCCTGGCGGCTGCCGCGATGGCGATCAACCTGCTGATCGCGCTCCCGCTCGGGATCGTGTCGGCCGTGCGCCGGGGCGGTACGGCGGACGTCTGCGGCACGGTCCTGGTCTTCGCCGGCCAGTCGATGCCGGTCTTCTGGATGGGCATCATGCTCATCCTGTTCTTCTCGCTGACGCTCCAGCTGCTGCCAGCCTCCGGCTACGGCTGGCCGAACGTCATCATGCCGGCGTTCGTGCTGGGCATCCACGGCGCGGCGTACCAGACCCGCCTGCTGCGCTCGGCGATGCTGGACGTGCTGAGCCAGGACTATCTGCGGACGGCCCGCGCCAAGGGGCTGCTGGAGCGGGCCGTGATCGTCCGGCACGGGCTACGCAACGCCCTGATCCCGGTCATCACGGCGAGCGGGGTCCAGTTCGCGGTGCTGATGGGCGGCGCCGTGATCGTCGAACAGGTCTTCGCCTGGCCGGGCGTCGGCAACCTGGCCGTCTCGGCGATCAACAACCGCGACGTGGCGCTGGTGGTCAGCGCGACGTTCGTCTTCGCGGTCTTCATCCTGGTGGTCAATCTGCTGGTCGACCTCTCCTACGGGCTGGTCGATCCGCGCGTCCGGCTGGCCTGATGGCCGCCCACGAGGCCGTGCTGCCGGCCGAGGCGATTGCCCCAGCACCGGCCGTCCGGTCGCGGGCCAGCGCCTTCACCCGGCTGCGCGCCGATCGGAAGGGGCGGTCCGGGCTGCTCGCGCTGCTGGTGCTGACCGTCGTGCTGTTCGGACTGCCGCTCGTGCTCGGCGTCGATCCGAGGTTCCAGGACCTGCGCGCCCGGCTGGCACCGCCGCTCGGCTTCGAAGGATCGAGCGCCGGCCACCTGCTCGGGACCGACCAGCTCGGCCGCGATCTCCTCGCGCGGCTGCTGGTGGGCGGGCAGATGTCGCTGACGATCGGCTTCGCGGCCAGCATCCTGGCGGCCGGCATCGGGGTCGCGGCGGGGATGGTGGCCGGCTACGCCGGGCGGTTCTGGGACGGTCTGATAACGTCCATCGCGGACGTCCAGCTCACTTTCCCGAACATCCTGCTCGGCCTCTCGGTGATGGTCGTCCTCGGCCCGGGCATCGGCAACCTGATCCTGGTGCTGGTGCTCTCGAGCTGGGTGTTCCAGGCCCGGATCATCCGCGCCGACGTCCTGAGCCTGCGCCACCGCGACTTCGTGGACGCCGGCCGGGCGATCGGCGCCACCGACACGTACCTGCTCTGGCGGTACATCCTCCCGAACATCGCCGGCTCGGTGCTGGTGCTGTTCACACTGACGCTGGTCCGGGTGATCCTGGCCGAAGCGTCGCTCTCGTTCCTCGGCCTCGGCGTGCCGATCGAGATCCCGAGCTGGGGCGGCATGCTGGCCGAGGGACGCCAGTACCTTGCGAGCGCCTGGTGGGCCGGAACGTTCCCCGGCCTGCTGCTGATGCTGACGATTGTCGCCATCAACCTGGTCGGCGACAGCCTGCGTGACATCCTCGATCCGCGCATCCAGTAGTTCCCGAAGGAGGCGACCCCATGACCGCTCTCTCCCGCCGACGGTTCCTTCAGCTCTGCGCGGTCACCACCAGCGGCCTGGCGTTGAGCGTCGCCTGCGGTCAGCAGGCCCCGAGCGCCCCCGCGAAGCCCGCCGAGCCCGCGAAGCCCGCCGACAGCACGGCTGCGAAGCCGGCCGCCCCGACGGCTCTCCCGACCATCGCGGCGGCCGTTGCGCCGCAGACTCAGGCGACGGCGGCCCCAGCTGCCCCGACTGCCGCGCCAGCCGCGAAGCCGGCCGCCGCGGCCGGGCCGTCCGGCCAGGTCACGGTCATCCAGCAACTGCCGATCACCACCCTGAACGCCAACATGGAGCAATCGCTCGCCAACCTGAACCCCTCGATCCACATGGCGGACCCGCTGGTGTTCCGCGAGCCGAACGGCAGCGTCAAGCCGCACCTGGCGACGGCGTGGTCGTACCCTGACGAGAAGACGCTGCGCTTCAAGGTCCGGCAGGGGGTCAAGTTCCACAACGGCGACGTGATGACGACCGAAGACGTCGCGTTCACCTACAACCTGCTGCTCGACCCGAAGACCGACTCGCGCCACACGCCGGCCCTTCGGGCCATCGGCGAGGTCAAGGCGGTGGACGCCGAGACCGTCGACTTCGTGCTCAAGGAGCCGGACGCGACGCTGCTCGGTCGGCTCAGCATCCTGCCGGTGATCCCGAAGAAGTACTTCGAGTCGATCGGCGGGGTCGATCCGTACGGCCAGAAGCCGGTCGGGACCGGGCCGTTCAAGTTCGTGGAGTGGGTCAAGGGCCAGCGGGTGGTGATGGAGGCGAACCCGGACTACTTCCTGGGCGCCCCAAAGCTGAAGACGATCGTCTACCGCCAGATCTCCGAGGACAACACCCGCATCACCGAGCTGCTGACCGGCAACGCCGACCTGGTGAACAACGTGCCGCCATCGCTGGCACCGAAGATCAAGGGCGATGCGAAGACCGAGCTTCAGACGGTGCGCGGCCTGCGCAACGTCTACCTGAAGATCAACACCAAGAAGGCGCCGTTCACCGACGTGAAGGTCCGGCAGGCGCTCAACCACGCCATCGACGTCAAGCTGATCGTCGAGACGGTGCTGGGCGGCAACGCCGTCCCGACGCCCGGCGGCTACGAGGGGCCTGGCGTCTGGGGCTACTACAAGGAGATCGACAAGGAACGGTACCCGTTCGATCCGGCGAAGGCGAAGGCGCTGCTGGCCGAGGCCGGCGTCACGCCCGGCCCGATCAACATCCTCTCGGCGAAGGGCCGGCTGCTGAACGACGTCGAGGTCGTCCAGGCGATCGCCGGGATGCTTCAGAACGTCGGGTTCACTCCTCAAGTGAACCTGCTCGACTTCACGGTGGTCAACGACGAGTGGAACCGGAAGTACCGCGAGGAGATGGACCTGCACCTCTGGTCGAACGCCAACAACACGGCGGACGCCGACTACAACTACAGCACGAACTTCTACACCAAGAACACCGGCCTCTACTGGGGGAACCAGGAGATGGACGACATGATCGTGAAGGCACGCACGACGCTGGACACGGCGTCACGCGAGGCCCAGTACCAGGAGATCGGCAAGAAGCTGCTGGACGAGGCGGTGGCAGTGCCGCTCTACGACCAGGTGGACTCGTACGGGGTCAGCAAGCGGCTGAAGGGGTTCCAGGCCCGCGCCGACGAGCTGATGTACCTGTACGGCGCCTCGGTGGAGGGATAGGCGACGCCGACGACGCCCTGGTGGCAGGGCTGGCTCCCGATCGCCGTCTTGCCGCCCGCTGTCGTGCTGCTGGCTCCGGCCTCGTGGCCACGCTGGGCCGTCATGTGGACGCTGGCGTTCGCGATCTGGTGCGGCTGCAAGTGGCTGACCTGGCGCCGGACCCCGGTTGACGGGGCGCCGGCCTGGCAGCATGCCGCCTACCTGCTGCTCTGGCCGGGCCTCGATCCGGCCGCGTTCTTGAGCCCCCGCCCGAGCGCTGCCGTTCGCAAGCCCGACTCCCGTGAGTGGCTGTTCGGCGCTGCGAAGCTCGTGACCGGGCTCGTCCTGCTGTACGGCGTCGCGCGGCTGGTGCCGGCCGAGTATCCGTACCTGGCGGGGTGGGTCGGCATAGTCGGCACGATCATGGTGCTCCACTTCGGGTCGTTCCACCTGGTGTCGTGCTTCTGGCGCAGTCGTGGCGTGAACGCCCGCCCGCTGATGCACGCGCCGCTGATCTCGGTCAGCCTGGGCGAGTTCTGGGGCCGCCGGTGGAACACGGCGTTCGCGATCTGACCCACCGGTTCCTGTTCCGACCGCTGACCGCGCGATTGGGCGCACGAGGTGCCGTGTTCGCCGGCTTCGTGTTCAGCGGGATCGTCCACGACGCGGTGATCTCGGTGCCAGCGGGGGGAGGGTACGGCGGCCCGAGCGTCTTCTTCGTGCTCCAGGCGCTGGGCATCCTGGCCGAGCGCAGCCGGAGGGGCCGGCGGATCGGCCTGGGGAAGGGCAAGCTCGGATGGCTGTTCGCGATGCTGCTGCTGGTCCTGCCGGCGCCGCTGCTGTTCCACCCGCCGTTCGTCGAAGGGATCGTCGTACCGTTCATGCGGGCGATCGAAGCCCTGTGACGAGACGCGAGGAGGACGACGAAGACAGGATGAACAGGATGGAGAGGATGGAGAGGATGGGGGATTGGTGAGGCGCGAGATGATCCCGACTGAGTGGCTTCCCAGCCTGATCTTCCTGGCCGGCGGTGCCGATCTGGGCATCTTGATCGCCTCATCGCTGGTGCCGTTCCGGCACTCGTGGCGGCAGGAGCTGGCGGTGCTCTCGCGGCTACACCGCCAGATGTACTGGACGTACGGCGGCTACGTGGTGCTCTCGATCGTGGCGTTCACCTTCATCAGCATGCTCAACGCCGAGGAGCTGGCGGGTGGCAGCGGGCTGGCCCGTGGGTTCTGCCTCTACGTGGCCGTATTCTGGGGCATTCGGGTCTGCCTCCAGCTCGTGTTCGACGTGAAGGTACACCTGACGCGCTGGTGGCTGAAGGCGGGGTACCACCTGCTGACGGTGCTGTTCATGTGCTTCACGGCGCTCTACGGCTGGGCCGCCTTGCGCCCCTCACCGTGATCCTTCGTGGCATGAGGATCATGGTCCAACCATCATGGACAGGTTCGCAGGGTCAAACGACTAGCACATCGCCGACACCCAGGGCTTGATCCGGAGCCTGTCGGCCGCCGTCCACCTTGCCGGGTAGTCAGCGAGTCGCCACCGGCACCTGGACGACCGGGTCATGCCCGAGCACCGTCTGGGGCATCTTGCCGTCCCAACGCCGCCACCTTTCGAGCTCCACCAGCTCGGGGCTGATCGTCGCCGACTTCTGCCGATTCACGTCCGCCTCGGCGTCGCCGAGCGTTCGGAGGCGCGCCGCCTCGGCTTCCGCGGCGATCTGGGCCTGCTCGGCGTCTGCTCTGGCCTTGGCCAGGGCTGCCCTCGACTGTTGCTCCTGGAGCTCAGCCGCCGCCTGCGCCTGCTGGAGCTGGAGCTGCGCCGACGCCCTGGCGTTCGCCAGCTGGGACTGCCCCTCCCGCTCCGACTGCTGCTGCCGGAGCAGCGCGGCCTCCGCCTCCTTTTGACCTTCGAGTCGCGCGGCGATCAGGCTCTCCAGCGCTGGAGCGGGGACCATTGCGCGGATCGAAAGGGAGCGGACCCTGATACCGACTATCTCGAGACGTCCTCGCACCGCCGCTTCTGCCGCTGCCTCGTACTCCAGACGCTTCGGGCCGTACGCCTCCTCCCACGTGAATCTCGTGCAGGCATCGCGGAGTCCGGCCCGGATCTCAGCGCGCACCAGGATGTTGGCGATGTCCTGCGCCTTCGGGTCTCCTACCAGTGGCACGCCAGGGCGCATGCGGTACAGCTCCGCGACGCGGTGAGGGTCCACCGACCATGACGTCGAGCTGTCCATGGCGATCGTCTGCTGGTCTTGCATGACGCACGGCACGGCCTCACTGCTGCCGTTCGGGCCGCTGACGATGGTCATGGTGTAGGTGTACTCGGCGGTCGGGTACTCGGCGAGTCGTTCGCAGCGCCAGTCCACCCAGACGTAGCGGCTGTCGGTGATCGTCTGCTGCTCGCCGGTGCAGTAATCGAGGAGCACCCCGGCGTTGCCCGGCTCGACGCGCGCCCACCGTGATGCGTACCACCAGTAGCCGGCGAGGCAGCTAGCCAGAATAGCGATCAAAATCAGCCAGCGGCCGTTGACTCCGATCCGAACGTTCCTCATCAGTCCCTCCTTGCACGAATGGCGGTTCGGTTCGACGGAGCGCCCGGCGGTCGACGAGCGGGCGTCCGAGGAAGCCGCGTCGCGATCTGCATCGCTCGATCGGACGGTCACAGCGTAGGAGGGTCTGGCTGTCACCGGGCGGTCACAGGCTGCCAGCTCACTGCCAGATGTGGGCCGACAGGGGGCTCAGGCAGAGGCTTGTCCGTCGAGCCCGTTTCGCCTGGCGAGCGCTTCCTGCTCGATCAGCTCACGGGTCAGGACACGGATAGCGCGCCGCCGGTACCGATGGTAGGTAGCCTCCGCGACGCTGAGCCGCGTCATCATCTGACGGACCGATCGACCTTCGAAGTACTGACCGCGCAGGATCTGATAGTAGACCGTTGCACTCTCGCCGAGCGCCGCGTCGGCGGCATCCGGCTTGAGTCGGTCCACGGCCGCGATCAGCATCCGCTGGAGCGCCGCCGCCTGCTCCAACGGCGTTGCGTCGACGCTCCGGACCCCGCGGTGCTGTAGCGTGGCGACGATGGTCCACGGGAGGTACTCCATCAGCGCGCAGCCGTCGAGCTCGCCGCGATCTCGGACACGCCGGAGCGCATCTTCGACGTGAGTAGCGAGCATCTCGACCGAAAGCTCCTGCTCGTCGTTTGCATCGACAGACACGTCTGGGCTGCCCACGGACGCTTCCGTCGATGCCTGCACGTCACGCTGGGTGGTCGATCCGTTCCTCTCCCGGACGACGTCGCCGGAGCCACTCAGCGAATCGACGGCACCTTCGCCAGCCGCGGGAGCGCCGTCGCTGGAAGCCTGACCTGGGGGCTCATCCACCTGCTGCGCCTCGTCGGTACCGCGCAACACCTCGACCATCGCGTCGTACAGCGTCGTGAGGCCGTCCGCCCATTCACCCGCCCGACGCGTCACGTCGTCGTCATTCCTGATCTGCAAGAGTGCGATCAGTGTTGCGTAGGCGTTCGCCGCCTGCTGGAGACACGTGTCGATGGCTACGTCGATTCGTTTGAGCATTCGCCGGAGACGGTCCAACATGGCGGGTTCTGGCGCTCGGATCTGCCCCCGCTCGTACCGCCGGAGCTCGCGTCGGAGCTGGGCGCGCCGGTCGAGCAGCTCCCGGAGAGCAGGGACGAGCTGTTCGTCCAACTGCCGGACTGCGTCGGCGAGGATCCCGAGCAACACCGGGTTCGCACGCGACCCTGGTGCTCGCCGCAACTCCGCGTACAGTGCAGCCATCCGATGCCGGAGATCGAGGAGCTCGCGCATCTCCGGTGCGGATGGGACCGGACGCGACCAGTAAGCAATCGCGACGACGAGCGCATAGCACCCGAAGCCGAGCGCGAACACCCAGACGGCCTCGCCTTGCCACGGTCGCAAGATGGGGAGCACCAGCATCGCGATTCCGAGCAGCAGGCTGGCTCCCAGCAGCGTCAGCGCCACTCGATGCAGCAGAGCAGCCCGCGCACTCGCCCGCAACACGACTCCTTCGGCAGCGAGCTCCGCCATCCGGATCGCATTATAGACTTCCTCGTCAAGATCCCAGGGATCGAGCTCGTCGTCCAGCATCGATGCAGGCTCCAGGGCGTGCAGTCGCAAGGCACGTTCGTCTACGGCGCACGGATCGTCGTCGGCGCGGCTGCCGCTCAGGTGCGCCAGCGTCGTCGGGCTCCGGGCCGTCGGTCTGAGCAACCCATCGCGGAGCGCTAAAAATACTTCCCGAACTTCTCGAGCACCGCTGCCAGGGTGTCAGCAGTCGTCGCGCGATACGCCGAGTGGGTCGCCTCGGCCAGGATCCGACCCACCTCGAGGTCCGCGTCGTCTCCGATGCCGACGTAGAAGATGTGGATCGGGTGCTTCGTCTTGATCGCCATGGCCGTGCCAAGTACGTCTTTCTTGGGCACTTCTTCGCCGTTCGGACCGAAGCACGTGTCCATCGTCTGGAAGACCGCGCACGTCTGGAGGCGCGTCTCGTCACGCGACATGACCTCGACGACGCGGTCCAGCGGCACGCCGCCCGTTGCCCTGCCGTCCGTCAAGACGACGACGCCACGGGTCGCATCCGGGTCGGCCTCGGCCTCATCGGTCATCTTGACGGCGCTCTGAAGGGCGGTGTACAGCTCCGTGGGGCCGCTCGCCCGCATCCGCTTCGCGACCTCGACGACAGCGAATCGGTTCTCCGAGACTGGTGCCACCGCCACGTACTCCCTCAGCCCGTCTGCGAACGTCAGCAGCCCGACGCGGTTGGCGACGTCGATGTTATCGAGCATCCGCAGCACGCCGTCCCGGGCCTGCTCCAGCTTCTCCCCGGCCATCGACCCGGAGGTGTCCACCACGAGCGTCACGACGCCGGGCTTCTTCACCGTGCCCCACGAGCCGACGATCGTCTGGGCCGCCGCCGGCTCGATCCGGTCAGGGTTCAGCGTCGCCGTTGGCTGGTTCGGGTCCGGCCAGAAGCGGCTGTTGGCCGGCTTGACGTACGAGATCGACGTGCCAGGGCGGAACCCCTCATGCATGAACGCCTGCTGCTGCCGTTCTTCCAGGAGGAAGTCGATCCACTGCTGCGCGGCCTCAGTCTGATCCGGCGTAACCCAGTCAGCATTCACCACGGCCGCCGAGTGGTTGTGCCGCGGCGACCCCTCCCTCGGGTAGATGAACACCATCTCGCGTTCGAGCGCGCGGCGGCTCGTCCCAGACACGTCCTCCACTTCCACCTTGCCCTGGTACAGCTTGACCAGGTTGTCCTCGGCGATCAGGAAGAAGTGGCCGTAGCGCGGGCCGAGGTAGATCTTGCTGTTCAGGATCAGCGTGTCGGGCACGTAGTGGTCGACACCCCGCTGGAAGCGCCGCACGTACTCGACGACGTGCGGGTCGGTGACATCCGCCTGGGTCAGCTTCTCCGGTGACTTGCCGGCCGCGATCGAGTAGAGCGAGTAGATCATGCTCCGTCCGGTGCTGGAGGTGTCCGGATCGGTGAACGAGAGCAGCGGCGTACGGCCCCACTCCGCCCGCGCCGTCGGGCAGCTCGCCCAACCCCGCGGGTCGGCCCGCAGCGCGATGATGTCGCCGAACCCGATCTCCTTTTCCGGCCAGCCCATGCACTGCGCCATCTCGCGCAGCGTGGCGATACCGATCCAGGTCGTGGCCAGGCTCCTGGTATTCGGCAGGTCGATTAAGTCGCGACCGACCACGTGGTTCACTTCGCCCAGCCAGTGATCCGCGGCCGGCGTGACGATCGTCGGGTCAGGCTGCTTGTCGGCATCGCGCCCTCCGGTCCCCTCGTTCTCCGGACAGCCCGTGCCTGGATTGGCCCGTCGAATGAGCTGGCAGGTGATCGCTCCGGAGTTCACTTCCACCGGCCGGATCTCGATCCGCTTGCCGGACCGGGTCACATGGCCAGTCGCGTTGAACTCACGTGCAAATGCCGGCAGTAGAGCCGAGCTCGTCATGTGGCCGTTCGCCCAATGCGTCACGACCACGGCCTCGCGCACCATCGCGTACGCGAAGATCGCGACGATGCCGACGATCCAGACGGCAACCACGCCCCCGATGAGCCACGATCGGCCCGGGAAATACGAGAACATGCCAGCTCCCCTTGCTCGCACCTGGATGCGCACCTTTGCGCATCGCCCCTGACGGTTGTAGGGTAACAGTCCGACACTGTCAGGGCATCGTCACCGACTGTCACTGGACTGTCACTTCTCCCTGGTGCCTGCATGCGAAGCGACGAACGTCGGCGCTGCCGAATGACGCGTCGACGGTGTCTCACTCACGTTCCTTGATGACGGCGTTGTCAAACCGTGCATCCAGTGGCACCGCTGCGTTCCCCACCTCTACGTAGGCGAAGAAGTAGCCGCGCTGATAGGTCGGATCCTCGATCGTGAACAGTCGCGTGCCGTTGACCGTGGCCGCGATCGTCAACCCAACACAAGAGAGCTCGAGCCGATTCGTCTCCGCGCCGGGGCGAATCGCCGACGATTCGATCCAGTCAGTCACGTACATCTCGTCGGGCTCGCCATCGGCCGCACGATACAGCGCGCCCACTGCAAGGGCAGGAACGATGATGAACTGGTAGTTCGCCGATCGCTCAGACCCCTGGTCCCGGCACCCGATTCCGACGTGTCGGTGCTCGGCGCCTCCCTCGAGATGGGCGTCGATCGCGAGCGTCCCGTCGGCGAGGCGCGATCCCAGGCGCTGCAGCATGTAGCCACCTGGGAGCATGTCGAGGCGCGCGAGCCGCAGCTCCCCGCCGCTGCATTCGATGACTCCCGCGGGTCCGTCGTACAAATCTGCGCAAGCGTCCGTGGTCAGGTCGTCGAAGCCGTCAGACCAGCTGACCCCTCGTGCCGCCGGCGCGACCCCGGACGGGGAGCGAATGGCCCAGCTCGTGATCTTCCAGGCGCTGCCTGACCGGGTCAACTCCAGACTGATCGTCGCCTGCGCCCGCTCGAAGTCGGCTTCGATAGTCACGCGGGCCTTCGCCTGACTGCCGAGCACGACGTTGGTGTTCATCTGGGCGATTCGGTGCGACTGAAGCGTGCCGAGTCGCTGCGACCAGGCTTCGAAACGGCGGCGTGCCAGGCTGGGTGTCTCCTGGGTGCTCGTCGGTTCGATCTCACTCGCCAACACGGTCGCATCCCAGGTAGCAAAGCTCGTCGTCATCACGTGATTGGCGTACGTCCTCGCGCTCAGGATCAGCGTGATAGGCGTCCACACCGAACACCCGATGACGAGAACGACGGTGCCAATCGCGATCCGCTTCGCGATCCCACTCCTCAAGATGAACTCAATCATGACCCCTGACCTCCGCCTTGCCGTCAGGCGCTCCCAGCATCCTCGGAGGCTCAGTCACTCCTTCTGAAAATCCGCCAGGTCGATGGTGCTGATCCCGACATTGCTGCCGCCCTCGACCTGCCGGACGGAGAACGTGCCGGTCATCCAGGTGACGCCCTCCTCCGTGCGCTCCTCGGTGAACTCGAACGGCTGGTCGGCCTTGAACACCATCAGGCCACGGCGAAAGACCCGGGCCTCCGGATCCCAGTCCGATCCCGCGATGCCCTGAAACTGGTACGTGCCAGGGCTGATGCCCTCGAGCTTCGCCTGCTCGCCAGCCCGGACGTACACGAACGCCCGCGTCCCCCGTGCCCCGTCGTCGTCCCGCATCTTGAACGCGACGTCGACCGGCAGCTCGTTGCCGAGCAGCAGCTCACCTCGGCCGCCTCCGTACGCCGGCTCGGCGATGTTCTCGCCGGTCGCCGGCCGGTGGGCCGCCACCGGAGTCGGTGCCGGCCGCCCCACGGTGGGCGCGGGCGACGGCGGCCAGGCGGCCTCGGCCTGGGCGTCAGCCGGCGAGACTGGAATTCGGGTCACGCCCTCGGCTGGCGGGAACGGCGCGTCGCCCTCCCAGTACAGCGTGACGCGGCTCAGGTTGGCGTCAACCGCCCAGTGACGATGACCGTCGGTGAACACGACAATCCGAACCGGCCCGCCGCCTTCTGGCCGGGCGTACAGCAGACCGGTCGTCGTCTTCTGCGCCAGGCCTCCGTCTGGCGCATCCACGATACACCTGACCGGCCTCCCGACCACGGACGGGAAGCGCATGAGCAGAGGACCGAACAGGTTGCGCACGAGCACATCGTTCTCAGCCTGGGTCGCGCACTCCGATCCGAACGCCTCCTGCCCGTGAGCAGCCGTCGAGCCACTCACGAGCAGAACGATAACGACAAAGAGCGTGACGACGAATCGGCATCCCAGCATGGTGGCCTCCACATCCATCTGGATCGAAGACCACCGTAGGCTACGCGGACTGCCAGCGAATACTCACGCGCTGCCAGCCTGCTCTCTCGAGCTGTCTCATGTCCGCCATGTCGACGTCGTCGAGGATCGGAAACAATCCTATGCGCGGCGGAGCCAGTCGGCGAACATGGGTTCGGCAACGGCCCAACGGCGCGGGCCGTCGCGCCGGGCAAGTCCGAGGTCCTCGAGCGACCGCATCGCTCGCGTGACCCCCGACGACGGGACCTGACCTCCGGCGTACGGCTGACCACGCTCAACCAGGCTGTGCGCAACGGTCCGAACCGCGCGACCCAGCCCGGCCCAGATCACGTCGAAGTACTGGCCGACGTCGTCTAGCGCCTGAGCGTACCCCGCCTGGAGCAGCGCCGACGTCACCTCGGTCGAGCGGCTGTCGCGCGCGGCGTAGTAGACGTGGCTGGCGACCAGCATCGTATCGGCAGGATGCCCGCCTGTCGCGTCCAGCAAGTCGTCGAGAATCGCCACCGGGATCGTCAGTCCGCGATCGGCGAACCGCGCCTCCAGGTACTCCGACCAGCTTTGACGTGGCACGTCAGGCAGACGACTCGGTTCGGCGAAGCGAAAGAACGGCTCGGCTGCCGCGCCAAACATCTCGCGCAGCCTCACACCCTGTGAGCCGAGGAAGATGTAGACGACCGAGCGCTGGCGCTGAAAGTGCGCACGCATCCGCTTCAGCAAGTCGACGCCGCCGAGCTTCTCGACCTCCTGGAACTCGTCGAACGCCACCACCATCCCCCGCCGGTCCTGAGCGGCCACGTGCTCTGGGAGCTCGAGCGCACGATCGAGCATGGCCGTGGGCTCAGGATCGGGCGAACCGACTTTGAAGCCGAGCGCAACCTTGATCTCCGGCGGGAAGCCCTTCGCCGTGAGCGACGGCTCGATCGAGAGTGGCCGTCTGCCTGGCCGCCAGCCCCCGCGACGATTCGCAAGCACCGCCTCAGCAAGCCGCTGGGCGAGGTCCGCCTGGTCGGCGACGGCGAACAGGTCAAGTTGACACGTATAGAAGCCAGAGCGACGAAGCGTGTCGAGCAATGCGCCGGCGACCGAGCTCTTGCCAGTTCGACGCGGTCCGGAGATGTAGATGCTGTGCCCATCCCGCAGTCGGGCAACCGTGCTTTCGAGGTACGCCTCGCGATCGACGACGTCTTCGGGCGGCACCGGCCCACCTGTCACAAGAAACGGTGTCAATCGACCCGGCCCCATCATCCGATCCTGACGTACCATGCTGCGTACTATGATAGTACGCAGCAAGGTACATCCACCGCCTGAGAGCGGCCTGGCGCTGGTATCACCCTGATGGGCGGGTCATCGCCGGCTGACGTCTACCAGCCGGCGGAGCGCTGCCCGGGTGACGGCGCGCTGGATCCGACGGGCGAATGGACGACCCAGCCGGGTCAGCCAGGTGCCCGGCCGCGAGCGGGCGCCAAGGACGATCGTGACGTCGCCCGTTGACCCGACCCGGGCCTCGAACGACGCGACGCCGCACTCCGGGTGCCCCTGGAGCGTCACGTAACGGAAGCCGACCATCCGAACGGCCCCCGGTTCCCCCTCGGCGTCCCCGGCGACACGGTCCCAGACGGCGATCACCCTGACGGCCGCCTCCAGCGCCAGCGGCCCGAACCCGATACGCTGGACGATGGTCGCACCGGCGGCGATGCGCCCCTCGGGGCAGATCGCCGCGCGGACGATGCCGGGCGGAAAGACGTCGTACGCCAGCAGCCGGTCGCGGAGCCGGGCGAAGACGGCGGCCGGCGTATCGCCCCGCGCGATCTTCGCCGACGCTTCGTAGTGGTCGATCGTGGCGTCAGGTGGGCCGCAGAGCGGCGAGCTCCTCGGGACACGAGTCCACCGCTCGCACGAGGCGGCATCAAGTGGTCGCGAGGCGAGAACGAGACTCATTTCTCAGGTTACTCCAGGCAGGACTCGAGCTCCTGACGACGTCGTCCCGGCGGAGAGGACGCCAACGCGAAGCGGTTGGTTCCCGGGAGCAGCGAGCGGGCGATGCGCGTGGCCGCCGGGACACGGACGACGACGGCCGGTCGGCCAGGCGGTCGGAGCGCCAGCGGCAGCACGACCGCGAGCGCGAGCATCGCCGCCAGCCCCGAGAGCGCTGGCACGTACGATCCGGACGTCTCGCGGGCAGACGCCAGCAACAGCGGCCCGAACAGCGCGGCGGTGCCCTGCGCCGTCATCAGCAGGCCCACGATCGGGCCGACGTGTTTCGGGCCGAAGTAGTCCGCCGCGAACGCGGGCATCGTGCCGAGCCCGCCGCCGAAGCAGAGCATCACGACGGCCGCCAGCGCGGCGAACGCCGCCAGCTCGTCAGCACGCGGCAGCAGGCGCAGCACGGCGGCCAGCAGCACCAGCATCGCCGTGAACACCAGGCGCCGGCCCACCAGATCGGAGAGCCAGGCCCAGCCGAGCCGGCCGACCACGTTCGCCACCGACATGATCGCGACCGCGCCGGCCGCCGCCAGCGTACCCGCGCCGGTCAGCTCGCGCGCCATCGGGGCGGCGTGCGAGAACAGCGCCAGCCCGGCCGTGCTGCTGAGGAACAACAGCCCCCAGAGGCCGAACCACTGCGGCGTCCGGAGCGCCTCGCAGAGGGTGAACGACGGGCTGGCCGGCCGGGCGTCACTCGGCGCCCAGCCGGGCGGGCTGTACCCCGCCGGCGGCTCGCGCATCGCCAGCGCCGGGCCGGCCACGAGGACCAGCAGGGCGAGGCCGGATACCGCCAGGGTTGGCAGCACGCCGATCGCCTCGATCAGTCCGGTGGCGATCGGCGCCGCGACGAGCGCGCCAACGCCGTTCCCGGCCAGGCTCACGCCGGTGATCAGGCCGCGTCGGTCTGGGAACCACATGACGGCCATCGCCATCGGGACCACCCAGCCAAGCCCCCGCCCGATCCCGGCCACCAGGCCGAAGCCGAGGTAGAGCGCCCAGAGCGTATCGCCAGCCAGCCCAGCCAGCAGCAGCCCGAGGCCATAGAGGAGCCCGGCCACGATCCCGACGGTTCGTGGGCGGGCCCTGCGCATCCAGAGCCCGCCCACGAACGCGAAGATGCCCAGGCCGAACAGGTTGAGACTGTACGCCAGCGTGACCTCGGAGATCGTCCAGCCAAATTGCGCCGCCAGCGGATCGCGGAAGACGCTCCAGGCGTAGGTCGCGCCGATGGCGCCCTGCATCAGCGCGGCTGCCACCGCGATCGGCCACCGTTTCGGGTGAACGGGCTCAGCCTGGCACTCCAGCACCCGGGGCTCGCTCCGCTGCGTCATGACGTGGCTCCTTCCACCTTCCTGGCCCCGGTGCGTCCGTGCGGTCGCGATCCCGTACGTCAGGCTCTCCTTTCACTCTGGGCCACCGTTCAGGGGAGGGACATCCCGTGAAAGAGGGATGGCGGTAGTGATATAAGCTCGGATGGTGGATCGGGCTGACATCGTTGGCAGGCAGCGTCGTGCCGGGCCTCCGGAGGGCGGCCCGCGTCTCCGGCTCGCCGGCACCGCGCCGCCGCACAACCTGCCCGTCTCGCTGACCGCGTTCATCGGGCGGGAGCGCGAGCTCGCAACCGTTGAGCGTGTGCTCGCCAGTACGCGGCTGCTGACGCTGACCGGCTCGCCCGGCGTCGGGAAGACCCGCCTCGCGCTGGAGGTCGCGGCTGCCCGGCTGGAGCCGTCGGAGGGCGGCGAGCTGGCGTTCGAGGACGGCGCCTGGCTGATCGATCTGGCGCCGCTCACGAACCCGGACCTCGTGCCGCAGGCCGTCGCAGCGACGGTCGGCGTGCGCGAGCGGCTCCCACTCGACGCGACGCTGGTGGAGGCGCTGCGCAGGCGCCGGATGCTGCTGGTGCTGGACAACTGCGAGCACGTGCTGGCAGCCTGCGCGATGCTCGCCGATCGGTTGTTGCGCGCCTGCCCGGGGCTCCAGATCATCGCGACCAGCCGTGAGGTGCTGGGCATCGCCGGCGAGACGACGTTCACGGTCCCGGCGATGTCGCTGCCCAGGCAAGACGGCTCCCACGCGGACCACGGGCAGCTGGTGGAGGCCGTGCTGGCCTCTGAGGCCGGACGCCTGTTCGCCGACCGCGCGAAGGGCGTCCTGCCGACGTTCCAGGTTTCAGACGACAACGCGGCGGCGCTCGCCCTGATCTGCCATCGTCTGGACGGCATCCCGCTGGCGCTTGAGCTGGCGGCCACGCGGGTGACGGCGCTGACCCCGCCCCAGCTTGCCCAGCGCCTGGACGATTGCTTCCGACTGCTCAGCGGCGGCCGGCGGACGGCGATGCCGCGTCAGCAGACGCTGCGCGCGGCGCTCGACTGGAGCCACGACCTGTTGAGCGAGCCGGAGCGGGCGCTGCTGCGCCGAGTGTCGGTGTTCGCCGGTAGCTGGAGCCTGGAGGCCGCCGAAGCGGTGGCGGGTTTTGGGTTCGAGGTGCTGGTACAGCTCGTCGACAAGTCGCTGGTCGTGGTTGAGGAGCAGCGCGGCGTGGCAGCCTATCGGCTGCTGTACGCCGTGCGCCAGTACGGCGGCGAGCGGCTGCGTGAGGCCGGCGAAGAGGCAGCGCTGCGGGATCGTCACCTGGCGTGGTTCATGGCGGTCGCGGAGCAGGCAGAGGACCCGTTGTGGAGCCCCGACCTGTCGGCCTGGTTCGATCGGCTGAAGGCCGCCGAGGACGATCTCCGAGCGGCGCTGGAGTGGAGCGCGCGGACGCCGGCCAACTCCGAGCAGCGGGCCGCGACGGTTGACGCGGGACTCCGTCTGGGCGGGGCACTCTGGCACTTCTGGGAGCTGCGCGGCCGCCTCAGCGAGGGCTGCGCCCGGCTCCACGAGCTGCTGGCGACGGGCCTGGGTGCGCCCACGGCCCGGGCGAAGGCGTTCCACGCGACGGCGTATCTGGCGTTCGTTCAGGGCGACCCACGGGAGGCGACCAGACTCGCCGGCGAAACCCGGGCGCTGGGCCACCACGGCGTCCACCCGTTCATCCTGGCCTCTGCACAGTTGGGCATGGCGACGGGGATGCTGATCTCTGGCGATCCCGCCGGCGCCGCCACGTTGTGCGAGGAGGCCCTGGCTGCCTGCCGGGCGGTGGGCGAGCGGCGCGGCATGTACTACGCGCTCTACGGCCTGATGGAGGTCGCCCGGTTCCAGGGCGACCTCGGGCGCGCGGTAGCATTGATGGAAGAGGCGCACGACCTGACCCGCGAACAGGGCGACCCGTGGTCGATCGCCTTCGCACTCTCGATTCTTGGGAACCTCCTGCTGCTGCGCGGCGATCTAGAACGTGCGGGCACGCTTCAGCGGGAGGGACTGGCGTTGCGGCACGCCATCGGGGACGCAGTTGGAATGGGACGCTGCCTGGACGGGCTGGGCTGGATCGCGAGCGCCCAGGGCCAGGCCACGCGAGCAACGCGCCTGTTCGGGGCGGCGGAGGCGCTGCGCGAGCGGGTGGGCGCCGCGCCGCACCTGCCGTGGCGCTCCGTGCACGAGCGGCAGATGGAGGCGGCCTGGGTCGCGCTCGGCGAGGCCGCCTTCGAGAAGGCATGGGCAGAAGGTCGGACGCTCACACTCGACCAGACGATCGCCTACGCGCTCGCCGCCGAAGAAGAAGCCACGCCGGCGGCCACGCCAGCCGCCGCCAAGGCATCCACAACGCCGGCCCGGCGCTCTGCTGGCCCCAGACCTGGCGGCCTGAGCCCGCGCGAGCTGGAGGTGGCGCTCCTGATCGCGCAAGGCCACACCAACCGGCGGATCGCCGAGACGCTGACGATCGCCGAGTGGACGGTGGACACCCACGTTCGCCACATCCTGGCCAAGCTCAACGTCCGCTCCCGTGCCCAGGTGGCAGCCTGGGCCGTGGAGCGAGACCTGCTGACCGTGGACGCCCGGTGACCCCGGAGTACACGACGCCAGAGCCAATGGTGCGCGCCGTGCGGCGTCACAACCTGCCCGTGCCGCTGACGGCGTTCATCGGGCGGGAGCGCGAGCTGGCGGAGGTTGGGCGGCTGCTCGGCACGAGCCGGCTGCTGACGCTGACGGGCGCGCCGGGCGTCGGCAAGACCCGGCTGGCGCTGGAGATCGCAGACGACCTCGTGGACCGGTTCCCGGACGGCGTCTGGCTGATCGAGCTGGCGCCGCTGGCCGATCCGAGCCTGGTCCCGCAGACGGTGGCCACGGTGCTCGGAGTGCGCGAGCAGCCAGGCCGCGCAATGCGGGAGACGCTGGCGGATGCCCTTCGTCCCCAGCGCATACTGCTGGTGCTGGACAACTGCGAGCATCTCGTGGACGCCTGTGCGGCGCTGGCGGATGGCCTGCTGCGAGGCTGCCACGGCCTCGTGATCCTGGCGACGAGCCGCGAGCCGCTCGGCATCGCCGGTGAGACGGCGTGGCGGGTCCCCTCGCTGACCCTCCCGGACGTCGACGACCTCGAAGCGGTCGGCACGGATGGGGCGCCGAGGCTGCGTTCGAGCGCCGCCGTTGAGCTGTTCGTCGAGCGGGCGTCCGCCGCCCGGCCGGACTTCACGCTGACGGCGCTCCACGCTCCTGCCGTGGCCCGGATCTGCCGCCGCCTGGACGGCATCCCGTTGGCGCTGGAGCTGGCGGCGGCCCGGGTCGTGGCGCTCTCGGCCGGGCAGATCGCCGAGCGGCTGGACGACCGTTTCCGCCTGCTGACCGGGGGCAATCGGACGGCGCTGCCGCACCAGCGGACGCTCAGAGCGACGGTGGACTGGAGCTACGATCTGCTCTCCGAGCAGGAACGGACGCTGCTACGCCGGCTGGCGGTCTTCGCCGGCGGCTGGAGGCTGGAAGCGGCCGAGGCAGTCTGCGCCGGGCCGGGGCTCGAATCGTACGAGGTGCTGGACCTGCTCCAGCACCTCGTGGACCGTTCGCTGGTGGTGGCCGAGGTCCAATCGGACGGCACCAACCGGTACCGAATGCTCGAGATGCTTCAGCAGTACGCGCTGGAGCGGCTGGTGGAACAGGGCGAGGCGGACGAGGCACGCCGTCAGCACGCGGCCTGCTTCCTGGCCCTGGCCGAGGCGGCCGTCGTGGAGCTGCGCGGTCCCAGCGAGAGCGAGTGGTCCGGGCGCCTGGAGATCGAGATCGAGAACCTCCGGGCCGCCCTGCGCTGGCTCGTCGCGCAGCGCGAGGCCGAGCAAGCGCTACGCCTGGGGGGTGCGCTCTGGCGCTTCTGGACCCAGCGCGGCCACCTTGCCGAGGGCCTGGTCTGGCTGGAGCAGGTGCTGGCGCTCGACGTCGGGAGCGAGGGCGGCACGGTGGAGGCGCTGCGCGCCCGGTCCGGCGCGCTGAACGGCGCGGGCAACGTGGCGCTGGCACGTGGGGAGTACGCCCGGGCAGCGCCGTTTCACGCGGAGGCGCTGGCGCTCCGGCGCCAGATCGGCGACCAGGCCGGCGAGGCGATCTCGCTGCACAACCTGGGACTGGTCGCCCGAAACCTCGGCGAGCCGGTGCTGGCTGCCGCGCGCTTCAGCGAGAGCCTCGGCCTGTTTCGGACGCTCGGAGATACCCGCAACGCGGCGCTGTCGCTGCTCAACCTGGGCCGGCTGCGCCACGACAAAGGCGATCACGAGGGGGCCGCTGAGCTGTACCGGGAGGGTCTGGCGCTGTTTCAGACGGTCGGGAGCGCCCACGGGGTCGCCACCGCTCTGAACCGGCTGGGCGACCTGGCGCGCGACCGTGGCGAGCTCAACACGGCCGAACGGCTCCACGGCGAGGCGCTTTCGCTGCGTCGTGGGCGGGGCGATCCGTGGGTCATGGGGCTGAGCGTCACCGGCCTGGCCCGGGTGGCGGCGGCGCGCGGCGATCGCGGCCAGACGATCGCGCTGGCGATCCAGAGCCTGCGGGCGCTTCACGAGGCGGGAGCCAGCCGCGACACGGCCGCCGCCCTGGTGGTGCTGGCGACAGCCGTCTGCGCCGCGGGCAAGGCATCGATCGCTGCCCAGTTGCTCGGGGCGGTCGCGCGGGCGTACCCGGACGGCTGGCCCGTTGGCACGGAGCACGCCGCCCTCGAGCAGGCCGTCGCGGCGACACGGCTCGCACTCGGCGCCGACGCGTTCGAGGTAGCCTGGGCCGAGGGGCAGTACTTCACGCTCGACAAGGCGGTCGAGATCGCGCTGTCGCTGGCGGAGCCCGAGCGGCCGGCCGCCGACAGGCCGCCAGAGGCACCAGCCGCGCGGCCGGCCGCCGCGCCTGCCCGTGCGGAGCAGGCGGGAGCGATCCCGCCAGCGAGCACGCTCACCCGCCGGGAGCGAGAGGTGGCGGCGCTGATCGCCGAGGGCCTGATGAACCGGGAGATCGCCGAGCGGCTCGTCATCAGCGAGATGACGGCCGACTCGCACGTCAGCCACATCCTGCGGAAGCTCGGGTTCCGGTCGCGCGCCCAGGTGGCCGCGTGGGCCGTCGACCAGGGGCTGACCGGGCCGGGCACGGGCTGAGATGCCCCCTCACGACGCCGTCTTCGGTACGATGTCAGCCTGAGAGCATCGGTCCGAGGACAGGACGAACGGTGTCAGGAGGGAGCACACCCGATGGCTGATCTACCGAAGCGCACACTCGGACGCACCGGCCTGGAGGTCACGACGCTGGGGTACGGCGCGATGGAGCTGCGCGGCGCCCCGAGGGGCCGCGACGTGACCGAGGAGCAGGCCGAACGGATCCTCAACGCCGTGCTGGACGCCGGGATCAACTTCATCGACACGTCGATCGACTACGGGCTCGCCGAGGAGCGGATCGGCCGGTACATCTCGCACCGACGCTCGGAGTATTTCCTGGCGTCCAAGTGCGGCTGCCTGGCGGGGGATCTCGCGCGGAACACGGCACCGGTCCCCCCGGAGCAGCGCAACCCCCACAGCTTCACGCCGGAGAACATCGTCCAGGGCGTCAATCAGAGCCTGGCGCGGATGAAGACGGACTACCTGGACCTGGTCCAGTTCCATCACTCGCCCTCTCGGGCACAACTGGAAGAGCACGGTGGGCTGGAGGCGCTGCAAGCGCTCCAGCGGCAGGGGAAGGTCCGGTACATCGGGGTCTCGGGGACGCTGCCGAACCTCGCAGAGCAGATCGAGATGGGCGTCTTCGACACGTTCCAGATCCCGTACTCCGCCCTGGAGCGTGCCCACGAGACGCTGATCGAGCAGGCTTCACGGGCCGGGGCCGGAATCATCATCCGTGGTGGCGCGGCGAAGGGCGGTCCAGGCAAGGAGCAGGGCGACTTCTGGGCTGCCTGGCAGCGGGTCGGCATCGACGACCTGCTGAACGGCATGTCGAGGATGGAGTTCATCCTGCGCTTCACCTACACCAACCCGGATCTGGACACGACGATCGTCGGGACGATCAACCCGGACCACTTGCAGGGCAACGTCAATGCGCTGCTGGCCGGACCGCTGCCGGCCGACGTCTACGACGAGGCGAAGCGGCGACTGGCCGAGGCCGGATCGGCGCCGGTGACGATTCCGGCCACGTAGCGCAGGAGCCAGCCTCCCGGGAGCGCGGCCATCCTGGCCGCTTCGTCACCCGGGCGGCCAGGATGGCCGCGCTCCCAGGGGGCGGGTCTTGCCATAAGCAACCGTTTGGTTGCATAATTCGGCATGGCTCGCGATCTCGACCTGGTGTTCAAGGCGCTCGCCGACCCCACCAGGCGGCTCCTGCTCGACCGGCTCTTCGACGACAACGGTCAGACGCTCGGCGCGCTCTGCGACCAGCTCGAGATGTCTCGTCAGGCGGTGACGAAGCACCTCTACCTGCTCGAAGCCGCCAGCCTGGTGGTGACCGTCCGGCGCGGTCGGGAGAAGCTGCACTACCTGAATCCCGAGCCGATCGAGGCGATCGCCGAGCGGTGGATCGGCAAGTACGAGCGGCGGCGACTGCAGGCGCTCCGCGACCTCAAGCGAGCACTCGAGGAGAACGACGATGAGTAAGCCGACGTTTGTCTACGTCACCTACATCAAGACGACTGCCGAGAAGGTCTGGCAGGCACTCACGGACGGCGAGATCACCCACCAGTTCTGGGGCGGCCAGCAGAACGTCTCGGACTGGCAGGCCGGCTCGCCGTGGCGCCATGAGCTGCACGGCGATCCGAGCGTGGTGGACGGCGTGGGGACGGTCCTGGAGAGCGACCGACCACGTCGCCTGGTGCTCAGCTGGGCCGCCCCGGAGGACGCCGACGACCCGACGAAACACGCCCGCGTCTCATTCGACATCGTCGAGGATCATGGTGTCGTGCGCCTGACCGTCATGGACGATTCCGCCGACGCCTCTGCTGAGGCCGGGGAGGCGTGGGCGATGATCCTGGCCGGGCTCAAGTCGCTGCTGGAAACGGGCGAGTCGCTGCCGCCGTTCTGGGCCCGCGACCGCACCGGGTGGCGGAAGCTGCGCTTCGCCGATCCTACCTGACGGCTCCAGGCATCCGCACCGCGTCAGCTCGCGTCTGACCGCGATCTGGCGGCGATTCCCTTGACGTGCCTTGCGTCCAAAGAGTACCGTTCGTGGTGCTTCTACGCTCCTAAATGCTCACCTTAGTGGCTACGAACAGCTCGGAGCGGACAGTGACGGTTTCCCCGATCCCGCGTCGGCAGGCCCGGACAGTCGAGTTTCACCTCGGGTCGTCGCCAGCTGCCCGCACGGACGGGGGGTTCGAGGCAACGCTCGTCATGACGCCCGGCGGTGAGCCGCGCGTGCGGCTGACCCAGCTTGCCTGGGGCGTCGGCGTGGGCTGGTACGCACAGCAGACCCTGGAGCTCGACCTGTCCGAGGCGCAGCAGATCGCGGCGCTGCTGGAGCGGGCGCCGAAGCGGGCGGACGAGATTCCAGAGGTCGTGCAGGCTGTGGCCGATCTGGGGACGGCCGCGCCCGAGCCGATCAACCTCGCAACGATCCGCGCACGACGGTCGGCGCCGTCGCGCCGACCGTCCTGTCCATCGACTTAGCTGGCGGCCGAGCGGCGCTGATCGCGCGAAGCTGCGCCTGCCTGGACGTCGGCGAGGATCTTCTCCAGGTTCCAGACGTCGTCCTGCTCGGTCATGATCTGGTCTTCCAGGTAGTTACGCAGGGCGACGTGCTCCTGGGCCAGATCGAGCGCGACGTGGTAAGCGTCGAGCGCCGCCCGCTCCAGCTCGAGGTCCTGCTGGAGCATCTCCACCAGGTTCGTCGACTGCCGGACCTCGCCGCGCTCCACGGTCGGAACGCCGCCCAGCGAGACGATCTTGCTGCCGAGCAGTTTGGCGTGCCCGAGCGCCTCCTGGCCGGCCTCCTCGAAGAACTCGAGGTACTGGACGCGATCCAGGCCACGGAGCAGGTAGCTGTGCTGGTGGTACTGGACGACCGCGGCGTATTCCATCTTGAGGCAGACGTTGAACTGATCGATCACCGCCTGTGTATCCATCACGGTTCCCTTCTTCGATGATGTACATCGCAGGGTACCAGGAACCCGGCGACGAGTATTGTAGCACACCATGCTATGCGATTGACCGATACATCGGGCAAAAACATAGCAATAGAGAGAATACCTACAGCGGCTTGCGGCGCCATTGATCGTGGCCTTCTCTCCTGGTCACGGCTTCAGGGGAGGCGACAACATGATCAACGCTGACGAAGAGTGCTGTAACGTAGTTCTAGCCAGTATATTTCGCTTATCCTGCCGATTCTATTGTGGGCATACAGATACCAACTCTGTGCACAGAAGCGGCTTTCGAAGAGCGTAATACGATGCATTCGCATCAGCGAACATCGGCGTGGCCTGCCGAGCGGCGCCGCCTGTCGCGTTCGCGGCCAGGATTCGGGCTCGGTAGTGTGCGACGGATTGCTGACTTTCGGGAGGGGTGAGGAGTAGACAGAAGTCCGACCCTGATCTACGCTGCGGAGTTGCAAGGTCACCCCAGCGGAGGAGGGTCGGACATGAGTCGGAGGGTA
>Ga0209382_10002253_pt1 | contig 28453 bp, 22 predicted proteins | sample SoiMetdeltSBSDD5_FD_187599 | JGI IMG/M metagenome (GOLD analysis project Ga0209382, IMG submission 187599) | Bulk soil microbial communities from a Populus tree surrounding site in Tennessee, USA - Soil MetaG P. deltoides SBSDD5 (SPAdes) (version 2) | ecosystem: Environmental > Terrestrial >...
GGGGGGTTAGCCGAGGCAGCCGGGGCCGAGGAGGGCCTTGAGATCGCCCATGAGGGCCGGGGTCGGGGTGACGCGGAGGTTGTCGTCGAGCTTGAGGACGTGCCGCCGGGTGCCGTTGACCAGGGACAGCTGCACCTCGGTGGTGCCGGGGTGGGCGCCGAGCACGTCGCGAAGCTGCGCGACGCGCGGCGGGGTGCACAGGGTCGCGGACATGATGACGCGGACGGGGGCGTCGGTGCCGGCGGCCGCCAGGTCGGGCACGACGAGGTCGTTGACGATGAGGGAGATCCGGTCGTCGCGGCGCGCCACCCGAGCCTTGACCAGGACGATGGCGTCCTCGGCGACGCTCATGCCTACCACGGAGTACACCCGCGGGAAGAACAGCACCTCGATGCCGCCGCTGAGGTCCTCCAGCTGCCCGGAGGCCCATGGCTCGCCGTTGCGGTTCACCCGGCGCATCACCGTTGCCAGGATGCCCCCGACGGTGACCTGCGCGCCGTCGGTCACCGAGCCGTCCAGGATGGCCGGGATGGCGGTGTCGGACTGGGCCGCGAGCACCTGCTCGACGCCGTGCAGCGGGTGCCCCGAGACGTACAGCCCGAGCATCTCGCGCTCCAGCGCGAGCCGGTGCTTGGTGTCCCACTCCTCGTCGGGCACCTTGACGTCGAACACGCCGCTGAACTCCTCGGTCGCGCCGAGGTCGCCGAACAGGTCGAACTGGCCGATGGCCTCGGCCCGCTTGGACTCCATCACGGCGTCGACGGCCTCGGCGTGCACGGCGTGCAGGCCCTTGCGGGGTTGCCCGAGCGTGTCGAAGGCACCTGCCTTGACCAGCGACTCGACCACCTTCTTGTTGCACACCACGGCGTCGACCTTGCGCAGGAAGTCGGAGAAGTCGCCGAACCGCCCCTTCCCGGTGCGGGCGGCGACGATCGCGTCGACCACGTTGGCGCCGACGTTGCGGATGGCGCCGAGGCCGAAGCGGATGTCGTGGCCGACCGGGGCGAAATTGCGGACGGAGGAGTTCACGTCCGGCGGCAGCACCGTGATGCCCATCTTGCGGCACTCGGCCAGGTAGATCGCCGCCTTGTCCTTGTCGTCGCGGACGGAGGTGAGCAGCGCGGCCATGTACTCGGCCGGGTAGTTGGCCTTGAGGTACCCGGTCCAGTACGACACGAGGCCGTAGCCGGCGGTGTGCGCCCGGTTGAACGCGTAGTCGGAGAACGGGACGAGGATGTCCCACAGCGTCTTGATCGCGCCGTCGGAGTAGCCGCTGGCCTTCATGCCGTCGCGGAACGGCACGAACTCGGCGTCCAGGATCTCCTTCTTCTTCTTGCCCATCGCGCGGCGCAGCAGATCGGCCTTGCCGAGCGTGTAGCCGGCCAGCCGCTGGGCGATCGCCATGACCTGTTCCTGGTAGACGATCAGCCCGAACGTCTCGCCGAGGATGTCGGCCAGCGGCTCGGCCAGCTCCGGGTGGATGGCGGTGTTCGGCTCGCGGCCGTTCTTGCGGTCGGCGTAGGAGGTATGCGCGTTGGCGCCCATCGGGCCCGGCCGGTAGAGCGCCAGCACCGCGGAGATGTCCTCGAAGCTGGTCGGCACCATGCGGCGCAGCAGGTCGCGCATCGGGCCGCCGTCGAGTTGGAAGACCCCGAGGGTGTCGCCGCGGGCCAGCAGCTCGTAGGTGGCCTTGTCGTCCAGGGCCAGGGTCTCCAGGTCCAGCGCCGGCTTGCCGTTGGCGACGATGTTGCCGAGCGCGTCGTCGATGACCGTGAGGTTGCGCAGCCCGAGGAAATCCATCTTGAGCAGCCCGAGGTCCTCGCAGGCACCCATGTCGAACTGCGTGATGATCGCGCCGTCGGCCTCCCGCCGCCAGATCGGGATCACGTCGATCAGCGGCTCCTTGGACAGGATCACGCCGGCGGCGTGCACGCCGGCCTGCCGCTTGAGGCCCTCCAGGTCGCGGGCCGTGTCGATGATCTCCTTGACCTGCGGGTCGGTCTCGTACAGCGCGCGGACCTCGACGGCCTCGGCGTAGCGTTTGTGCGCGGGGTTGAAGATCCCGTCGAGCGGGATGTCCTTGCCCATCACCGCGGGCGGCATCGCCTTGGAGATCTTGTCGGCGACCGCGTAGCCGGGCTGGCCGAACAGCACCCGCGCCGAGTCCTTGATCGCGGCCTTGGCCTTGATCGTCGAGTAGGTGACGATCTGCGCGACCCGCTCCTCGCCGTACTTCTCGGTGGCGTAGCGGATCATGTCGCCGCGCCGTCGCTCGTCGAAGTCGATGTCGATGTCCGGCATCGAGACGCGCTCCGGGTTGAGGAACCGCTCGAAGATCAGCTTGTGCTGGATCGGGTCCAGCTCGGTGATGCCCAGCGCCCAGGCGACCAGGCAGCCGGCCGCGCTGCCGCGGCCGGGCCCCACCCGGATGGCATGCCGCTTGGCGTAGTCCACCAGGTCGGCGACGACCAGGAAGTAGCCCGGGTAGCCCATCTGGCAGATGACGTCGAGCTCGAAATCGGCCTGCCCGCGGTGGCTGCCGGGGACGCCGGCCGGGAACCGCCGGGCCAGCCCGGCGTCGACCTCCTTGCGCAGCCAGGACTCCTCGGTCTCACCGGCCGGCACGGTGAACGCCGGCATGAGGTTGCGCGAGGCGAACGCCCGCGAGTAGTCGCCGACCCGCTCGGCCACCAGCAGCGTGCTGTCGCACGCCTGCGGCAGGCCGTGGCTGCCGCCCCACAGCGCGCGCATCTCATCGGCCGTTTTGACGTAGAAGCCCTCGCCGTCGAACTTGAACCGCTTGGGGTCGGCCAGCGTGCTGGCGGTCTGCACGCACAGCAGCACGTCGTGTCCCCGCGCGTCCTCCTTGTGCGTGTAGTGCAGATCGTTGGTGGCCAGCGGCGCCAGGCCCAGCTCCTTGCCGATCTTCAGCAGGTCCGCCAGGTAGCGTCGCTCCACGTCGATGCCGTGGTCCATCACCTCGACGAACAGGTTCTCCCCGCCGAGGATGTCGCGCAGCTCGCCGGCCACCGCGCGGGCGCCGTCGTAGTCGCCGGCCCGCAGCCGGGTCGGGACCTCGCCGCCAGGGCAGCCGGTGGTGCCGACCAGCCCGGTGCTGAACCTGGACAGCAGCTCGCGGTCGATCCGCGGCTTGCGGTAGTAGCCCTCCAGGCTCGCGTAGGAGGCCAGCCGGAACAGGTTGTGCAGGCCGACCTCGTCGACGGCGATCAGGGTCATGTGGGTGTAAGCGCCGCCGCCGGAGACATCGTCGTCGCTGGAGCCGCCGGAACCGTTGGCGCCGCTACCGCCGCTGGTGGACCAGCTCACCCGCCGCTTGGTGAACCGCGACTCCGGCGCGACGTAGGCCTCCAGGCCGATGATCGGCTTGACGCCCCGCGCCTTGGCCTTCTTGTGGAACTCGTACGCGCCGTACAGATAGCCGTGGTCGGTCATCGCGATCGCCGGCATCCCCAGCCTGCTGACCTCGGCGAATAGCCCGTCCAGCCGGGCGGCACCGTCGAGCATGGAGTACTCGGTGTGCACGTGCAGGTGCACGAACGAGTCGCCGGACACGGATGGCACCCCTCTCTGGCTACCGCCTGATGCGCGACGAACGCGGGCTCGTGACAGCGGCGCGGCGCCCCCGGTGCCTGCCGTCGCGCCACACTATCCGCCCCCGCGGGCAACGGGCGCGTGCACGCGCCGACCACTCTCCAATGTGACGGTGAGCCGCCGGATGCGCCGCAGCGTCACCCGTACCCGGCCCCGGTGGTGGGACGGGCGCCGCACCGTAGTTGCCGGTGGTAGCGAAGATGGGGACATGACGAGCCAGCACGGTGCCGACCCCGACCCGCGGCGCTGGCAGGCGCTCGGCGTGACCCAGCTCGCGGGCTTCATGGGCCTGCTCGACGTGACCATCGTCAACGTCGCCCTGCCGTCCATCCAGCAGGACCTCGGCGCCTCGGTGGCCGGCGTGCAGTGGGTGGTCTCCGGATACGCCTTGGCCTTCGGGCTGGTGCTGGCCGCGGCCGGCCGGCTGGGCGACGCGCTCGGCCGGCGGCGGATGTTCCTGTGGTCGCTGGCCGCGTTCGTGGCGACGAGCGCGCTGTGCGGCGCGGCCCCGAGCATCGAGCTGCTGATCGCCGGCCGGCTGCTGCAGGGGCTGGCGGCCGGCACCCTGGGACCGCAGAGCTCGGGGCTGATCCAGCAGCTGTTCAGCGGCCCGGAGCGGGCCAAGGCGTTCGGGGTGTTCGGCGCGACCGTTGGGCTGTCCACCGCGGTCGGGCCGGTGGCCGGCGGGGTGATCCTTGCGGTCGCCGGGGAGCCGGCCGGCTGGCGGTGGGTGTTCCTGGTCAACGTGCCGCTCGGGCTGGCCGGGCTCGCGCTCGCCCGCCGGGTGCTGCCGCCATCGCCGCTGGTCCGGCGCGGCGTGCTCGGCGAGATCGACACCCTCGGCGCGGTGCTGCTCGGCGCCGGCGTGCTGTGCGCCCTGCTGCCTCTGGTGCAGAGCGAGGCCGGCGGGCTCGTGCGGCTGTGGTGGCTGTTCCCGGCGGCGGTGGCGCTGCTGGCCACGTTCGCCTGGTGGGAGCTGCGCGCCGCCCGCCGCGGCCGGCCACCGCTGCTGGAGCCGGTGCTGCTGACCGGCACCCCGGGGTACCTGACCGGTGCGATGATCGGGCTGACCTACTTCATCGGGTTCAGCGGCCTGTGGCTGGTGTTCGCGATCTTCTTCCAGACCGGGCTCGGCTACACGCCGCTGGAGTCGGGGCTCGCGGTGACCTCGTACGCGCTGGGCGGCGCGGTGTCCTCCGCGGTGGCCGGCCGGCTGGTCAGCCGGTTCGGAAGGTGGGTGACCGTGCTCGGCCTGTGCTGCGTGCTCGCCGGCTTCGCCGCGGCGACAGCGGTGCTGCTGCTGGCGCCCGCCGCGGACGCCGGCTGGGTGCTGGCGCTGCCGTTGCTGGTCGCCGGCACCGGGGGCGGCGCGGTGATCTCGCCGAACATCGCGCTGACGCTGGACGCGGTGCCGGTGCGGATGGCCGGCGCCGCCGGCGGCGCGCTGCAGACCGTGCAGCGGCTCGGCTCGGCGTTCGGCACGGCGGCGCTCGCCGCGGTGTTCTACGGGGTGGTGTCCGGGGACGGCCGGCACTACGTCGCAGGGCTCGCGGCCGCGCTGCTGACCGCCGCCGGGTTCGTGCTGGTGGCGCTCGTGCTGGCGGTGCGCGAGCTGCGGGCGTCGCGGCGCCGGAAGCTGCCCAGCACGCCGCCCAGCACGGCGCCCGGCACGGCGGCCGGCACGCCCGCCGGACGGCCGGCGACGGGCACGGTGGGGCTGGCCGCGGTGCAGCGACGGCAGCACCGCTGAACATCAACGCGGAGTAACGTGCTGGCCGTGTCCGCCCCCGACCCAGCAGACGCCCACCTGCTCGCCCTGGTAGCCGAGGTGGGCAGGGTCGCGGTGCACGACCTCGCCAGGCGCGCGGGGATGGACGCGCGGGAGGTGGCCGCCCGGCTCGCCGGGCTGGCGGCCTCTGGCCTGCCGCTGGTGGTCGGCGTGGAGTGCGACCCGACGGCGCTGCGCCACGCCCTCGCCACCTGGGCGCCGCCGGCCGCCCGGCGCGGCGGCCAGCCGGCCCACGACCGGTGGTACGGCCCCGGGTTCCAGGTGAGCCAGCAGCCAGGGCCCCTGCCGCTGCCGGAGCCCCCGCGCGCGGCGGCCGGCTGGCCGGCCGCCTTCGGCCAGGGCACCGGGGGCTTCAGCGCGGCATGGGCCGGCGGCGACGAGCTGGTCACGCCCACCGTGCGCACCACCCCGTCGAGCCGGCGCCGGACCGGCGCGGTCGGGGACAGCCTGCCGGCCGAGGGGCCCTCCGGCGAGCGGCTGGTCATCACGCTGGTCGAGGTCGTCGACCCGGCGGACTTCCTGTTCACCGCGGCCGGCCACCGGTTGCCGCCGGAACAGCGCTCGGTCGTGGTGCACACCGAGGTGACCAACCGGGGCGACCAGCCGCTGTCCACCGCGCCGGACCTGTACCTGGTACTGCTCGACGGCGAGGCCAAGGCGGTCTCCAAAGCGCCGGTGACGCTGTCCTCCCGGCCACCGCACCGGGTCGGCGTCCAGCCCGGTGAGACGGCCGGCGGGCACACCGTCTTCGTGCTGCCCGAGGCCGCCGAGCTGGCCGCGGTGCGCTGGAGCCCCGGCCCAGACGCCGAGTCGGGCGCCCTGACCTGGACCGTGCGCGGCTAGGCCGCCGGCTCGACCCCGGCTCGGCCGCCGGCTCGACCCCGCTCAGGACTCGGCGCGCAGCACGCCGAGCGCGTGCCGCAGGTCCGCCGGGTGGGCGCTGGTGAACTCCACCCACCGGCCGTCGGCGGGATGCGCAAAGCCCAGGGTGGCGGCGTGCAGCCACTGCCGTGCCAGCCCGAGGTGCTGTGCCAGCACCGGGTCGGCACCGTAGGTGAGATCCCCGCAGCACGGGTGCCGCAGCGCCGCGAAGTGCACCCGGATCTGGTGGGTTCTGCCGGTCTCCAACCGCACGTCCAGCAGCGATGCGGCCCGGAAGGCCTCGATGGTCTCGTAGTGGGTCACCGACGGCTTGCCGCCGGCCACCACCGCGAAGCGGTAGTCGTGCCGCGGATGCCGGTCGATCGGCGCATCGATGGTGCCGCGGCTGGGGTCCGGGTGCCCCTGAACCAGCGCGTGGTAGCCCTTGGTCACTGCGCGCTCCCGGAACGCGTGCTTGAGCGCGGTGTACCCGGGCTCGGACTTGGCCACCACCATGGCGCCGGTGGTGCCGGCATCGAGCCGGTGCACGATGCCCTGCCGCTCGGCGGCGCCGGAGGTCGACACCCGCACGCCCATCGCGGCCAGCCCGCCGACCACGGTCGGCCCGATCCAGCCCGGGCTCGGGTGCGCCGCGACGCCGACCGGCTTGTCCACCACGACCAGGTCGTCGTCCTCGTGCAGCACGATCAGGCCGGGCACCGGGGTGGGCACCGGCACGGCGCCGGTGCGCTGCGGCGCGGGCAGCGACACCTCGAGCAACGCCCCGGCCACCAGCCGGTCGGACTTGCCGGCGGCCTGGCCGTCCAGCAGCACGTCGCCGGCCTCGGCCAGGCCGGCCACCACGGTGCGGGACAGGCCGAGCAGCTTGGCCAGCCCGGCGTCGACCCGCATGCCGTCGAGGCCGTCCGGCACCGGCAGGGTGCGCGTGGTCACGGTGCCGCCGGCCGGCTGCCGTCGTAGTTGCGACCGAGCACCGCCATCAGCATCAGCAGCCCGGCGCCGAGGCAGATCGCCGAGTCGGCCACGTTGAACACCGGCCAGACGCTGCCGTCGGGGGCGAACAGGGACACGAAGTCCACCACGTGGCCGCGCAGCGGTCCCGGGGTGCGGAACAGCCGGTCACCGAGGTTGCCGGCGGCGCCGCCGAGGATCAGCCCGAGCCCGACCGCCCAACCGGCGGAACGCAGCCGCGGGGCCAGCCGGATGATCGCCACCACCACCGCGGCCGCGACCAGCGTCAGCAGCCAGGTCATGCCGGTGGCCAGCGAGAACGCGGCCCCAGAGTTGCGGTACAGCACGAGGTAGAGCCCCCCGCCGGCCAGCCGCACCGGGTCCCGCTCCGCCAGCACGGACACCGCGATGATCTTGGTGACCAGGTCGGCGGCCAGCGCTGTCACGGCCACGGCGGCGAGCAGCGCAACCCGGCGGGGCGGCCGCTCCGGGTCGCCGTCCAATGGTCCGCCGTCCCGGCTGTCCAGGGTGTCGCCGTCTCGGCGGTCCAGGCTCACCGAACCATTGTGGCCGATCCCGCCGGCTGCGACGGGCTCAGGGACGGTTGAGCGAGCGGAGCTCGACGAGGTGACCGGAGACGTCCGCGGACACCACCGCGACGCTGAGCACGCCGTCGGTGCAGTTCGGCGCGGCCACCGCCAGCCGGTCGGCGGCGTCCAGCCGGAAGGCCACCTCCCGGTAGGTCGCGCCGGGCAGCCACCGGTACACGGTGTCCGGGTCGATGCCCCGGGTTGCCGCGGCCCAGTAGATGTGCCGGCCGCACGCCACGAACGTGGACGAGGTGCCCAGCGACAGCCGCCGCGTCCCGTCGGTGGCCACGATCACCGGGCTGAGCCCCGCCCGCTCGGCGCGCTGGGCGACCTGCCAGCCGGCCAGGTCGACCAGGCCGCGGGCACCACACAGCGCACGGTTCGGGGCGACCGACTGCACCTCGCCTCCCGGCCGCATCCGCAGCCACTGCAGGCAGCCGCTGGACTGCGTGGCCGGCGATGGCCAGGACACCTCGCCGACGCCGCCGTACAGCCAGGCGGGCACCCAGCCCTGCCGGGCGCACCAGGCCACCCTGGAGGTGCCGGCGCGCGGGTGCACGGCAAGCACGCAGCTGCGCTGGGCCCCGGTGGGCGGCGCGTCGGCCGCCACCGCCTGGTCCGGCGGCAGGGCCGACTGCCAGCCGAGCAGCAGCACCTCCTCGCCCAGCTCCACCAGCCGGGGCCGGAAGCTGTACCCGCCGGGCGGCGCCAGCTCGCTGGCCGCGCCGGTCGCCGGATCCAGCACCAGCACCCGCACCTGCTGGTTGCCGAATGCGACCAGCAGCAGGCCGTCGTGCAGCAGGCTGGCCCATGGCGCGTCCGCGTAGGGCACGGCGTGCTGCAGCAGCCGCTCGCCGGTATCCCGGCTCACGACGGTCAGCTCGAGGCGGTTGTGCTCGGCCCGGGTGTACAGCAGGTGCTGCGGACCGGCCGCGCCGTCGATCGCGCCGCGCGGCGGGGTGAACACCCGCCACCGGGGTGACCGCGCTGGGTCCTGCACCGGCAGGCCGGGGTCGGCCATGACCACCGGCTCCGGTTCTGGCGGCGGCGCCGCCTGCTGCGCGGCCGGCGGCACCTGCCCGCGAAGCAGCACCACCGCACCGACGAGCACGGCCGCACCGAGCACCCCCGCAGCCGCCCGCCACCGCACCGCCCCAGCGTGACACGCGACACCAGGTGCCGCCAGACGCACCAGCGGACCCGCGCGCCGGGGTCGCGCTCAGCCGCGGCCTGCCTCGCCGAGCCAGCGTGCCAGCCGGCCGGCCCGGTGCACGGCGCGGATCCGCTGCTCGGCGGCCGGCCTGGCCGCCGCGGTGCTGACCACCAGCAGCTGGTCGCCCTCCTGCAGGCGGGTGGTCGGTAGCGGGGTGAACCCGCTGCCGTCGCGGACCAGCAGGCTCACCGTCGCGCCGTCGGGCAGCCGCAGCTCGGTCAGGTACACGCCGTGCAGCCGCGAGCCGGGCGTCACCCGCACCTGCAGCAGGTCGGCGCCGAGCTCGTCCAGGGTGGCCAGGTCGACCTCGACCTCATGGGCCTCGCCGGCCGAGCTGAGCCCGAGCCACCGTGCCGCCAGCGGCAGCGTGCTGCCCTGTAGCAGGGTCAGCACGATCACCAGCACGAACAGGGCGTCCACCAGCAGCCGCGCGTCGGGCACGTCTCCGGTGAGCGGCACCAGGGCCAGCACGATCGGCACCGCGCCGCGCAGCCCGGCCCAGGCGATGAACGCCTGCTCCCGCCACGGCACCCGCAGCGGCACGGCCGACACCAGCACCGACAGCGGCCGCGCGGCCAGCACCACGACGGCGGCAGCCACCAGCGCCGGCACCAGCGCACCGGGCAGCCTGGCCGGCGAGGCGTACAGCCCGAGCAGCACGAACAGGCCGATCTGGGACAGCCAGCCGAGGCCCTCGGCAAAGGACAGCGTGTCGCTGCGGTGCGGCAGCCGGGAGTTGCCGAGCACCAGCCCCGCCAGGTAGGTGGCCAGCAGCCCGGAGGCGTGCGCCAGCTGCCCGGTGGCGAAGGCCAGCACGCAGACGGCGACCGTGGCCAGCGGGTACAGGCCGGTGGCCGGCAGCGCCGAACGCCGCAGCAGCCAGGCACCGCCGGCACCGAGCACCGCGCCGATCACCGCACCCGCGGCCAGCTCGTACCCGACCAGCAGCGGGGTCCACCAGGTCAGCTCGTCGCCGGCGGCCAGCAGCATCACCAGGATGAACACCGGCGCGTCGTTCATGCCGGACTCCAGCTCCAGCGCGCCGACCACCCGGCTGCCCACCTTCGTGGTGCGCAGCACGCTGAACACGGCGGCCGCGTCGGTGGCGGCCAGCACGGCACCCCAGATCAGGGCCATCCGCCATTCCAGGTCCAGCAGCAGGTGCAGCCCCGCGCCGGTCACCGCGACGCTGACCGCCACCCCGGCGGTGGACAGCAGCAACCCCAGCCCGACGACCGGGCGCACCGCGTACCACCGGGTGGTCAGGCCGCCCTCGGCCAGGATCAGCACGATCGCCGTCAGCCCGAGGGCCTGGGTCACCTCGGCGTCGTCGAACCGGATGCCGAGACCGGCCTCGCCGATCACCAGCCCGATCGCCAGGTACAGCAGCAGCGACGGCAGCCCCAGCCGCACGGACACCCGCACCGCCAGCACGGAGACCAGCAGCACCGCGGCCCCAACTCCGAGCGCGACGCCGAGGTTCGTCGTCACGCGGCCTCCCGCTGGGTCGACGGCGAAGGCAGCTCACAATAGGCCGTGACACGCCGAGCCCAGCTCAGCGGGCCGCCGGACCCCGACGACCTGACGCTGCTGCTCGGCCACCTGCCGGGCGGCGGGCAGGTCGAGATCGTCGCCGTCTGAACCCGCCGCGCATCACCCGAGCAGGCGTTGCAGCTCGTGCGCGGCGCCCGCGGGCGGGTCCCGCAGCTCGACCAGCTTGTCGCGGCCGCGCTCGCCGGTGACGATCGCCAGCTGCCTGGCTCGGACGCCGAACGCGGCGGCCAGGGCGGCGAGCACCGCGGCGTTGGCCTTGCCGTCCACCGCGGGTGCGGTCACCGCGACCAGCAGTGCCGTGCCGGTGGGGCCGTCCCACCGGCCGCCGACCGCGGTGCGGCGCGCCCCCGGCCGCACCCGCACCGCGAACCGGAGCGCGCGCGCCTCAGACCGTGGCAAGTGCCTTGGCCAGCCCGACCCGGACCTCGGCGCCGTCGCCGGTGCGCCCGGTGTGCACCGGCGCGGCTACCGGGGCGTAGTCGACGGACACCGCGAGCACCTCGCCGGCGACGAACTCCTGGTGCCGGCGGACCGCCTCGACGGTGGCCGGCTCGGCGTCGACGGTGAGCTCGATCCGGTCGGACACGTGCAGCCCGGCGGCGCGCCGGGCCTGCTGGACGAGCCGCACCACGTCGCGGGCGACGCCCTCGGCGGCCAGCTCCGGGGTCACCCCGGTGTCGAGCAGGACCAGCCCGGCACCACCGGGCAGCGCCGCCGCGGCGCCGGGGTTCGGCCCAGGAGACTCGGTGTAGACGAGCCGCTCCTCGTACTCGCCCGGCAGCAGCGAAACGCCGGCGGCGACCACCGTGCCACCCTCGCCGTGCGACCACTGCCCGGCCTTGACCGCGCGGATCACCCGCTGCACCACGGCGCCCAGCCGGGGGCCGGCGGCGCGGGCATTCACCGTCAGCTCGAAGTGCCCGTGCGCGGCCACGTCGGCGGTCAGCACGACCTCCTTGACGTTCACCTCGTCCGCGATGAGCTCGGTGAACGGCCGCAGCCCCGCGGCGTCCGGCACCGCGACGGTGAGCGTGGCCAGCGGCAGCCGCACCCGCAGCCGGTTGGCCTTGCGCAGCGACAGCGCGGCCGAGCACACGTCGCGCACCTCGTCCATGGCGTGCACCAGCTCGCCGTCGGCCGGCAGCTCCTCCGCCAGCGGCCATTCGGTGAGGTGCACGGACCGGCCGCCGGTCAGGCCGCGCCACACCACCTCGGTGGTCAGCGGCAGCAGCGGCGCGGCCACCCGGCACAGCACCTCCAACACGGTGTGCAGGGTGTCCACCGCGTCGGGGTCGCCGGCCCAGAAGCGGTCCCGCGAGCGCCGCACGTACCAGTTGGTGAGCACGTCGAGGAAGTCCCGCACCACTGCGGTGGCGCCGGACAGGTCGTAGCCGTCCATCCGGGCGGTCACGTCCACGACCAGGTCGTGCGTCTTGGCCAGCACGTAGCGGTCCAGGGTGTGGGCGCTGCCGGTGCGCCAGCTGCCCTCGACGCCGGCCGCGTTGGCGTACAGCGCGAGGAAGTACCAGGAGTTCCACAGCGGCAGCACGGCGGTGCGCACCGCGTCGCGGATCCCCACCTCGGTGACGACCAGGTCGCCGCCGCGCAGCAGCGGCGAGCCGAGCAGGAACCACCGCATCGCGTCCGCGCCGTCGCGGTCGAAGACGTCCTTGACCTCGGGGTAGTTGCCCTTGGACTTGGACATCTTCTGCCCGTCGTCGCCGAGGATGATGCCGTGCGCGAGGCAGGTCCGAAATGCCGGCCGGTCGAACAGCGCGGTGGCCAGCACGTGCATGGTGTAGAACCAGCCGCGGGTCTGCCCGACGTACTCGACGATGAAGTCGCCGGGGTAGTGGTGCTCGAACCACTCGGGCCCCGGGTGTGGGTGTGGGTGTCCCACATTGGAGCCGCCCATCGGGTAGTGCACCTGGGCGAACGGCATGGAGCCCGACTCGAACCAGCAGTCCAGCACCTCGGGCACCCGGCGCATCGTGGCGCGCCCGCTCGGGTCGTCCGGGTTCGGCCGGGTCAGCTCATCGACGTACGGCCGGTGCAGGTCAGCCGGCCGCACCCCGAAATCGCGCTCCAGCTCGTCGAGCGAGCCGTACACGTCCACCCTGGGGTAGGCGGGGTCGTCGCTGACCCAGACCGGGATGGGCGAGCCCCAGTACCGGTTGCGGGAGATGGACCAGTCCCTGGCGTTCTCCAGCCACTTGCCGAACTGGCCGTCGCCGATCCGCTCCGGCACCCAGGTGATCTGCTTGTTCAGCTCGACCATCCGGTCCTTGAACCGGGTGACGGCGACGAACCAGGAGTCCACCGCGCGCTGGATCAGCGGGTTGGCGCAGCGCCAGCAGTGCGGGTACGGGTGGTCGTAGGTCTCGTGCCGCAGCAGCGTGCCGGCCGCCTTCAGGTCGCCCACGATCGCCTTGTTCGCGTCGAACACGTGCATGCCGGCGTACGGCGGCACCTGCCGGTCGAACTTGCCGTGCGCATCCACCGGGGTGACCGGCTCGATGCCGGCCGCGTCCGTGACGACCTTGTCCTCCTCGCCGTAGGCCGGCGCGATGTGCACGATGCCGGTGCCGTCCTCGGTGGACACGTAGTCCGCGGCGAGCACCTGGTGGGCGTTGGGTCGGCCGGCGAAGAACGGGAACGGCGGGGTATAGCGGCGGCCCACCAGCTCGCTGCCGCGGTAGCTGGCCACCACGTGGTCGGCGGCGTCCTCGCCCAGCTCGCGGGCGTACGCCGGCAGCCGCGCCTGCGCCAGCAGGTAGCGCCGGCCGCCGTGGCGCTGCCCGCCCGGCCGCACGGTGACGTAGTCGACGTCGGGGTGCACCGCCAGGGCGAGGTTGCTCGGCAACGTCCACGGCGTGGTGGTCCAGATCAGCGCGTGCTCGCCGGTCTCCAGCTCGACGGCGACGGTGACCGCGGGGTCCCGCCGGTCGCGGTAGACGTCGTCCATCCTGGTCTCGGTGGCCGACAGCGGCGTCTCGCAGCGCCAGCAGTACCAGAGCACCCGGAAGCCCTGGTAGATCAGGCCCTTGTCCCACAGCGTGCGGAAGGCCCACATGACGCTTTCCATGTAGTCCAGGTCGAGGGTCTTGTAGTCGTGGTCGAAGTCGACCCAGCGGGCCTGCCTGGTGACGTAGTCGCGCCACTCGCGGGTGTAGCGCAGCACGGAGGCGCGGCATGCGGCGTTGAACGCGGCGACGCCCATGTCCTCGATCTCGGACTTGTGCTTGATGCCGAGCTGTTTCTCGGCCTCCACCTCGGCGGGCAGCCCGTGGCAGTCCCAGCCGAACCGGCGCTCGACCCGCCGGCCACGCATCGTCTGGTAGCGCGGGACGGTGTCCTTGACGTAGCCGGTGATCAGGTGACCGTAGTGCGGCAGGCCGTTGGCGAACGGCGGGCCGTCGTAGAAGACGTACTCGTTGTCGCCGCCGGCGCCGGCCGGCCGGGCGTCCACGGAGGCCTGGAAGGTGCCGTCGGCCTGCCAGTAGGCAAGCACGGCCGCTTCCAGCTCCGGGAAGGAGGGCTGCGGCGGGACGGTTCCACTAACCGGGCCACTAACCGGGCCGGAGCCGGCGGTCAGCCGGATCTTGGGGTAGGCCATTGCGGTGGTGCTCCTGTCGCGGTCGCGTCGTGAGTTGCGTCCGCGGGGACGACACGCCGTCGTGGTTGCTGGCGTACCGCGGTACCACCCCGCTTGCCGCCCGCTGCCGGGCCGGGCGGCCTCTCGTTGGCGGCTGTGACGGGCCGTGCCCGGCCGGTTCTACTGAGGCAGCTGGCGCGCCCGTTCTTCCGGCGGCTCCCCGGTGATGGCCGGATCGATGCCTGTACCTCCAGCCTAGCGGCCGGCGCCAACGCAAATCCCCGTAGGGGTCCGACGCCCTGGGAGGCACGCGGCCCGGCACCGGCCTCAACCGGCATGCACTAACGCCGGCGCGCGAACCACTCCCCGGCCAACAGAGCACCGGCCAGCCCACTGGTGCCGGCCGAGCCCCACGCCCACCCCGTCCCACCGCCGGCCAGCGCGACGACCAGCAGGCCGAGCGCGGCAAGCACCAGTACCAGCACGGCCACAAGCAGAAATGGCGCGCGCCAGGCCCGCGCGGCGGCGAACCGCCGAACCGGCACCTCAGGCCGGGTTCAGCTCAGTGCCCCGCCTCAGCCCGCTGGCCGAAGCTGGTGGCGAAGGCCTGCTGGCTGTTGCGGCCGGTATCCGCCGGCGCGGCCGACCCACGCCCCTCCAGGTCGCGCAGCTGGGACTCCAGGTAGGTCTTGAGCCTGGTCCGGTACTCCCGCTCGAACGTGCGCAGCTCATCGATCTTCTTCTCCAGCGTGACCTTCTCCGCGCTGATCGCACCGATGGTCTCCGCGTGTTTGCGCTGCGCGTCGCGCTCCAGGGTCGCGGCCTTGTCCCGCGCCTGGCGTTCCAGCGTCTCCGCCCGGTTACGGGCGTCGCCGAGCATCGCCTCCGCCCGGCTGCGGGACTCGTTGACCATGCTGTCCGCCTTCAGCCTCGCCTCTGACAGCAGCTGCTCGGACTTGGTGCGCGCCTCACCGAGCATGCCGTCGGCCTCGGCCTTGGCCTCGCCGGTGAGCCGGTCGGCCATCTCCTGGGCCAACCCGAGCACCTTGGCGGCCTGCACGTGGTGGTCGCCGCCCGGCGAGGTCATCTCCATGACCGACGGCGGCGGCACCGGGCTGAGCGGGCGCTGCTCCTCGACCACCCGCATGGGTGGGGCCATGGTGACCGTCGAGACCATCTTGGTCCGGGCGTCGTCCAGCTCGACCTGGGCACCGACGAACCGCTGCTCGGTCTGCTCGAGCTGCTGGCGCAGGTCGTTGTTCTCCTCGATCAGGCGGGCCAGCTCGGCCTCGACGAGGTCGAGGAACGCGTCGACCTCGTCCTCGTTGTAGCCCCGCTTGCCGATCGGCGGCTTGCTGAAGGCGACGTTGTGAACGTCGGCGGGGGTCAACGGCATCGGATCACCTCACGCACTCCTATGCTGCGTCGATCCCGGGGCCGGCCAGCGGTGTCGGCTCCTACCCGGGATTGACGAACTGCATCAGTATGAACACCACAAGCAGCAGAACCATAATCGACAGGTCTAGCCCTACGCGCCCCACCCGGACGATCGGAATCACCCGGCGGAGGGCCTTCACCGGAGGGTCGGTGACTGTGTACACGGTCTCCAGTGACACCGCCACCCCTCCCCCCGGCCGCCAGTCCCGGGCGAACGCCCGTACGAACTCAACGACGATACGCGCGGTGAGCAACAACCAGAAGAAGAAGAGTGCGTAGTAGAGCACGTACAGGACGGCGGTCACCCCCCTACTCTGCCCTACCCCGTTGGGGCGTGCGCTCAGAGCCTGCCCCTCAGGCGTGCTTGAAGTGGGACGGCAGGAAGCTGCCCTCGGCGATGCGGCGCTTGTCCTCGGCCGTGACGTCCACGTTCGCCGGCGAGATCAGGAAGACCTTGGTGGTGACCTTGTCGATGGAGCCACGCAGCGCGAACGCCAGGCCGGCCGCGAAGTCGACCAGCCGCTTGGCGTCGGCGTCCTCCATCGCGGTCAGGTTCATGATCACCGGAATGCCGTCCCGGTAGTGCTCGCCGACCGCCCGCGCCTCGTTGTAGCTGCGGGGATGCAGGGTGGTGATGCGGGACATCGGGTGCACATCCGGCGCGGGCTCCGGCGCGGCGATGGCACGCGACGGGGTGTCCCTGGCCGGCTCGACGGCCAGCGCGCCGCGCACCGGCGCATCGGTGGCCCACTGGCGGCGCGCCTGGAGGCGGCGGCCGGACGCCTCCGGCTCGTCGTCGTAGTAGTCCTCGTAGTCGCGCGAGTCGTGATCGCCCCACCGGGCCGGGCGGCCGCCCGGCCGTGGCCGGTAGCCGGCGTCGAGGTCGCCGCCGTAGTCCTTGCCGCGGTCGCCCCCGTAGTCGCCGCCGTAGTCCTGGTCGGGGTGCGCGTGCCCGGGGTAGCCGGTGTACTCGTCGAGCTCGTCGGCCGGCACCATGCCGAAGTAGGCCTTGAGCCTGTGCAGCGTGCTCATCGCCCGTCCTTCCTGCCGCGGTGCCGACCGGCGCCCCGCCCCTCCCGCCGCTCGGCACCGCTGCCTGGGGGTTCGCCGGCGCCGATCATGGCGAGGCTAGCGGCCGGCCGCCGAGCAGCGCGGTTCCGACACGCACGCAGGTCGAACCGTGCCTGATCGCGGCCTCGAGGTCCGCGGTCATGCCGGCGGAGAGCTCGGTGGCCTGGGGGTGGGCGGCACGCAGCGCGTCGGCGGCACGCCGCAGCGCATCGAACGCCCGGTCCGGGTCGGCGCCGAGCGGGGCCACCGCCATCAGCCCGCGCAGCAGCAGCCGGTCCAGGCCGGCGATGTGGCCGGCGAGCGCCGGCAAGTCGGGCAGCGGGCAGCCGCCACGCGCCGGATCGCCGTCCAGGCTGGCCTGCAGCAGCACCACCACCGGGCGGTCCTGGCGGTGGCCGGCGCCGGCCGCGGCGCGCGCGGCCCGCTGCAGCGCGTCCGCCAGGCGGGTGCTGTCCACGGACTGCACCACGTCGGCCCACCGCAGCACCGTGCTGGCCTTGTTGCGCTGCAGCCGCCCGACCATGTGCCAGCGCGGCGCGGCATGCGGGCGCAGCCGGCGCAGCTCCTCGGCCTTGGGCCCGGCCTCCTGGTCGCGGTTCTCGCCGAGGTCGGCGACGCCGAGGTCGGTGAGCAGCGCGGCGTCGCGCGCCGGGAAGGTCTTGGTGACCGCGAGCAGCCGCACCGTCGCCGGGTCACGCCCGGCCGCGCGAGCGGCGCGTTCGATGCGCCCGGTCACGGCGGCGAGCGCCGCGGCGAGTTCGGCGCGGCGGCCGGCGTCCCCGGCGGCCGGTGGAATCGGCGCGCTGGTCACCCAGGGTCCCGCCGGTTCACCGGAACGCCGGCCTCGGCCCGATCCCCGACCCCGGCGCCGGGGTTGACCGAGCCGTCCAGCGCGCCGCCGGCCCCCGTCGTCAGCACCCGCCGAACCCGCACGGGTGCGACGCTATCGCTTCATGAACGGCGGCACGTCCACGTCGTCGTCCATGTCGGTCACGGTGACCGCGCGGCCGGGTCTGGCCGCCGCCGGTCCCGCGCCGGGGCCGGGGCGGGCGCCGTTGCCGTTGGTCGCGTGCGGCGGCACCCGACCGGGCTGCGGGGGCGGGTACGGCTGGGGCGCCGGGTACTGCTGGGGGGGCGGCTGCTGCGCCGGTGGCGGCCGGCCGACCTGCCCGGCCTGGCCGGACGCCACCGGGTTGCGGGAGGCGACCGCGGTCGGCTCGAGCTTCTTGTGGGTCGGCCCGCCCGAGTCGAATCCGGCGGCGATCACCGTGACCCGCACCTCGTCGCCGAGCGAGTCGTCGATGACCGTGCCGAAGATGATGTTGGCGTCCGGGTGGGCGGACTCCTGGACGAGCGAGGCCGCCTCGTTGATCTCGAACAGCCCCAGGTCGGAACCGCCGGCGATGGACAGCAGCACGCCGTGCGCGCCGTCCATGGAGGCCTCCAGCAGCGGCGAGTTGATCGCCTTGCCGGCGGCCTGCACGGCCCGGCCCTCGCCCCGCGCGGACCCGATGCCCATCAGCGCGCTGCCTGCCCCCGACATCACGCTCTTGACGTCGGCGAAGTCGAGGTTGATCAGGCCGGGGGTGGTGATCAGGTCGGTGATGCCCTGGACACCGGACAGCAGCACCTCGTCGGCGGACCGGAACGCGTCCATGAGGCTGACCCCCACGTCGCCGAGCTGCAGCAGCCGGTCGTTGGGGATGACGATCAGCGTGTCGCACTCGTTGCGGAGCTCCTTGATGCCGTCCTCGGCCTGGCCGCCACGGCGCTTGCCCTCGAAGGAGAACGGCCTGGTCACCACGCCGATCGTGAGGGCGCCGAGGCGCCGGGCGATGTTCGCGACCACGGGGGCTCCGCCGGTGCCGGTGCCGCCGCCCTCGCCGGCGGTGACGAACACCATGTCCGCGCCCTTGATCACTTCTTCGATCTCTTCGCGGTGGTCCTCGGCCGCCTTGCGGCCCACCTCGGGGTTGGCGCCGGCACCCAGGCCACGAGTCAGCTCGCGTCCGATATCCAGCTTGACGTCGGCGTCGGACATCAGCAGGGCCTGCGCGTCGGTGTTCACGGCGATGAACTCGACGCCCTTGAGCCCTACCTCGATCATCCGGTTCACGGCGTTGACCCCGCCGCCACCGATGCCGACGACCTTGATCACCGCGAGGTAGTTGTGCGGGGGTGTCATCTCCTCCGCCTTCCTGGTTGTGGTGCCCTGCCCTGCCCGGCGCCGCCACGGCGCTGACCGGTGCAAATCTCTCAACCTCAGCTAGAGGCTTAGAGTTATGTCAACTTGTTCCGTCGGTCAGGACGGTAGGCAGGGCGACTGGGCAGGTCCAGCAGGCGCGCCGGGGACGCCGTCACTCGGCGGGGGCACCGCTGATCAGCTCGTGCAGCGCGTCGAGGTGCCCGTTGTGCCTGGCGGTCTCCTCGATCAGGCGCAGGAACACCCAGCGGACGCTGGTCGGCCGGCCGTGCCAGAGCACCTGGTGGTCCAGGTCCAGCCCGGCGAGGATGCGCCGGCTGGTCTCGCACTGCCGGTCGTAGTCGTCCAGGACCTGCTCGAGCGTGCTGCCCTGCGGCACCTCGTACGCCAGCTGGGCGTCGTCGGCGGCGTGCGCCAACCGGACGCTCTGGCCGCCGAGCACCACCTCGCACCAGAACTGCTCCATCCAGCGCAGGTGCGCGACCACCGCGATGGGTGAGACCAGCGGGCTGGGCAGCAGCCGGTGCCCGGGCAACCCGGTGGACGGCGGCGTGGGCTGCCCGGTCGGTGTGGCTGGGTCATCCTGCCCGGCAAGGATGTCCAGCTCGGCGCACTTGAGCCGCGGGGTGGCGCGGTGGAAGTCCAGGAACGCCGTGAGCAGGAACCGCTCGTCCCCGGTCAGCGGCGGGCGGGTGCGGTCTGCGGCGGTGTGTGTCATCGCCGCTCAGTGTGCTCGCCTTCGGCCCGTCCGGCGACCCGACGCCGCTAACGAATGGTGGGCAGCTCCGGGCTGGCCACGTCGTACACCGTGCCCGGCTGGCTGAGCAGCACGGCGAGCACGCCGGCCTTGCGCGGGGAGGCCTCCGCGCTCCCCCAGCGGACCGTGCGCTCGCCGCGCAGGCCGAGCCGGATGTCGAGCGGGCTGTCTGCCTGCACCGACACCAGCTCGGCACGGACCCCTTGGTGAGCGGGATCGGCCAGGGTGGCCAGCACCGCGGCGGCGGCGGCCGTCGCGGCACCGTCGGCGGCATGCAGCCGGGGCAGCCCGGGCGGCGGCGCCGCGACGGTGGCGAACCACAGCCCGGTGGCGTCCACCAGCTGGGCGCCGGTGCCCGCGGCGCCGGCCGGGGCGTAGGCCAGCGGCACCCGCTCGGTGATCCGGATGGTCACGGTGGACGGCCATGACCGCTGCACCACCACCTCGGCGACCGGCGGCAGCGCGCGCACCCGGTCGGCCACCGCGCCGAGGTCGAGGCGCAGCAGCGGGTGACCGGCGGGCACCCCGGCCGCGGCGCGCACGTCGTCGGCGGACAGCAGCCCGGCGCCGGCCACGTCGACGGTGCGGGCGCCGAACGCGGACCCGAGCAGCAGCAGGTAGGCCAGCCAGGCCGCGCCCAGCACGCTGCCGAGCAGCACGGCGAGGCGGCGCCGGCCGCGCCGGCGGTAGGCGCGCACCGCCTGGTCCCGAGCCGCGTGCGACCCGCCGGGGTGCGACCCGCCGGGGTGCCCCCGGCGCTCCGGCGCCTCGACGTCGGCGGTGCCAGCTGCGGCGGCGGTGTCCTGGCGCGGGCGGGCCGCGGTGCCCGGATCGGCCTGGCCCGGCCGGTTCGGCGCCGGCTGTTGCGGCCGTTCCGGCCGTTGCGGCTGTGGCGGCTGGCCACGGACCGTCGGCTCGGGCGGCGGCGGCCGCATGGGGTGCTGCGCCGGCGGCCGGGAACGCCCGGCGGGCGGGCGGGCAGTGGCTCGGGGGGCGCTCTCGCGGGTCACCCGCGCTCCCCTGCCACCTCCGGGGCTGCCGTGCCGGCTCCGGCGGCGCGGCGGTCGAGCTCGGCGACGAGTTCCCCGGCGAGCACGGTGATGTCGCCGGCCCCCATAGTCAGTACCAGATCGCCGGGTCGGGCGATCTCGGCGAGCCGGGACGGGACGGCCGCCCAGACCGGCTCGTAGTGCACCACCGACCGGGGCAGCGGCACGGCGTCGGCGATGAGCGCACCGCTCACCCCGGGCTCCGGGTCCTCCCGCGCGCCGTACACGTCGAGCACCACCACCTCGTCGGCGAGCCCGAGGGCGCGGCCGAAGTCGCCGGCGAACAGCCTGGTGCGCGAGTACAGGTGCGGCTGGAACGCCACGACCAGCCGCCCGGCGCCGGCGACCGGACGCGCCGCGGCCAGCGTGGCGCTTACCTCGGTCGGGTGATGGGCGTAGTCGTCGTACACCCGCACGCCGCCGGCGTTGGCCTTGAACTCGAACCTGCGGCGCACGCCGCCGAAGCTGGCCAGGCCGTCGAGCAGGCGCTCCGGCTCGCCACCCAGCTCCACCCCGGCGAGCAGCGCGGCGACGGCATTGCTGGCCATGTGCTCGCCGGGCACCGCGACCCGCAGCCGCAGCAGCGCGCCGCCCAGCTCCACCTCGGCCAGCCCGCCGTGGTCGCCGGGCCGGTAGGACGCGATGCGCGCATCGGCGCCGCGATCCCCGGGCCGGGCGGCCCGGCCGTAACGGCGCACCCGGACGCCGGCCGCGGCAGCCCGGTCGGCCAGCGCGGCGGAGCCGGGGTCGTCGGCGCAGGCGATCAGCGCGCCACCGGGCTCGATCCTGGCCACGAACGAGTCGAACACCGCGACGTAGGCGTCCTCGCAGCCGTGGTGGTCCAGGTGGTCGGCCTCCACGTTGGTGACGACGGCCACCGCCGGGGTGAAGGCGAGGAACGAGCCGTCGCTCTCGTCGGCCTCCGCGACGAAGATGTCCCCGCCGCCGTGGTGCGCGCCGGAGCCGGCCTCGGTGAGGTCGCCGCCGATCGCGAACGACGGGTCGAGCCCGCAGTGCTGCAGCGCGACCGTGAGCATGGACGTGGTGGAGGTCTTGCCGTGGGTGCCGGCCACACAGGCGGCCCGGTGGCCGGCCATCAGCGCGGCGAGCGCCTGCGAGCGGTGCAGCACGGTCAGGCCGCCGGCCCTGGCCCCGGCCAGCTCGGGGTTGCTGTCCTTGATCGCGCTGGACACCACGACCGTCGGGGGCTCCTGCCGCCCGGCGCCGGCCAGCAGGTCGAGGTTGGCGGCGTCGTGGCCGACGGCGATGCGCGCGCCGAGCGCCCGCAGCGCGAGCACGGCGCGGGACTCCCGGACGTCGGAGCCGGAGACCTGCGCGCCGCGGGCCAGCAGGATGCGGGCGATGCCGCTCATCCCGGCCCCGCCGATGCCGATCAGGTGCACCCGGCGCAGCCGGTCCTGGCCGTTCCCGCTCACCGCCGCACCACCGCAAGGACGATCTCGGCCAGCCTGGTGTCCGCCTCGGCGTGGCCGAGGCCCCGAGCCGCGGCGGCCATCGCGGCCCGCCGGTCCGGGTCGTCGGCCAGCGGCAGCACCTCGTCGAGCACCCGCCGGGGGGTCAGCTCGGCGTCGGGCACCAGCAGCGCACCGCCGGCCGCGACCGCCGGCGCGGCGTTGAGCGCCTGCTCGCCGTTGCCGTGCGGCAGCGGGACGAACACCGCCGGCAGGCCGGTGGCGCAGACCTCGGCGACGGTCATCGCGCCGCAGCGGCACAGCACCAGGTCGGCGGCGGCCAGCGCCAGGTCCATCCGCTCCAGGTACGGCACGGCGACGTACGGCGGCCCGGCCCCCGGTGGCGGCGCCGCCATGGTGTTCTTGCCGCCGTAGGCATGCAGCACCCCGACCCCGGCGGCGGCCAGCTCGGCGGCGGCGCCGGCCACCGCGGTGTTGATCGAGCGCGCCCCCTGCGAACCGCCGGTGACCAGCAGCGTGACCGCCTGCGGGTCCAGCCCGAAGTGGGCGCGGGCCTTGTCGCGCAGCGCCGGCCGGTCCAGCGTGCTGATCGAGCGCCGCAACGGGATCCCGACCACCTCTGCCCCCGGCAGGCCGGTGCCGGGGACGGCGGTCGCCACCCGCGCCGCGAACCTCGCGCCGACCCGGTTGGCCAGCCCGGCCCGCGCGTTCGCCTCGTGCACCACGATCGGCACCCGGCCGCGGGCCGCGAGGTAGGCCGGCAGCGACACGTACCCGCCGAAGCCGACGACGACGTCGGCCCGCACCCGGTGCAGGACGGCGCGGGTCTGGCGGACCGCGGCGCGCACCCGAAACGGCAGCCGGAGCAGCTCGGCCGACGGCCGACGCGGCAGCGGCACCGGCGGGATGAGCTCGAGCGGGTAGCCACGGGCCGGCACGACCGTGGTCTCCAGCCCGCGCGCGGTACCCAGCGCGGTCACGGTCGCGTCCGGGTCGAGCCGCCGCACGGCGTCGGCCAACGCCAGCGCGGGCTCGATGTGTCCCCCGCTGCCCCCACCGGCGATCACGACGCTTACCACGTGCGGCTCCTCTGCGTGCTCGACGGCTGCCTGCCGGCGCCCGGCCGGTCTCCATGGTGCCCGGCCCCGCGCTGGCCGGCGCGCCCGGCTCCACGGCCGCGGCCGGCGGCCGGGCCCGGCTGCGTTGGGCCATCCGCCCGGCCGGTCCCCGGCGAGGACCCGGGCGTCCTCGCCGACGTGGTCGCCGGCGTCCTCGCCGGCACGGATCCCGGGGACGGCGCCGGCCGGCGCCCCGCGGCCGGGCGGCGTGCCGGCGGGCGGTACGGCCTCGGCAGCCGCAGCCCGAGCCACCGCGCCAGCCGGCCCTGGCCGTGCGCCTGCAGCGCCGACACCGCCTGCGGCTCGTGCCTGGCCACGTTCGCGAGCAGCCCGAACACCAGCATGGTGACCGCGAGCGAGGTGCCGCCGGAGGAGACCAGCGGCAGCGGCAGCCCGGTCACCGGCAGCAGGCCGACCACGTAGCCGATGTTGATCGCCGCCTGCCCGACCAGCAGGGTGCTCAGGGTGGCCGCGACCAGCCGGTGCCAGGGGTCGGTGTTGCGCGCCGCGATGCGCAGCCCGACGTAGGCCAGCGTCGCGAACAGCCCCAGCACGACCAGGCAGCCGACCAGCCCGAGCTCCTCGCCGATGATCGCGAAGATGAAATCGTTGTGGGCGTTGGGCAGGTACATCCACTTCGCCCGGCCCTGGCCGAGCCCCGCGCCGAACCAGCCGCCGTCGGCCAGCGAGAACGCCGCCTGGTTGGCCTGGTAGGCAATGCCCGTCGGGTCGGCGGCCTCCGGGTTGAGGAACGCGTCGATGCGGTCGGAGCGGTAGCTCGCGATGCCGGCCATCGCCAGCCCGCCGGCGACGGCCCCGCCGACCACCACCGCGAACAGCGAGAGCGGCGCGCCGGCGAACCACAGCAGGGCCAGCAGGACGACCACCATGGTGACCGTGGTGCCGAGGTCCGGCTGCAGCATCACCAGCGCGAACATCAGCAGCGCCACTGGCAGCACCGGGACCAGCAGGTGGCGCCAGCGGTGCAGCAGCCCCTGCTTGGCCACCAGCACGTGCGCGCCCCACAGCGCGAGCGCGAGCTTGGCCAGCTCGGCCGGCTGGAACGACAGCGAGCCGACGGTGAACCAGCTGCGCGCGCCGTTGATCTTGCTGCCGAGCGGCGTGAGCACGGCGAGCAGCAGGCCGAGGCAGGCCAGGATGGCGAACGGGCTGGCCAGCCGCACGAACCGCAGCGGCAGCCGCAGCCCGATCCAGAACAGCACCAACCCGACGGCGCAGTACAGCACCTGGCGCTGGAACACCAGGTACGACGAGCCGTCCTCGTTGTACGACTGCACCGAGGACGCCGACAGCACCATGACCAGTCCGAACGCGGTCAGCAGCCCGAATACCGCGAGCACCAGATGGAACGAGGTCAGCGGCCTGGCCAGCCAGGCGGTGAGCGCGGCCCCGGCGGCGGCCAGGCGCTCGGCTATCGCGGTGCCGCCGCCTTCCGGCGTGCCGTCCACTCCGCGCGCCGCCTCAGCCACAGCGCCATGCTCTCCCGGTGCCGCCTCACCCACCCGCATATCGGGCGCGTGTCGCGCGGCCATATCACTGCGGCCACGGCCGTCTCGTAGGCTCGGCTGGTGACCGCAACCCGATCGTCGGCGGCCCACCGGTTCGCTCTGGCCGGCGGGCTGCCGGTACTGGCCTGGCCGATCTTCGACGGCCTTCCGGTGGACGCCGTGGTGACCACCCGCGACGGCGGAGTGTCCAGCGGGCGGTACGAGTCGCTGAACCTCGGGTTGCACGTGGGCGACGAGGGCGGGCTCGTGCTGGAGAACCGCCGGCGAGTAGCCGCGGCCCTTGGCTCGGGCCTGGACGACTTCGTCTTCTGCGAGCAGGCGCACCGCCGCACCGTGCTGGTCGTCGAGCAGCAGCATCGCGGCCGCGGAGCCTACGAGCGGGCCAGCGCCATCCAGGGCACCGACGCCCTGGTGACCGCAACCCCAGGCATCGTTCTGGTCGTCATGGTGGCCGACTGCGTGCCACTGGTGCTCTTCGATCCGCAGGCACACGTGCTGGCCTGCGTGCACGCCGGCTGGGCAGGCACCGTGCGCGGCGTCACCACCGAGGCGGTGGCCACCATGCGCCGGCTGGGCGCGGACCCGGCGCGCCTGCTGGCGGCCCTGGGCCCGGCGATCTCCCCGGACGTCTACCAGGTCGGCGACGAGGTGGCCGGGCTCGCCAGCGCCGCGTTCGCCGGCGACGGTCACCGGGGCGGCTCGAACGGCGGCGCCGGCGGCGACGCGGGGGGCATCGTCCGGCCCGACGGCACCGGTCGATGGCTGTTCGACCTGTGGGCCGCCAACACCAGGCAGCTGCGCCTGGCCGGAGTGCCGGCGGAGAACATCCAGGTCGCCGAGCTACCCACCGGCAACGGCACCCGGTTCTTCAGCCATCGCGCTGAGCAACCGTGCGGGCGGTTCGCCGCGGTGGCCCGGCTGCGGGACAGGCCGGCGTCGTGACCGCATTCCGTTACCTTGGCTACCGCCTCGTGCCGCGGGAGCGGCGGTTGGTATGCGACTACGGCGTCGAGGACGGCAGCGACACGTGGCGGTTCCGGGAGGAGTTCCGCTTTCCCGGCCACAGCGTTGCGGCCAGTTGGGCCACACCGGAGGTGGCTGCCGCCGCTCGCCTGGTCTTCCTCTTGGCCGGCGTCTCCTACTACAAGACAAAGGCCCCGCCGCTGATAGATCTCGGCGAGACCGCACTGACCGACGCCGAGCGGGAGTTCCTGCGCAGCTACTATCTGGACGGGCTCGGCGAGTTCGCCTACCGCAACGCACTCGATCTGTCCGGACTGCGAATAACCGGTCCAGTGCAACCGCGCCGGGCGGCTGCCGGATACGACGCCGTGCCGGGCCGCCCGCTGATCCCGTTCGGCGGCGGCGTCGACTCCATCACGACGGTGGAGCTGATCACCGGCCGGGCCGAGGACGCCGCGCTGTTCGTGGTCAACCGGCCAGAGGACCGGTTCGAAGCGATCGAGCGACCGGCCGGGATCACCGGGCTGCCCGTGGTCCGCGCCGAGCGCATCATCGACGACCAGGTACTGCGGTCGGCGGCGCTGGGCTTCCGCAACGGGCACGTACCCGTGACCGGGATCCTCTCCGCGGCGGCCGTGATGGCCGCCGTCCTGGACCGCCGCGACGCGGTGGTGATGTCGAATGAGTGGTCGTCCTCGGTCGGCACGATCGTCGTCGACGGCCGCTCCATCAACCATCAGTATTCCAAGAGCCTCGAATTCGAGGCCGGGCTGCGCGAGTTCGTCCGCGGCTCGATCGGGGGCGGCCTAGAGTACTTCTCGGCGCTGCGACCGTTCACCGAGCTGTGGATCGCCCAGCGGTTCGCCGGATTGACCCGGTATTTCGACACGTTCCGCAGCTGCAACCGCGCATTCCACATCGATCCCGCCAAGCGCTTCTCGCAGTGGTGCGGCGCGTGCGACAAGTGCTGTTTCATCGACCTGATCCTTGCGCCGTTCCTCGACCCGAGCACGCTCGACCGGATCTTCGGCGGACGCGAGCCGCTGATGCATCCCGGCGCACACTTCCCGGGCGATACCAGCAGGGTGACCAACGCGGAACGGATCGACGTCCTGGTCGGTCTGTCCGGTGGGAGCAAACCCTGGGAATGCGTCGGTGACGTCACCGAATGCCAGGCCGCCGCGCTGCTGTCCGCGGCCCGGCCCGACCGGGCAGGAAACCGGACCCTGCACGAGCTGGCCGCCCAGCTGCGCCTGCGCGGCATTGAGCCCGCGGTGGACGCGTTGCTGCGACCACTTGGCAAACACTTCATCCCGAGGCGATATGCGATCGACGCTCTCCTGGTCTGACCTGCCCGGCCGGCGGGTCGGCCTGTACGGGCTCGGCCGCGAGGGCCGGGCCAACCTCCGCAAGTGTCGCCAGCTGGGGCTCGATCCGCTGCTCGTGGACGACGCGCCGGCCGCGCAGGAGCCGGCTGTGCTGGCCACCGACCGCGGCGGCGCCCAGGCGCTGCTCGGCTGCGACGTGGTGGTCAAGACACCGGGCATCTCCCGCTACACCAACCCGACGCTGCGGGCGCTGGCGTCGCGCGGCATCCCTGTGGTCGGTGGGCTGGGACTGTGGCTGCGGGAGGCCGACCGCGGCCGGGTGCTCTGCGTGACCGGGACGAAGGGCAAGAGCAGCACCGTGGCCATCGCCGGCCACCTGCTCCGCGGGATGGGTCACCGCTGCCTGGTGGGCGGCAACTTCGGCGCCTCGCCATACGACCCCGAGTACGCCGATGCCGGGCATGACTACTGGATCATCGAGGTGTCCAGCTACCAGGCCACCGACGTGGCGTCGTCGCCCCCGGTTGTCGCCGTCACCTCGTTGCACCCGGATCACCTGCCGTGGCACGGCGATGACCCGGAGACCTACTACCGCGACAAGTTGTCGCTCTGCTCGCAGCCGGGCGCCGACCTGACCATTGCCAACGGCGACAGCGACCTGTTGCAGGCCCGCCGCGACCGGCTCGGCCCTCGCGTGCACTGGATCCGCGCGGCCGACGATCCCGGCGCGAGCTGGATGGCACCGCTTGGCCTGCTCGGCGTACACAACCGCCGAAACGCGCTCATCGCCCGCGCGGGCCTTGAGGCGCTCGGCATCGAGCAAGCCAGCGACCCGGACGTGCTGTGGGCCGCGGCCGCCGGGTTCGAGCACCTGGAGAGCCGGCTGCGCCCGGTCGGCACCGCCGGTGGCGTGCTGTTCGTCGACGACAGCCTGTCCACCAACGTGCTGCCCACCCTCGCGGCGGTCGACGCCTTCCCCGGCCGGCGGGTCGCCCTCATCGCCGGTGGCTTCAGCCGCGGCATCGACTACCAGCCCCTTGCCGACGGCCTGCGCGGCCGCACCCCGGCCATCCTGGTGCTGACGGTGCCGGACAACGGCGCGCAGATAGGCAGCGTGCTGCGTACCGCCGGCGTCGATGCCGTCGACTGCGCCGACCTCGCGACGGCCGTGACCCGCGGCCACTCCTGGGCCGCCCCGGACGGTGTGGTGCTGCTCTCCCCCGCGGCCGCGAGCTTCGGCCGCTTCGCCGACTACCGCGACCGGGCCGCCGCCTTCGTCTCCGCCATGAACACCTGCGCCGCCACCGTCGCGCCCGCCTGAGCCTGTTCCGGCAATGCCGTGCCGGCGCGCCCGGCGCGCCCAAGACCACATCCAGCCT
>Ga0209382_10002254_pt1 | contig 28451 bp, 27 predicted proteins | sample SoiMetdeltSBSDD5_FD_187599 | JGI IMG/M metagenome (GOLD analysis project Ga0209382, IMG submission 187599) | Bulk soil microbial communities from a Populus tree surrounding site in Tennessee, USA - Soil MetaG P. deltoides SBSDD5 (SPAdes) (version 2) | ecosystem: Environmental > Terrestrial >...
CTCCTGCGACGAGCTGAACGCTTCGACGCTCCATCCTGCGCCCGAAAGCAGCCGGCGCAACGCCTTCAGCACCGAAGCGTCGTCGTCGACGAGATAGACGGTCGGTTGCGCGTCGCTCATGCGACGCTCTGCGCATGCGCGGGCAGCTCGACGCATACGGTAGCGCCCGGTCCAGCATTGTTCTTCGCCCAGATGTGTCCGCGGTGCGCTTCGACGATCGTCTTGCAGACCGACAGGCCGAGTCCCATGCCGTGCGGTTTCGTGGTGACGAACGGTTCGAACACCCGCTCGAGGTCCCCGGCAGGAATGCCCTTGCCCCGGTCCGATACCGAGGCGAGGACCGATCCGCCTTCGCCGCGGCCCGTCCTCACTTCGAGCCGGCGCTCTTCGCCCTTATTGTCGGCCACCGCGTCGCACGCGTTCATGACCAGGTTGAGCAGAACCTGCTGGAGCTGGATGCCATCCCCCAGAACACGAGGCAGGCCGGGCGCCAGGTTCGTATTCCATCTCACGTTCCGGTTCAGCAGGTCACTGCGCATCAACCTGAGCACATCGAGCGCAACATCGTTGATGTCGAGCGCGTGATGCGCCACCTCCTCTTTTCTCAGCAGAACCCGCAGGGCGCGGATGACGGCGCCCGCGCGCTTGTTGTCCTCCACGATGTCGTCGAGAATCTCCCGCACCTCGCCGGGGTACTGCGATCCACCCGCGAGCAAGCGCTGCGCCGCCTGCGCGTTGCTGAGGATCGCCGCGAGCGGCTGGTTCAGCTCGTGCGCGAGCGCGCCGGAAAGCTCGCCCAGCATGGCGACGCGCGACAGATGCGCCAGCTCGCTGCGCCGCTGGGCCGCTTCCATCTCGATATTGCGGCGCTCGGTGATGTCGATCACCGAAGCGAGCGTGAACCTTCCTTCGGGCGTGCTGATCGGGTTCAGGCCGACTTCCACCGGGATTTCGCTGCCGTCCTTGCGACGGCCGTACAAGTCGCGTCCCGCGCCCATCGTGCGCACCGACGGATCGTCGAAATAGCCGGCCCGCAGACCCGGATGCGACGAGCGGAATCGCTCCGGGATCAGCGTTTCGACTGGGTGGCCCAGCAGCTCCTTGCGCGCGTAGCCGAATGCCCTTTCGGCCTGCGCGTTGAGAAGCGCGATATTGCCTTCCTCGTCCACCATGATCATCGCGCTCGGGGAAGCTTCGACGACCAGCCGGAAGCGTTCTTCGGCCACCTTGCGCGCGGTGATGTCCTCGTTTACGCCGGCCATGCGCAGCGCCCTGCCGTCGGCGTTGCGCGCAACCACTTCGCCGCGGGTGTGAATCCACAGCCATTCCCCGGAGGGCGTGCTTACGCGATGCTCGACTTCGTACGCAGGCACGATGCCCTTCAGCGCTTCGCGCAAATGCCGGCGAAGCTCGGGAAAGTCGTCTGGATGTACCATGACGGCGAGCGCGGGAAAGGTTGTCACGAGCGGTTGCGCTGCACCGCCGAGCATCTCCTGCCAGCGGTCGCTCAGGTAGACCTTGCCGCCCGCAATGTCCCAGTCCCAGAACGCGAGTCGCGCTCCTTTCAGCGCAAGGCCGAGGCGCTCCGCGTTTTGCCGGACCTGCGCCTCCCCCGCCGCGACTCGACGCGCAAGCTGCGTCGCATGGAATACGTCCTCAACGAGCTCGTAGCCCATCGCGAACAACGGTGCGAGGACGAGCCAGGCCACCACGTACGGGGTCGTAAGGACTCCCCAATGCGTCGGCAAAATCAGCGCTGCGGAAAAAAATACCAGGAAGGTGAGGCTGCCGCCGATGAGCACCGCGCGGCGGCGGTCGTGGCGCCCGTTGCGGCGCCACAGTTGAACCGAGGCGTCGGCCACGAACACCCCGAACAACGCGTAGCTGAATCCCGCAAGAGCATTCCAGGGATTCGTCACTCCGCGCGCGACCGGCACGCTGACTCCGCCCCAGAGCTCGATGAATTGCAGGCTGTTGATCTCGAGGTAGTTGACGCTCTGCGGAGAGACGAAATTGAGCCCGAGCACCAGCACGCGCAAGCCGACGATCGCGAGCGCGAGCCAGAGCCGACCGGTATTGAAGAAGCTGCGCACGAACCAGATCGTCGACACCACGAGCACGAATACGGGAACCTGCAGCCAGCGTTGCACCGGGCGAAATTCCTCCACGGTCGGAGCCAGCATCATCGCCAGCTCGAACGCGGTGTAGCACGTGACCGAGACCGTGAAGACGAAAAACCACAAGTGGGCGATCGACGCGCCGCGCCGGAACCAGATGAGCAGGTGCACGAACCCGAGCGTGAGGCACGCCGCGCCCATCATGGGCCAGAGAATCGTGACCCAGTTCATGGCATTTGTCGCCCCGCCTCGCCCATGCGCCCCCCCGGGCCGGTATAAGGCAATCCCCTCATCCACGGCCGCGCAATTGGACTTTGGTCCAATCGCGGCGCGGCGTCCACAGGCGATAAGGTCGGCCTGCCCGGAGGTGCCATGGACGAAAAGGCCAGGTGGCGCGCCGCATATCGGTCCGTCGATGCGGCGCAAGAGCAGCTGTACGTGCACTTCAGGAACGGCCCCGCCGGAAAGTCCGAGGCAGGCCGAGCGCTGCTGGATGAGCACCAGAAGGCGATTCGCCGCTGGAGAGCGGCGTGCCGGGCTTTCCTGCGCTCGCAGCGGCGATGACCCGACCCGAGCTGGTCGCGCGCCTCTATCGGCGGCTTCGGCCGCTGTCCATCACCTCAGCCGGGGCGTAAGCCGCGTGCGACCAGGTAGGTCTCGCGCGATTCACCGCGCGAAGCCGCCGGCTTGTTGGCATGCACTTCGCGGAACGTCTCCCTCAGCGCGCTCCGCACGGCCTCGAATTCCTCGCCGTGAAAGACCTTGAGCAGCAGAGTCCCCGACGGTCTCAGGTTTGCAACAGAGAAATCGATCGCGATGCGCGCGAGTTCGGCAGCGCGCGCCTGGTCGGCAGAGGCGATTCCGGAGACGTTCGGTGAGAGGTCGGAGAGGACGGCATCGGCCTTTCGGACTCCGAGAGCGGCGCTCACTTGCGCACGCACGCCGGCGTCGCGAAAGTCGCCACGGATAACGGTCACGCCGGCAATCGGCGCGACCTCGAGCAGATCGACAGCGATTACGATCCCTTGGGGTCCCACCTTCTGCGCCGCCACCTGCGACCAGCCGCCGGGCGCAGCGCCCAGATCGACCACCCTCACGCCCGGTCGCAGGATGCGCTCGCGGCGATCGATCTCCAGCAGCTTGTAGGCGCTGCGCGAGCGGTAGCCCTGCGCCGCCGCACGCTTGACGTACGGATCGGCGACGTGCCTGCGAAGCCACTGCGCGCTGGATTTGGATCTTGCCATCGAGAGCTCAAAAAAAAGGCGCGGGCTTTGACGGCCCGCGCCCTTTTGTTTGCGGATCGGACGAAGCTACTTGCCCATCACGTCGCCGAACAGCTCCCACTGCGTGCCGTTGAACTTCATCAGTTGCACCGATTCGATCGGCGCATAGTCGCCCGACGAAGTATTGATCTTGATGCCCGGGATCAACGTGTCGACGGCAAAATCCTTCAGGTTCGCGGCCTGCTTCATGACGTTGTCGCGCGTCAGATTGTCGCCTGCCTGCTTCAGCACCTGGTGGAGCGTCGAAGCGACGGTGTAGGCGTACATGTTCGACGGGTCTTCCAGGCTGCCCTCGGGATAGTACTTCTTCATGAACGCTTCCCACTTCTTGACCGCGGCGTCGTTGGCCCATGTCTTGTCGGTCGGATCCTTCAGATACGCCGTGGAGATCAGGCCGACCGATTTCTCCACGCCCGCAGGCTTCAGCACCGTCGCCAGCGACACCGAGACGTTGTTCAGGAAGTGCATCGGTTTCCAGCCGATGTCATACGCCTTGCGGATTGCCTGTGCGGCGAACTTCGGCGTGGTCACGTTGAAGAACACGTCGGCGCCGGATGCCTGCAGCTGCACGATCTGCGAGTCTACGGTCGGATCCGAGACTTCGTAGGACACCTCCTTGATGATCATCGTCTTGGCCTTGTCGCCCAGGCCGTCGACCATCCCCTTGACGTAGTCCTTGCCGTAGTCGTCGTTCTGGTAAAGGATCCCGATCTTCGCATTTGGCTTGTGCTTCAGGATGTATTGCGCGTAGATGCGCCCCTCGGTCTGATAGTTCGGCTGCCAGCCGATGGTCCAGGGGAAATTCCTCGCGTCGTTCCACTTGGTGGCGCCCGTCGCGACGAACGATTGCGGCACCTTCTGCATGTTCATGTACTTGTGGATCGCGGTGTTGCACGGCGTGCCGAGCGTCTGGAACAGCATCAGCACCTGGTCCTGCTCGACCAGCTTGCGCGCCATCTCAACGGTCTTCGGCGGGCTATAGCCGTCGTCGTAGGACACCCACGTGACCTTGCGGCCGTTGATCCCACCCTGCTCGTTGACCATCTTGAAATAGGCGCCGATCGCCTTGCCGATCGTGCCGTAGGCGGACGCCGGTCCGCTGTACGGATTGGTATTGCCGACCCGGATCTCGGTGTCCGACGCACCCGTATCGTATTTCTTCTGTGCAAACGCGGTTGGGACGGTGAGCACCGCCGCGACGGCGGCGGCAATGGGTACCAGCCTGAATCTCATGTGAGTCTCCTCCTTCCAAGGGACAGTCAGGTATTTTGCCTCTTCTGCATCAGCCGCGCCAGCGCCATGCGGATCGCGCCGGCGATGCCCATCGGCATCAGGTAGACGAAGCCGATCAGGAACAGCCCGAAGATCGCCCACGGGGCAGCCTTCGAGATCTCGTCGGCGATGTTCGGGATGAACTGGATGAACAGCGCGCCGTAGATCGCCCCCGAGATCGACGCCAGGCCGCCGATCACGATCCCGACCAGCAGCACGATCGACAGGAAGATGTTGAAGCTGTCGGGCGCCACGAACTGGATCGCGATCGCGCCGAGCGAGCCGGCGATGCCGGTGTACATCGCCGAGACGCCGAACGTGAGCGACTTGTAGATCGCGTTGTTCACGCCCATGGCCTCGGCGGCGATGTGGTTGTCGCGGATCGCCATCATCGCGCGCCCAACGCGCCCGCGCAGCAGGTTCCACGCGAGCGCGAACATCACCAGCGTCACCGCGAGCGTGAAGAAGTACAGCCACTGATCCGGCTTCAGCGGCAAGCCGAATGGCGCCTCGGGCTTTGGAATGACGATGCCCTGCACGCCCCCGGTCCAGTGCTCGAAATGCTTGTACTTCAGCAGCTGCGGTAGCGACACGCCGAGCGCGAACGTAGCGAGCGCGAGATAGAGACCTTCGAGCCGCAACGCCGGCAGCCCGAACAGGAAGCCAACCAGCAGGCAGATCGCGCCGGCGACCGGCAGCGTCGCCCAGTACGGCACGCCGTACTTGTCCATCAGGATCGCTGTGCAATACGCGCCGATCGCATAGAACGCGCCGTGGCCGAGCGAAATCTGGCCGTTGTAGCCGGTCAGCATGTTCAGCCCGAGCAGCGCGATCGCGTACACCAGCACCAGCGTGAACTGAAACGTGCGGTAGTTCGTGACGAAGAACGGCAGCGCCGCGGCCGCGATCAGCACCAGCGCGAGGACGATGATCTGGCGCCTGGTCATACGCGGGTCACGTGCACCTTGCCGAAGAAGCCGGAAGGTTTCACGGTCAGCACGGCGATGATGATCACCAGCGCGACCGCGAGCTTCAGCTCGTTGCCGATCACGAACGCGCCGAGCACGTTCTCCAGCACGCCGACCAGGAAGCCGCCGAAGACCGCGCCGCCGGGGTTGTCGATCCCGCCCACCAGCGCGGCGGCGAACGCGTAGAGCAGCACGCCGCCCATCATGTTCGGATCCAGATAGACGATCGGCGCAACCATCATGCCGGCGACCGCGCCGATCGCCGCAGCCAGTCCCCAGCCGAGCGCGAGCATCCAACCGACGCGGATGCCGACGAGCCTCGCCGAGTCGGGATTCTGCGCGGCAGCGCGCATCGCGAGTCCCAGTGGAGTGAAGCGGAAGAACGCGTACAGCAGCAGCAGCACCACCAGCGTCACGCCGATCGCGCCGATCTCGTGCGACGACATGTATCTCTGCCCGAAGAACGGCTGCGCCGGGAACGGGCTCGGGAACGTCTTGATCGTGTAGGTGTAGATCCAGCCGGTGACGCTGTTGAGGATCACCAGCAGCGCGATGAACACGACGACCACTGCGAGCACCGGCGCGTTCTCGACCGGGCGGATCACGACGCGCTCGATGACGACGCCGAACACGAACGCGAACGCGACCGTGAGGAAAAAGGCTCCCCAGTACGGCACGCCCGCCGTGACCAGGCTCCACGCAATGTAGGTCGCGAACATCGCCATCTCGCCCTGGGCGAAATTCACGTGGTGCGTCGCCTGGTAGATCATCACCAGCGCGAGCGCGAGGCTGGCGTAGATGCCGCCGGTGGCGAACCCGGCGAGCACCTGATGAATGAATGCGTCCACGCTTCCTCCTAGTAGCCCAGGTACGAGCGCCGCACGGCGTCGTTCTGCTTGATCTCTTCTGCGGTGCCGGACAGCACCACGCGACCGGTCTCGATCAGATAGGCGTGATCCGCGAGATCGAGCGCCATCGACGCGTTCTGCTCGACGACGAGCATGCTGACGTGCTCGCGCTCGTTGACGGTGCGCAGGATCGAGAACAACTCGCGCACGATCAGCGGCGCAAGGCCGAACGACGGCTCGTCGAGCAGCATCAGCTTGGGCTTCAGCATCATCGCCCGCGACACCGCGAGCATCTGCTGCTCGCCACCCGAGAGCGTCCCGGCCTGCTGCATGCGGCGTTCCTTGAGGCGCGGGAAGTAACCGTAGATGCGCTCCAAATCGCCCTCGACCGCGCCGCGATCCTTGCGCGTGTAGGCGCCGAGCCGCAGATTCTCCTCGGTGGTCAGGTTGACGAACGTGCCGCGGCCGTCCGGCACATGCGCGATGCCGAGGCGCACGATGTCCTCGGTCGCGCGCCCGTCGATGCGCTGCCCGCCGAAGCGGATCTCGCCCTCGGTCTTCACCATGCCGCAGAGCGCGCGCAGCGTCGTCGTCTTGCCGGCGCCGTTCGCGCCGAGCAGCGTGGTGATCGTTCCTTCCTCCATCGCGAAGCTGATGCCGTGCAGCACGCGCGTCTGGCCGTACGCGGCGTGCAGCGACTTCGCTTCGAGGAACGCCATCAGGTCGCCCCGCCCAGGTACGCCTGGATCAGTTCCGGATGCTGCTGCATCTCGGCGGGGGTGCCCTCGGCGATCTTGCGGCCGAAATTGAGCGCGACGACGCGCTCGGAAATGCTCATGACGAGGCTCATGTGGTGCTCGACGAGGAGCACCGTCAGCTTGAGGCGGTCGCGGATCCCGCGAATCAGCGCGCCGAGCGCTCCGACTTCCTCGTGATTGAGCCCGCTCGCCGGCTCGTCGAGCAGCAGCAGCTTCGGCTCGCTCGCCAGCGCGCGCGCAAGCTCGACGCGCTTCTGCGTGCCGAACGGCAGGTCGGCGACGCGCTTTTCCGCGACCGGTTCGAGCTCCATCAACCGGAGCAGCGCGCGGACCCGCTCGCTCGTCTGCTCCTCTTCTTCGCGCACGACGGGCAGCCGCAGCGCATTCATGAAAAAGCCGCTGCGCGTGCGGCAGTGGCGCCCGACGCGGACATTGTCGAACACCGTCATGGTGCGAAACAACGCCAGATTCTGGAACGTGCGGCCGATGCCAAGCTCGGCGATCCGGTGGCGCGGCACGGCGAGCAGCGACTGGCCGTCGAACAGGATGTCGCCGGAATCGCAGTTGTAGAGCCGCGACAGGCAATTGAAAAGCGTGGTCTTGCCGGCGCCGTTCGGGCCGATCAGGCCGACGATGCGGCCGGCTTCGACGTCGAACGAAACGTCGTCGAGCGCGACGATGCCACCGAAGCGGACCCCGACGTTCTGCACACGCAGCATCGCCCCCGCACCCTGCGCCACGCTCGCTCCTCCTCCGCCAAGGCAGTCCTCCCTGCCCGCGCGGAGTGTACGATGTAATCGGACAAAGTCAAAAGGGTAATCCGATGATCCAGTCCACGATGCAGCGCGTGCCGCTTTCGCTCAACCACATGCTCGAGCGGGCCGGCCGGCTCTACCCGGAATCGCAGATCGTCAGCAGGCGTCCGGACAAGTCGATCGTGCGCCACCGCTTCGCCGAGTTCCATCGCCGCGCGCGATCGCTCGCTGCCGCGCTGCGCGCTGCGGGCCTGCGCAAGGGCGATCGCGTCGCGACGCTCTGCTGGAACCACCACGCGCATCTCGAGTGCTATTTCGGCATCCCGGCGGCGGGCGGCGTGATGCACACGCTCAATCTGCGGCTGGCTGCGGACGAGATCGGCTGGATCGCCAATCACGCGCAGGATCGTTTCCTCATCGTCGACGACATCCTGCTGCCGCTGTACGAGCAGTTCCGCGCCACCGCGCCGTTCGAGAAAGTAATCGTCGTGCCGTTCAGCGGAGCGGCGGTCGCGGCGCCATTCGTGAACTACGAGTCGTTCCTCGCCGCGGCGCCGCAGGCGTTCGAATACGTGCCGCACGAGGAGGACGATCCCGTATCGATGTGCTACACGTCGGGCACGACCGGGCGCCCGAAAGGCGTCGTCTATTCGCACCGCTCGACCGTGATCCATACGCTGATGGCGAATCAGCCGGATCACTGGGGACTCTCCGCGGCGGACAGCGTGCTGCCGGCGACGCCGATGTTTCACGCCAACTGCTGGGGCGTGCCGTACGTCTGCGTGATGATGGGGATCCGCATGATCCTGCCCGGACCGCACCTGCATCCGGAGGACCTGCTCGACCTGATCGCCGCCGAAAAACCGACCTATGCGCTCGGCGTGCCGACGATCTGGCTGACGATGCTGAACCTGCTCGATTCGCAGCCGCAGCGCTTCCGCCTGCCTCCGGGTATGCGAATGCTGGTGGGCGGCGCGGCGGTGCCGGAGTCGCTGATCCGCGCCTACAAGCGCCACGGCGCGACGATCAGTCAGGGCTGGGGAATGACCGAGATGAGCCCGCTCGGCACGATCTCGTACATCAAGCCGGAGTTACAGCACTTGTCCGAGGAGGAACGCTTCGCGCGCTACGCGAGCGCCGGCGTGCCCGCGCCGCTGATCGACTATCGGCTGATCGGCGACGATGGCGCCGAGCGGCCCTGGGACGGCGTCAGCAGGGGCGAGATCCAGGTGCGCGGCCCGTTCATCACCGGCAGCTACCACGACGTGCCGCACGACGCGGAGAAATTCACCGCCGACGGCTGGCTGCGGACCGGCGATGTCGCTTCGTTCGACCCGCATGGCTACCTGAAGATCTGCGACCGGACCAAGGACCTGATCAAGTCGGGCGGCGAGTGGATCAGCTCGGTCGACATGGAGAACCTGCTGATGGCGCATCCGGCGGTGCAGGAAGCCGCGGTGATCGCGATCCCCGATCCGAAATGGAGCGAGCGGCCGCTCGCGTGCGTTGTGCTCAAGCCTGCACAGCGCGCGACGCCGGAGGAACTGCGCGCGCACCTCGCCGCAACGTTCACCAAGTGGCAGCTCCCCGAGCGCTACGAGTTCCTCGAAGCGATTCCGCGCACTTCGACCGGAAAATTCTGGAAGGTGAAGCTGCGCGAGCGCTTCGCCCGGTGAGGCTGGCGCTCGCATTCTTCGCCTCGGGCGCTGCGGGACTGCTGTTCGAGGTCTTGTGGTTCCGTGCACTGGGCCGCGCGCTGGGCAACACGGTATGGGCAGCGACCGTTGTGCTCACCGCGTTCATGCTCGGCATCGCGATCGGCGCGATGCTCGCTTCACGCTGGGCACCCCGTCATGCCGGGCGCGCATTCGCAGCCGCCGAGCTCACGGTCGGCATCGCCGGTAGCCTGCTCGTCTGGCTGCTGCCTGCCTTCGAAGGGGCAATCGCGCAGGGACTCGCGCCACTCGGTGAACACGGGCCCGCGCTCGCCGCGGCTCGACTGCTTGTCGCGTTCGCTCTGCTGCTCATCCCGACCATCGCGATGGGCATGACGCTCCCGCTGGGGATGCGCATGCTTGCCGACCGCGAAACGACGCGCGCGCTCGGCCTGCTCTATGCCGCCAATACGTTCGGTGCGTGTGTTGCCCCGCTCGTCGCCGAATACCTCCTGGTCCCGTCGCTCGGGCTCCGCGGAGCGGCGCTGGCCGCCGCCGGTCTTAACGTTCTTGCCGCTACTTTGGGGATGCTGCACGGCGCTCCCCAACTTGCACCCCGATCCACGGCTGCAGCGCGCGCGCCATGGCGACTCCTCGCCGCGGCCGCCGGCGCGGGCGCCCTCGCTCTCGCGCTCGAGGTGATCTGGTTCCGCTTGTTGTTGCTGCATGCGCCTGCTACCGACACGACTTTCGCCTTGATGCTGATGGTGCTTCTTGCGGCGGTGGCGCTCGGCAGCGCTGCGGCACCGCTCGTCGCGCGTTGCCCGCCCGCGTGGATCGTTGCAGCAACCGGCCTGGCGGTCGTGCTGGGCTACCGGATGGCGTCGCCGGCGGAAGCCGTCGGCACCCTGTTTCGATACGCCGTTCCACTCATGGTTCCGACTGCCTTTCTATCCGGCATCCTGTTTACTCTCCTTGGCGCAGCGTTGCGCTCCGATTCCGCCGATCCGCGGCCGGCGATCGGCCGGCTGACCAGCTGCAACACCCTCGGTGCGGCGCTCGGTGCCGCGCTCGCGGGGCTGCTGCTGCTGCCGCGCGCAGGCATGGAGATGAGCCTTTTTCTTCTTACGGCCGGATACGCACTCCTGACGCTGCTGTTCGTTCACCGGGGCTCCGGCTGGAAGTCCTGGCTTCCGGTAGCCACCGCCGTGGCCGGCGTGGCGTTCTTTCCGTTCGGGCTCATGCAGTCGCATCTGTCGCAGGCTTCGCAGGTCTATCGGGCCGCGGACGGATCCAAGCCCGTCCTGATCACCGAGGGACCGGTCACGACGCTTCAAGTGCTGCGTAGAGACCGGTTCGGGCAGCCCGTGGGCTGGCGCCTGCTGACCGATAACTACTCCATGTCGGCGATCAATCGCATATCGCTGCGTTACATGCAGCTCTTTGCCTGGTTGCCCCTCGCCCTGCATCCTGCACCCCGGCGTGCGCTGCTCATCAGCTATGGGGCGGGGAACACCGCACAGGCGTTGCTCGACGAGCCCGCACTCCAGCAGCTCACCGTGGTTGATCTATCTCCGGAAATCCTCGCGGCGAGCCCGCTCCTGCACCGCGAACGCGATCCGCTGCGCGATGCGCGTGTGCGCCTCGTGGTCGACGACGGCCGTCACTATCTGTTCTCGCGCAATGAACAGTTCGACATCATCACCGGCGAGCCGCCGCCGCCGGAGATCGCCGGAGTGGTCAATCTCTACACCAGCGAGTACTTCGCTGCGCTCGCCGGGCGCCTTGCGCATGGAGGCCTCGCGACCTACTGGTTGCCGGTCAATCAACTCGAGCCGCGCGGAGCGCGCGCGGTAATCGCCGCGTGGTGCACCGTTTTTCCCGATTGCAGCCTTTGGGCGGGAAGTGCCTTTAACTGGATCCTGCTCGGCGGCCGCGGCTTCGCCAACCGCGCCGATCTCGGCCACTTCGCTCGCTTGTGGGAAAACCCGGCCACCGCACCGCGCATCGCGGCGAGCGGTTTCGAGCATCCTGCGCAGCTCGGTGCCGCTTTCCTGGCGGACGCCGCCCAACTGCGCGAGTGGATCGCAGGCGTGCCGCTGCTGACAGATGACCACCCCAAGCGGGTCGCTGCGAACCCTCTGCCATTTCAGAGCCTCGATGAGTACGCCCGATGGCTGTGGCCGGAGGGCGCAAGCAAGCGCTTCGCGGCTTCGACATGGATCGGCAGTCACTGGCCGCAGGGGCTGCGCGAGCAAAGTCTGGCGTTCTTCGATGTGCAGCCGATCCTGAACGGCGAGATCACCGCTGATCCTGTGAAACAGCTGCCGGCCGTCGATTGGTTGCTGCGCGCGACGCAGTTGCAGATTCCGGTGTACTGGCTGCTCGGCAGCGACGTCTCCGAGCAGCGAATCTTGGAAGCCCTGCCCCACCGTCGCGAGCATGCATATACGCGAGGCGTGCGCGCCTTGGGCGACCGGGATTATCCGAAGGCTGCGGCGTTCTTCCAGGAGGCGGGAAACGCGACGCTTGCGCGCTACGCAACCTGCCGCGCCGCCTCGGCGCAGTCGCCGTGCTGAGCCTACGCGACCTTGCGCAGTATGTGGCGGCGGTTACGCGTATGGGGCCGCACCTGCGCCGGCCACCTGCCCTTCTCGACCGCGCTGGCCCATGCAGCGCTCGTCAGCACCTCGGCGCTTTCCAGCTCGTAGACCGCGCTGTACTTCGGCTCGCCTTCCGCTACGATCGTCTTCAATTCGCCGCCCATGCTCATCTTCAGCGGCGCGAGCGTCATCCGTGTCACGGCCAGCACGCCGGGGACCTTCAGCAGCTCCGGTATGTGCTCGGTGTCGTAAACCTCGTTGAACAGCGCCTCTTTGTCGGGCTCGACGTCCATGCTGGCGGTAAATACGTACCGGGTTTTCGGGTGCATGGGGCCTCCGCTGCGCTCAGCGTGTGACGGTCTCAACCGAAGGAGGATCGGGATTGTGCAGGTCGCGGAACGCCAGCACCTTCCCGTCGGGAAGCTTGAGGAACGTAAACAGGCGTCCCTGGCAGGCGACTTCGAGCGACGGCATCGGCGGACCGTCGAGCAGATCGTAGTACTTGTAGACCGGTGGGTTGTAGTGAAGCGTATCCGCGGTCGCGTACGCGAACTTGATCCGCGCGCCGCCCGGACAACGCTCGTTCAGGACCTCGGTTTTTCCGCCTGCGGTTACGGTCAGCGAGTTGCGCTCGATCGAGTAGGTCGCCCGGTCGGACTTCCAGGTACCGAGGAGGTGCGGCGCGACTTCACCCGCCTCGCGTCCCGATTCGTACGCCCGCATCCACCGCGCGAGCCCGACGTCGCCCCCCATCCACCGGTACGATTGAGTGGTCTGCGGGATTCCGGTCGCGACGAAAAAGCCGAGGAGCCCGACTCCGAGCAGGATCAGTGCCGGGAACTTCCCGGTCCCGTACCACTGCGACACGAGCAGCGCCAGGCCACCGAGCGTCAGACCGAACGCGATCCACTGCAAACCGAAGTAGATTCCGTCGAAGCTGACGATGTTGAAACCGGGTCGCGAACCGCTCGCCGCGACCCAGCGGTTGGTCAGCGCCGCGAGCGCCAGCGCCGCGAGCAGAACGTACAGGGCGGTCTTGTTTGCCAAGCCGCGGCGCTGCTAGTCGCCGCCGCGCTTCTGCGCGCTGTCCTGCATCGCCTTCGTCGCCTGGTCGATCTTTTCGTTGGCGCGCTGCTGCGTGCGCTTGCCTTCCTCGAGCTCCTGCTTCTTGATCGCCGCGCCGGTGGCCGCGGTGCCGGCGGTCTCGACGCCGCACGCTGCGAGGAACACCGTTGCGAGCGCTGCAACAAACTTGCTCATTCTTGGCCCTCCTACTCGTACCTCACGTCGAGGATCTCATAGCGTCTCACTCCGCCCGGCGTGTGCGCGTCGACCACGTCGCCGGCGTACTTGCCGATCAACGAGCGCGCGATCGGCGAGCTGATCGAGATCTTGCCGGACTTGATGTCGGCTTCGTCCTCGCCCACGATCTGCCACGTCACGTTGCTGCCGGCGGCCTTGTCCTCCAGGTCGACGGTGGCGCCGAACACGACGCGTCCGTCCGCATCGTGCAGCCTCGGGTCGATGATCTGCGCATTCGCGAGCTTCGTCTCGACCTCGGAGATGCGCCCCTCGATGAAGCTCTGGCGGTCGCGCGCCGCTTCGTACTCGGCATTCTCCGACAGGTCTCCATGCGAGCGCGCATCGGCGATCGCCTGGCTGATCTGCGGGCGCTCGACGCTCTTCAGCCGTTGCAGCTCGGCGCGCAGCAGCTCTACGCCGCGGACCGTGATCGGTGTCTTGGCCATGGCAAATGTTATCTCAATTGACCGTGGAGCTCCTGCAGCCGGTACGGCCGCAGCTCGGCCAGCGCGCGCATGCCGTTGCAGGCGGCGCGCGCACCGGCGATCGTCGTGTAGTACGTGACCCGCTGCGCAAGCGCGGTGACGCGCAGCGAGCGCGAGTCGGACTTGGCGGTGCGCGAATCCTCCACCGTGTTGACGATGAAGCTGACGTCGCCGTTCTTGATCATGTCGACGACGTGCGGCCGGCCCTCGGCCACCTTGTTGACGGTGGTCGCGTCGATGCCGTGCGCGGCGAGCACCTTCTGTGTGCCGCGCGTCGCGAGCACGTGGAACCCGAGCTCCGTCAGGTCGCGGGCCACGGACACCGCGGCCAGCTTGTCGCCGTCGCGCACGCTGACGAACGCGTTTCCGCCCTTCGGCAGCCGCACGCCGGCGGCGATCTGCGATTTGATGAATGCTTCGCCGAACGTCTTGCCGACGCCCATGACTTCGCCGGTCGATTTCATCTCCGGCCCGAGGATCGTATCGACCCCGGGAAACTTGACGAACGGGAACACCGCCTCTTTCACCGAGAAGTACGGCGGCACGACTTCGCTCGTCACCCGCTGCGAGGCAAGCGATGCGCCCGCCATGCAGCGGGCGGCGACCTTGGCCCATTGCACGCCGGTCGCCTTCGAGACGAACGGCACGGTGCGCGAGGCGCGCGGGTTCACTTCCAGCACGTACACCGTGTCGCGCTGGATCGCGTACTGCACGTTCATCAGACCGACGACCTCGAGCGCCTTGGCGAGCAGCACCGTCTGGCGGTGCAGCTCGCGCTCCAGGTGGCTCGCCAGCGAGTGCGGCGGCAGGCAGCACGCGGAATCGCCCGAATGTACGCCGGCCTCCTCGATATGCTCCATGATGCCGGCGATCAGCACGTTGTGGCCGTCCGATACCGCGTCGACGTCGATCTCGATCGCATCCGAGAGATAGCGATCGAGCAGCACAGGCGAATCGTTCGAGACCTTGACCGCGCTTTCCATGTAGCGCTCGAGCTCGGAGCGCTCGTGCACGATCTCCATCGCCCGGCCTCCGAGCACGTAGCTCGGGCGCACGACCACCGGGTAGCCGATCTCCTCGGCCAGCGTCACCGCCTGCGCCGGGGAGCGCGCGGTGCGGTTGGGCGGCTGCCGCAGCCCGATTTTCGCCAGCAGCTTCTGGAAGCGCTCGCGGTCCTCGGCGACGTCGATCATGTCGGCGGTGGTGCCGATGATCGGCACGCCCGCGGCGGCGAGATCGCGCGCGAGCTTGAGCGGCGTCTGCCCGCCGTACTGCACGATGACCCCGAGCGGCTTTTCGATCGCCACGATCTCGAGCACGTCCTCGAGCGTCAGCGGCTCGAAATACAGCCGATCGCTGGTGTCGTAGTCGGTCGAAACCGTCTCCGGGTTGCAGTTCACCATGATCGTCTCGAAGCCGTCCTCGCGCAGCGCCAGCGCCGCGTGCACGCAGCAATAGTCGAACTCGATTCCCTGGCCGATCCGGTTCGGCCCGCCACCGAGCACCATGATCTTGCGGCGATCGGTGGGCGCCGCTTCGCATTCCTCCTCGTAGGTCGAATAGAGATATGCGGTGTTCGTGGAGAATTCGGCGGCGCACGTGTCCACGCGCTTGAACACCGGGCGGATGCCGAGCGCGTGGCGCTTCGCGCGCACCTCGTTCTCCGAGGTGCTCAACAGGGAGCCGAGGCGCCGGTCCGAGAAGCCCTTGCGCTTCAGCGCACGCAGGCGATCCGCGTCGATGTCCTCGAGCCTGCGGTCGTCGAGCTCCATCTCGAGCTCGACGATCTCCCGGATCTGCGCAAGAAACCAGGGGTCGATGCCGGTCAGCTGGTTGACTTCGTCGAGCCCGAGACCGCTCTCGAACGCATCGCCGACGAACCAGATGCGCTCGGGACCGGGCTCGGCGAGCTCGCGCTTGATCGTCTCGCGGTCGGTCGTGCGCTGGTTGAGGCCGTCGGCGCCGACTTCCAGCCCGCGCAGCGCTTTCTGGAACGATTCCTGGAATGTGCGCCCGATCGCCATCACCTCGCCGACCGACTTCATCTGCGTCGTCAGCCGGTCGTTGGCCTGCGGGAACTTCTCGAATGCGAAGCGCGGCACCTTGGTGACGACGTAGTCGATCGTCGGCTCGAACGACGCGGGCGTCGCGCCGCCCGTGACTTCGTTGGCGATCTCGTCGAGCGTGTAGCCGACCGCGAGCTTGGCCGCGACCTTGGCGATCGGGAAGCCGGTCGCCTTGGAAGCGAGCGCCGACGAGCGCGAGACGCGCGGATTCATCTCGATGATGAGCATCCGCCCGTCCTTCGGGTTGATCGCGAACTGCACGTTGGAGCCGCCGGTGTCGACGCCGATCTCGCGCAGCACCGCGATCGAGGCGTCGCGCAGGATCTGGTATTCCTTGTCGGTCAGCGTCTGCGCCGGCGCGACCGTGATCGAGTCGCCGGTGTGAACCCCCATCGGGTCGAGGTTCTCGATCGAGCAGACGATGATGCAGTTGTCCTTGCGATCGCGCACCACCTCCATCTCGAATTCCTTCCAGCCGATCAGCGATTCCTCGATCAGCAGCTCGCGCGTCGGCGAGGCGTCGATGCCGCGCTCGCAGATCGCGACGAACTCCTCGCGGTTGTAGGCAATGCCGCCGCCCGCGCCGCCGAGCGTGAACGACGGCCGGATGACGACGGGGAAGCCGACGCCGGCCTGCACCTGCAGCGCCTCCTCCATCGAGTGCGCGAGCGAGGAGCGCGGGCTCGCGAGGCCGATGCGGCTCATCGCCTGCTTGAATTTCTCGCGGTCCTCGGCCTTGTCGATCGCTTCGCGCGACGCCCCGATCAGCTCTACGCCGAATTTCTCCAGCACGCCTTCGCGCGCGAGATCGAGCGCGCAGTTGAGCGCGGTCTGCCCGCCCATCGTCGGCAGCAGCGCATCCGGCCGCTCGCGCTCGATGACGTGGGCGAGCGTCTGCCAGGTGACCGGCTCGATGTAGGTCGCGTCGGCCATCTCCGGGTCGGTCATGATCGTCGCCGGGTTCGAGTTGACGAGGACCACGCGATAGCCTTCGGCCTTCAGCGCCTTGCAGGCCTGCGCACCCGAGTAGTCGAACTCGCACGCCTGCCCGATCACGATCGGGCCGGCGCCGATGATCAGGATCGACTCGAGGTCAGCTCTTCTTGGCATCGCTCATCAGCGCGGCAAAGCGGTCGAACAGGTACGAGAGATCGTGCGGTCCCGGGCTCGCTTCGGGATGGCCCTGGAAGCAGAACGCCGGCCGGTCGGTGCGTGCGAGGCCCTGCAGCGAGCCGTCGAACAGCGACACGTGGGTCGGCCGCAGGTGATCCGGCAGGCTGTTCGGATCTACCGCGAAGCCGTGGTTCTGGCTGGTGATGATGACGCGTTTCGTATCCAGGTCCTGGACCGGATGGTTGGCGCCATGGTGGCCGAACTTCATCTTCAGCGTCTTCGCGCCCGACGCAAGGCCCATCAGCTGGTGGCCGAGGCAGATGCCGAACACCGGGACCGGCGTCGCATCGAGCAGCTCGCCGATCGCTTCGATCGCGTAGTCGCACGGCTCGGGATCGCCCGGACCGTTCGAGAGAAAGACTCCGTCTGGCTTCAGGCGCATCACTTCGCGCGCCGAAGTCTGTGCCGGCACGATGGTCACTCGCGCGGCCCGCTCGGCGATCAGCCGCAGGATGTTGCGCTTGATGCCGTAGTCGTAGGCGACCACGTGGAAGCGCGGATCGGGGAGCCTGCGAAACCCGCCGCCGAGCGCCCAGCGCCCTTCGGTCCATTCATACGGCTGGTCGGTCGTGACGACCTTCGCCAGGTCCATTCCGGCGAGGCCCGGAAACGCCCTTGCTTCGGCGAGCGCGCGCTCGACGTCGACATCGCCCGCCATCAGGCAGCCGCTCTGCGCGCCTTTCTCGCGCAGCAGCCGGGTCAGCTTGCGCGTGTCGATCTCGGCGATCGCCGGGATGCCGTGCGAGACGAGATACTGCGTGAGCGATCCCTTGGCGCGCCAGTTCGACAGCAGCGTCGGAACGTCGCGTACCACCAGCCCGGCGGCGTGCACGCGCGATGCTTCCTCGTCCTCCGCGTTGACGCCGGTATTGCCGATGTGCGGATACGTGAGCGTGACGATCTGCCGGCAATAGGACGGATCGGTGAGGATTTCCTGGTAGCCGGTCATGGCCGTGTTGAACACGACCTCGCCGGAAGCGCTGCCGCGCGCGCCGACCGAGCGGCCGCGAAACACCGTCCCGTCGGCGAGGACGAGGACGGCGGGCTCGAACGAGGACAAGGGCTGCTGCACTCCGGCGGAAGGCGCAAAAAAGCGGGAGGTGGCTCGCGCCGCTCCCGCTCGCTTGAAGCAGAAATTATACGCGAATTGCGCGGCTCAGAGCAGCCGGTACGCGCTCAGCAGCACCTGTCGCGCCTTTCTCTCGGCCGTCGCCACCGCGATGGTCTTGTTCAGCCACTCCAGGTACGTCGCTCCGGTTTCGAAGCGCAGGATCGTGCGGAAGAAATACTTCGCCGGGTCGACGTCCTCGCCGCGCGCCAGCGCGCCGAGGACTTCGGCCGGTCCGTGGCGGTATCCCTGGCTTGTCACGCGCACCCGGCCGCCGCGCCGCTCGTGCAGCGCGTAGCGCGCGTCGAGATCGAGGACTCCGTCCCGGCGCGCGATCTGCCAGTCCGCACCGCCCGGCAGGACTTCGCCGCGCAGCTCCGGCCCTTCGAACGTGCCGCCGAGGATTGCAACGACGCGCCGCTCGCCGAGCGGCCCCTCGCCCATCGATGTCACCTCGCCGACGTCCACCGCGAGATTCATCAGCCAATCGAACTGCAGCGCCATCCGCGGCAGCTACTTTGCGAGCGATGACAGCAGCGTCTGCAGCGCGCCGATCTCCGCGGGCTTGACGATGTGGTGGGCAAAGCCGGCGGCCTTGGTGAACTCGCGGTCGCCGTCCTGCCCCCAACCCGTCAACGCGATCAGCGTGATGCCGCTCGAGTCGGGACGCTCGCGAATGTGGCGCGCCACCTCGTAGCCGTCCATGTCGGGCATGCCCAGGTCGAGCATCACGACGCCGGGGCGAAAGCTGTCGATCGCGCCCAATGCGCTGCGCCCGTCGTGCACCACGTGAACGATCGCGCCGAGCATCTGCAGCAGCAGGCCCAGGCTGTCCGCCGCATCCTGGTTGTCATCCACCACGAGGATCCGGGGCAACGGCAGGCCGGGTGCCGGCTCGGCATGTTCCGGCGCAGGAACGTCGCCGGCGCCGAGCGGCAGGCGCACCGTGAATTGGCTTCCGCGGCCGGCGCCCTCGCTCGCCGCGACCACGCTCCCGCCGTGCAGCTCGACCAGGTCGCGCACCAGCGTAAGGCCGATGCCCAGCCCGCTCTGTGAATGGCCGCCGCGTGCATGGGCTTGCGAAAACATGTCGAAAACGTGCGGCAGCGCATCGGCCGGGATTCCGGGACCATCGTCGTTCACCGCGATCACCACGTTCGGACCCTCGCGCCGCGCGCTCAGCACAATGCTTCCGCCCGGTCCGGCGTACTTGGCGGCATTGTTGAGCAGGTTGGAGAAGACCTGCGCGAGACGCACCATGTCCGCATCGAGCACAATCGTCTCCGGGGGCAGCGAGACCGTGAGCTGGTGCTTCGCGGAGTCGATCAGCGGCCGGCTCGTCTCGAGCGCGGCGTTGATCACTGCCGCGAGGTGGACCGGCTGCTTGCGCAGCTCGATCTTGCCGAGCGTGATGCGCGACACCTCCATCAGGTCGTCGACCAGCCGCGACATGTGGCCGACCTGCCGCTCCATCATCTCCAGCACGCGGGCGGTGCGCCCGCCGAGCTGCGACAGCCGCAGCACGCTGACCGAGTTGCGGATCGGTGCCAGCGGGTTGCGCAGCTCGTGCGCGAGCATCGCGAGGAACGCGTCCTTGCGCCGGTCGGCTTCCTCGCGCTGCTGCAAATGTGCGCGCATCTGGTACTGACGCTCGCGCGCGCGCAGCGCGCTGAGCACGGCGCTATTGAGCGTCGCGACACGCACCGGGCGCTCGAGCAGCGTGACGTTCCCGAGCGTTCGCAACGCGCGCGCGGCGGCGGCGGAATCGGCGCCCTGGCGCGTGAGCACGAGCACCGGGATGTCGGACCAGGGCGGCTGGCGCGCGATCAGGTCCGCGGGACGCACGTCGAGCTCGTTCAGCGCTTCCTCGGCGACGAGCAGTGCCGCAGCGCCGCGCTCGTACTCGCGCGCCAGTCGATCGAGGGTCGGGCAGGCGATGCAGTCGACGCCGTCCTTGGCGAGCGCAGCTTCGATCAGCGCCGCATCCTTGCCGACTGGGGCGAGGATCAGCAGGCGACGTTCCAGGCGCCGGCCGAGCGCCGAGTCGCTCACGTGCGCGGCCTCTTCTCCGGCACCCCGGTCAGCACGCCCCGATACTCGCGCAGCGGCTCGCCGACGTGGACGCGCCCGCCCTTCATGCTGAACTCGCGGATCGAGCGCTCGTGCTCGCCGCCGCGCATCTTCATTACCGACACGGCCTGCCGCACCTCGCCTTCCGCTTCGAAGTAGCGCAGCAGCACCACGCAATCGGCAAGATAGCTCACGTCCACCGGTGCGCTCATCTGAGCGCTGATCATTCCCTGATGCGCGCCGATCAGCACCGTTGCGACGCTCCTCTGGCCGAGATAGGTCAGCAGCTCGTGCATCTGCACGATGAGGAATTTTTCGTCGGGCATCGAGTTGAGGTAGCCGTTCAGGCTGTCGATGACCAGAAGCTGTGCCTTGTTCGTCTCGACCGCGCTCCGGATCGCGTGCGTGAACTCGCCTGGCGAAAGCTCCGCCGGGTCGACCTGCTTGATGGCGATGTGCCCCGAGTCGACGTACTTCCTCAGGTCGAGCCCCAGCCCTTTCATCCGGCTGAGCAGCGTATTCGTGCTCTCGTCGAAGATGAACAGCGCAGAGTGCCCGCCGCGCTCGGCAAGGTGAACCGCAAAGAGCCCCGCAAGCGTCGACTTCCCGGTGCCGGCACCGCCCTGGATCAACGTGCTCGTGCTGCGCTCGAGGCCGCCCCCGAGAAGCGTGTCGAGCTGCGCCAGGCCGCTCCCCAGGCGCTCGCGGCTGCTTTCCCCGCGATGCTCGGCCGCGACCAGCCGCGGATACACCTCCAGGCCGCCGCGGCGGATCGTGTAGTCGTGGTAGCCGCCGCGAAAATCGCTGCCGCGAAACTTCGTCACGCTCAGCCGCCTGCGCGGCACGCCGAACGCGGGAATGCTCTGCTCGAGCAGCAGCACGCCGTGGGAGATGCTCTGCACCTGCAGATCGCGGTCGGACGTGGTCATGTCGTCCAGCAACAGCACCGTGCACTGCCGCCCGGCGAAAAAATGCTTGAGCGCGAGGATCTGCCGCCGGTAGCGCAACGCATTGCCGGCGAGCAGGCGCAGCTCCGAGAGCGAATCGAACACGATCCGCGTCGGCTTGGTCCGCTCGACGTCGATGAGGATCTTCTTCGTCGTCTCGAACAGCTCGATCTCGGACGGATGGAAGACCGTGTACTGCTCTTCCGGCTCCATGACATTCTCGGTCGCGAGCATCTCGCGGATCGCAATGCCGTCGAGCGACCAGCCGTGCGAGTCCGCCATCGCGCGGACTTCGTCCTCGGTCTCGGACAGCGTTACGTAGAGGATCGGCTCGCCGCGCCGCGCGCCCTCCATCAGGAACTGGAATGCGAGCGTGGTCTTGCCCGCGCCCGGCATCCCCTCGATCAGATACAGGCGGCTGCCTACCAATCCCCCGGACAGGATGTCGTCCAGCCCGTGGATGCCGGTGGTGACTCGTGGAGCAGGCGCGTTCATGTGGCGTTCCAACCGATGAGGCGGAAAGTCTACCTGCGGCAATCCGTTCAAGCCACGGCAGAACGGTCCGGTCCGCGGCAGCGTCAACGAATCACTACAGCGTGACGGTTACCGCGACGACCAGTGGATCGCTCGAATCACCCAACCCGTCGTGGCTCGTGAGAGGACCATCAGCTCCACGCCGGCCGCGTCGATCGCCCGGTTCCTGTACGTGCCGCGCATCAAGCTCGTGGAACTCGCCCACGCCACATCGCCGCTGACCGTGATCTGCAGCGCGCTGCGTTCGATCGGAACCGCGCGGGCGAACTCGATATCCTCGGCCAGATGATGCGCCGCGTATTCGTCGCGGCTCTCGCGACCGCCGCTTTCCAGGATCACCGCGTCCGCGGCCAGCAGCCGCAGCGCGCCAGCCGAGTCGCCCGCCGCCAGCGCCTGATGGAACGCGCGCACGGTCGCCGTCACCGCGATCGAGTCGGTCGCAGGCGATTGAGCGGGAACGTCGACGCTCGACGTTGCGAGCAGAACGGCTCCGACGACGATGCGGATCAATTCCATCGCGGATTGCCGACGATCAGGATCAGAAAGAAAAGCCCGACGAGCAGGCCGGGCACGGCAAGAACCCACGAGAGCGCCGTACCCAATCCCGCTCGACCGCTCGATCTCAGCCAGAGACTCCCGACCACGACGGCCGCGAGCCCGCCGAGGATCAGCACCCAGAGCCCGATGTTGAACGTCGATACCGAACCATCGGCCAGGCCCCAGAGGAAAAAGAAAACCGCGATCGCGGCGATGATCGCGTCGATTGACCAGGGGACCCAGAACTTCACAACGCCTCCTTGTACAGCGCCAGCAGCCTGCGCCAGGCGCGCTCTGCGTCGGCCTTGTTGTCGGCGGCCGGCTTGTGATCGGGCACGCACCAGCCGTGGCGCGCATTGGCGAACACCTCGATCTCGGCGCGAACCTTCGCCGCCGTGAACGCGTGGATCAGCTTGTCCTTGACTGCAGGCTCGCGCGCGTCATCGTCGGAGGCGATCGCAAAGTACAGCCGCGCCTTGATCCTCGGTGCGAGCAGGTGCGGGCTGTCGGGCTTGTCGGTCGCCAGCAGTCCGCCATGGAACGAAGCGCCGGCGCCAATCCGGTCGGGAAATAGCGCCGCGGTCTTCAGAACGTAGGCACCGCCCAGGCAATAGCCGTGGGTGCCGATTTTCATCGCCTTGTTCACCTGCGCTTGCGCGTCGAGGAATTCGATGTACGCGATCGCGTCCCGGTCGGCCGCCCCGGGTGCAAGGAACGGGGCGAGGTGCCGTCGATACTCCTCCTTGTCGGCGGGGTCGTTGACGGGATCGAACGGCTTCTTGAATACCGGCGCCTTTGCGCTTCGATACAGGTGATTCGGCACCAGCACGGAATACCCTTCGCCAGCCATGCGGTTGCCGAGTTCGCGCAGTGCGGGGCGCAAGCCGAGAGAGTCCGGCCAGACCAGCACGCCCGGATACGAACCGTGGTCCGGGTGAAAGAAAGCGGCATCGCAAATCCCGTCCCGGGTCTGGATCGCGACGCTTCGCTCGATCACCCGCAGGTCTGCGCTCGCGGCGGTTCGAGCGGCGACGCCAAAACCCGCCGCAAGCGACCACGCGACGAACTCCCGGCGTGAGACCGGATGGCCGCCGCTCACTTCAGCCCGAGCACGTCCCGCATTTCGTATAGGCCGTTCTTCTTTCCCTGCAGGAATTTGACCGCCCGCAACGCACCGTGCGCGTACGTCAGGCGGCTTTGCGAGCGCACCGCGATTTCGACGCGCTCGCCAGTGCCGGCGAATACGACCGTGTGCTCGCCGACGATGTCGCCGCCGCGGATCGCGTGAAACCCGATCTGCTTCGCGGGCCGTGCACCGACGTCGCCTTCCCGGCCGTGGCTCGCGACTTGCCCGAGGTCCCGGCCGAGCGCGCCGGCGACCAGTTTGCCGAGCATCAGTGCGGTACCGGACGGCGCGTCGACCTTCTGGCGATGATGCGCCTCGATGATCTCGACGTCATAGGAATCGCCCAGCGCTTTTGCAGCGGTCTCCGCGAGGCGAAACACGACGTTCACGCCGACCGCGAAGTTCGGCGACAGCACGATCGGAATCGTGCGCGCAGCATCGGTAATGCGCGCGAGCTGTGCGGGAGAGAATCCCGTCGTTCCGATGACCATCGATTTGCCCGCTGCGGCGCACGCCTCGAGATGCGCGAGCGTTCCCTCCGGGCGCGTGAAGTCGATCAGCAGATCCGCCGCAGACACTGCCGCGCGGATATCCGATCCCACCGTGACGCTGCCGATCTGCGTTCCAAGCGCCGGGCTTCCCGGCGCCTCGAGCGCCGCTCCGAGCGTGAGCGATCCATCGGCCTGCACTGCTTCGATCAGCGCGCGGCCCATCTTGCCGCCGGCACCCGCAATCGCCACTTTCATCGCACCGGCCTCAGTCGGCGCGCTTGGGCGCCTCGGCCGCCGGCTTCGGCGGTTCCGCGACCGATTGGGGCGCCTGCGGCTTCGGTGCGGGCTGTGCCGCTGGCTCTTTCGGTGCCGGGGCCTGGCTGCCCGGTTCCGCCGCGACGACGTCGCCCTGCACTCGCGCCAGCTTTCCGTCTTCGAAGAAGACCGCGATCTTGCGCGCCTCGCGAGTGCCGCGGCGGGGATCCTTGTAATAGACGTAGTCCCAGCGATCGGCGTGGAAGATGTCGGCGACGAGCGGCGTGCCGAGCACGAAGCGCACCTGCTCCTTCGTCATCCCGACCTTGAGCTGCGACACCATCTCCTGCGACAGATAGTTGCCCTGCTGGATGTCCATCCGGTAAGGCTTGATGACTTCGAGCGGCGAGCACCCCGCGAGCAGAGCGAGGCCCGCGGAAATCAGCGCGAAAAACACACGTTGCACGGGAAAATGATTCTCGCGAAGAGGAAAGCCGTTATGATACCGCCAAGCGCACCCTTCCTCTCTCATCATCCGCGATGAGTCCAACGCAAAGTCTCAAGGAAAGCGGCCTCAAGGCGACGCTGCCGCGCCGCAAGATTCTCGAGCTGTTCGAGACCAGCAAGGTACGGCACCTTTCCGCAGAAGACGTCTATCGCAAGCTGATCGCGGAAGGAATCGACATCGGTCTCGCCACCGTGTATCGCGTGCTGACGCAATTCGAGCAGGCGGGGCTGCTGGCGCGCCAGCACTTCGAGACCGGCAAGGCGGTGTTCGAGCTGAGCCAGGGCGGCCACCACGATCATCTCGTCTGCCTGCAGTGCGGCCGCGTCGAGGAGTTCTACGACGCCGAGATCGAGCGCCGGCAGAGCACGGTCGCAAACGAGCGCGGTTTCGAGCTGCATGGGCATTCGCTCGCGCTGTACGCGGACTGCGTCAAGACCGATTGCCCGCACCGGGCCGGCCTGCGCCGCCCGCCGCATTCCTGAGCTAGGCCTTACCGAGCATTTCCGCGGCGTGCTTGCGCGTCGTCGCCGTGATTTCCGCGCCACCCAGCATCCGCGCGAGCTCTTCGACCCGTGCAGCGCGATCGAGCCGGCTTACCTGCGTCGACAGACGGCCACGGCCCGTGCTGCGGGTCACCGACCATTGCTCATCGGCTTGCGCCGCGACTTGCGGCAGGTGCGTGACGCACAGCACCTGCCGGTCGCGTCCGATGCGGTGTAGTGCGCGCCCGACAGTCTCGGCGACCGCACCGCCGATTCCGGCGTCGACTTCATCGAACACGAGGGTTCCTACCGGCGAGCTCTTGCTCGCCACGAGATGGATCGCAAGGCTCAGCCGCGAGAGCTCGCCGCCCGAGGCGACCTGCGCAAGCGGACGCAGCGGCAGGCTCGGGTGCGCCGATACCTCGAGCTCGACGGCCTCGAGTCCGCTCGCGGCCGGCGTCTCGAGCGGCTTGAGCGCGACCGACAATCGCCCGCCCTTCATCGCCAGCGTCTGCATCTGCGCGGTAACGGCGCGCGAAAACGCCTGCGCGGCGCCGGCGCGCTTTGCCGAGAGTTTCTGCGCAGCGGCCTGATATGCGCCGCGCGCCGTCTCGACTTCGCGCTTGAGCGCCTCCGGACTCGCGGCGAGGTCGAGCTCGGCGAGCCGCTCGCTCGATTCCGCCGCCAGCCGCGGCAGGTCCTCCGGCCGCACCCGATACTTTCGCGCCGCTGCGTGCAGCGCATCGAGCCGCTGCTCCGTCGCGCGCACCGCTGCGGGATCGAGCTCCACTCGCGAGGCGTACTGACGCAGCTCGCGGGCCGCCTCCCCGGCCTGCGCGGCGGCGGAGGCCAGCAGCTCGACGACCGGCTTGAGGCGGTCATCGTGCTCGGAAAGCGCGCGCAGGCGGCTGGCGACCGCCGCGAGTTGCGGCAGGCTCGCCCCATCGGCCTCGGCAAGCGCCTCGAGCGAGGATTGCGCGCCGGCGAGCAATGCCGAACCGTGAGCGAGCCGGCGCTGCGCCGCCGAGAGCTCGTCCCACTCTCCCGCGCGCACGCCGAGCTTGCGCAGCTCGGCGACCTTTTCCTCGAGCTCCGCGCGTTCCGCCGCGCGCAGCGCGAACCGCTGCTCGGCTTCGCGCGCCAGCGCTTCGAGCCGCTGCCAGGCGCGCCACGCGGTGCTGCAGCCGTCGCGCAGCGCCTCGGCGCCGGCATAGGCATCGAGCAGCTCTCTCTGGCCGGCTGCGCGCAGCAGCGACTGGTGCGCGTGCTGTCCGTGGATATCGACCAGCCATTCGCCGGCCTCGCGCAGCTGCGCGAGCGTCGCCGCGCGCCCGTTGATGAACGAGCGCGAGCGTCCCTCGCGGTCGATCGCGCGGCGCAGGATCACGGCCCCGTCGTCGCCCTCCAGGCCCTGCTCGGCGAGCCACGCAGCAAGCGGCCCGTTCGCGCCGATCTCGAATTCCGCGGAAAGCTCGGCGCGCTCTGCGCCTTCGCGCACGACCGCAGAGACGCTGCGGCCGCCGACCAGCAGCTCGATCGCATCGACGAGGATCGATTTGCCCGCGCCGGTCTCGCCGCTCAGCACGCTGAAGCCTGCGCCGGTCTCCAGGTCGATGCGCTCTGCGATCACGAAATCGCGGATGGCGAGAGCGCGCAGCATCAGTCTTCCGTCCGCGCCTCCACCGTCTCGCTCCAGCGCATCTTCTCGCGCAGCATCATGAAATAGCTGTAGCCGGGCGGATGCACGAAACGGATCGCGTCCGCGGAGCGGCGCAGCACCAGCCGGTCGCCCTGCTGCAGATCGGTGAGCGCGAAGCCGTCGAAGTGCGCGCGCGCATCGAGCGCGTTCAGCAGCACGATCTCGATCACGCACTTTTCGCTGACGCTCACCGGACGCGCCGAAAGCACGTGCGGGTTGAGCGGCACCAGCGCGAACGCCGCCACCGCAGGATGCAGGATCGGCCCCTGCGCAGACAGCGCGTAGGCGGTCGAGCCGGTCGGCGTCGCGACAATCATTCCGTCGGCGCGCAGGCGGTAGACGTATTCGCCGTCGATCCGCACCTCGAATTCGATCAGTCGTCCCTGCGAGCCCTTGCCGACCACCGCCTCGTTGAGGCTCAGCGTGCGCAGCACCGGCGTTTCGGCACGCGTATCGGGATTGCGGCGCAGGATCTCCGCGTCCATCAGCGTGCGCTCCTCGATCGAATGGCGCCCGTCGAGGATCGCGCCGACCGATTCGCGCATGTCGGCGAGCGCGATGTCGGTCATGAAGCCGAGCCGTCCCTGGTTGATGCCCGCAAGCGGCGTCCGGTGCCGCGCAAGGTTGCGTGCCGCGGCGAGCATCGTGCCGTCTCCGCCGACGACGATCGCGAGGTCCGCGGTGCGGCCGATCTCGGCGAAGTCCGCGCTCGTGCCGCCGTCGCCGACGCTCTGCGCGGTCTCGCGCTCGACCAGCACCTCGCAGCCCCGGCTCTGCAGGAATTCGCGCAACGCCTTGAGCGACGAAGCGATCTCGGTCGTCCGCTTGCCGATCAGGGCGACGCGACGGAATGCCGGCTGCATCGGCGCATTGTAGCCGCGTGTAGAATGCAACGCATGCTCGACAAGCGCGCGCAAATGCTGCTCAAGACACTGATTGAGCGCTACATTGAGGACGGCGAACCGGTCGGCTCGCGGACGCTGTCGCGCTACTCCAACCTCGATCTTTCGCCGGCAACGATCCGCAACGTGATGTCGGATCTCGAGGAGATGGGCTTCATCGCGAGCCCGCACACGTCGGCCGGCCGCATTCCGACGCCGCAGGGATATCGATTCTTCGTCGACACGCTGCTGGTGGTGAAGGAGCTTGCGTCCCGCGAGCTGCATCACCTGGAAGACCAGCTCCACCCCGACAACCCGCAGCGGGTGATTCACGCCGCTTCGCAGCTGCTCTCGGAGCTGTCGCGCTTTGCCGGGATCGTCATGACGCCGCGCCGGCGCGAGCCGACCTTTCGCCAGATCGAGTTCCTGCGCCTGTCCGAAAAGCGGGTGCTGCTGATCGTCGTCACGCCGCAGGGCGACGTGCAGAACCGCATCCTCGTCACCGAGCGGGATTTCAGCCCGGCCGAG